>Ga0182027_10013814_pt1 | contig 11214 bp, 10 predicted proteins | sample 712E1DmetaG_FD_121300 | JGI IMG/M metagenome (GOLD analysis project Ga0182027, IMG submission 121300) | Permafrost microbial communities from Stordalen Mire, Sweden - 712E1D metaG (Illumina Assembly) | ecosystem: Environmental > Terrestrial > Soil > Wetlands > Permafrost | place: Sweden...
CGGCGGTACCCAACTGGCCGCCGTCGACCTCGACGCTCAACTTCCCGACCGGCGACAACCGGGCCAACGGCGTGACGGTTCCACTCGGCTCAGGCGGCGTGCTGTGGGTCGTCTTCGTCGGCAGCTCCCGAACCACGACCGATGTCGTGTTCGACGTGACCGGCTACTTCACGATGTAGGCGCGGCCGGGCCGGGGCCCGGCGGCGGATCGCAAGGGGATATCGAGGGCCACGCTCCCTCACCACTCCTCCGACTTGCGTTCACGACTCCTTCACAAGCGGCTGCCAGCCTTGGGGCCAAGGTCGGCAACCGCTCTCGGCCGACCCGCAGTACATCGGGAGCGCCATCGAAAGGAGATGGAGATGCGACAGGGGTTCGGCTTCCGAGTATTGGCCGCGCTACTGCTGCTCGGGTTCATCGCGTTCATCACTGCCGGCGCATACGCCGCCGGCTTCGCCGCAGGCGGCGGCTCGACCGTCACCAACGTCCAGCCGTGGGCATACGGTGGGGCGCTCGGCGCGGGTCACGTCGTCGGGTTCGTGGTCACGATCATCGTTCTGATCGTGATGTTCCGATTGATCGGACTGCTCTTGTTCGGCCATCGCCGCCGAGCCTGGGCTCACCACGGCTACTGGGGACCCCAGGCCACGGGCGAGCCCGGTGCGACCGGGCCCGGCGAGTGGCACGGTGGCTGGCATCGCAGCAATTGGCGCGAGGTCGGGCAGGCTCGTTTCGACGAGTACCACCGACGCGCCCACGACGCTCAGCCGCCCACGACCCCCGCAGCCGGCGGCTCCCCGACGGACGCGTAATCACGATGAGGAGGCAGGGGCCTGGCACGCCGGGCTTCTGCCTCGCGTCGTGGCGCCGTACGATGGGCCAGCCGTGAAGACCGTACTCGTCGTCGACGACGAACCCCGTATCGTGGAGCTTGCTCGCGACTATCTCGAGCACGCCGGTTTCGGCGTGATAACGGCCACGGACGGTCCCTCGGCGTTGACCGCCGTGCGCATTCGAAAGCCCGACATTCTCGTCCTGGACCTGGGCCTGCCCGGCATGGACGGCCTGGACGTGGCCCGCGAGATCAGGCGCGACTCAACGATGCCCATCATCATGCTGACCGCCCGCGACGATGAGCTGGACCGCGTCCTGGGCCTCGAGATCGGCGCGGACGACTACGTCACCAAGCCGTTCAGCCCGCGCGAGCTGGTCGCCCGCATCAGAGCCATCATGCGGCGCGTCGACCGCCAGGCATCACCGAACGATCGCATCGAGGTCGGCGGCGTCGCCATCGACGTCGCCCGAATGCGCGTCACCGCCGGCGACCGAACGGTCGAATTGACGCCGACCGAATTCCAGCTGCTGCTGACGCTGGCCCGACAGCCCGGGCGCATCTTCACCCGATCGCAGCTGCTCGACTCCATCCACGGCGTAGCCTTCGAATCCTACGAGCGAGCGATCGACGCCCACGTCAAGAACGTTCGCCGCAAGCTCGAAGAAGACCCCAGTCGACCCCGCTACGTTCTGACCGTCTACGGCGTCGGCTATCGGTTCGCCGAGGCGCCCGAGTGAGCGATCCATCGGACGGCCACCCGGCAGGCTCGGCCGGCGACCCGTGGGAGGGTTGGTCGCGGCATGGTCATCGCCATCGAAGGCCAGGTCATCGGGGCCCGGGCTTTCACGGCGAGCGGCCTCGACTGTGGCGCGCCGGTCACCGCGAGCGGCCCGGCTGGTGGCCAACCGACGAGCCCTGGCCGCCGCAGGGAGAGTTCCCGTGGCGCCGCGTGCGGCGGCAGTTCTTCGTCCGCTTCGCGCTCGGCGTCCTGGTGATCTTCACGCTGGTCATCCTCGGGCCGCTGATCGCCATTCTGCAGATTCTCGGCGCCGTTGGTCTCTCCGGCCCAACGGCCGTCCTATTTGGTCCGCCCATCACGTTCATCCTGATACTCGCCATCGTTGTCACTGCCGGCGGGGCGCGGCGCCTTGCGGTCCCGTTCGGGGATCTGATCGAGGCGGCCGGCAGGCTCGAGTCGGGCGACTACTCGGCCCGGGTGGCTCCGTACCGCCACGGACCCCGCGAGCTCAAGTCGCTCGTAGGCGCGTTCAACTCGATGGCCACTCGCCTGGAAACGGATGAGCGGCAGCGGCGGTCGCTCCTCGCCGACGTCAGTCACGAGTTGCGGACTCCGCTGGCGGTGTTGCGGGGCGAGCTCGAGGCCATGATCGACGGCGTCCATCCCATCGACGAAGCTCATCTGACCGCGGCCGTCGACCAGATCGCGATGCTGACCAAGCTCGTCGAGGATCTCCGAACCCTCGCCCTGGCCGAGGCCGGCACTCTGCCGCTGCACAGGGAGCCGACCGACCTGGCCATCCTGGCTCAGGAGGCTGCCACTTCCTTCGAGAGTCTCGCGGCCAACGCGAAAGTACAGCTGCAGGTGGCTATGCCGGACGACATGCCGCTGGTCGACCTCGACCCGCTTCGCATCCAGCAGGTGGTCGTCAACCTCGTGGCCAACGCGCTCCGCTATGCGCCCGCCGCGAGCGTCGTGTCGATCGCCGGCCAGGCCCGGCCCGGTTGGGTCACCGTCTCGGTCGTCGACCATGGCCCGGGCATCGCGCCCGACCTGCTCCCGCACCTCTTCGGGCGTTTCGCGAAGGCGGAGGATTCCCGTGGCTCGGGCCTGGGGCTGGCCATCGCCCGCCGGCTGGTCGAGGCCCACGGCGGAAACATCAAGGCCGATCAACCGGCGGGCGGCGGCACAGTCATCGCTTTCGACCTGCCGATCGGTCCCGGGCAGAGCTAGAGGCGGCCGAACCGGCCGCCTCCAACCATCTGTCTGTTGCCGCCCACCGGCACGTGGCCGGCGGCGCGATCAGCTACCCTGCGGCAGCTCTCCGAGGGTCACGGAGACCGTGGCCGTGGTGCCGTCCTGATGCTGAACTTTGAGCTTCACGACGTCGCCCGGGTGATGGGCCGCTACCGCTTCGATCAACGTGGCGGTGTCCGGAGTCAGGGTGTCGTCGATCGAGAGGACCACATCGCCGACGGCGACCCCGGCAGCGGCCGCGGGTCCACCCGACTTGACCAGCACGATCGTCGGCCCGTTGGCGCCGTCGCTGAGCTGCACGCCCATGTAGGCCCGCCCGGAGCTGGTCACCGTGCCGCTGGCGATGAGCTGATCCGCGATCACCTTGGCCCGGTTGCTGGAGATGGCGAAGCCGATCCCGCCGGCCGCCCCGCCGAGCTGCGGGTCGGTGGCCTCGAGAGTCGGGATGCCGACGACCTCGCCGTTGAGATCGACCAGCGCGCCGCCGCTGTTGCCGGGGTTGATGGCTGCGCTTGTCTGGATGGCGTCGGGGAGCACGTTCCCCGTCGGCTCGCTGACCTGTCGATTCAGGGCACTGACGATGCCTTCGGTGACGCTGGACTGCAGCCCGAGAGGATTGCCCATGGCCATGACGAAGTCACCGACCGAGAGTTGGGCCGAGTCGCCAAATGTCGCCGGAGTCAGCCCAGTGGTGTTGACCTTGATCACCGCGATGTCGTCGGGCTGATAGCTGCCGACGAGCGTCGCAGGATACGAATGACCGTTGGAGAGGGTAACGGTGAACGTCGTCGATCCGGCGACGACGTGGTAGTTGGTGACGATGTCGCCCTTCGAGTCGTAGACGATGCCCGAGCCAAGGCCGGCGTCGGTCTGGATCTCGACGACCGACGGGCTGGCCTGCTTGATGACCGCAACCATCTGTTCCTGCAGCGCCAGAGCAGATCCGTTCGAGACGACGAGCGATGTTACGGGGGTTGACGTGGCTCCCGGGAGCACGGCCGGAACGTTCGCCGCGAGGGTCGCGGTCGCCGAGGCCGGAGCGCCGCCGAGCACCTTCGCGCTGAACCCGTTGTTGGCGGACGAGGCACAGGCAGCCACTACGACCACCAGGACCAGAGACGCGACCGGGACGGCGATGCGTTGGCCGAGTCGCCGCTTGTCGGACACCATGAGAAACCTCCTGTGAGCCACTTCTTCGAACCTTGCGGCTACCAACCGGGGATGATGGTTGGCTCGCGAACTGAAGCGACCCTGAAGCCGCCGCGGTGTGGGTCGGCTGTTGCGATTGGCGGCCGGCGGCGGGCCCGGTCAGCCGGCCGTGGGCTCGACTTCGGGATCGGCCTCGGCGAAACAGGTCGACTCGAAGACGTAGAGTCGGGTCGCCGCGTCGCGCCAGGCGTCGCCCGGCAGGTTCGCCTTGCGACACACGGCCTGGAGCATCTGCGTCTCGCCCCAGCCCATTTCGGCCGCTACCTGGGGCAGCAACAGGGCCCGGTGCGGCCCGCGCTCAACGACGATGCCATGGCGCCCGGCCACGAAGCCGGACGGGTTCGGCAGCTCGACTGGCGGGTCCAGCACCGAGACCTCGAGCTCGAGGGCCGACAGCTCGGAGGCGTCGACGGGCAGGAAGCGGGGATCGTCGAGCGCCGCGGCCGCCGCGGCATCTCGAACGTTGATCCAGAGCGGGACCTCGAAGCGCAGCAGGCCGATGCAGCCGCGCAGTTCGGCGTGCTCATGGATGGTGACGAAGGCCGCGGCAGGCTCGGTCAGAGAAGCCGAGAGTGAGCCCGCCACCGGGTCGGCGAAGGCGCCGCGGCTGACCCCCGCCTCGATTGCCCGGCGGGCGATGGCCAGGAGCTGGCGTTGGTCCGATCTGTCGAGCTGCTTCACCGGCTGCCTCGCTACTCTCCAAGAGCCTACGCGCCTGATACCTCGCCGCCAGAGTCCAATGGCGCGTTCTGACGAGGCTGCCATCTGAGTTGAGGCAGGCTGCGACTGGAGGGGTCGTGGCCTCCGGAAGGCAGTTCCGCCCGCCTCGGACTGAATTGTCCGCCATGCCGGAAATGGTATGCTACATTCGATTGCACTCGTGCGAGTCTGGTTTGGCCAGTCTGTCTTGTCCAGGGGAAGGCATCGGTGACGGAAGTCTCGATCATGGTCGAGGACCAGCCGCTTGGCACGATTTCGCGTCGCCTGTACGGCCACTTTGCCGAGCATCTGGGCCAGTACTGCTATCGTAGGCTGCGGGTCGGGACGGGCCCCGGCTTGGTCCTCTACGTGGAGGGATTTCGGACGGACATCGTAGCGGCGCTGCGCGATCTAATCGCCACACACGAAGCAAGACGAGACTGATGGCAGCCAGGAACCCAAAACGCAGTTCCACCGCACCTCGCCGGGAAGCCGCCAGGCAAAAGGTTGGGTCGACCGATCCCGCCGGCCTGAAAGACGCCGGCTCGATGCCGCAGGACGGCAACGTCCGGAGGTCGGCCACGACGGCGCGTCCGACGCACATCCCGACGATGCAGGACGTCGCTGACGCCGCCGGCGTTTCTCAGAGCACCGTGTCGCGGGTCCTCACGGGCGCCCCGAACGCAATTCCGATCAATCCGGCCACGCGAGAGCGAATCCTCGAAGTCGCACGGCAGATGCGCTACCGCCCCAACCCACTGGCCCGCGGCTTGCGTGGCGCGCGCACGATGCTTCTGGGCGTGATCGTGCGCGAAATCACGGACCCATTCTTCGCGGGCGCCGTCGACGCCATCTCCACCGAGGCCAACCTACGTGGCTACAACGTTGTTCTGGGCCATGCTCACGGCCGCACCGACGAAGCCATTGCCCTGCGTGCAGTCCTCGAGACGCGCCATTGCGATGCGATCCTGCTCCTCGGAGACACCAGCGATCAGCCGCGCCTGATGGACGACCTGCGAGACACCAACTTCTCGGTCGTCGGCCTGTGGCAGGGTACGGCTCCGATGCCCGGCATTTCGATCATCGGCGTGGACAACAGGTTCGGGGTAGGCGGTCTGATGGATCACCTGCTGGGGCTCGGTCACCGCAAGATCGCGTTCATCGGCGGAGCGTTCATCGAAGGCCAACTGATCGGCGACATCGGCGAGCGACGTGTGGCGTTCCTGGAGCGCGCGGCGGCGGAAGGTCTGGAAGCACCTGAGGGATTCGTTCGCGATGCGCAGAACACGCTGCACGGCGGCGCGGGGGCTCTCGAGGAGCTGATGGCACTTCCGCAGCGCCCCACCGCCATCGTCGCCTCGACCGACGTCCTCGCCATCGGCGCGCTCCATGCTGCCTGCCACATGGGCCTGGACGTGCCCGGCGAGATCTCCATCGTCGGCTTCGACGACCTGCCGATGGCCGAGTACACGACACCCGCCTTGACCACGGTTCGCATGCCGATGGCGGAGATGGCGGCAGCGGGCGTGAAGGCGGCCGTTGACGAGGGCGAAGACCGCGAGGCGACCACCGTCCAAATCCTCAAGCCGACAGTTGTCGTCCGCGAGTCATCGGGACCTGCAAGGGTCGCGGCCGACTAAGCTCGACCTTGTCCGGCCAGGGCTCAGTGGAAGGGTCGAGTATTCACGTCCTTGGACCGCTCTCCGACAGGTCGGGTCGCCTGCTCGACGACAGCCCTCGTGAACTAGCGGGTTCGCGTGCCGATGGGGACTGCCTCGCCGACGATCCCAATTTCTGCTGCGCAGGGTCTCCACCCGGATGCCCCTCCGTTCTCAAGCATCCGGCCTACCTGGTCCGTTCCTGGTCCGTTCCTGGTCGGCCCGCGCCGAGCCATGAGCCCGGCCATCCACCGGCGCGGTTCCGGGCAGCAGAAACGCGACCGCACGGGCCAGGTCCTCTCCGCGCCTGACGCCCCTTGAATCGTCGAGCCCGCCGATGGCGGGCTCGACGATGAGGAGTTGCGAGTTGGGCACCAGACCTGTGGCCTCGTCAGCCGTGGAGCTGGGCCAACTCTTTTTGTGTGACCTCGTTGGGCAGCTTGCCCATGATGATCATGCCCAGAACCTCGTCCGTCGTGACATCGGCCTTGTTGACCGTGCCGACCAGCTTGCCGTGGAGCATCACGCTGATTCGGTCGGCCAGGTCGAAGACGTCGTGGATGTCGTGGCTGATCAGGAAGATGCCGATACCTTCTGACTTCAGCTGTTTGATCACGTTGCGAACCTGCTCGGTCTCGGCCGGACCGAGGGCCGCCGTGGGCTCGTCCATGATCAAGACCCGGGCGTTGAAATGGATGGCCCGAGAGATGGCGATGGCCTGCCGCTGGCCGCCGGAGAGGGAGACAACCGGCGTCTTGAAGTTCTTGAAGTTCGGGTTCAGGCGCCCGATGACCTTTCGGGTGGCCGATTCCATCGCCGTGTCGTCGAGCGAGCCGATCCGGGTCTTGAGCTCGCGCCCCAGGAACAGGTTGGCCGCCGCATCCACATTCTCCGCCAGGGCAAGTGTCTGATAGATAGTCTCGACACCCAGGGCCTTGGCTGCTCGCGGGTTCGGGATCACGACGGGGTGGCCGTCGATCAGTATCTCGCCCGAGTCCGCCGGATGCGCTCCCGACAGGGCGCGCATCAGAGTGGTCTTGCCGGCGCCGTTGCCACCGACCAAACCCACTACCTCGCCCGCGCGCAGATCCACGCAGACGTCCTGGACGGCGTGAACGCCGCCGAAAGCGACGAAGATGTCGCGCATCTCGACCAGCGGGGCTGCGCCGGTGACCACGGTCGCGGCGGTCGCAGCCTGGGTAGTAGTTGCCATATCCATCGTTTCGCTCCTGGCCTACTTGGCGCGCCGCTGGATGACCGCGTCGAGGGCCACCGCCAGGATGAGGACGGTCCCTACCGCCACGTCCTGCATAGGTGAGTCGACACCGATAGTGACCATGCCCGACTTCAGGGACTGCATGACGACAGCGCCCAGCACGGCACCGGGGATGGTGCCGATACCGCCCGCGAACGAGGTGCCCCCGATCACCGCTGCCGCTATGACCAGCAACTCGTAGCCCGTGCCGGTGCTCGTAACGCCGGCATCCAGGCGGGCGGCCTGGACGGCCCCGGCGATGGCGCACAGGATCCCCAGAAGAACATAGGTCCCGAGAATCGTGCGCCGGGTATTGATGCCGGCCAGAATCGCGGCTTCGGGGTTGCCGCCGATCGAGAAAACGTAACGCCCGAACGGCCGGCGCGTGGCCAGGAACATCATGCCCAGCGTGACAGCTCCCAGGAGCAGGACCGGGGCAGCCAAGCCGACCGGGATGATCAACCCGCCGGGCGGCTCGGTGATAGCGTGCGCGACCGCATACTTGGTGGCGAGCAGCGGCGGCAGGGGGTAGCTGTTGTATGCCCACATGGCCCCGAGGACCGTAGCGCAGCCGCCGGCCATCAGGACTACCAGCGCCCACTGGGGCCTGACAGGGAAGCCGTACTCCCGGCGCTTGCGCCTGCTCGCGATCAAGGCGTAGATGATGCCGACGCAGATGATGATTCCAACCACCCAGGTCAGCAGCCCGCCGATCGAACCCTGCGGCAGGTTGCCACCGAGAATGGCGAACGTGTTGTCCATAGGGGCGATGGTCTGGCCCTGCTGGACCTTGAAGATCAGGCCGCGCCAGATCAAGAGTCCGCCCAGCGTCACGACGAACGACGGGATCTCAAGGTAGGCGATAAGACCGCCCTGGATGGCTCCGATCAGTGCGCCGAGCAGGATTCCGACGATCAGGGCGACGATCCAGATGTAGGCCCCGTTGTAGCCGAGCCCCAGGGTCTGCGGAATCCATTGGGCCTGGGTCATGGCCATCATGTATGCCGTGAAGCCCATGATCGACCCCACCGAGAGGTCGATGTTCCGCGAGACGATGACCAAGACCATACCCGTGGCCATGATCGCCACCGGTACGCTCTGGACGGAGACGTCGTAGAGGTTGCGTGGCGTGAGGAAGAGCCCGTCGGAGGCAAAGCCGAAGCCGACCCAGATGGCGATCAACGCCAGGATCATGCCGGTCAGCCGGATGTCGACTTCCATCGTTCGGGCGCCCAACTGGACACCCCTGACCACGGCGCCTACCGGCTGAATCCAGCGCGCCAACCCCCGCCTGGGTGCTGCTGCCTGCGCGTCTCCAGGAACCTGAGTCATCGTCGGCCTTTCGATTTGCCATGGATCAAAAAGCGGCAGTTCATGTTAGGCGCCCTGCACCGCGGAATCCCGGGTGCAGGGCGCGCAGATTGACTAGGTGCTGTCTCGAGCTATTAGCAGCCCTTGACGGAGCCAGCGGTTACGCCCTTGCAGAGCGTAGCCGCGTCGATCCACTTGGCATCGAGGACGACCTGGAGGTTTTCCTTGGTGATCGCCTGAGGCGTGATGAGGACCGAGTTGAGGTCGGTCTCCTTTGAGGTCGTCTTGTTCGTGAACTTGAAGATCGCCGACGGACCGCTGCTCGTGGTGATCTTGTCCAGGGTGGTGCCGGCGCAGAGTGCGAGAGCGGCTTCGCCGGCGGCCTGGCCGAGCAGGCGGGCGTCCTTCCAGACGTCCACGGTCTGGGTTCCGAGGGCGATGCGGTTCAGAGCCGCGGCGTCGCCGTCCTGTCCGGAGACCGGAACGGTGCCCGCCAGGCCCTGGGACTTGAGGGCGGCAATGACGCCACCGGCCATGCCGTCGTTCTCTGAAATGACCGCATCAACCTTGTTGTTGTTCTTCGTCAGGATCTGTGCCATCTCGTTCTGGGCGTTGGCCGGATCCCAGTTGTCCGTGTACTGCTCGCCGACGATAACGATCTTGCCGGTCGGGTCGGTCTTGCCGACATCGGGGATTCCGGCCTGGACCATGCCCGCGCGCAGGAAGTCCGCGTTGGCATCGGCCGGGTTGCCCTTGATGATCACGAAGTTGCCGGCTGGCTTGGCAGCGAGGACGGCCTGGGCCTGCAGCTTGCCGACAAGGACGTTGTCGAAGGTGATGTAGAACGTGCCCGGATCTTCGATCAGGCGGTCATACGCGATAACGGCGACGCCGGCGTTGAGGGCCTTGGTCACAGCTGGCTTGATGGCGGTCCCGTCCTGGGCCAGGATGATCACGACCTTCGCGCCCTGGTTGATCAGGGCGTCGACGTTCGAGAGCTGGGTGTCACTGGACGACTTGGCGTCGTTCGAGATGTACTTGGCGCCGCCCTTGGTCAGGGCAGCCTGGATGGCGGGCTCGTCCCACTTGGCCCAGCGCTCTTCCTGGTAGTTGTTCCAAGAGACGCCGACCGTGCAAGATGTGGTTGCGGCCGCCGGGGTGGCTGCCGTTGTGGGCGCTACCCCCGTAGAGGGTACTGCGGTCGGTGTCGCCGCCGAACTACTGCAGCCCGAGGCGATGAGTGCGGCAACCGTGACGAGGGCCGCCGCTCTGCGACTAACCATCATTGAACCCTTCCTCCTCTGGAAGTTGCCCGGAATCTCCGGAAGGTTTCCGGATGTACCGGCTGTCTCCGTTTTGTCTCCCGCTTGGGCCTGCTTCCTCCTATCATCTCCGTCCCGCCGTAACGACGCATACCTATGTAGCATACGCATGCTGTGGCGGTCAAGAGTCGTCCGGGACTTGATGACGTAGGATGTACGGCATACGATTGCTTGGACCCTCGTGGGCTCGTTTCCGGCTGTAGATAGGCAGGTCTGGGAGATCATCGAGAGCCGCGACGAGCGGAGCGCGTACCGGTCGAGCGTCCGGAGGCCGCAGCCCCGTCGCGAGCGACAGGGTCCGGAAGCGGCGGCTGTCGAATTGCGTGCGGCGGGCGCGGATCCGTCAGGGTCGCGTGCCGAAAACGGGAAGGTCGTCTATAGGAGGTCGGAGTCATGGCCCAGATCAAGAGCAGCGCGCGCGGTGATGGTGTTCGGGCACCCCTGCGCGCCGACAAGTTCAGCTTCGGGCTCTGGACCGTGGGCAACTCCGGCCGCGATCAGTTCGGCGAAGCGACCCGCGCGCGCCTCGATCCCAACGATTCGGTCCGCCGGCTGGCCGAGCTCGGTGCCTTCGGCATCTCAATGCACGACGACGACCTCGTCCCCTACGACGCGACCCCGGCAGATCGCGATGCAATCGTGGCGCGCTTTCGCAAGACCCTCGCTGAGACGGGCATGGTCGTTTCCATGGCGACGACCAACCTGTTCGGCCATCCCGTCTTCAAGGACGGCGCCTTCACCAGCAACGACCGCGCCGTGCGTCGCTACGCGATCGCAAAGACGATGCGCGCGATCGACCTGGGGGCGGAGCTCGGCGCGCCCACCTACGTCTTCTGGGGCGGCCGCGAAGGGGTCGAGGCGATGGCCGCCAAGAGCCCCGCGGACGCCCTGGATCGCTACCGCGAGGCGATCGACTTCCTGTGCGGCTA
>Ga0182027_10013817_pt1 | contig 11212 bp, 10 predicted proteins | sample 712E1DmetaG_FD_121300 | JGI IMG/M metagenome (GOLD analysis project Ga0182027, IMG submission 121300) | Permafrost microbial communities from Stordalen Mire, Sweden - 712E1D metaG (Illumina Assembly) | ecosystem: Environmental > Terrestrial > Soil > Wetlands > Permafrost | place: Sweden...
ATTATACTCTATTGGAAAGATTTCATTCTATAAACTGGATAATCTTTAATTAGCTTAAAATCCTCACCCTCTGTCTCCCTCTCCATGAATGGAGAGGGAGGAGATTCGTTCAAGGCGTGAGCACAATACAACCTTGCCGTTTAGCCTCAAAATAAGCTCTGATAAGATTTGAGAACACATATTGGCAACGAACTCATACTCGAATCATTCCGAATATAAGGCTAATAGAAAATCTCATGTTCAGGAACTAAAACGATTGTAGCATAGCCAATCTGACAATAACAATTATAAAGTTCGAGTCTCGTTAAATGGGCGGTACCGTACGATAGACAGAACTAAAACCTTTGAATTGGCGTTCAGTCTGGTTTAATAGTTACTGCCTTCACTGCGCGCTATTTGAAAAGTCACATTCCATCTTTGAAACCAAAAGTCAAGAAAAATACTTCCCTTTACCCACCGAAATCAATTTTTCTTGACGACTGGGTATCCTGAATAACCATGGAGTTTAGACCCCGTCCGTTATGAAGTTCGTTGTTCTTGAACTCATCCTTTACCATGTTCGTGACCAATATCTTTTTCCTTTGATCTGAGTTAGTTTACCCATACATTTTTCGGAGACTCATGGCCTATGAAAAATTGTGGGGCTTTAGGGGAGACATACTCAAGCAAAAGGGCCTCTAACGGCCATTGGAATGTTGATACTCTCCCCTGCTTCTCATTGGTCACTGTCAAAGTTCAAATTCACTGACTTCATAACAGTGACCGGCCTAGATCTTTTGGTAAGCCGCTTTTTCTCTTATTTCTGGATCGTATTTCTCTCCTTTCCTCCACATGGCCCACATGGTGGCTAGCATATCCCGGGCGATCGTTAATTTGGCTAGGTGTGGCGCAATGGTGTGTAATAATGTCATATCTAAGTATTTCCGCCGAAAAGGATTATCTTCGGATCGAACAGCCACTTCAGCGGCTTGTTTCAGGGTATATTTCAAGAGGCGATTGTAATCTGTGCTTAGTTTTTCAAAGTGAGTCTTGCCTCCAGAGGACCTTGTCATTACACCCAACCCAGCATACATCCAGACTTTCCTTTTATCGGCAAAACGATCCGGAGTTTCCAGAATGGCAGAGATTGTCGCCGCACTGATAAAGCCAATCCCTGGGATAGCTTCAAAATGCTTGATTTCGGGATATTGTTTGGCCAGGGCTTTGGCAGCTGACAGAAGCTCCTTTTCGGTTTGCTCAGATTATTTCAATTGACGCCAGAGACTATCCAGAATAAGCTGCACGGTTGTCTCCTGGGGTAATTTTTTCTCCCACTCTTCTCGGTAGGTCTCTGAATAAACGGTAATCCCAGTACATTGGATGCCATTCTGTCTGAATTTGGCTTTGATTTTATTCTTAATGCGGTATGGCCGGCGGTTATACCAGGATGCTACCTGAAGATAGAACTTATTGGTCGAAATCCAGATTAACTGACAGTATTGCGGTATCTTTAGCCGGTCTTTGTTCGGAAAAACTCATCTTCAGTGAAGCTTCTTCCGGCTCTTCAAGTGACCTTCGTCAAGCTACGGGGTTGGCACGCAGAATGGTAACCGACCTTGGCATTAGCGATAAACTTGGGATGCGTACTTTTGGCGATAAACAGGAGCTAATCTTCCTTGGCAGGGAAATATCTGAAACAAAAGATTACAGCGAAAGGACATCAATGGAGATTGATAAGGAAATAGATAGAATTATCAGTGAATCCTCTTTGACTGCCACTAAAATTCTAACGGAAAATAAAGATATGCTTGCGAAACTGGCAGAGGCTTTAATTGCCAGAGAGACGCTTGACACTGACGAATTGGAAACAATCTTCCGGGGAGAAATACTCCCACCAAAACTGGTTGTCAATTGACTATAATGTAAAGCCATATAGCCAATAGGCAGGATGAAATCCATCCATTTGAACCACTGACCACTTGCGTATTTATTACAAAATGACCTTGTTTTCTGTCAACTCTGAGATTATTTTGTTGGTTCGTGTTTGCGGTAATTTTGAGGCTAACGGCTAAAAAATCGAAATTTTGTTCTAAGTGGTAAAAGTTGTCCTGTGAGTTAAATTGAACTAGTTCATCATTATAATAATTTGGCAAATTGATCACAATAACTTTTTTAGTGATTTGGTAGGCCTTATTATGCTAAAGCAGAATAAGAACGTTTAATATGGCATTCAACGTACAGTGGGAATACGAGGTATCAACAAATGGAATCTTTAAGATAATTGCAAATCATTTTGCTATAATTAAGAAATTAATTTAAACGGAAGTTGTTCAAACACCAATATAGAATGATTTATGGAGGTTATTGATATGAAACTATTAGGTATCTCCTGCGGCCGACGGATGGGGAACAGCGAAATATTGCTGAGGGAAGCGCTGATGGGGGCGGCGGAATACGGCGTTGAAACGGAAGTCTTGAGTTTACTGGATGTCGATATCAAACCGTGCATCGGCTGTAAAGTATGCGAGGCGGAAATCACCGGCAAGGAAAACTGTGTGATTAAAGACGACGCCGTTTTTGTCTGGAATAAAATTATGGACTGTGACGGGCTGATTATAAGCGGACCGGTTTACTGCCTGACCCCGCCCGGTTATTTGTTCGTCATCCGGGACCGGTTGTTCGGTTCCAAGTCCGACGTAGCCTGGATGATGGAACGGAAAAAACTGAAAGCACGCGGCGAAAAAGTATTCGTTGATGAAAGGTGCTTTAAAACCAGACCAGGCGCCTTTATTTCAGTGGGCGGTTCGGTCACCCCGGACTGGCTTTCGCTGGGGCTATCGCTATTCCAGACGATGACTTTTTCCATCCAACTGGAGGTTGTCGACCAGCAGATGGTGCTGGGCACGAATATCGTCAAAGGCCAGGTGTTATTGAACGACACGGCGATGGCCAGGGTGCACCAACTGGGGAAAAACGTGGCGGCAGTGATGGGGAAACCGACCGCGGCGATGAAATGGATGGGGGACGAACCGGGGACCTGCCCGGTCTGCCACCAGAATGAAATCACGATCAAGGGGAAAAATCCGGTGCAGTGCCCGATTTGCGGTATTTACGGTGAACTTAAAATCGAAAACGGCGAAATCAAAGTTATTTTCAGCGAGTCCGAACAGAAAAGGTCACGCCTGAACCTGGCCGGGAAAATGGAACACTGGTACGAATATCACCCGGCCGAACCGGAGAAAGCGTGGGCAGCCAACCGGACTTCCACGATGCCACCGGCGAAACAAACACAATTTACGGACGAAATAAAAAAGAAGTTGTCTAGATACAAGGCAGACAAACCCGACGTGAAACCGCCGCGGGTAAAAAAGACGTCTTAAAAACCGACCGATATTTGACTTTCCGGTTGGGCGCCTAAAGGTTGTTATTTTGACGCCGCTTTGACCAACATAACGGGAATAGTTGCCATCTTTAGTATTTTGGCGGTGACATTGCCATGGGTCAACCCGGACAAACCGCTGCGCCCGTGGCTGGAAAGGATAATCAGGTCGCAGTGGTTATCGTTGGAATAGAAAACAATTTCCTGCGCCGTCTTGCCGCAAATCACTTCTTTGGTGATTTTAATCCCTTTCCCTTCCAATCCTCTGACGGCCCCGTTAAGGTAATTGGATGCCATTTCTTCCATGCTGCAGGTGCCCTGGGGTACCATGGTAACTTTATCCGGTTGACTGGCATCTTCAAACGGCCAGATGCCCTGCACCCGGTTGGTGATGCTTATAAAAACCGCTTCGGCATTGAGCTTCTGCGCTAATTCTTCGGCATACGGAAGAACATTTTCGGCCAATTTCGAACCGTCCAAGGGAATTAAAATTTTCTTAATCATAGATTTCTCCATTCCGTGATTATAACGGCCGGGATATCGAAAAAACGTAAAATATCGGCGCAAATCGTGACAAAATCATAACATTTTTCCGAAAAACAGTCCAGACCTTTGAAACGGAAAATCGCATCCTTCTGAATTTGATAAGTTTACCACGGCAGATTATAATCATCTTCAGCCCCTGACATCAGGGTGCCGCAAATTTTACACATTAAACACCGGAGGAAAAAATGAAAAGGGCTTACGCGGATATCCCGGAAGGGCAGGTTCACTACCGGATTGAAGGGAAAGGAGACCCGGTGCTGTTGCTGCACATGGCCGTGTCCTCGTCCGACGAATTTTCCCGGGCGATGCACTTTATTTCTAAAAAATATCGGGCAATTGCCTTGGATTTCCTGGGCGCGGGGGATTCCGACCCTTCGCCTTTCGCCTATCAAATTCCCGACCATGCCCGGACGGTAATCAGTTTCATGGATGCGCTGGGCATTAAAAAAGCGAACTTAGTCGGGCACCACCTAGGTTCCATCGTTGCCGCGGAAACTCAAATAACCTGGCCGCAACGTGTGAACAAAATGGTGCTCTCCGGTTTGGGATTCCGTCCCGAACCGCGCGATGGCGTGCCTTTTGAGGATCCGCCGGATTTTATGAGCGCGGTGGAAATTAAGAAAGACGGTTCTCACCTGATGGAATGGTGGCGGCGCACAATTTTATGGGGCGATTATCCTCCTGAAATATTGGAGGAAAGATTCTTGGAATATCTCAAAGCCGGCCCGAGAGGTGAGGAAGAACACACCACTGCGACATCTTACGATCTGAAAAGCAGGCTGCCGTTGATAACCTGCCCGACACTGGTGCTGACAGCCACCTTCGACCCGTTCTTCTCTGGGGCGGAAAAGGTGAAGGATTCAATTCCCGGTGCAAAACTGGCGGTGATTAAAAACGGGCCGATTTATCTGGACCGTGCAATGCCGCAGCAATTCGCGGAAGCGGTATTGAACTTTTTGGGCACGAAAAAATAAATCAAACGCCGTCAGGTGGCGCCGAGGTAGGCTTTTTTGACGATAGGATTATTCATGATATCGGCGGATTTGCCTTCCAGAACGACTTTGCCAAGTTCCAAAACATAAGTACGGTCAGCCAATTTCAACGCCAAGTTAGCATTCTGTTCAACCAACAGTATAGTTTTGCCCGCTTCTTTCATTGTTTTGATAATATTGCCAATTTCTTGAACCATGATTGGAGAAAGCCCAAGCGAAGGTTCATCCATTACCAGTAGCTTGGGTTTACACATTAGCGCCCGCCCGATGGCCAGCATTTGCTGTTCGCCGCCGCTCAAGCTACCCGCCTTCTGGTTGATTCTTTCTTTTAACCTCGGAAAATGTTTAAACACGTCTTCCATCAGCGAATTGACTTCACTGCGATTTCTTATGATATAGGCTCCGGCGATCAGATTTTCATGCACCGATAATTGGGGGAAAAGTTTTCTGCCGGCAGGAACTTGCGCAATGCCCATTTTTACAATCCGGTCCACCGGGGTTTTATCAATGCGTTTTTCGTTGAATGTTATTTCACCGGATGTCGCCCTGAGCAAACCGGATAACGTTTTCAAAATGGTAGTCTTGCCGGCACCGTTAGCGCCAATAATACTGACCAGAGTTCCCTCTTCCACATAAAAAGACACTCCTTTTACGGCTTCCGCTTTTTTATAATGTATTTTAAGATCTTTAACACTAAGTAACACTATTCACTCCCCAGATATGCTTCAATGACTCGTTTGTCGTTAGCAATTTGAGATGGAGTCCCTTCGGCAATTTTCTGTCCAAAATTGATGACCACTATATACTCACACTGTTCCATCACTACTTTCATATTGTGTTCAACCATAATAATGCTGGTGCCTCTCTCTTCCCTGATTGACTTTACCAGTCGAATTAATGTCTGGATCTCCTCAGCATTCAATCCACTCATCGGTTCATCCAAAAGCAGTATTTCCGGTTCTCCGGCAAGTGCCATAATAACGCTCATGAGTTTTTGGTGACCAGCCGACAAGTTTCCTGCCTTTTGAGAAGCGAGATTATTTAAACCAGCTATATCCAGGAGTTTTGTCGCTTTTTCAAGCACTAGGCTGTTCTGTCTCCGTGCCATCTCAGGTGTTTCCAACAACATTTGTAAAAAGCCCACGCCCGATTTGTAATGAAGAGCTACTTGCAGATTATCTACTACAGACAAATCCTGGAAAACAGTGGCTAATTGAAATGTCCGGATAATTCCCATTCGTGCAATGGTGTGAGGTTGGTAATTGGTAATATCTTTTCCCTTGAATAGGATTTTGCCACTGGTAGGATGAAGAACACCCGAAATTAAATTAAATGTAGTTGTTTTGCCCGAACCATTTGGACCAATTAATCCTAGAATTTGGCCTTTGTTCACTGATAAATCTAAAGCGGTTACGGCATTCAAACCACTGAACCGTTTCGTTAATTTTTTAGTTTCTAGTAATGCCATTATAATTCTCCATTATCTAACAACGCCCCGTAAAAAACTATTAATTTTACACTATTTTTTTGTGTTCCAGTTCGCTAACTTTGCCCGTTGAGTCCTTTATTTTAGCTTTTATCCTCTCTGGTAAGCCAAATAAACCCGAAGGCATGAATAGTAATACTAAAAATAGTATAAGACCAAGAATTAATGGCTGTAATTGAGTAAATTTTGTTAAATATAGGTTTAAAATAGCCATAAACACCGTACCTATAATTGCACCTATGGGGCTGAATGCGCCTCCAACTAATACGCCAAGGACAATCCATATTCCTTGCCACAGAGTAAATTGTGTTGGGGATACTACGGTCATATAAGGAGCATAGATCGCTCCAGCCAGTCCAGCAAAAAAGCAAGAGGCAATAAAGCAAATTTGTTTCTGTGAAAACACTGATATCCCCATATTAGCAAGGAGATTTTCATTTTTACCGACACTCTCCCAAACACGACCAATCCGTGAGCCATGGATTCTAAAATAGAAAAGGCATGTCACCACGACCAATATTAGGCCCAGATAATAGTAAGGTGTTAGAGACTCCGAAAACCGAACGCTATGACCGAATATATTGATTACAGGTTGTGGTATAGGGAAATAACCAACTTGTCCTCTAAAGAGACTTTTCCATGAAGAAAACACCCAGACCATTAATTCACATAATGCTATGGTCAAAAATAAGAAATAAGAGCCTTTCATCTTCAGTCCCAAGAAACCAAATATTGCTGCAATCGCAGCTGGAACGATTCCTGCGATCGGAAATATTAGCCAGTAAGGCAAATGCACTCGAATGATCAATATGGCTACTGTATAGGCGCCAAGACCAAAAAAGACAGGTTGGGCCGCGTTTATTAAGCCAACTGACCATAATGAATATACACCTATAGCCAGCACCAGATTGAGGAATAATTGATCGAAAAGAGATAAATAACGTGGAGAATGCATGAAAATAGGCAATAGGCACAATAATAGCACTATTAGAACAGGGAAAAAGGTCTGCCATTTCGGTAATTTCATTATCGTCTCCCAAATAAACCTTGTGGTCTTATCAGCAATATCAGGATTATGAAACCGAAGGCAAACATATAACTATATGTTCCAAGGTAAGTCTGCCCAAATGAGTCAACGAATCCAAGTATAAAACCCCCTAGGAGCGCGCCAGGAATACTACCTAAACCTCCCATTATTACCACAGCAAATCCTTTTAATAACAAACCCTGTCCCATCGAAGGGATAACGTATGAAATAGGTGATAGTAAAATGCCTGCTGCGGCCGCCAAACAACTGGCAATAACCCAAACTACTATCCTGATGCTAGAAATATTCATTCCTTGTAAGGCTGCCGCTTCTTGATCCTGTTGAAGTGCTCTAATTGCTAAACCGAATTTGGTTCGCTGGACAAATAAGAAAAGCAAAAATATCATAAGTAGGCCACCAATGATAACTGGGAGATTCTCTAGGGGAAAATAGGCAGAACCTAATTTTACTTCTCCATTAATTATCGCAGGCACACCTTTGGGATTTCCGCCAAATAAAAGCAAAGCTCCAGCCTGAAGTGCGCCACTCACCCCAAAAGTAGCGAGAGCAGGTTCAAGCCCGCCCCTATTACGCATTGGGTAAAAAATAGCCTTCTCAAATATTACTCCAAGAAAACTTACAAGAACCAGTGCAACAATGGGCGCTAAAAAATAAGGCAGACCCCATTTCCCGATTATAAGATACATAGCAAAACCGGCAACCATGACAAACTCGCCATAGGCGAAATTACATATGTCGAAGATGCCCATAATTAACGTTAGTCCGAGTGCAAACAGTATGTATATTAGACTCAAAGATATTCCGTTAACAAATACTTGAAATAACATATCCCGATGCCACTCCGTCTATATTCTGAAGGCCAATTGATTTAACTTCAGATTCATCCAAATTATGTATAGATATCCACGAGCAAGCTCGTGATTCTTTAATAATTCAAGCTTCGCTTGACCTAAAGTTGCGTAAATATTATTTAAAAAAGAGCGAATATCCTTGCCCTTTACATTCACCCACGTGCAAGCATGTGGTGCTCTGCTCTTCGGGTTTTGCATAAGAAACCAAACATCAGTTCGGAATTTTATTAGGTGGTGAGGTCAATGTTATGTTTAGACATCTTGCCTCACCACCTAATAAACCCCTTATTTAACTTCTAGAAAATCCCAATAACAAATAATTTTAAAGTCTAAGGATTTACCACAGCTGCGTTCGTATCTTGTCCATTATGAATAATTGAAATTGTGTAGGGATTCACAAGTTGATGGTTTGCGTTGGCACCGTATAACGTCTGGCTTACACCTGTACCGAAGGTAGCCTGACCACCTGTTAAGGTATCGTACGGCCAGACTTGGGTTGGATCTTCAAGTAAAGTCGCTATCACTGTGGGATCTAAACTTTTAGCCCGCTCTATTGCTGCAATCACAACAAGAGCCTGGCTATAGAAGTCCCATGTTGAACCATAAGAGACTCCCCACTCAGCAACTTCCCGATTGGTTAAGTTTATAACATTTTGAGAAACGTCGGGGGGTTGCATGGCCATCATGGTCGATACAAACCCTTCTAGATTAGCTGCTCCTGCAACTGATAACATGTCCCCAGCACTTGTGGGTGCTATATTAGATATTACACCTGTGAAACCCATGGCTCGGGCCTGTTTAATAATTAGGGCACAATCTCCACTTGGGCATCCACCAAGAAATAATGCATCTGGATTTTTATTGAGCATGCTGGTCAGGAAAGGGGTAAAGTCTGTCGTTCCAGTGTCATAATATACCTCACTGACCACCGTTAGACCATTTGCCTTTGCAGCGGCATCATCCTCCTGTGTGGTGATTTGCCCATTGGTGTCGTTTGTAGAGAGGTGGGCCTCAGTCTTCATATTGGGATATTGCTTGATCAGCCATTTAGTGTAAGAATCTTCTTTCATTGATGGCGGTATCACTGTTCTAAAGGTATATGAGTTCGCTGGCTGGCTTATAATTGAATCATCATATATTTCAACGAAATTTAGTACTTTTTGTTGTGCCATTACGGGAGCCATGGCCTCACTGCCTTCTGTTTGCATTGTAAAGAGGTATTTTACTCCGTCGGTGTAAATCAACTGACGTAGATCATTCGTCGCAGTTGTTGTGTCGTATTGATCATCCAGGCTGTCAAGCTTAAACGTGTAATGGGTGTCGCCAATAACCACGCCACCAGCATTGTTTGCATCTTCAAAGGCTAAATCGAGCCCGTGGACCATAGCTAACCCCCAAGCAGCAGCCCCGCCAGTTTGTGGAGAAACCAAGCCGATTGTGATGGTTCCCTGTTTTAAAGTTGTAGTCTCGGTAATTGTCGACGTAGTGCTCGTTGAGGTTGCAGACTTTGAACAGCCAACAAGCAATCCCCCTAACAAACTTACAACAACTATCCCAATAAACACAGTTGATGAAAATTTCTTCACTTATATTTCTCCTTTCTCTCATATTGTTTTTATAAAACGTCTTATATTTGAAACCAGCTTCTCTAATTCAATGTTACAACACCTCCCCGGATTGAATGAATCCCGCCAACTATCAATTTGATAGGTACTTGCCTTGCGTCATTCTATAATCCTCTCTTTTTTTCAAACACAAGTCGACTTTTGCGAATTCTGGATTCTTACATTGGACGAAACAGAACCAATGCCATTAATTTCGGACGCCAAATAAAAATATTCAACAAATAAACTTTCCACGACCTTATGGTCGGAATATTAAGTAAGGAAGAATAAAATATTTGTAACAAATTAAACTAGACTATAACACTCGATTTCTTCATTGTCAAATTAAATATTTCGACATTCGAATCTTTATCTATTATTGTCAAAGGAATCGTCCAGGCAGGTCAATATGGTAATCGTCTGTGCCACCCTTTCGGAGCAAACCGGCCGGCCTTTCGGAGTAAAGTAGGCCACACACACAGCCGGCCGTTTTCAAACCGGACAAGTGGCCGATTTCACCGAAATACGCAGTTAAGCAAATTATCACAAATAAAGGTTTAAGCTATAATTAAGGAAACATTTCGTTATTCATTGCTAGGGGTTCTGATAAAAATTAAAGTTTCCAGAACATTTTTGTTTTTTAAAGACAACCTCACGTTATAAAATGCCTCATGGCAAAAAAGGGGTGAAGTATGGCAATTGAATTTGGCGAGAGAAGAAACGAAACGATAGGCAGTTGGCAGCAGTTTTTCGTGCCGAATTGTTCGGAAAGAATCCAAAAAGGACGGCAGCGGACCATCAAAGAAATGGAAATTTGCCTTGAACGTGCCCGGGCTCACATGAAAGCCCAGGAGAAATACAAAAATGAACCTTGTATAATTCAAAGGGCGCGCATCTTGGAGACCTACCTTAAAGAAAAAAGTATTTATATTCTTGAAGATGAACTAATAGTTGGTAATATAACGAGCAAAATTCGCGGCGGCCCTTTTTTTGATGTCCTAACCCGTTTTATGGACGTAGAGCTTGATGACCCAATAAAGGATTTTTGGGTGCGGCCGCACGAAAAATTCATGATAAATGCAGCTGAGCGGAACGAACTACGCGAGGTTTTAATCCCTTACTTTAAAGGTAAGACATTAGGCGACTATATATTAGAAACAGCACCCGAAGATATTAAAGAGAAAGCTTTTACCATTACTTCGAACTGCCGCGAAATGCCGATAATCGCCGATCTATCATTGGATAAGGACATTGGGCACCAGATGGCCAATTGTGAAAAAGTGTTGTCGAAAGGGCTTATTGGCATCAGGCATGAAGTTGAGGGATA
>Ga0182027_10013818_pt1 | contig 11211 bp, 8 predicted proteins | sample 712E1DmetaG_FD_121300 | JGI IMG/M metagenome (GOLD analysis project Ga0182027, IMG submission 121300) | Permafrost microbial communities from Stordalen Mire, Sweden - 712E1D metaG (Illumina Assembly) | ecosystem: Environmental > Terrestrial > Soil > Wetlands > Permafrost | place: Sweden...
CGATAAAAACCGAAAGATATCAAAGTGCATGACCGGGAATAAATGTGCATCCGGTACAGGTGAATTTTTCCTTCAGCAGATAAAAAGAATGGATTTATCAGTTGAAGAAGCCATTGATATCGAAGATGACGGAGATGCATATCAAATTTCAGGAAGATGTTCGGTTTTTTGTAAATCCGATTGTACACATGCCCTCAACAAAGGTATTTCAAAATCAAATGTCATTGCAGGTTTATGCCGGATGATGGCTAATAAAATAATCGAATTAACTTCCCATATTTCATGCGACAGGGCAGTGATTATCGGAGGTGTAGCCCGCAACAGGAAAATTTTAAGTACCTTGCACGAACACTTCAATGAACTGGTTGTTCCCGATGAGGCTGCCTATTTCGAAGCACTCGGTGCTGCTATATATTCAACGAAACATGAAGTTACTGCTGTTGATGCTAATTCCCTTTTCAGGGCCGAACATGTTTCCTTTACTTTCCATAAAGACTTAAAAGAATTTGTCGGTTTTGTCGATTTTAAAGAGTTTACTATTGGTAAGGCTGCAGAAAATGATATCTGTATACTTGGGCTTGATGTAGGATCAACAACCACCAAGGCGATCATGATGCGCCATTCCGATAATGCAATCCTGGCCACAGAATATCTGCGTACAAATGGCGATCCGATCCAGGCATCTCTCGATTGTTATAAAAGTTTAAAGGAAAAGCTGGATGTACCTTTAAAAATTATCGGACTGGGTGTTACTGGTTCCGGCAGGCATATTTCCGGACTTCATGCAAAAACAAAAGGAATTATAAACGAAATTTTAGCACATGCCAATGCTACTATATATTTTGATAAGGATGTAGATACCATTTTTGAAATTGGCGGACAGGATGCAAAATACACCTATATAACCGCCGGTGTCCCGTCTGATTATGCCATGAATGAAGCATGCTCGGCAGGTACCGGATCTTTTTTGGAAGAAGCGGCAAAAGAATCACTGAACATCGATTATAAAGAAATCGGCGACATTGCATTACAGGCATCTCATCCACCGAATTTTAACGATCAGTGTTCAGCATTTATCAGCAGCGATGTTAAAAATGCTTTGCATGAAGGTTTGAATAAGGAAGATATCGTTGCCGGTCTGGTGTATTCTATATGTTTGAATTTTACAAATCGTGTAAAAGGAAACCGTCCGGTTGGAAATAAAGTGTTTATGCAGGGCGGGGTTTGTTATAATAAGGCTGTACCTATTGCTATGGCTGCATTAACAGGCAAACACATTATTGTTCCGCCTGAGCCGGGCCTGATGGGTGCTTTTGGAGTAGCTCTTGAAATAAAAGAGAGAATTGCTCTCAATCTTATGGAAGAGCAGGCATTTGATCTGGATGAATTAATTAACAGAACAGTTGGTTACGGTAAATCCTTTATATGTAAAGGTCAGCCCGAAGGTTGCGACCGTAAATGCAATATCAATATTATTCAGCTTGAAGGGAAAAAAATACCATTCGGTGGTGCCTGTAATAAGTATTATCTTGACAAAAAAACAGGTGAACAAGAAAAAGTTAACAGCAATTTAGTAAGGATCAGGCAACAGCTTGTATTTGAAAAATATATTCCTGAATATTCTATTGCAGGTGATGCACCGGTTGTTGCAATTTCAAAATCATTTTTAGTAAACACCCTCTACCCCCTTTATTACAATTTCTTTTCAAAATTAGGATTTAAAATTATTCTTGGCGACATACCTGTAAAAAAGGGTATAGATAAACAACAGGCATCCTTTTGCTATCCGGCAGAACTTGCACATGGATTTTTCCAGGGCTTAATTGACTTAAAACCTGATTATATTTTCCTTCCACATATTACAGAAGTTTATGATTCGCTGGAAAAGAATTATAACAAAACATGTGTGTTGCTTCAATCGGAGCCATATTATTTAAAGTCGACTTTCAAAAAGTTAATTAAGGATATCAGGATTCTTACACCTGTTCTCAATTTTTCTAAAGGTTACGAAAGTGCCGAAGGCAGCTTTGTGAGAATGGCATTCGAACTGGGGAAAAGTAAATCGGAAGGTTTATCAGCTTTCGAATTTGCGATATCTCAACTGAAAAAGATGTTTGCTGAATTTGCGGTTTACGGAATAGAAGCGATGAAAGAACTGGAATCTGATCCTTCAAAAATGGCCATGGTGCTATTTGGAAGATCCTATAATGCTTTTGCCAAGGAAGCAAATCTTGGCATACCACAGAAATTCTCATCCAGGAATATCAGACTTATCCCCCATGATTTTCTTCCGAGTGAAAACTTAGATAGTGGCGAAAACATGTACTGGGGAACAGGAAACCAAATCCTTCGCTCAGCAAGGTTTGTAAAAAACCATGATCAGCTTTTCGGAACTTATATTACTAATTTTAGTTGTGGGCCCGATTCCATGATGATCCCCTATTTCAGGAAAATTATGGGGAATAAACCATCGCTTACGCTGGAGTTGGACAGCCATTCAGCTGATGCCGGCCTCAACACTCGAATTGAAGCAGCTGTTGATATTATTTACCGGTATAGGGAACTTTCGAAGAAAGGTATGCTTGATGAACCTGTAAATAACTTCAAAATTGCTGAAGTACATGGAGATATAATTATCGACTCTTATGGAAATAAGCATAATCTCAGGGATAAGAATGTAAAAGTTATGATTCCGAATATGGGAAGATTTGCAACAGATGCATTTTCAGCTGCATTCAGGCATTGTGGTATTAACTCAGAACCACTTCCGGTAAGTACATTCGAAACATTGAAAATCGGTCGTGGCTTAACTACCTCAAAAGAATGCATCCCACTTACACTTTGTGCAGGTGCAATGGTTAATCATCAGATTCACAATCCTAAGACCGATGAAATAACATTGATGTTTATGGCAACAGGTTGCGGACCATGCAGGCAAGGACAATACACCGTTTATTTAAAGGATATCATAGCAAATAAAAAACTGATCAACCATGGGATTTTCACACTCAGTGATGAAGATTCTTATAGCGGGTTAGGAAATGAATTTGTTATCAGGGGATTTACTGCACTCACTATAGGCGATGTGATGCAGAATGTTTACAATGCAATAGCTGCCCTGGCGGTTGATAAAAAAAGTGCCCTTGAAATGTTTGAAATTGAATGGAAAAAAATAGTAGATAAAATTGATTCCGGAACCTCTAAAGAAATCTACAGCCAACTGAAACGTTCATCTGCAAAATTTAATACAATTAAAATAATTCATTCCCTTCAAGATGCCGTGAAGGTTGCCCTGGTAGGAGAAATATTTGTCAGGAATGAAGATTTTTCAAGGAGAGAACTGGTACAAAAATTACTCGAGCATAACATCGTTATCAAAACTGCTCCAATCGGAGAATATTTGTTTTATGCAAATTATCAGATCAAAGGCCTCTATAAACAACACCTCCCATCGCTTAGCTCCAGAATGAGATTCAAATTAAGGGAAATCATACAGAGAAAAGTAGAAATGCGTATAAAAAATATTTTAGCACAGTCAGGATTCGTCGAATGCGAACCCCTGGATATAGAAAACATAGTAAATCATTCTAAGGATTTGATACCCATCGATATGGAAGGGGAGGCTATTCTCACTGTAGGAAGTGCACTTGCCGATATAGTTCAGCATGCTTCAGGCGTGGTTTCTCTTGGACCGTTTGGTTGTATGCCTTCAAGAGTTGCTGAATCAATTTTAACAGTTAATATGAATGTAAAGGGTAAGGAAGCTGCCTCAGGCAAACCTCTTGAAATCATAGGTTCTGATATAGTGAATTTACCATTCTTATCAGTTGAAACGGATGGAAACTTATTTCCACAGATCATACAATCCAAGCTCGAAATCTTTATATTACAAACTGTAAGGCTTCACAATGCTTTGAAAAAAAGCAACGAAGAAAAACAAAGGCATTATATGGAGGCTTTCCTGAGGAAAATTAAAGATCAGATGAATAAGAAAATCCTGGTCGGTAGCGAACAATAATATAATTAATTGGCTTCACCGGGTTTAAATACCTAAGTATCTTGTTAGCAGTGTGCTATAATGAAATTATTATTAGGATTAAATGATCTTATAATTTTTAAAACCACCTATCAGCCAACCTGTTTTTAAATATATCTTATTAAGAACCCTTAACCTGAAAGGTAATTCTTTGCTTTTAGTCGGGTCAAAAGTGAATTCCCAGTTTACCATACCTATACGTTTTTTAATAACTTCCGGATGTGTTCCTTTAAATTCAATCAATGTATCTATCTGGGAATAATCAAACTCATCCACTTTTGGAACATTCTTTTCAATCCATTCATCATTGTGCCATAACTTATTGAAGTCAAGAACTTTAGCCTGCATAGCACCCGGATTCTTAACCCAGCCATAATGATAAATACAGGCATCCACAGGTTTTACCTTTAATTTTTGACCATGTTTTCTAAAACTCATTGCATCTTTCCAGGATGCAATATTTTTGTCATTACGGATAACCCGGACTTCATTTTTTTGCCATTTTCGAGAACCGGCAAGATAATTATACGATCCAAAGAAATTAATATGCCTGAAAAGTAAACCTTCGATACGATTATCATCCAGATATTTCAGCATTGCTTCCTTAATAGCAGGCAAATCGTTTTCATGAAAAACCTCATCTGCCTGAACATAAAAAGCCCAATCACTATCCGGTGAAATTGCGTGAAATGCTTTGTCAGTTTCAACAGCCAGTACACGACCTCCCTCACGCAAGCTATCATCCCATATGGTTTCGATGATTTTTATTTTTGGAGAATTTATTGATTTTATAAAATCCAAGGTATCATCATCCGATTTGCCAACTGCAATCACAAATTCATCACATATTGGCAAAATGGAATTAATAGCTTCTAAAATAGGATAGTCGTATTTAATTGCGTTTTTTATTATTGAAAAACCTGATACCTTCATAGAAATTTATTTATATGTTAAAAAAATTTATTCAGTAATGATGGTTTGAAATAATCACCGCTTACTTTTTTCCTGAATCTGTATAATTTTGTACGATTTGAAATTTCAATTCTTTTAATCTGTAAAAGATCGTCAAATATATTATCCGGGCCCGATTTTGTTGATATCCCATACAAATATCCTGATTCTTTTACGATACTTTTAATATTTTCATCTAGGGCTCCGAAAGGATAAGAAAAGCTTATTACCTCAGTATTCAGCATTTTTTCAATGTCAGTCTTGCTACCGAATATTTCATCCCGGATCTGTTCACTGGATAGAAGTAGTAAATTTAAATGATTTCGAGTGTGACCACCAAATTCGATCCCATAAGCATGCATTTCCTTAATCTGGGCTTCATTTATTAAACCAATAACCGGTTCACCGCAAGCAATACCCCATTTATTTTTTGTAAGCTTTGTCACCAGAAATATAACAGCTGTGAAATTAAATTCTTTGAGAAGCGGAAAAAGAAGTGTGTAATTATCTACATATCCATCATCAAAGGTCAAAATAATCTTTTTATTCAGATCATTCTGGCTATTCAAATCTTTAAATGTGATCGTCTGATAACTGTTCCTTTTTATAAAATTAAATTGCTTCCTTAAATGATCTAGTTTGACATAAATATTATGTTTCCCGGCCTCACTCCTGTCATTAACAACCCTGTGGTACATTAAAACAGGAATTTGATAAGTATCCGTTTTCTTCATTTAACTCTTTTTATAAATACTTATCATTTTCATCAATCCTTCTTCCAGAGGTATCAAATCTTTGTTTAGGATGTTTTTCATTTTTGAAATATCCGGTTTTCTTCTGGCCATGTCGCCTTCTTTCAGGCAGGGCAAATGAACTATTTTTGATTTTGATCCGGTTAACTTAATGATGATATTGGCTAAATCCAAAACTGAATATTCAATATCACTACCGATATTGATAATATCATTCACAACTAAATTTTGCTGGAATATCTTAAGGATTGTATCAATATTGTCATCAATGTAACAAAAAGTCCTGGTTTGACTACCATTTCCATATATTGTAATATCTGAGTTATTTAATGCAGCCTTGATAAACCTCGGAATCACAAAATCGGATGTTTGATTGGGCCCATATGTGTTAAAAAACCTTAATATTGTGTAATTCATATTGAATTCCTTGTGATAGGCCTTTAAAAATGATTCACCAACATTTTTCATCACAGCATAAGGTAGACGTGAATTCAGTGGTGTAGTGTTTTCATTTTGAGGGAATTCAAAAGGTTCGCCATACACTTCAGAAGATGATGAAAAGAACACCCTTTTAACCAATGTATTTTTTGCCAAAGTGAAAATATTTTTAAACCCTTCAAAATCTTTCAATACGCTAACAGGATGCATTAATGTCCGCTGTACACCAACGACGGCCGCATAATGGAAAACATAGTCAAAGTTGTTAAAGGTCATAACAGGGTTAATATCATTGTAATCATTAACATCACATCTGATGAATTTAAAATTTTCAAATTCCTTTACATTGGGTAAATTATCAAAATTTCCAGTACATAAATTATCAACCACAATTACTTCAAAATCTTTAAAGGAGATTAATCGATGGACTAAAGCTGATCCGATGCTACCAGCACCGCCGGTTACTAATATTTTTGTTTTCATGATTCTTAGATTGTATTTAATCGGTTTATAATTTAAGATTAAATATCCATCGTTAATTATATGGCTCTATAATTTCTATTTAAAAATATAAAAGCTAAAATTCCTATAAAAATCAGAATTTATTATGTAAGAACTTAATTAAATTTTATGTAAATATACGAGCATAAATTGGAAATAGCTTATTCTCGTTCTATTCGATTATTAGAAATTTGGTGACATTTTTGCACAAATTAACGGGCAGACAGATCATAAATGAGAAAGATCAGAAAATGAGAAAGATTATCCATGCATTTTTAATATTATGTGTGTTTTCTTCATGTTCGCATAATATATATGAACAACTTGATTGGCAGGGCAACAAAGTTACTGCTGATGGTAAAATTCCTGAATGGCCTAACCCCTTGCGGTTTTTTGACGACAAAAGCAAAATCAATTATACCATTTCAAACGATCGCCAGAATTTATACCTGTGCATGAAAGTTTTCGATGAGACATCACAGATGAAAATACTTCGGGGAGGATTGGAATTCAGAATAGATACCCTTGGGAAAAAATTATACCCTGTTGCATTTATTTTCCCCATTGCAAATCAGGTAGTAATGATGCAGCATAAAAGAAACGAAAATCAAACTAAAAAAGGTCCCGGTGAAAAACCGGGCCGTTCTGCCATGAATCAAAAGATGTTGAGCCTGGCAAAAGATATTCAGCTGATCGGTTTTAAGCCTCCGCTTGGAGGGACCATTTCTTTATTAAGCACCTCATCCGGAATTTCAGCGGCTATTGATATCGATAGCTTTGGAATTATGTATTATGAAGCAATCATCCCTTTCCACACCTTTTATAAAAATGAATTGTCAACCACCGACACTAATAAATTATTCAGCTACGAAATAAAAATAAATGCCCTTCCAGAACCACCGGTGCATGAAGGAGGTGGCAGCGGAGGCAAAGGAATGCAGGGAGGCAGGGGAATGCAGGGAAGTGGCATGGGTGGTGGTCATCACGGTGGTGGTGGTGGAATGCATGGAGGAGAACATGGCGGTGGCGGAGGGTATAACCCTGGTAATAGTGGGATGTATGAAAAGACTGATATAAAGACCAAAATGAGATTTTCATTCAAATAATCAGGCAGTCATTCTGCTTAAAGCTTACTTAAAATGGTAACCTAAAAAAATGTTTTCTGTTAAAAATAAAAAATCATAGATCATGAAAAAATTTCTATTCCTGGTATTAACAATTTTAATTTTTCAATATTCAGTCTGTTCACAACCAAAAACCGATAGTATTAAAACAGCTTTGTTGATTATTGATATTCAGAATTTTTATTTTCCGGGAGATGGTCCCGGATTAGTCGGTGCAATACCTGCGAGTTTAAATGCCAAAGAAATTCTTCAAATTTTCAGGGATAAAAAACAATTGGTAGTCCATGTCCGCCATAAATCAAATAAAGGGTTTGAAATACATAAAAATGTCGAACCTGCTCCGGGCGAAAAAGTAATTACAAAAACAGAAGTCAACAGCTTTCAGGGAACGGATTTGCTGGCATATCTGAGAACTAACAGAATAAACCGTTTGGTTATTATTGGTATGCAGACACAAATGTGTCTTGAAGGAGCTGTCAGGGCAGCATACGACTTTGGTTTTGAATGCATCGTGGTACAGGATGCATGTGCCACCAGAGACCTTAAGTTTGGCGATAAAATTGTTAAAGCAGAAGATGTCCAAACAAGCACGCTTGCTACTTTTGTTGATGGCGGATATGCTAAGGTTATTGATCTGAAAGATTTTAAGGAAAATGCAGATAAATATTTATTTCAGAAAAAAGATTGGAAATGAGTTCCTGACATTACCAGCAAAATAATACAGATTTAAAATATTCGGTAATTTAATCCGAAATTTACCTGATTGGGACATATAGTTAAAATGTGTAGCAAAATTTTGATAATTAAAATTTCGTTTTTTACTTTTCCTCCTTTTTCATCAATTGCGCTCCCCCGGTAATATTAACAGATTTAATTACAGGATTGCCGCTATAAGTGATTATGCTTCCTAAACCGGCTGTAACAGTCAATTCATCTGTCACATTAACACTACTTATACAACCCAGGTTTACATTCAGATTGCACTTTTTTACAATGAATTCATCAGCGTTTAGTTTAGCCCCGCTACCTGTATATTCCAGTTCTTTGCAATTTCCTTTTAAATTAACTGCGGTTTCTAGAGTCATGAATAAATTCACAGAACCAAAATTACCGTTAATATTTGCAGAAGAATTTAATAAGCAGCTTAGTTTGAAAGAGTTTACATTCATCATTTTATTATTTGTAAAATCACAATCCTTACAAAGTCTAACTTCATTGAGACTATCGTTTGTAATATAAACTTCAATTTTTTTCTGCTTCATTAAATATTTGGTCAGATCAATATGCAGTGTGCCGTTTTTTACTTCCATTTTAATGAAAGACAGCAAGGCACTGTCCCCTTTTATTTTTAATGATTTAGTGCTATCCTGGGTATAAATTATTCTAAATCCATCATTGACATCTATTTTATTGAATTTCCCGATGCTGTGTTGCTGTTCAATCACTTTTGAATTTGAAGTGTCAACACCCCGACTAATTTTAACTTTTAAAACGATAAGTATTGTTAATATAAACAGCATTATGATTACAAAAACCGATAATAATATTTTATTTGTTGTTTTCATATTTTCTATTGATTAGGTAGATGATCATTATTTGTTTTGATTATAAATTATTTCCAGATCGTGGCAACTCATATTCAGCATCGTCAGGGTTTTAAAAAGCACAGGAAGCTCTTTTTTGATAAATTCATCCTTCTTAAATTCAAGTGCTTTATCACTTCCACCTTCAGCTACAAAATACCCTATACCCCGCTTGTTGTAAATAATACCCAGGTTCTGAAGTTCCATAAAAGCCCTCATGGCAGTATTCGGGTTCACTTCCATTGCTACTGCTATTTCCCTTACTGAAGGGATTTTTTCATTTTCCTTCCACTCTTTCAGCAGGATATTTTCGCAGAAATAATCTGCTATTTGCATATAGATCGGTTTTTTATCGTAAAATTCCATATTATACCTGCCTTTCTTTTAAACCTAAGTATGATAATATAAGGAAAAAGGGTGCTACTCCTATCCAGTAAGCATATTTCATAATTTGAAACAGATTATCAAAGTATTGGGTATCGTAATACGTAATAGTGTTCAAATTATGAACATTTCCAAAAAAAATAAAGACAAATAAATAGGTAATTAAGTTTAAGGAAAGTCCAATCAAAAACAGGGCAAAAATGGTTTTAACGAAATTATTTTTGCTGAAATAAACTGCTCCGAAAAGAAACACGGTTTGTATGATGAAGAATGTTCCATACGTTTTAAGTGCAATTGGGTTAAACAACTCAACCCAGCCAAAAGGGATATGCAAAAGAAGATAGCCACATAATGCAATAAGGATATTGATCATAAAAATGGCAAAAATCCACCATATAAAATACAAAACAGAACTCACCAGCCACACTGCTGTTAGCCTTTCGAGATTAGAAACAGGCAGGGTAAGGTAAAAACATCCTTTAGCTGAAGTATGCATTTCTTCAAAACTGCTGCTGGTAAAAACCATTCCAAGAATGAAAAATATGATTATACTTACTGAATTGAAAAGGTTTTGGGTTACGGTGTTACAACTGCAATTATACATCGAAATCAGGTTAATTACCATGATAACACCTGCTGCAGCACCTGTGCTGATCAGGATGGATTTGTATTTTAAAAACACTTGTCTGTATACCAGCATGAGAAGCCTGTTTATATTGAAGGAGTCAGATTTACTCATAATGTTTAATTTTTAATTTCGTTGTTAATGATTTGTGAATTAGCGATAACACCGTTGAATAGCAATTCGAGGTCGATCTCTGTTTCGATGGCTTTCCTTTTATAAATTATAGCCTGCCCTCCCAGCATATCTTCACCGTATAATACTTCGGGCTGGTCAACGTCCCGGCTGTGCCCGAATGAAATTTTGCTGCTGATATCGAAAGTACTTTGATTAAAAATGGCTTTACCTGCTTCGAGAATAATGATATGATCAATCAGGCTTGATAGGTCACGAACCTGGTGTGTCGAAATGAGTATCGTGCGGTTATCATTCATCGATGATGCAATGATTTTACGAAACTGACTTTTAGACGGTATGTCAAGGCCATTAGTGGGCTCATCAAACATTATGATGGTGGTATTTGTAGCCAGTCCGAAGGCAATCAGGAATTTCTTTTTTTGTCCGAAAGATAGGGAACTCAGTTTCTGTGTACTGTCAACTTCAAGCTCAGTAAGATACTTTTGTAATTGTTCATGGTCGAAACGGGGATAAAACCCGGCATGTAATTTTACAAACATATTAATTGTAATTGGGGGCAGGTAAAATTCCTCCGGCAGAAAAAAGAGTTCGCTTAATGAAGCCGGGGTTCTTTTATCGGCTGATTGGCCTAACAGCAAACTTTCACCTCTATCCGGGAAAAGCAGTCCCGATATTTGTTTAA
>Ga0182027_10013819_pt1 | contig 11210 bp, 6 predicted proteins | sample 712E1DmetaG_FD_121300 | JGI IMG/M metagenome (GOLD analysis project Ga0182027, IMG submission 121300) | Permafrost microbial communities from Stordalen Mire, Sweden - 712E1D metaG (Illumina Assembly) | ecosystem: Environmental > Terrestrial > Soil > Wetlands > Permafrost | place: Sweden...
AACCAATACCTCCGGTTTTGTCATTCCCACGAAAGTGGGTCGAAGACTCGACTCGGCGAGAATCCAGTTTATGTTCGCAGGGTTTGGATCCCCGCTTTTCCCCAAGGGACGCCTTCGGCGCGCAGGGATGACACCTCGGTGGACTTTTCACACAGTCTCGATGGCTTCGCCAGACGCAAAGCCGCAAATTGATTCTAAAACAGAGTCTTTGCGCCTTTGCAGCTTGGCGAGAGACAATTTTTCAGATGTCTCGAATCATTTGATTGGCGTAGCGCTAAGGCCGTTTCTCAAATATAATCTTGTATTTTTTAACTGGAAGCCAAGAAGTTATGGGTATAAAGGACAACAATACTCTTGGCGTTCTCCGCGCCTTGTGCCGACCCAAAGGGTTCCTTCGGAAAGGCATCACTTCGTGAGCGGTAATAGACAAGATCATTTATTGGAAATGGCTCTATCTTCAAACAGAATAACTGTAATGAGCCTGCAGCCTTTGGGTATGAGATTTTCGGGTGGGGTTCAGGGACGATGCTGCTGAAAGAGACGGTCGAGGTGGAACTACGATGTTTTTTCCTCTCGGGAGAAGTTGGCGATTTGAAGGCGACTGTGCAATGCGAGTTTCTCCAGGATGTTATGAACATGACTTTTGACTGTAAACGTAGCAATGTTGAGCTTGCCTGCTATTTCTTTATTGCTCATTCCTTCCACAATCAACGAAATAATTTCCTTCTCACGTTGCGTCATGCGCGTAGCCCCCCGCAAATTTCTTTTTCCCTTTAATAACGCGTGCTCGGCTATCTGAAAGAAGAGCGATGAGGTCATGAGACTCGGCAGCACTGTTTTTCCCCCGGCTACTGATCTTATCGTGTTGACCACGTCTACCAGTGTTGCGTCTTTAAGGATGAAGCCGTCCGCCCCCGCTTGCACAAATTCCATAATGTCTGCCTGTGCAGGAGCAAGCCCCATACCGATCACTTTCACGCCGGGAAACTCCTTCTTCATCAATTCCACAATATCCAGACTGTTTTGACGGTCTAAGCCGAGATCCAGCAATACCACATGCGGTTTAATTCCGCCTTTCGCTAATGTGTTATGCCTGCCGTCGGACACAGCAACAACCGTGAGATCTTTATGTCCGCTAATCATGTCAGAGATGCCCTCCCGCAAAATGCGGTTGTCCTCAATGAGCAGTATTCGAATTTTTGGCATAGTCAGTTTTTCGATTGGCACGTACCGGTATCTTCAAACCAAGAACCTACAACAATGACAATTGAATTTAATGTAATGTTCATTAGCAAAAAAGTCAACAGTGGGGAAATAACTGGAACGGTAGCGGCTTAATTTGGACAAAAAATTGTCATGCGCGTCCCGTGTCAAGCACGGGATAAACTCCAGTGGGCACCCATTGTGGAGCAAAAAAGAAATATTTGGATTCTCGACGAGTCGTCTATCTACGATTCTACGAATCGTAGATTCGTGGAACGACCCTACGGTCGACGACTCGACTCGTCGAGGTCGATAGACCCGTGGGGAGTCGGCGACCCGCTTTCGCGGGAATAACAAACTGAGCCAGCACCGAAATAACAGTGGTGGTACGTTTTGAATTAGCGAAATGATGCCATCACTTTGTCGGCTGATTTAACATCGTTTATCGAAAGAACGCACTCCAAATAACGAGCGTGATGGCATCACTCCCAAAAATGCACCCTTACCTTTGACTACCGCCGGCTTATGTGTTGGACGAAAGCAACGAATTGAGAAACATTCTAAGTATTTTGGCACTCACAGAAGCACCTTATTTCAAGAAGCCCATGCTTGCATTGAATCGAGTTTGCATAAGTCCTATTCCGTACGTTTCCTCATACTTCCTGGAGACGAACCCTCTCACCGCTGTAGACCTTGCCCGCAATTCATCGGACGCCATGAATGCTGGATCAAAAATGTCCGGGTTCGTGTGCTGTGCGATCGCCATCTTCTCGCAGGCACGGACGATGCCAAACGGATCATAGCCAGCATTAGCGCACAAAACCGAAGACAGCTTATCCGCTTCTAATTCATAAGAGAGTAATCGCTTGGATATGACTTGCTGATACATGTCCTCCATAATCTCTTCGAGATCAGCCTCATCTTGAGTATTGTCTCCCGTTTCATCCTGCAATTCAGACATCGCCTCGTCTGCCTGGATTTCAACTGATCTCTTCGTCATTTCCTGCATACCATGTCTACGAATAACGTGAGACATTTCATGCGCTATGATCCCGGCAAGTTCAGATTCATCCGAGCACTGCTTGACAGCGCCGAGCGTCAAGAAAAGATACCCGCCCGGCGTCGCAAATCCGTTGACGCTAGAGTCCTCAAGGACAAACACGGTGAAATTCCAATCATAAGCGGGAGCATACATTGCAATGGTTGCACAAACGAGGTTGACGTACTTGTTCAGTTGCGCATCGGAGACGATCCCACGTTCGACGAGGCGGGCGGCCATCCCAACGCCGATTTTTTGTTCATCGAGCCCGGCATCATATTCCATTTTCTTGAGATCCAAGTCTGCTACTTCTACCTTTCCTTTATTCTTCGAAGCTTGTTGCTGAAGCTCATTGTTAAACAATTCCAACTCGCCGGGTTGAAAAGGCTTTTCTGAGTATTTGAGGACAAGGTCGACACTTCCCGGTTTTGTTTTTGCATGTTTTCCCGCAAACCCCTTGATCGCTGCGGCGATACCGGCTTTCGAGGCTTTGGGAGAACTCCATATGTTTTCCAAAGAGGCGGGGGCAGCCTTGTCGTTCCTTTTCGCCGTTATGCAGTTAACGGCAATCCAGCCGACCCGCTTTTCCGGTAATTGTACTTTGAGCCAGTTGCCCGACCGCTCAAGCACAGTGAGTGGACTATTTTCAGGCAACACGACGAGTAGTTCATAAAAAGAGCCCGGGCCTTCTCGCACATAATTGTTTTTGCGCTTGGTATACACAGGCTCAGAAAACATCGAACTCACAAAACCTACGAGAAGAAAAGCTAATACTATTTGTCGTTGCATGATCACACCTTGCTGTTATTTCGACGTGAGAGTTGAGACTCCATCCCAGTTACGAGGAAGACGCTGAGTCTGAAGCATTTTGCATCTGTTGAGGTAGGTATGGGACGGTCCGTCGTTTGGATCGAGTTTCAGGATTGATTTGAATACACCCCACGCCTTTCGGAATTGTTTCTTCCTGTACAGCAGGAGTCCTTCTCCAAACAACTCATTCTTTTCCTTTTCCAAACCGGTGAGAGAACCCTTTTCGCACAGCAATTCGTAGATGCGGATAGGAATCTTCTTCCCTTTCACACGTAAGAAATCCAGTTCGCGCACTTCGATAACATCTCTTGCTTGATAAAACGTGCTCTCGCTCACTATAATTTTAGTTCCGAAAATCTTGTTCACCCCTTCCAACCGCGAAGCAAGATTAACGGTATCTCCGATTGCCGTGTAGTCCAGCCGGGACGCGCTGCCGATATTTCCCACGACCATATTGCCAGTATTAAGTCCTATGCGGGTTTCAAACATTGGGCTACGTTTGGTTCGAGATGAGCCCCCGTAACGGGTCTGAAGTACTCGCTGCACTTCGAGCGCGGTCAAACACGCTACATTTGCATGGTCATTCCTTGAAATCGGTGCACCGAAGATTGCCATCACTGAATCGCCAATGTATTTGTCCAGCATCGCATCTCTTTTTAAAATCTCGGTGGTTGCAAGTGAAAAATATTCATTAAGCAAGGCGACGAGTTCCTTCGGCTGAAGCAGTTCGCAAGCTTCCGTGAAATTCTTGATATCCGAAAAATAGACCGTACCCTCGATGATCTTTCCGCCCAACTCCACTTGCTCATTATGTTCCAGAACCTCCGTCACAACTTGGGGACTTAAATAGCGGTTGAACGCACGCCGCAATTCGCGTCTTTGTTTCCCCTCCGTTGCATAATTAACGACTGCTGAAATGGCAAAAGTTGTAAGGATAACAATATCCGGTCCGACAATTCGTATCCATAGCATTCTTTCATAGAACAATCAGAGTGCCGCAGCAAAATAGGCTGCCCCGATAACAATAATATAGACAAGCGACATGCTAATATTTTTTGTTCTGGAAAAAAGAGATGAGACCGCCAATGCGAGGACTACGGCGATAATGAATGAAAGCCATTCGGGGGCCTTGACTAGAAAATCCCGGTTGAGGAGATTGCTCAGCATTGTAGCATGAATCTCCATCCCTGAGTAAGGCTCGATCGAAGTGAACGGGGTAGGCTTATAATCAAAGAGGCCGGCAGCGGAGCCTCCGACGATCACGTATTTGTCCCGGAACTCAAATGGCGAAACATCAGGACGCAGGTTCGCTTTCATCTTGCGAGCCGAATGAATGAGCGAATGAATTGAGTAGTACTTGAACGTTCCGCTGGGACCGCCTTTCCCGTACCAGTAGAAGAGAAACTTCCCGTCATCGCCCGTCGGTATCGTTCGTGCGAGAGAATCAAGCATTCCGATTGGTATATTGCGCGAGAGAGTATAGCAGGCGAGCCCAAAATATGGCAAATACGAGTCCTTAAATTTCCACACGAGAGGAATTCTACGGGCGATATCATCTCTGTCGGCTTCAAAGTTTATAATTCCCAGGCGTGACGCGGATAGTTGAAATTCCTGCAGAGGTGCAATCGCCCGATTGTATGTTGGCATCCCGAGTACGGAGCGGTATCCGCTCCCGAGATGTCGCTGGTCAATTTCACTGCCTTGTTGGTCGCCGGGCTCCTTGAACGCCAGCAGCGTGCCAAGAACTACGTTGCCTCCGCGGCCTATCGCTTCTGCAAAAGCATGGTCAGATTCGCGAGCATCCGTTTCGAGACGCTCCAGGTCGCTGCGCGAAAAATCCATGTCAAACGCGATTACCTTAGCCCCTCCCATCTTCAAGTAGTCTACAAGAAGACCGTAAAACTCGCGGGGCCAAGGCCAACTCACACTCTGAGTTGCGTAGAAATCAAGGCTGTTCTGGTCTATCGCGACCAACACAACGGAAGTATCCGCTTTCTCAGGATGTGAGGCGTGAAGGAACCGGAAATCGAGGGACTTTAGCTCCAGCACGTCAAACGAACTGAGATGCTGTAATGCGGACCCACTACAAGCCCCGGTGATCGCAATGGCGCCAACCGCGGCCCAACTGGTTTTACCCAGTTTCGCAAGAAAATTTCTTATTGCGTTCACTCTCAACACTCTTTAATCGCTGGTCATTGATTTCGCTTCAGGCTCACTCTTTCAGTACAGAAAAACCCTTCGGTGAATGATTTCCCAGATCACACTGCTATTCTTTGACTGACATTGTACGTATCTTCGCCAAGGAAGAATGTGGAGTGACGTTGAACTAAGGGATTTCGAAGGTCTATGCGCAGCTTGCTCGCTTGCCTTACACATTTGCAAGGGATCCACTAAGAACACGAAAAGACACGAAGGTTGAGTTTCGCTTTATGGGATGCAAAACTTTCTTTCATAAGAAATTTGTCGGTCAAAATTCTGCCGAAATAAGTTCTCTTCGTGCTCTTCGTGAACTTAGCGGATAAGTCATTGGCTTGCGTACCGTCAGCGATTCATAGTTATTTGCTCACGTCCCAACTATCGAGTGACTTATCAAGCGTCTTCAAAGCCTCGTCGGTTTTCTGCTCAAGAAACGCCGCCTGCTTCTGGGCTGCCGCATTGTTCTTCACTTGTTGAACCACATCGGTTTTGGTAACAAAGGCCTTTGCATACATGATATTATTGGCGAGATCCTGCCATACCTCTTCTATTTGAACACCCGACAACGTGGCCTGGCTGACCGAACGAGAAACGGATCGAGTAAAATCAGCGGAGGTCGTTGAGGAAGTATTCACCAGATCCTGGTGTTCTTGCATGAATTGATCCATCATACTTTTAACACGCGTATCAATAACTTTTCCAATCTGTTGTCTTGCGGCATCTTCCGCCTTTTGCCGGGCCAGAACTACGTTCGGCCCTATGTTGACGTAGCCGATGCCATAAATAGTATCGGCGGCTCTTGGCGGATGGGTTACCCATCCTGGCGCTTGAGGGGCGGGCGGTGCTGCTGTTTGAGTGCTGCCGCAGCCGATAAGCCCCACGAGAATTATAATTACTCCCATTATTGTCCAGAAATACTTATTCATCTTTTCCTCCTTGTGTTGGTAATGGTTTATTGGAACGTTGCGATAAATCATAGTAGAGACATCTTTTCGGTAACTCACGTTACGCATGAACTGAAAAAGGACAATCAGCGGTGCTCAATTCCAAAAAACTTTCTATTTTTGGAATCTATATTCAAATGAAACCGAAGCCCAAACACCGACAGGAGTTCCTTTTACGGTCGCCGGAGAAAATTCCCACTTCATCACACTTGCCACCGAGTTTTCGACGAAAATCGGATCAGTGCACTGAACAAGTTTGTACTTCCGGGGTATGCCCTCTTTGTCGATCCAAAGTCTCAATTCCACTACGCCTTCTAGTCGTTCCTTGATCGCTTCGCTTGGATATTCTGTGCCGGTACTTTTAAGACGACTAGGCAGATGGTCGACTAACGCACTTTGTGTCTTATAAGTATCCTCTTTGTCCAGCGCCCCCACATAAATAGAATCGCGCTCTATTGTAAGTGCGGCCGCTGTATCTTTTCGGGCGCTGAGTGAGACCGGACTTGGCGTCTCCCTAACCGTTGAAGTTGACAACGCCTCAGCAACGGTTTTTTGTGTCGTTCGATTCCCAATCTCAATTTTTATCGACCCGAAATCTTTCCTGATTTCCTTCAGTGAATTAATATCATACGTAATTATCTCGGTTCCGTTATTTTTAGTTATTTCCACATAGAGAGTTGTGCCATCTATTTTTATAATATTCCCTTTAATTGCCTTTCCCTTCAGTGAGATGATTTCATCCGTGTAATTTGGATTTTCATTTGTCGTTTGAGCCGGCGAAATCATCGGAAAAAGGAGCGTTATGGCAAAACACTGCAGTACGTAGCGTCTTATTCCTCCATTGTTCGCATTTTGCCGTATTTTCATAAAGGCACGCCAATGGTAAAAGCCTGCCGCCCTTTCCATCGTTTGCTATACAATCGTCCACCGTTTCTTTTAATGACTTGCAGTGAGACATGCGCAGGACGGAAGGGTCGAACTGCTTGTTGAAAGTACTTCCGAGGATGTTTGGAGGTCGTTATTGATCTGTCCCGGTTTTTATAACAATGCAAAGTGAATAAATTCCTTCAGGCACTGGCAAGCCGTGTAGTGCCTGAAGTTGACATTATCGTAGCATCATCATTTTTTTCGTGCTGACAAATCCTTGTGTCCTTAGACGTAAGAAATAAACGCCGCTGGAAACAGTACTACCGCTATTATTTGTTCCGTTCCATTCAATCGTATAATATCCTGCCTTCTGAAGTTGATTGACCAGCGTCTTCACTTCCTGTCCAAGAATGTTGTATACCTTGATCGTCACCGGAATATCCTTCGTCAGTTGATAATCAATCTTTGTCGTTGGATTAAATGGATTCGGATAATTCTGGGACAGGTCGAATTGTTCCGGAACAACGGGACGCCAGTTGAACGATTGTTCCGTCACCTGATGGCTGATCAAACGCGCATCCTGCGAATACAGGTCATACGTCATCGTCACTTTTTCCTCGTCTAATTTCTTTTTCGCGCGTAAAAGAAGTTGAAGTGGAATTTTCTGCGTACACTTTTGCACGGAATTTCCTGAAATGGACGCTATTGCCACATGCAGCATACCGCCAACACTGTCAACATCACTTATCGCAATCACTTCACTGGTGCTGGGCAGGATGACAGAGTCTATGCCAATTGCCGACGGATTATACTGTATTTCCAAGCCAACAGTTGCCACCAAGATACTATCGTCATTAAAAGAGAGCGCGAATTTTCCCGACTGGCCCGGTTTTAACACCGTTTCCACCGGGAAGGCAAGAGTAACTTTGTTGGTGGAAACAGCTTGCACCGTGCTCGAACTTTTTGCTATAACGCCTCCCTGCGGGTTGTGGAAAGACCAGTTCCACATTCGAACAAAAACAAGCAAGTCTTCAAAATCAATTTTCCCGTCGTGCTGAGGTTGTAAATTTGGTGGCGTTCCGGTTGCCGGGCCGATATCTCCGACCGCTATGTTATTAGTCCTCCATGCATTGGCAAAAATTGTGAGGTCTAGAGCATCGACCAGCCGATCGCCGTTGAATGATCCGAGCGGCGGCTTGCTGTAGGAAATGGAAGTCTTATTCGAATCCATGTTGCCTACAGCATCGCGCGCACGAACAGCAAACTTGTAGGTACTGTTAAACTGCAAGTTTTTGTAGACGTACGATGGTGAAATGATCGAGTCCACAGGCGTAAAGTTCAGGCTCGTAGAATCCGAGCCATAGATAAAATACATAATGGGCTTTGACGTATCCGTCGCTGCGTGCCACGATAAGAGCGCTGAGCCGTTGACCGATGTATCGTTGCTTACAACAGAAGATAAGCCGTTAAACTGAGGCGCTTTTGTATCTATCGCAAACACGGCAGAGGTGGAAGTATTTCCCACACCCCCTCTTCCCTGTGTGGAGATTTTCATTTTAGCGGCAAAGCCTTCATAGTTCGGAATATCCGCTAAAGGATTCCAATGCAATGTTAACGACGAATCAAACCGTGTAATACCTGAGACTTGTCCGGCAACTGCGATTGCCGAAATCCAGCTTGTTCCGTTATCAGTCGAATAGAATAGCTTAAGTGAGGCCGTATCGGTGGACGCAGCGTTAAGCATCACGGTAATCGGCACATCTAAACGATACGTCGCAGCCGTGATCGCGAACGAGGAAACCTTGACTACTCTCGAAGGCGTAACGAAGCGGGTTACAGTGTCCTGTTCTAAATTCCCGAGTGCATCTTTGGCTCTTACACTGAAGTGATAAGGAACAAACGTAGTCAATTTCTTTTCTACAATGAGCGTATCCGATGTGCTGTCTATCGGCTGAGTATAATTGATCGTTGCAGAATTTGCACCGCCGAAGAGATAGTACGTGATAGGTTTGCTCATATCACTTGCCACTGACCATGAAATGGTAGCGCTCGTCCCAATGGTATCGCTCGTTGCCGATGTAATACCCGCAAAGAGCGGCGGCTTGTTATCCACCGCAAAGGGTGATGTCGCTAAGCCTGAACCCGCACCGCCCCGGCCTGTCGGCGTAACCCTTATTTCAACGCTGTCCGACTCAATCGGATTAGCAACTGCGATTGCAGCCATCGCGTGAGGAAGAATAGAAAACTTTCCATTTTTGCTATTTTGCACAGTGTGAATAGCACTCTGTGATGCAATCACCCCGCCTTCAGAAGCGCTGTGCCAAATAAGAGTATCCTGATAATTCGCCGATTGAATTCCGGCGGTCTTCCCGGTAAGATTCTGTGTTACATTCCAATTAGACCCGGAATTTACCGAATACTCAACCGTTAATTGCACAGAATCGGAGGCCGTGGATGTCAGATGATACGGAATTTTCACATCACCCTTCTGAGGAACTGTTGGTGTTGTGATTGCTGAGATTCTTGCCTTCATCGATGGCACGGCACTGACTTCAACCGTATTTGTGTCAATATTCCCAACTCCATCCATTGCTCTCACAACGAAATAGTATTTCTGGAAATTATTGAGCGATCGTACCGTTATTATCGTGTCGGTTACTACCGAAGTATCTGGAGCAGCAAAATTATACGTCCCGGAAATCTGTGACAGGAATATCCTATACGTAATCGGTAACGTCATATCTGTTGCATGATTCCACCGTAGTGTCACTTTGTTCGTATCTCCCAATGCCGTTAGGGCCCCGGCGAAGATGGGCGGTTTGTTATCCACTGCAAAGGGTGATGTCGCTAAATTCATACCTACCCCGCCGCGGCCTGTCGGTGTAATTCTGATTTCAACGCTGTCTGACTCAATAGGATTGAGAATAGCGAGTGCAGCCATCGCATGAGGTTGAAGGGAAAACTTTCCATATTTGTTATTTTGTGCACTGTTAACACCGCCCTTTGATGCAGCCACCCCGCCTTCAGAAGCGCTGTGCCAAACAAGAGTATCCTGATAATTTACTGATTCGATTCCGGTGGTCTTTCCGGTGAGATTCTGCGTTACATTCCAAGAACTTCCCGCATTTGTCGAATATTCAACTGTTAATTGCACAGAATCAGTTGCCGCGGATGTCATATGATACGGTATTTTCACATCACCCTTTTGAGGAACTGTCGGTGTTGTGATGGAAACGATGGCTGCTTTTCTCCCCGCAGTTGCACTCACCTCAACTGTGTTTGTATCAGTATTTCCAACAGCATCCACTGCGCGAATAACAAAATAGTATTTCTGGAAATTGTTGAGCGATCGTACCGTTATTATTGTATCAGTTACTATTGAAGTATCCGGGACAGCAAAATTATATGCCTTAGAAGTCTGCGACAGGAATATTTTATACGTAATCGGCAACGACAAATCTGTTGCATGATTCCATCCCAATATAACTCTGTTCGTATCCCCTGTTGCCGTTTGTGCTCCGGCAAAAACCGGCGCTTTGTTATCAACGGTAAAGATACTTGAGAGATACACAACACCGGTGTCCAACTTGCCGATAGGAAGAATTTTTATTCTTGCCTGCTGAGACTGTATCCCCGGGATATCCAATGTGCTATTCCAGATGAGGGTGTCGTTTGTTGTCGCAAATAAGCCGGAGAGTATTCCGGACACATTCGTCGTTAGCGTGAACGTCTTTCCACTGTCAAGCGAATATGAGACTTTCAGGATAATGGTATCTGGGGAGCCGATTTGAAATGTAAATGGGAATTTCACCGCGCCATGTTGATTGCTCGACGGAAGCTGAAATGCCGCTATACGAGAAAGGGGTCTTTTTGTCGTGATCTTTATTACGCTACTGGCGTTACTCTCAATTCTGCTGCTGTTGAGAGCACTTACCTTATACCAATAAGGAGTAGACGGAGTTAACCCGGAATCGGCATACGTTGTTAGAGCTGTAGAATCCCTCTTCACAAAAGTCAGACTATCCAAACTTTTGTAAATTCTGTACAATGCAGCATTTCCATTAGGCTGCCACGCGAATTGGACAACAACATCGGAGAGCGGCGTTCCGCTGACTATCGTTGGCGCTGCAGGATTCGTTATCACTGTAGCC
>Ga0182027_10013821_pt1 | contig 11209 bp, 8 predicted proteins | sample 712E1DmetaG_FD_121300 | JGI IMG/M metagenome (GOLD analysis project Ga0182027, IMG submission 121300) | Permafrost microbial communities from Stordalen Mire, Sweden - 712E1D metaG (Illumina Assembly) | ecosystem: Environmental > Terrestrial > Soil > Wetlands > Permafrost | place: Sweden...
CACCACGGTCGTGCTCGCCGGCACGGATCATCAGGCCTCGGCCGCCGGCGTCGGGGTCTGGACCGGCGGGCCGTGGCAGACGCCGCTCGGGGAAGTGCCGGTGGACCGCGACCTGGCGCTGCGCGTCGCGGGCCTGGGCCCGCCATTCGCGCCCGACGACGATGCCCACTTCCTCGAGCACTCCCTCGAGGTCCAGTTGCCGCTGCTGCTGCGGGCCTGTCCCGGGGCGCGGATCGTGCCACTCGCCGTCAGCCCGAGACTGCGGACCCACGCCGACGCGGGCGCGCGTCTCGGCCGTCTGCTGGCCGAGCTCCGCTCCGGCGGCGATCGCATCCTGTTGATCGCGAGCTCCGACATGGCCCACTACCCGCCGGCCCGGGTCTGCGAGGAGGTGGACGATCGCCTGCTGGTACCGCTCCTAGAACTCGACGGCGAAGCCCTGGACGAGCTCGAGGCGGCTGTGCTTCGGGCCGGCATGCCCGGTCTGGTATGCGGGCTGTGCGGCATCGACCCGGTCCGGTTTACCCTGGCCGCGGTCGCCGAGATGGGCGCGACCCAAGGCATACTCCTGGGCAAGGCCACTTCCGCGGACGCCGGGGGACATCCCCGCCGAACGGTGGGCTACGCCGCCGCCGCTTTCGTCTGACCGCCCGGCTGCCGTTCGCGCGGCACAGCAGAGCGGGGCCCTCGGGCCCCGCTCCTTCGTTTCGTTGCCGGCGCTGCTGTCGGCTGATACGCTGCCCGGCCATGAGCGTCGATTCCGACTACTGGGCCCGCTACTACGAGGTCACGGTCGAACGGCCCGCGTGGGAGACCGTTCGCGTCGCCATCGATCGGTTCAAGGCGGAGGACGACGCGGCCGCCGGATCCGGCCTCGAGCGCCGCCCACGCCGGGAGCGACTGGCCGTGGACCTGGGCTGCGGCGCCGGTCGCGACGCGCGCGAGTTGCTGCGGGCCGGCTGGCGGGTCCTGGCAGTGGACCGCGAGCCGGCGGCCCTGCAAGTGCTCGCCGCCGCAGCCGGCCCCATGCTCGGCGCCCGCCTCGAGACTCGCGTGGGGGATCTGGCCACGGTGGAGATCCCGCCCTGCGATCTCGTGAATGCGAGCCTGTGCTTGCCGTTCCTCGCTCCTGAGCCATACGCCGCGACGTGGCGGCGGATCGTCTCGGCGCTCAAGCCGGGCTCGCGCTTCGCGGCGATGCTCTTCGGCGATCGCGACGAATCGGCGGCGGACGGGACGATGACCTGCCAGCCGCCCGAGCGGATCGAGGCGGATTTCGAAGGGTTCGACATCGAGTACTGGCGCGCCAAGGAGGAGGACTCGCAGACCGCGCTCGGCGAGCCGCGCCATCTCCACCTCATAGAGGTCGTGGCGCGCAAGGTCCGATAGCTCGCGGTCGCGCTCCGCTGCTCTCGGTTGCGCTCACGGTTCCACGTGGCGGGCGACCCGGGCGACCGGCACGGCAAATGGCGCCACGACGCGCAATATTCCCGGTCTGACCGTTTCGTCCCGGCCCCGCTCGTCGCCAGCGATCCCGCGATCTCGCCGGGGCCGTGCTGCATGCACCCCTCCTCCGACGTACGTTCACGAGTTCGATACGGACCGAGCCCAATCCTGACTTTGGGCGGCGACCATCCCAGCCGCTGAGCAGAACCAACCCGCCTCGCAAAGGCAAGGAGAACCAATGACGGCGGAGAACGCGCTGAGCGCCCCCGCGCACGCCGCGATCGAGGTCGACTCGCGCGCGCGGTTCGAGATCCTGGGCGCCATCATGCTCACCCTGTTCCTCGGCGCACTCGATCAGACGATCGTCGGCCCGGTGCTGCCCAGGATCTCGACGGAGCTCAACGGCTCCGACCTGTACACGTGGGTCGTCACCTCGTACCTCGTGACGAGCACCGCGGCGATCCCGGTCTACGGCAAGCTGTCCGACTTCTTCGGCCGAAAGCCGATGCTGCTCATCGGCATCGTGCTGTTCCTGATCGGATCGGTGCTCTCGGGCCTGAGTCAGACGATGTGGGAGCTGATCGCGTTCCGCGGGCTCCAGGGCCTCGGTGCCGGCGCCCTCTTCCCGATCCCACTGGCCGTGATCGGCGACCTGTTCACGCCGGCCGAGCGCGGCAAGTACCAGGGCCTCTTCGGTGGCGTCTTCGGCGTCGCCTTCCTGGTCGGACCGTTCCTCGGCGGCGTCCTCACGGACAATCTCTCCTGGCACTGGATCTTCTTCGTCAACGTGCCCGTTGGGCTCGTCTCGCTGTACCTGATCGGCCGGCTGCTGCCCATGGTCCACCCCAAGGACGCCCGCCTGACGCTCGACGTCGCCGGCGTGATCACCTTCGTGGGCGCAGTGGTGCCGGTCCTGGTCGCCCTGACCCTGGCCGAGACCAGCAGCTGGCTCGATCCTTCCGTCATCAGCTGGTTCGTCGTCGGCCTCGTCTTCCTCGTTGCTTTCATCGTGGCCGAGGCAAAGGCCAGCGATCCGATGATCCCCCTCGACCTCTTCCGCAACCGGACCTTCGCCGTCTCGGCGGTCGCGACGTTCTTCGCGGTTTTCGGCTTCTCGATCCTGATCATCTTCCTGCCGCTGTGGTTCCAGATCGTCAAGGGCGAGAGCACGACGGCGTCCGGCTACCTGCTCTTCCCGTTCCTACTCGGGCTCATCTTCAGCTCGGTCGCGGCCGGTCAGATCGTCAGCCGGACCGGTCGCTACAAGATCCTCCTCGCGGTCGGCCTGGTCTTCATGGGCGTCGGGGTGTTCCTGTTCCAGAACCTGCGCGCGGACACGGGGTTCGCCGCGCTGTCGCTGTGGATGCTGATCGCCGGCCTGGGCGTCGGGCCGACGATGGCCATCTTCACGCTCATCGTCCAGAACGACGTTCCCTTCGCGCGACTGGGCACGGCCACGAGCGACCTGACCCTGTTCCGCCAGATCGGTACGTCGGTGGGGCTGACGATGGCATTCACTCTCTTCCGGGAGAACCTGACCTGGGACTCGATTCGCTCCGCGATCGTGACCGCCGGCGCACCGTCCTCGGCCGTGCCCGCCACGACCCCGGCGGCGTTCGATCCCAACCAGCTGATCTCGGTCGGCGGCTCGGTGGCGGACGCATTCGCCGCACTCCCAGCGGCCCTCAGGGAGCCATTCGCCACGGGTTTCTACAACGCTTTCTCTCTCGCCATCGCCAACTCGGTCTGGCTTGGCGCTGTGGCCTCGGCCATCTCCTTTGTGGCCGTGCTCGGCCTCAAGGAAAAGCCGCTGCGGGCGCACTTCCACGCCGAGCAAGCGGCGCGGGCGGGGATTCGCACCGTTCCGAGTGGCCCGGTACGGGGACAGACAGCCGAGGGCGCCGAGTAGGCCCGAGCGGCCGAAGGCCGGCGGTCGGGCGGTTCAGCCTTTCGGCCAGCCCTCCTCGAACACGACCTCGCCGCGCGGCAGCCGGGCCGTGCCCGGGGCCGACTTCGGTGCGCGCGCCGCTTCGCTCGGGTGCCCGATCGCCACGATCGTCCGCACGAACCGGCCCTCGGGAATGGCGAGGATGGAGTGGATCTTGTCGCGTGCTTCCGGGAGGATCCAGGTGATGCCCGCTCCCAGGCCCAGCATGGACGCGGCGATGAGGATCCGCTCCGCGGCTCGGCCTTCGTCGTAGGCATAGGAGACAGCCCGCCCGGCCTCGTCCGGGAGGACGATGGCGATGGCCGCCGTCGCTGTCTGGAGCGCTCGCGTCTGGGGCAGGGCGGCCTCGGCCAGGCGGCGGATCGTGTCCCGCTGTCGCACCAGCACGAACCGCCACGGCTGGGTGTTACTGCTGCTGCCGGACCAGCGCGCCACGTCGGCGATGGCGTCCAGTTCCGCCGGAGAAACCGCCCGATCGGCGAAATCGCGGATCTGGCGAACCCGGATCAGCGGTCGGATCCGGTCGGCCGCGAATGTCGAAAGATCGTCCATGGGAGCGCCCCGCTAGAGCGAGTTAGTGGCCTTGGCCGAACTCAGCGTAACTCCACCCGCGCCTTTTGGGCTGCCCGGAAAACCGATGTACCCTGCGTCGAGACGCACCGGTGCGCCGCCATTGAGGTGAAAGAGATGGCACGAGAAAAGGCACCGCGGCTTGCGGGCATCGTCATTGCAGTGGCGTTCGTGGCCGCCGCTTGCGGGAGCGCGACGCCGACGCCCACCTCGACGCCGACCGCCAGCCCGACGGCCGTCCCGACGCCGACCGCCAGCCCCACCGCCTCCCCCAGCCCCTCGCCGACGCCGACTCCAACGCCGACCCCCGCTCCCACGCCGATCGAAGGGATCCCGGACTTCAAGCACATCTACGTGATCATCATGGAGAACAAGGAGTACGGCAGCATCGTCGGCTCGAAGGCGGCCCCGTACGAGAACTCTCTGATCGCCCGCTACGGGCTGGCGACCCAGTTCTACGCCGAGACGCACCCGTCCGAGCCCAACTACATCGCCCTGACCTCCGGGGGCCTGAACGGCACGTCGACCGACGGCTACTACAACCTCAAAGTGCCCAATGTCTTCGACCAGATCGAGGCGGCCGGACTCACCTGGCACGTTTACGCCCAGGGGTATCCGGGCAACTGCTACACCAAATCCGTGGCCGTGGGTGGGGTGGACGGGCCGGGCGCCGCCGGTGAGTACGCGCGCAAGCACAACCCGGCCATCAGCTACTCGGACATCGAGTCGAACAAGACCCGCTGCGCCAACATCACCCACCTGGCCGGCTTCAATCCGGCCGCCGCCGACTTCGAGATGATCATCCCCAACCTGATCAACGACATGCACAGCAGCTCGACTGCGGCGGGCGACGCGTTTCTCAAGGTGTTCGTGCCCGAGATCATCAGCAGCCCCGCCTTCGCGGATTCGGTGCTATTCATCACCTGGGACGAGGGCATCACAGACCAGAAAGGCGGCGGGCACATCGCCACGATCGTGGTCAGTCCGGGGATGACGCCCGCCTCCCGATACACGGGCCTGGCCGATCACTACTCACTGCTGCGGACCATCGAGGACGCCTGGGGCATGCCGTACCTGGGCAAGGCCGCAGCCGTCAAGCCTCTGACGTTCCCGTACTAGACGCCGGCGGGCCATCGGGCGCGAACCGACACCCGCTGGCTCGGGTGTCTTCGGCGCGTCATCATGACGCCACCCAGAAATGCGAAGAGGTAGACGAGAAGTGTCTGTAAGCGAACGGGCAGGCAAACCGGCCGAGCCGTCGATGCTGGTGGACGTCGATCGACTGATCGCGGCGTACTACGACATCAAGCCGGATCCCGGTGTGCCCGCGCAGCAGGTCGCCTTCGGCACCTCGGGCCACCGCGGCTCGTCGCTCAACGGGTCCTTCAACGAGAACCACATCCTTGCCACCAGTGAGGCTATCTGCCGCCATCGGCGAAGCCAGGGCATCGACGGGCCGCTCTTCATCGGCAAGGACAGCCACGCCCTGTCCGAGCCCGCCACTCGCTCCGCCATCGAAGTCCTGGTCGCCAACGGCGTCGCGGTCCTGGTCGACAGCGCGGACGGCCTCACGCCCACTCCATCTGTATCGCACGCCATCCTTACCTACAACCGCAATCGGTCCGATGGCCTGTCCGACGGCATCGTCGTCACGCCCTCTCACAACCCGCCCGAGGACGGCGGCTTCAAGTACAACCCGCCCAACGGCGGTCCGGCCGACACCGACGTGACCGGCGCGATCCAGCGCGAGGCGAACGAGCTGCTGCGCGCCGGCCTGACCGGCGTGAAGCGTGTTGCCTACGAGAGGGCAATCGGGCGGGTGGGCCGGTACGACTTCACCCGGGTCTACGTCGAGGACCTGGCCCGCGTCCTGGACATGGAGGCCATCCGGGCCTCCGGCCTAAAGCTCGGAGTCGACCCGCTCGGCGGGGCGAGCGTCGGCTATTGGGCCGCGATCCGCGACCGCTATCACCTGGACCTCACCGTCACCAACGAAGTGGTCGATCCCCAGTTCGCGTTCATGACCGTGGACTGGGACGGCCGCATTCGAATGGACCCCTCGTCACCGTACGCGATGGCCCGCCTGGTCGCGCTGAAGGACCGCTTCGACGTCGCGTTCGCCAACGACACCGACGCCGACCGCCACGGGATCGTGGCCGGAGCGGCGGGGCTGATGAACCCCAACCACTTCCTCTCGGCCGGGGTCGCGTACCTCTATCGACACCGCGACTGGCGGCCCGACGTGGCCATCGGGAAGACCCTGGTCTCCACGAGCATGATCGACCGCGTCGCGGGGGAGCTGGGACGCAAGCTGCTCGAGGTTCCCGTCGGGTTCAAGTGGTTCGTGGATGGCCTCGTGGACGGTTCTCTGGGGTTCGGCGGCGAGGAGAGCGCCGGCGCATCGTTCCTGCGCCGCGACGGCGCCGTCTGGACGACCGACAAGGATGGGCTGATCGCATGCCTGCTCGCCGCCGAGCTGACCGCCCGGAGCGGGCACGACCCGGCCGTCGCCTACGGCCGGCTGACTGCCAGATACGGGGCGCCGGCGTATCGCCGCATCGACGCCCCGGCGACCCGCGAGCAGAAGGCGGTGCTCTCGAAGCTGTCCCCGGAACAGATCTCGGCCTCGGAGCTGGCCGGTGAGCGGATCACGTCGGTGCTGACCCGTGCCCCCGGCAACGACGCGCCGATCGGCGGTGTCAAGGTATCGACGGAGCACGGCTGGTTCGCCGCCCGCCCCTCCGGGACGGAGGACGTCTACAAGGTCTACGCCGAGAGCTTCCTCGGCGAGGAGCATCTGGAGCGGATCATCAGCCAGGCGCAGCTGGTCGTGGCCGACGCACTTGGGGTTACCGGGCAGGCTGGCGCGAGCTAGAATTCGGCGCCGGGGGTGTTGCGGGCTGGCACCGCGACAATGGCGTCGCGGCGGCCCCGTTCCGCCCCAATCGCACGTGGAGAGGTGCGGGCAGACAACACCCGGTTTCTGCACCGGAGAACTACTAACCGCAGCCAAAAGTACCGTCGAAATAACCCGTAAGGCGACGCTTGACGCGCCGACAGGCTCGTCTAAGGTGATTCCGCACACGGTCCTAATCAAGAGTGAACTGTGGATCAGCCAGATCGTCAGCGCCAGAACGGACCAGCCGCCAAAGGCCCGAGCCAGGCGGTCGTTTCTCTTAATCGCGAGTTCATGGCCGTCCTCGTCAACGAGGAGGCTGCCAGCATCGGCCGGGCTGTCGCCCAGATCGTCCGCGGCGACGGCTGGCTCGAGGCCAAGGCATCGGCCGTGCTGGTCGACGCCATCGCCGAGTGGCTCGGCCGCGACGCGGTGCAGATGGTTGGTTTCTACGCCAACGGCACGGGTCCGGTTGAGGTCGTCGCCAGGATCGGCAACTACTACATCACCGGTCACGGCATCGAGTGCGAGGGCGACCTGACGGTCAACTGCTGCGAGCGCCATCGCGCCCGGTTCAGCCAGTCGAGGGTCGACGACTACGACCTCAAGTCGGGGAATGCCAGGTTCAACTGGGGGACACCGCTGACGCAGCGCGCCGCGGATCGTCTGGCCGGGCTCCTGAAGGAAGAAGTGGACCCGGAGGTCGCCCTGGTAGTGCTGGGCCTCTGACCCGGCCGGGCCTGCCCGAACTGCACAGGGGCTAGATTCCGAGCACCTTCTCGGGCGTGACGTACTCGAGGCCGTGCGCCTGGGCTACGGCGCTGTAGGTCACGTGGCCGCAGCAGACGTTGAGGCCGTCGCGCAGATGGCAGTCGTCCGCCAGCGCCTTCTGCCAGCCTTTGTCCGCCAGGGCCAGCGTGAACGGCAGAGTGGCATTGGTCAACGCGAACGTGGACGTGCGGGCAACAGCTCCAGGCATGTTCGTGACGCAGTAGTGCACCACGTCGTCCACAACATACGTTGGGTGCGAGTGCGTCGTGGGCCGCGAAGTGTCGAAGCAGCCGCCCTGGTCGATCGAGACGTCCACCACCACGGAGCCCCGCTTCATCGCCCGGACCATCTCGCGCGTCACCAGCCGCGGCGCCGTGCCGCCGGGCAGCAGCACCGCGCCGATCACCAGGTCCGCGTTCAGCACGTTTTCCTCGATTACGTCCACGGTCGCGTAGAGCGTCCTCAGCGCAGGCGCGAACGCCAGATCGAGTTCCTTGAGCCGGGGCAGCGACCTGTCGATGACCGTGACGTCCGCCTCGAGACCCAGGGCCATGCGCAGAGCGTTCATGCCGACAACACCGCCGCCGAGTATCACGACCTTGGCGGGCGGCACGCCGGGGACGCCGCCCAACAACACCCCGCGCCCGCCCGCCTCCTTCTCGAGCGCGTGGGCACCGGCCTGGATCGACATCCGGCCGGCTACCTCGCTCATCGGGGCGAGCAGCGGCAAGCCGCCTCGCTCGTCCGTGACCGTCTCGTAGGCGATCGCCACGCAGCCCGCCTTCAGCAGGCCCTGCGTCTGCGACGCGTCGGGGGCGAGGTGCAGATACGTGAACAGGATCTGCCCCTCGCGCAGCATCGCGATCTCCTGCGGCTGCGGCTCCTTGACCTTGACCACGAGGTCGGCGCGAGCGAACACCTCCGCGGCCTCGGGCACGACCTCAGCGCCGGACGCCTGATACCGATCGTCGTCGAGATCGATCACCGCGCCGGCACCCGCCTGGACGATGACCTTGTGGCCGTGGGAGACGAGCTCCCGAACGGCGCTCGGCGTCAGACCGACACGGAACTCGTTGTCCTTGATCTCGCGGGGCACACCGACAAGCATCTCGACCTCTCCGGGCGATCCCGTCACTCTCCATGTGGGATTCCAGGGGGCGCGTCTGGCGCGCTTCGTCCGAGCAGCGCTCGCGCCAGCGTAGAACCGCGGATGGATGCGCGCGCGGTCGCGGACAGCGTACAAGCGCTGGCTCACCTGGGAGCCGTTTCCCGCATTCTCTCACCTGCCGCCGAACCTGCCCGGCGGCTGCGGTTCGGGGCTCGGCCGCCGCGGAGTGACGCGACGGCCCGATTGACCCGGAGCCGCTAACGCCTCTTCGTCGTGTTGACCTTGCGCATGTGGGATCGGTTCACCAGGATCGCGTCGCGGGGAGTGTCCTTGATCGTTGCCGCGTCCACTTGCACGACCGGGGCGAAGACCGGCAGGAAGAGCTCCGTGCCGCGCTCCGTGAGGGAGAGTGGGTCCTGCGAGGGAAGCAGGAGCAGCACGCCCGACACCCTGAACGGCGTGGCCTCGAGCGTGACGTCGTAGGCGACGCGAAACTTGCTCCACGCATCCCGGTCGGCGTCGCTGACCACCGGCTCGCCATCCTGGGCCGGCATGACGATCGCGATGTCGTACGGATCCACGCTCTTCACGCCGGGGGCCGGCGCGAGGGGCGCCGACAGGTCGTTGGGACCCCGCTGCGCGTTGTTGACGCTGATGGCAGCGCGCTTCTCCAGCGCGTCGGCGACCTTGACTCCACCCTGAAGCATCGCGTCGATCCGACCGTCCTCGGTGAGCGCGACGAAGTGGCCGGGGCGCTTCCTGGTAACGACAATCCCCGTCCCCCACGCTCCCGGATCGAACGCGCTTACAGCCATGGCCATCTCCTTCGCGCCCGCCGACGAGCTGTCTCGCCGGATCGGACCGATACGTCCGGGCAGAGTCAGGCGATCACGGATCTGCCCAGCGCAGACCCGGAGGAGGTTTCGGTGCCGCCTGACGCCAACTTGACGGATCCCGGTCCGTGCGTTCGCCAGCCGTAGGTCCTGTCCCTGTCTTCAGCCCAACAACTCAGGAATGCGCCCGCTCGCCGACCGAGATGGAGCGGCGATCGTTGGATTCGGCCTCAGGGAATCAGCCGGTACGGCAGGTAGTCCGGATACCACATGGCCGAGTCGACTGCGTCGAAGACCTCTTCATCTCGATACAGGCGGCCGACTCCGCAGTCGCGGCTCTGGCATACGACCTTGGCCGCGATCTCGCGCGAAACCCGACGCAGATCCGAAACGGCCGGATAGAGAGCGCCCACCGCCAGCCGCTCTGGCGCCACCATCTCGGCCAGGGTTCGGGCCGCGAGAAGGAACATCTCGTCGGTGATCTCTCGGGCCTCCGCGACGATCGCGCCGAGACCCAGGCCGGGGAAGATGAAGACGTTGTTGGCCTGGCCGATCACATGATCGACGCCGTCGACCCTGACCGCTTCGAACGGGCTGCCGGTGGCAATGAGCGCTCGGCCTTCGGTCCAGGCCAGGATGTCGGCGGGAATCGCCTCCGTCTTGGCCGTCGGGTTCGAGAGCGGGAAGATGACCGGTCGCTCGGTATGGGCGGCCATCTCACGGATCGACGCCTCGGTGAAGGCGCCAGCCACGCCGCTCGTGCCGATGAGCGTCGTCGGCTTCACCTTGGCGATCACGGCAGCGAGGTCCAATCGATCGGTCGGCGACAGGCCGGCGAAGCCGTAGGAGCTCAACTCGGCGCCGGTGAGGGCGAACTCGCGCTTGTCGTCGTCGAGCTGGTCGCGGTCGAGGAATACCAGGCCCTTCGTGTCGACGGTGACGATCGCCCGCTTGGCGCTCGCGGCATCCAGGCCTTCGGCGATCATGGCCGCGTGAACGAGCCGGGCGATGCCGGTCCCGGCGGCGCCCGCGCCCAGGAAGACGAAACGCTGCTCGCCCAGCGGCCGGCCCACCGCCCGTACGGCGGCCAGGATTCCGGCCAGAATGACGGCCCCGGTGCCCTGGATGTCATCGTTGAAGCTAGTGATGCGATGGCGGTAGCGGTCCAGGATCCGGATCGCGTTGTGCTGCTTGAAGTCTTCCCACTGCAGGACGGCGCGCGGGCAGACATCCAGGATGGCGCCCACGAAGGCCTCGAGGAAATCGTCGTACTCGGCCCCTCGCAGGCGGCGCTGGGGGTAGCCCACATATGCCGGATCGGCGAGAAGATCCTCGTTGTCCGTTCCCACGTCCAGCGAGACGGGCAGCGTGTGGGCGGGATAGATGCCCGCCCCGGCGGTGTACAGGGCCAGCTTGCCGATGGGGATGCCCATGCCGCCCGCGCCCTGGTCGCCCAGGCCCAGGATCCGCTCGTTGTCCGTGGCGACGATCAGGCGGACGTCATCGACGCCCGCGCCGCTGGAGGAGGATTCGGGTCGGGCGTTGCGCAGCAGATCCGCGATCCGGTCCTTGTCGGCGGGCGTGATCCACAGGCCCCGAGGCCGCCGCATGATGTGGCTGAAGGTCTGGCAGGCGCG
>Ga0182027_10013823_pt1 | contig 11209 bp, 12 predicted proteins | sample 712E1DmetaG_FD_121300 | JGI IMG/M metagenome (GOLD analysis project Ga0182027, IMG submission 121300) | Permafrost microbial communities from Stordalen Mire, Sweden - 712E1D metaG (Illumina Assembly) | ecosystem: Environmental > Terrestrial > Soil > Wetlands > Permafrost | place: Sweden...
ACGCGTTCAGCTTTTAGCGTTTTTACCGCGGCGGCGGAAACGGACTTTAATTTTTTATCGATGGCCGCGATCCGCGATTTGAGCGAAGCCGCTTTCCCGGTAAGTGCAGCGTAATCGCCCGCGTGCGAAACCGACCAATCATCGCCCCAGATTTGAATGGCCTTCTTAACCCGCACCGAACCGCCGTTGTAGCCGGCGGCGATATATTCCGCGGCCGCGCCTTTGTTACTTAAATAGGTGTCACGGACGCTTTGCGGCAGGTCGGCCAGGATCATGTCGAGATACGCGGCTTCGGCCTTAATGGCGTTCTTGTGGTCGGCCATGCCCTTCACAAAATCCGGAATAAGCGCGAGGTCGGTCCGTTTGGTGACCATTAGCTTGTAGGTGGATGGGATGAACTGCACCATGCCGCGCGCGCCGGCCGAAGAAACAACGTTCCCCAAAGCGTCCTCTTTGTTGACCGCGAGCTTGACCAAGAATCGCCCCAGCGAATCCTCGGAATTGTTGTCTTCGTAAATTTGACTGTCGGCGTTCTCAATCACCGCAATCGATTTTATAAGATACGGATCAATGACCGCGGTGAGTGCCTGGCCCGGAAAGGCGCGTGAGACGATCTGTTTTGAATCAAGATCGTCAAAAGCATCCTTGATGAGCGACGAAAGATAATCGGAGCCGGCAGCGAGCGTTTCGGTCGAATACAATTCACTGTTGTACGGAACGTAATATGAAAAAACCGGCTTATAAAGTTTCTTTTTCTTGACCGTCACTTGCGTCATGCTCGCCTGCACCGTGCCGACAACGACCGTGTTCGGATTGCTGTCGCGATATGCCGTCTGATATCCCGCGAGCGTCACAATAGGAACGACCGGCCCGTTCGCGTCAGCGGTGAAATATTTCGCCCCGCGCGTGCCGCCCACGACCGTGACCGTGTCGGCGGCCTTGTCCCAAATGGCGAGCGCCGCCGCAGTCGCTCCCGTCTTTGAGGCGAGCGGTTTGACTTTGGCTTCTTTGCTTTTAAAATCAGAGAGCACCGGCGCGAGCAAATTTTTGCCGCGCGCGATCGCGTCGATGATGGACGGGGTTGTTGGTTGTTGGACGGAGCTTGCCGGCTCCGGTTCAGCCGGCGACGGAGTAGCCGCCGGAACCGATACAACAGGCGGAATTATCACTGAAGATGGCGCGGCCGGCGCGCCCGGATTCGATAATATCGGCGCATATACCGGAACATCCGCCGCCAGAACTTGGCGAGCCGTAAACGCGGCGCAAAGACAAAAAACGCAAGCGATGATTCGTCGCATAATTGATTACAGTATATCGTTTTTCGCCGATATTTTTAAGATTTTGTCAAAGGTAGGTCGAATTATTCTATACAAAAACGGCCTTCCTAGGCCGTTTTTGTATAGCGTTCTAGAGATTGGCGTCAGCCGTACTCCCCATCGATTCGACCGAGCTCGACGCGCGGCAGACCTTGGCATCGGTGCGGAAGGTCGTCCAAGCGGTGCGATTTGCCTTCACATACGCGGTTCGCGCGGTCTTGGCCGAGGTGTTAAAGGTTTTCCAAGCGGCTTTGATCGCGGCGTTCCTGTCCTTGGCGGTCGTTATTGCCCAAGCGGCGGCCAAGTCGGAGGCGCGCTTCGTAAAAGCGGCGGAGATCGCCGACGATTTTGCCGAAAAGGCCGACGAAACAGCGGCTTCGCGCTTAGCGACCGCCGCTGCGGCGCACGGCAAGTCGATCGTCTTTTTTACCATCGAGGTGACGGGCGGTACGCTCGTCGGCGCGGTCGTATTCTCGTCTTGAGCCAAAGCCGCGCTCCCCGATAAAGCCATGCTGGCGATCATCGTAGCGATGATCATTTTTTTAAAAGAAACAGTCATAATAAATGACTTAAGAATAATATATGTTAATGATACCACTTTTCCAGTTACGCTAAAATTGACGCGGCCCGCGTCTAAATCTTTCCGTCTTTGATCAGTTGACGGTACTTCTCCACCTGCGTGTTCATCCAAAAAACATTATGTTCGGAAACCATACCGAGTCCCGTGAGTTCGCGCGCTTTAATGAGGTGGCAGAGATACGAACGCGTGTAGCCGGAGCAAACGCGGCATTTGCAATTTTTGTCGAGCGGCTTAAGTTGTTTCAAATACATTATCTTGTTGAGGTCGATCTTGCCTTCGGAGGTAAAGGCCGTTCCGCGGCGGCCGTAATGGGTCGGCGCGATGCAGTCGAAGGTGTCAACGCCCGATTCAATGGTCGGCAAAATATCATCAGGATGCCCGATCCCGAGCAAATGCCGAGGTTTCGCCTCGGGCAGTTCCGCAAAGACCCATTTGAGCATGTTCACCATTTCCGATTTTTCCGCACCAAACTCGCCGCCGATCCCATATCCGTCGAACGGCAACGCGCCGATGAACTTGGCGCTCTTGACGCGCAAGTCGCGGAAGCGGCTCCCCTGTACGATCCCATAGAGCGCCTGATCCGACTTCTTTGCCGCGATGCAGATCTTTGCCCAGGCATGCGTCTTTTCGAGCGACTTGGCAATATATTCCTTGTTCGCCGAAGGCGGCGTGCATTCGTCGAAAGCCAGAATAATGTCGGCACCAAGTTTTTCTTGAATGCGGATCGATTCGACCGGCCCAAGAAAGATCTTGCGACCGTCGATCGGCGAGGTGAACTCAACACCCTTATCGGTGATCTTCAGGTGCTGCGGCTGGGCGCCGGTTTTGACCGTCGGCTTTTCTTTCTTGTTTGGTATTTTCGAAGTCCCTTGGTCGTGCCCAAAACCCAAACTAAAAACCTGAAAGCCGCCAGAGTCGGTCATGATCGGCCGGTTCCAGTTCATGAACTTGTGGAGTCCCCCGGCTTTCGCCACCACATCCTCGCCGGGACGCAAATGCAAATGATAGGTGTTCGAAATGACGATCGGCGTTTTAACCGCCGCCAGGTCTTCGGAGGTGAACATCTTGGCATTCGCCAGGGTAGCAACGGTGACAAACGACGGCGTTTCAATTTCCCCGTGCGGGGTCTTTAAAATACCAACGCGCGCCGCGCTTTTCTTGGATCTTTTAATGATTTTGAATTCGATCATCGTCCCCAATATATCCGATTTGCGCAATTTGGCCAAGGGTTATATCATTTCAAACTATGACCGAATCATACCTTCGACCCTTGTGGGATGAGTATTTCATGAACATCATGCAGGCGGTCTCGACCCGCGCCACCTGCGATCGCGGGCGCTCGGGCTGCGTTATCGTCCGCGACAAACACATCCTCACGACCGGCTACGTCGGTTCGCCGCCGGGTCTGCCGCATTGCGACGAGATCGGACACCAGATGAAGACGACGATCCACGAGGACGGGCACCAGAGCCAGCACTGCGTGCGCACCATTCACGCCGAAATGAACGCCATCGTCCAGGCGGCCAGGATCGGCGTTTCGCTCGATGGGGCCACGCTTTATTGCCGTATGACGCCGTGCGCCACCTGCGCCCGCTCGATCATCGGCGCCGGGATCAAGCACGTCATTTGCGAAAAACGCTATCACGCGGGAGAAGAAAGCGAAAAAATGTTCGAGCAAGTCGGCATCAAACTCGACTACATGACCGCAGAGACGCAAAATTATGCCAAACAATAACGTCATCATCGGCATTGTCGGCGAGATCGCCTCCGGCAAAGGCGTGGCGGCGGAATACCTCAAGCAAAAATACGGCGCCGCAATCTTCAAGTTTTCGACCTCGATGCGCGATGTCGCCGCCCGTTTGTATTTGGATCCGACGCGCGAGAACATCCAAAAGGTCTCGACCGTTTTGCGCGCCGGCTTCGGCGATGACATTTTCGCCAAAGTGATGGCCAAAGACGCCACCGCCTCGGACGCGCCGTTCATCATCACCGACGGAATCCGCCGCCCTAGCGACATCGTCGAACTCGCCAAACTCCCCAGCTTTCACTTGGTCGCGATTGCCGCCGATGAAAAAACCCGCTATGGACGCGTTAGGACAAGGAACGAGAACGCCGATGATGCCGAAAAAACATGGGAAAATTTTCAAAAGGACGCAATGGCGGAAACCGAATTAAGGATCCGCGATATCGCGGCAAAAGCTGAATACACGATCGACAACAACGGCACCATCGAAGATCTGAAGAAAAAACTCGATGCGATCGTCGGCAAAATAAAATAGGTTTCAGGTTTCAGGTTTCAGCTTACAGGTTTCAGGTTTAACCTGACACCTGCAACCTGTCACCTGACACCTGTTTTTTATTCCTTATAAAACTTTTTAAACGCGGCTTTGAATTTTTCAACTTTGGGCGCGATCACGAAAGCGCAATACGGGTCGCTTAAATTGTGTTCAAAATAGTCCTGGTGATAATCCTCGGCTGAATAGAATTGATTAAGCGGCCGCACTTCGGTCACGATCGGTTTGTCATACTCGCCCGAGGCCTTGAGCGTTTCAATGATCTTTTCGGCGGCTTTCTTCTGCTCGGGATCGGCGTAAAAAACGATCGAGCGGTATTGCGCGCCAATGTCATGCCCTTGCCGGTTCAACTCGGTCGGGTTGTGGATATAAAAAAAGATCGAAAGCAGATCATCGTAAGCGATGACCGTCCGATCGTATTCAAGCTTGACCGTCTCGGCGTAGCCGGTTTCCCCCGCGCTCACTTCTTCATAGGACGGACTCTCCTTGGTACCGCCGGCATAGCCCGAAATGCATGCGGATACGCCCGCAACGCGCCGAAAGACCGCGTCCAAGCACCAAAAACAGCCGCCCGCGAAATACGCCGTTTCCATTTTATTGTATTTGCTCATGATCAAGATTATTTATTCAGAAGAATGATCGAATAATTAAGGTACGCGGCGAAGGACACCCATAAAATGTACGGTGCGAGCAGCCAAAAGGATGAGTGCGAGATCTTGCGGAACGCGACCATCGTCCAAAGGATCGCGAACCACAGGATCAATATTTCCGCGAACGCCGCCGCGGGGTCGTGTGCGCCAAAAAACAGGATCGACCAATAGATATTCAAAAGCAACTGAAGAACGAATATCCAAAGCGCCGTTCTGACGGACGGCTTTTTATCGCCTTTTTCCCAGACCAAGAACGCGGACACCCCCATGTGCGCGAAAAGCAGCGTCCAAACCGGACCGAAGACAAACGCGGGCGGATTGAGCGGCCCCTTGACAAGACCGGCATACCAAATGGCGATATTCGGCGTCGTAAAAATGGCGCCGATCCCGCCCGCGAGTTCGCAGATCGCGACGGCGAGCAACGCGCCGAGTATTTTCTTTTTCAAATTGCCGAAGATCGGTGCCATATTATTTATTGGTTAATGCCTGACGCTGTCGATCATCTGCAGCGTATTGTTAAAGTCGTCATTTTGCGACGAATTGCCGCCACCGAGCTTCGACAACCCGGCGATCAGCATGACCGCGGACACGATGAGAGACGCGGCCGTAAGCGCCAGCGAGACGATCGCCCAGATCGCCCATTTTTTCTGCGCTTTCTTGAACTCCGCCACCGAAACCCATTTTTTCTTGCGCCACGCCCATTCATCCCCTTTAAACCCCAGCACGACCCACCAAAAATAATTGACGAACGGCACCAAAGCGAGGAATGATATCCAAACGCGGCAAGACATTCCCCACCAGATGTTCATGAACGCGGCGCCCCAATTCCAGCTCCCGAGCTCCGGCGGAATGACGGATGCCTTGCCCTTCCCTGAGCGTTCGTCATAGACGGGCGCGGGCTTTGAAGGACGGCGCGAGCGGACGATCAGAACGATGCCGGCGGGAAACAGGATAACGCTGCCGAGCAAAGCGATGAAGCCGAGCAAAGCAAGCCCGGCGTTCACCGTTTGCGCGGCATCGATCCCGCCCAGACCGGGAATGGGGATTGAATTGGCCATTTTCAAACTAGACGCCACGCTCTCGTCGGAAACAATGCGCGCGACGATAAAACGGTTTGCGGCGTAACCCGCGATCACCAAAATCAAGATCACCGCCGACAGGATCATCAAAGCGATCCCCTCCTTTCTTTTTTTACCGCCTGCATTTTCCATGGTCAATCGAGCTTTAGGCCAAAAACCTCGCGCTGCGGCGAGGTTTTATCATTTTTAAATTTTGTTCACAGCATCGGACGCGATCGGCGCAGGCGCTTTGGGGCGCTTTACGATGGCAAAGATGTAGACGATCTCCAAAATGCCGAGCGTATTCACGAGCAAAAGAACAACATACCAGACCTTCTGTCCGCGGCGCGCCGCGTACCAAAGCGCGAACCCTTTCCAGGCGAGCGCCCATGCCAACAGCGGATAAAAGATCCAGGCGTTCGCGAGCGCTTGATTTAAACTTGTCATATAAAAAATAACAGTTAATTATTTTATCGTCTTTCTGGCGTTATCCACGATCTGATCGAGCGTGGTATCGGCCTTGACGTAATAATTCGTGCAACCCAATTCGAACACGCGCGAAACGTCCTCCGGCGAATTAAGATTGGTCGCAACAATGACCGGGGTCGGATCATGTCTTTTTTGCAGCTCGCCGAGCACGGCAAATCCATCCACCTTCGGCATCATGAGGTCCAGGAGAATGAGATCGTACTTGCCTTTTCCCAGAGCGGCGAGCGCCTGTTCGCCGTCGTAAGCGTTCTCGATCTCGAAACCCGACAAGCGCAATTTCATGGCGAGCGGTTTGGCGATCCCTTCTTCGTCTTCGACGATCAGGATCTTTTTCATGGATTCGGACATAGAGGATTTTAATTAATGGGAAATGTCGTGTAAAACGTCGTGCCTTTGCCTTCGACCGAATCGAACCAGATCTTACCGCCGCCCTGCTCGACCACCGCTTTGGCGATATAGAGTCCGAGCCCGCTGCCGCCGCCCGGATCAAGTTTCGTCGAATTCGATCCGCGCGAGAACCGTTCGAAGATCTTACCCTGATCCGCCTTGGGAATGCCAATGCCGTTGTCTTTGACCGAAAGGCGCAAAAAACCCTTATCCTCATTCACCTCGACCTCAACGTTGCCCTTATCGCCGACCGCGCTGTATTTAACGGCGTTATCGATGATGTTCTGAAAGACCTGTTTGACCCGTTGGCTGTTGATCTTGACCATGGGCAAAGGCGCGCTCGGGCGGACAAAATCCAGTTCAACATGCTTCTCTTTCGCAAACGGCTCGTTTTCTTTGACCACTTCCTCGACAATGTCTTCGAGTCGGATCGGCTCGATCGGGAAGACCAGCTTTCCTTCATTGATCTTCGCGGCATCCATGAGATCGTTGATCAGATGGATCATTCGTTCGTTCCCCAAGTATGTGTCATCCAAAAGCTCGCGCTGGGCCTTGGTCACCTTGCCGACGTCCCCGCCCAGCACCATTTCCAGGTTCCCCTTCACGATGGTGGCCGGCGTCCTCAACTGGTGCGAAGTGACGGAGACGATCTCGGTGCGCATTTTATCGAGCTTTTTCTGTTCAGTGATGTCTTCCATGACCACCACCGCGCCGATGAAAATGTGTTCGACGATGTCGCGAACCGGCGACATGAAAAGGCGATAATAATTTTCGCCGATCATCACCTCTTGGATGTTCAAGGGCTTGCCCGCATGCACATAATAGCTCAGCGCTTGCGAAATATTGACGCTGCCTTTTATCTTTTCCGAGATATCCTTGAAGGTCAGATTTTTTGGCAGATCTTTTCCGAAGATCGTCTTGGCGGCGGAGTTGGCTAAAATGACAGTGAGACGCAGATCCACCATCACCACGCCAAGCTTCACGCTTTCGACGAGCGAAGAAAGCCGCCCGTGCTCCTCGGAAAGTTCCTTGACCTTGGCGCTCAGGTTGCGGTTCGAGTCCACCAACTTTTCGGTCATGCTGTTGAAACTCGTCGACAGCCCGCCGATCTCATCATGCGAGGCGACATCAGCCCGTTTCGTCAGATCGCCTTCGGTGATCTTTTTCGTCACCGCATTCAAGCGCTTAATGGGATCGACGACCGTTCTTTTCATGAACAGGGTGGAGAAAAGCGGAATTATAGTGATGGCGAGCAAAAAGATCGCGAGCAGAATCGTTAAATATGTCCTGTAAAAAGCCGCGTTCTGCTGCTGAATGAAATCGACCCGAACTTTGCCCGTCTCAAAAACCTTTACATAACCGACGATCAATCCCAAGTTCTCATAAAACTTGACGCGGATACGGGCGGGCGCGACGGTCATGTCGCCGGCCGTAAATTTATCCAAATTATCAACGGCAAAATCGTTTTTATCGGGATCAAGCGTCCATTGGCTAACGAACGAATCAACGGTCGCTTTGGTCAACAGCGCGGCAATCGACGGATCGCCGTTTCCATCGACGATCTCGCGGCTCGCGAGCTTCATGATGATCGCGTTGTTGTCGGACGGATCGACCTTGTCGGCAAAGACAACCGCATCATCGATCGATTTTATCTTTCCCGCGCTGATCTCGTTGTCAAAGTAGCTGAAAAAAAGGTCAGATGAGTTCTGGAACGACTCCACGTTGGTTTCGACGAACTCGTTCTTAAAAAGCGCAAGATCGTCCGCCTGATTTCGGCCGAGAGCCATTAACGACGCCGAAATAAAAGCCGATGAGATCACGAAAAAACTTATCGTGAGCAGTATCGCGACCTTGAAGTTCAGTTTCATAACCGCATTGGTTCTTTAGGCGCCGCGCGTCAACGGATCCCCTTGGCGGCCAAATTGGCGACGGCGTCGACATTGGTGCTGTCAATCAATCCGACGCCGGTGTCGACATAGAGACCGGCGAAACCGTATTTCTTGGTGAGGCAGGACTGCAGAACGGGCAAATATCCTTGGAGGTACGGCTGCTGGTCGAGGATAAGACCGACGTATCCGCTCTTAATGCCGGAGACCGTGGCCGCCGAAAGATCGAACCCGGCCAAGGTTATATCTCCCGGCTTCTTGCCCAAGTTCTTGAGAAGGATCGGCGACGAGGCGGTCAACGCTCCGTGGTCGACGATCACGAATTTGGCGTTGGGGTATTTGGCAAATGCGTCGGCGAACATCTTTTGCGCGTCCGCCGAGCCGGTATTTGTTTGCACGTTCTGCGGAATGGTTATCTCATGAACGGTCAACTTCCCGTTGGTCAAACCGTCAATGCATCCCTTGGTGCGCTCATAGCGACTCGGATCGGTCGTCTTGTCGACGCCGAAGACGATCGCCTCGGATCCGGATGCCGGCTGGTACTTTCGAATAAGACCGCTCGCGACCAGCAACCCGGAGTTATAAAGGTTCTGACCGACGTAGCCGAAACCGTTGGCGGTATATTTGGCCCTGACATCGGGAATGTCGACGTTCTGAAGCGTGACGATCACGCCCTTTCTTTCCGCTTCGTCGATCAATGGCCCGAGCGCCGCGGCTCCCGGGTGCCCCATCATGGCGATCGCGTCCGGCAATCCGGCCAAAGCATCTTTAAATTGGCTCACCATTTTTTCCGAATCCCAGTCCGACCAAATATAATTTACGTTCGCGCCAAGGTCGGACTGCGCGGCGCGGGCGCCGGCATAAACGACCTTAGAAAAAGTGTCCTGCGGATCGCCGCCGGGAAAAAAATCGACACTTACTCCGCTGCACATCTTGCCCGTATTCGACGAGGGATTAATGAACTTCGGACCGAAAACCGCACCCAGTCCCAAAGCCGCAATGACCGCAATAACGACAATGACGATGCCTCCGTAACTTTTCTTGGGCGCGCCGTTCTCGCCGGTAATTGAATTATTCATATTCATTAAAAATTACTTGTTATGAAACTTGAGTAATATTTTTTTAACTTTTTCCGTGATCTCTTCAAGCTGCATATTGGCTTTGACCCAATAATCCTCAGCGCCGAGCCCTTTGCATTTTTCAATATCCTCGGCACGGTCGCCCAAGTTCGTCAGCATGACCATGGGCAGATCCTTGTACTGCGGATCGCTTTTAACGATCTTGAGCATATCCAAGCCGCTCAATTTCGGCATCATAATATCGCAAAGAATGATGTCCGGCCGCTCTTTTTTAAGCGCCTCGAGCCCTAATTCGCCGTTAAAGGCAAGCGCCAGATCAAAACCTTCGATTTTGAACTTTCTTTCGTACATCCTGACCACCATCGGGTCGTCCTCGACCAACAATATTTTGCCTTGATGCGTTTTTTTCTTATCGATAGGCGATGCAATACTCATTATTCTTCAAAATTACATGTAAAAACCCATGGGTGTGGATATCGCCATAATAGCACAAAAAGCAAAAAATATCCGCAATTCCTTAATTGTCATCCCCGAGCGACATCGGGGGACCTGCCCCGCGAAGCCGAAGCGAAGTGGGGTCCAATCCATATTGGGAGGCAGGACGGACGCCCAAGTGAAGATTGGATTCCCGCCTTTGCGGGAATGACGACAGTGCGATATGCATTTTGCCACTTGATTAAAAGCCGTTTTTTCCGTAATGTCTATATTAATCGCGCCTAGCGCTCCGAGGTCGTCCCCGCCCAAGGCGGGTGCGCCTCGGGCGCATAATGGCCGTTGTTTACAAAACTCCGAGGTCGTCTAATGGCAGGACTCGGGACTTTGAATCCCGCTATGATGGTTCGAATCCATCCCTCGGAGTTTTGTAAATAACCCAGGACTCGGGACTTTGAATCCCGCTATGATGGTTCGAATCCATCCCTCGGAGTTTTGGACGTGATTTTTATTCTTCGATCGGAACGGACCCCCCGGCCAAATAGCCGGTCGTCCAGCAAATTTGCAGCGAGAACCCCCCGGAGGGGCGGTTGAAATTAAGCGCGTCGCCCAAGATATAAAGATTCGGGTGCAGTTTTGAGCGCATCGTCCTAAAATCGACCTCAAGGGGCGAAACGCCGCCGGAACTGACCACGGCTTTGTCGAGCCCCAAGAGGCCGCTGACCGTTAGCCGCATGTCTTTGGCGAACTTGACGAGCGACAAACGTTCGTCGCGACTGACCAAGTTGACAAACTTCTCCGGATCGATTGAGAGCGCCGTAAGCGCGGCGTCGGCGATCTTTGGCGGCAAAAATAACGACGCGACGTTTTTTATCTTCTTGTTCTGATTTGATCCGAATAATTTTAATATTTCAACGCCAAGTTCGGCCTGACTTTTCTTTGGGAAAAAATCGATCGAGATGAACACCTCGTTTTTTTTAAGCGCCTCCGCAACCGACCGACTCATGTTCAAAATAAGCGGCCCGGACAAACCAAAAT
>Ga0182027_10013824_pt1 | contig 11209 bp, 8 predicted proteins | sample 712E1DmetaG_FD_121300 | JGI IMG/M metagenome (GOLD analysis project Ga0182027, IMG submission 121300) | Permafrost microbial communities from Stordalen Mire, Sweden - 712E1D metaG (Illumina Assembly) | ecosystem: Environmental > Terrestrial > Soil > Wetlands > Permafrost | place: Sweden...
CAGCATGTCTCGCTGCTCGGCACTCAGGACCACGGGTCGCGCCACACGCATAGCCTTTGCCCCTCCATTGTAAAGACGTTGCGTTAGCAATACTCGTTACTATTTATGCCGCACTACACTAGGTGCGATAGCGGAACGCGACAGTAATCTCGTCACGGAGGCTCGCGCCCAGCAGCAGCAGGCCGAGAGTGCGCGAGCGGAAGCTGCTACCTGCTGTCGCACGGTGATTGCTGGAATACCGATTGTCGACGGTCAGGCTCTTCAGCAGGCTATCGGGCGCGTCCAACGGGCCGAGCAATCAACGGACGAGATCGAGCGGCAGCGACGCCAGTTGGCAACCGAGCGGGCGCAAGCCGAACTCGCGGCTTCGCAAGCGCGGGTCGTGGTCTCTGTCGCGCAGGCGGAGCTCGCAGAGGCCAGATCGGCCGTGGCAAGTTTTGAGAATACGGTCCGGCGGAACGACGATTTGTTCGAACGGGTTCGGCGTGGACAACAGCTGTTCGCGGACCAGTTATCAAATACAACGCTGCGGGCGGTTCGTGCCGACCGGGGCATAGCAATCAGTATTCCCATGGTGCCGCAAAGAACGCTTTCCGCCATTGGTTCAGTTCCTCCGGCTTTGCGTGAGGCGGTTTCCGCCCTCGGTGAGCGGCTTTATCGGTCGCTTCCCGACGCGTTCATAGAGGTTGAGGCTTACAGCGAGGCAGGCGATCAGATTGCCGCACGAGAACTAGCTGAAGGTTTAAGAGTTTCGCTGCTCAACTCTACGCTCCGCGGATTTCGGCCACAGGCGATTCTGGCGCGAGGATTCGGACGTGTTCCAGTTTTCGAAAATGGGAAACTAACGCACACCGTTCCGTCGGGGGTGCAAATTGTTATTTCCTCTGCCGCGCTGGGTTACCCACCGCCCGTGGCCGCGCGGTAGCTCATTCCCTTCGCGGTTGGGCGAACTTCACGTCGAACGCGCGGGATCTTCACCGGTCCGTAAGAAGGTGGATTTTCCCTGCTGCTTGATTTCCGGAGTGGTGATCGATGCCCAGCCTAGGATTGGCTCGCCATGACGCGTCATCACCAAGCCGAAAATGATGCCCTTTCGCCGGCAGCCAGCACTGGATGATCCAGTATTTTATGTTAATTGCCTGCATGCTTCTTCGACAAAAAGCGCGGGAGCTGAAGCTCCCGCTACTCGATAAGTCTTGCCTTCAATACGCGGTGTTTCGTCTTGAGCCTCTCGGAGATGCCAGTGGCTTTCTCCACGCCGGCCGCATCGTTGTCGAACGCGACCGTGATCGTGGGATACGGGTCGAGGCACCGCTCCTGCTCCTCCGTCATCTCCGAACCCATGAGGGACGCCGCTTGGAGACCATGCTCATGGAACCAGAGCGGCCCCCAGAAGGACTCGCAGAGGATGAGCGGCTTCGTCGGATCGCAGCGTTCCAGCCCGCAGACGAAGCTCTTGTGCAATCCCGCCGGCAGTTTCCACTTCGGGTTGTCCTCGGACGTCTCCAGCGTGGTGCGCCCGGCGTAGCCGACGAGCATGACCTGGGCGGTGCCGTCGGGATTCCTCCGTATCAGCTCCTGAAGCGGAAAGACGATCCGGGCCGCCATGCTGCCCTTGCCGGGGAAGAAGCCGACGCCGAATTTCGCCGCCGTCGCTTCGGATATGCCCCGCGATTGGATCATCTCGTGGTGGGGGTTCACGTCCTTCAACTGGAACGCGAGCGGATTGTTCTTGGGGCTCACCAGGGCGTCCAACACCTCCCTCGTCATCATGCCGTCGTGCGGTTCCACGCTTTTCTCCTTTCCATTCCCGTTCGGGAACCACTCATCGATCCGCTTCGCCGCGGCGTAGGCGGAACATTGCTCAATGAGCGCGACGAAATCGATGACGTTTCCGCCCGCTCGCTCACCGTTCTTCTTGCACGAATCGGAATGGCAGTACCAGACCGACTTCGCCTCGTTCACGCAGAACGTGTTCTTGGTTCCTGACGCATGCGACGGCAAGGGGCAGGTGCCCTTGAGCGCCGTTTGGTTCACCCGGACGAGGCTTACCTTGTACCGGGCGAGGACGTCCGCGATAGCGACGCGTCCCTTGATTGCCTTGAAGTCCAGAAACGGACGGTTTTCTGCCATAGCTCCTCCTCTATATAAAGGGCTACCCATAACCGTACGCATCGAGGGGGAAACCGGTAGACCGCACGACTATCCGCTTCCGGCAACTCCTGCTGTCTAGGTTGTCCACCGTGCCCGGAGTAATGTTCCCATCAGCAGCTTCAACGACTTCCTGTCGCACCTTGAAAAGGAGAAAGAACTTCATGCCTGAAACGACGCTCATCGCCGGTACCGACACGTCCGGCAAACTGACCAGAGCGGACCTGGCCCTCGTGCCGGCCCCGCATTCCACGGCAACCCATCAGGTGATCCCGCACATCGACATCGTGCAGGCCCTCGAAGAACAGCTTGGGTTCCGGCATATCGCCATCGCATCCGAGGAGTACGCCGTCACGAAGGACGGCAAGAACTTCTTCGGCGTGATGACGCTCGACCAGGGCATCGACGGCGCCCAGTTCGCGCTCGGGGTCCGCAACAGCCATAGCAAGCAGTTCCGGCTCAGCATCGTGGTCGGGATGCGCATCTTCGTATGCTCAAACCTGTCATTCGCCGGCGACTTCAACATCGTACTCGCGAAGCACAGCAAGAACCTGAACCTGAAACACTCCATCTCCATCGGCATCGACGAGGCACAGCGCGGATTCGAGCCGATGCAAATCCAGGTTTCCGCATGGAAGGAGATCCAGGTCTCGGACGACCAGGCCCGACTCGCCATCTTCAAGGCGTTCGTCGAGGACCAGCTTGACGCCCCCAAGCATCTCGCGCGGGAAGTGTGGCGGAACTGGCGAGAGCCAGCTTATGAGGAGTTTCGCCCGCGGACGGCCTACTCCCTCCAGAACGCTTTCACCAGTAGCTTCAAACTGCTCGACGCCGTGCCGCTGTACCGCGCGACAGCCGACCTCGGACGGTTCTTCCAAGGGGTCCAGTGATCCTGGAGCGGTTACGCCATCGTCTACCGCAGTCTCGGATTCCACAGAGGGCAGAGAAATCTGCCCTCGTTTAATTCCGGCGAAGGGAAATACGCGCTAACATCTGTCTTCTGGACGAAAGCGCTGGTGAACGGTACGATTAGGGGAATTCGATGCCCATAAACGAAGCGGACACTTGCAGGAAATATGTGGAGCCAAAGCTCTACGCTGCCGGCTGGACGGAGGAGCAGATCAACGAACAAAAGAGCTTCACCGACGGGCGCATCGTCATCGCGGGACCGCGACCCATCAGACGGCCGCAGAAACGCGCGGATTACCTTCTGCGGTACCGCCGGGATTTCCCCCTGGCTGTCGTGGAAGCGAAGGCCGCATACAAGTCGCCGAGCGACGGATTGCAGCAGGCAAAAGAATACGCGCAAATCCTCGGGCTCAAGTTCGCCTATGCCACGAATGGCCACGGCATCATCGAGCATGATTTCATAACGGGCGTCGAGAGTGAACTCGCAGGCTTTCCCGGTCCCGAGGATCTCTGGGCGCGGCTTCGCGGCGCGGAAGCGATTACCGACGAAGTCGCCGGGCGGCTGCTCTCGCCGTATTGCCACGTCTCGGGCAAGCCGCCGCGATACTACCAGGAGATAGCGATCAACCGGGCGGTGCAGGCTGTGCTCCAGGGTCGGAAGCGGGTCCTCCTCACGCTGGCGACGGGCACCGGAAAGACCTTGATCGCTTTTCAAATTTGCTGGAAACTCTGGAACTCCCGGTGGAATAGGGCCGGGGAATACCGACGCCCAAGAATCCTCTATCTGGCGGATCGCAACGTCCTCGTGGACGAGCCGCAGGCAAAGATGTTCGCCCCGTTCGGTGAGGCGCGCCACAAGATCGAGGGGGAAGCGGTAAAGAGCCGTGAGATGTACTTCGCCATCTACCAGGGACTTGCCCGCGACGTCCACCGGCCGGGGCTCTACCGGGACTATCCGCGGGATTTCTTCGACCTGATCCTCGTAGACGAGTGCCATCGGGGCAGCGCCCGCGATGAGAGCAACTGGCGCGAGATTCTGGAATACTTCGAGGACGCGTATCAGATCGGCATGACCGCAACGCCTCTGCGGCAGGACAACCGGGACACCTATCGCTACTTCAAGAACCCCATTTACACCTACAGCCTCAGGCAGGGGATCGATGATGGATTTCTTGCGCCCTACCGGGTTCACCGCATCGTTTCCACGGTCGATGCGGCCGGCTGGCGCCCGACCCCCGGCGAACTCGACCGCTATGGAAGGGAGATCCCGGACGGTCTCTACGGCACCGCTGATTTCGAGCGGCTCGTCGCGCTGAAATCCCGGACGCTCGCCATTGCTCGCAACATCTCAGACTTCATGCAGAAGACAGACCGCTTTGCCAAAACCATCGTCTTCTGCGTGGACCAGGAACACGCGGAAGAGATGCGCAAAGCGCTCAACAACTGCAACAGCGACCTCACGCAGCAATACCCGGAGTACGTGGTGCGCGTGGTTTCCGACGAGGGCGACATCGGACGCGGCTACCTGAGCCGCTTCATGGAATTGGAAAAGGAGACGCCAGTCATCGTCACCACGTCCCAGATGCTCACGACCGGCGTCGATGTCCAGACCTGCAAGAATATCGTGCTCGTGCGCACCGTGAACTCGATGAGCGAGTTCAAGCAGATCATCGGGCGCGGGACGCGCGTGCGGGATGACTACGGCAAACTCTTCTTCAACATCCTGGACTACACCGGCAGTGCGACCCGGCTCTTTGCCGATCCCGAATTCGACGGCGATCCGGCGCTAGTCACCGAGGAGAAAATGGACGAGGCGGGCGAGACGGTCGGCGAGCCGGAGATCGTCGAAGAACAAGCGCCAACCCCGGAGGAGCGCGCCGAAGCGTCGGTTCCGCTGTTGTCGGCCGACGAAGGAGAAGGCGAGCGGCGCAAGTTTTACGTCGACGGAGGCAGCGTCGAAATCGCTGCCCACCTGGTGTACGAGCTTGATGCGGAGGGGAAGAAACTGCGGGTCAAGAAGTTCACCGAGTACACCGCCGAGAAGGTGCAAAGCATGTATCCGTCGGCGGCAGCGCTGCGGGCCAAGTGGAGCAACGCTGAGGAACGCGCCGCCATCATTGCCGCACTGGAGGATCGAGGCATCTCATTTGAGGAATTGGCTGAAGCCACAAATCAACCGGACGCCGATCCATTTGACCTCCTCTGTCACGTGGCATATAGCGCCCCCATCCGGATCCGGCGCGAGCGGGCAGAAGCTGCGCGCTTATCGGGTAAAGCATTCTTCGACCGTTTTACCGACGGCGCACGACAGGTGCTCAATGAGCTTCTGGAGAAGTACGTCGAATTCGGGACTGCTCAATTTCAGATTCCGGACATCCTTAAAGTTCCGCCGATCTCTGAACGCGGCAACGTGATGGAGATAGCAGAACTTTTCGGCGGCGGTGCGAACATGCGCGGAGCGCTGGCAGAACTCCAACAACTACTGTACGCTGCATAACGAATACCCATGGCAAAGAAATCCAAAACACCCGAAGCGCCAAAATCCACCGCGCAGCAGCTCGGCGCAATCGTAAAGTCCTGCCGCGACATCATGCGGAAGGACAAAGGGCTCAATGGCGATATCGACCGCCTGCCGATGCTCACGTGGATCATGTTCCTCAAATTCTTGGACGACATGGAGCGCGTCCGTGAGGAGGAAGCAAAGCTTGCCGGCAAGCGTTTCCGGCCAGGCATCGAGGCGCCGTACCGCTGGCGCGATTGGGCGGCAAAGGAAGAGGGGGTCACCGGCCCGGAGCTCATAGCCTTCATCAATCAAGATGAGGCAATCCGTCCGGACGGTACCCACGGAGCTGGCCTCTTCGCATATTTGCGTTCGCTCCAAAGCGTCAACGGCGACCGCCGCGACGTCATCGCGCGGGTCTTCCAAGGCACCGTGAACCGGATGGTGAACGGGTATCTGCTGCGGGATGTCATCAACAAGGTGAGCGGGATTCACTTCACGTCCAGGGACGAAATCCACACGCTTGGGCATATGTACGAATCCATGCTCCGCGAAATGAGGGACGCGGCCGGCGATTCGGGCGAGTTTTACACGCCACGTGCAGTCGTGAAGTTCATCGTGTCGGTCGTGAATCCACGACTCGGCGAGACAGTTCTCGACCCAGCGGCGGGCACGGGCGGTTTCCTGGTGGAGACCTACGAGCATCTTCAAAAACAGGCCAAGCGAGCGGAGGACTATGCACGCCTCAAACGCGGAACCCTCTATGGCATTGAGGCGAAGACGTTGCCGTACTTGTTGTGCGAGATGAACCTCCTGCTGCACGGCATGGAATATCCCGACATTGATCCAGGTAACGCGTTGAGGTTCGCGCTGCGCGAGATCGGCGACAGGGATCGCGTAGACGTGATTATGACCAACCCCCCATTTGGCGGTGAGGAGGAACGCGGCATCCTGTCCAATTTTCCAGAAGATAAGCAGACGGCTGAGACGGCGCTTCTATTCCTACAACTCATCATGCGCAAGCTCCGGCGGCCGGTCGGCGGTTCGAAAGGTGGCAGATGCGGAATGGTTGTTCCCAACGGAGTGCTGTTTGGAGACGGCGTGTGCGCACGAATCAAAGAAGACCTCCTCAAGGAATTCAACCTCCATACAATTGTCCGGCTGCCCAACGGCGTCTTCGCGCCGTATACAGGCATCCCGACCAATCTGCTTTTCTTTGACCGCTCCGGCCCAACGAAAGAGGTGTGGTACTACGAACAGCCTCTGCCGGCAGACCGCAAGAGCTACACGAAGACAGCTTCGATTCAGTTCGAGGAGTTTTCCGATTGTCTGGCGTGGTGGAAAAAGCGTGAGGAGAACGAGCGTGCATGGAGAATCCCCGTCGCCGAGCTGCTAGCCAACGGATGTAATCTAGACCGCAAGAACCCGCGCCACAAGCAAGACATCGCCCACTTGCCGCCTGCCCAGATCGCCGCAAACATCCTGCAGAAAGAACATCGCATCGCGGAAATTATAGGTAAAGTCAGCAAGCTCCTCGCGAAACAAGACTTATGAGCAAGAACTGGTCAACCGCGACACTGGGTGACGTTCTGACGCCTGCGGCTCGTGCAGAAACTGTCGACGCGGCGAAAGAGTACCGGCTCCTGGGAATTCGCCTCGACGGCAGGGGACCGTTCTTGCGCGAAACGGTCCTGGGTGCGCAAACTTCAGCAACCAGACTTTTCCGTGTGGCCGATGGTGATTTCATTTATAGCCGCCTGTTTGCTTGTCGTGGTGCTTTTGGCATCATCACCAAGGAGCTAGATGGCTGCTACGTCTCCAGCGAATTCCCGATGTTCGTCCCCGTGCCAGGGAAGGTGGATATCAAGTTCCTCAAATACTGGTTCCGACTCCCAAGCGTGATTGCAAGAGTGGACGAGGATTGCTCTGGCAGTACACCGCTGACCCGGAATCGATTCAAAGAAAATTTCTTTCGTGCACTGCAAATCCCCCTTCCGTCACTTGCCGAACAGCATAGGGTCGTAGCACGGATTGAGGAATTAGCCGCCCAGATCGAAGATGCACAAACACTCCGGCAGCAAGCCGCCGGAGAAGCAAGGGTACTTTGGGAGCGGGGTGCTTCAAAGATCTTCGAGCGTGCAACCCAACATCATCCAGTCCGTCTACTAGCAGACCTCGTAACAGTTCGAGGTGGTGGAACACCCTCAAAGTCCGACCCTTTCTACTGGGAAGGAAACATTCCGTGGATTTCACCTAAAGATATGAAGCGACGCGAACTCAGCGACGCAATCGACCATGTTTCAGAACGTGCAACACAAGAAACGGCGGCAAAGCTAATTGAGCCAGGCACGGTTCTCGTTGTCGTTCGAGGAATGATTCTTGCTCACACGTTTCCATCGGCGGTGTTACGCGTGCCGGCGGCAATCAATCAGGATATGAAGGCACTTCTCCCCCAAAAGGACCTCTTGCCAGAGTTTCTTTGTGCGCTTTTCTGGGCTTCAAACCCTCGAATGTTGGAGCTTGTTGAAAAATCGACGCATGACACCCGGAGATTAGAGACGGATAAACTACTCAGCGCGAACATCGTCGTGCCTCCGATCGGCGAACAACGCCGGATCATGGCGGAGTTGGACGCCTTGCAGGCGGAGGTGTCGGCGCTACAGCGCCTGCAAGGCGAGACCTCTGTCGAGCTTGATGCCCTTCTGCCCTCGGTCCTATCAAGGGCCTTCGCGGGGGGATTGTAAGAAAGTGAAATCAGGACAATGGAACCGCCTGTCGAAATGACGCCCAATACTGCACCGACCGCACGGTCTCTCTTGATTGATTGGACAAATAAGCAGGACCACTGGATCAGGGCTCTCGTCTCAGAAGTGATCGAAACCAGAGCCGAGGTATCCGAAGACCGAGCTAAATGGTTTTACGAACTATGTTTGCGAGAAAAAGAACTGCGTGACGGAGCCCCCGTGGAGGTGCCCGAACTCTCGCATGGTCAGAGTGAAGTCACGGCTAGTGACACTCTGACGCTCCAGTCTCTTGGCAATGTCCACAACGTAAATGCCCTCGCGCTCGACCAGCAGATCGATTTTAATCCGCACCTCACCGTCGTGTTCGGGGAAAATGCCGTCGGCAAGACTGGCTATGTTCGAATCTTGAAGCGGATCGCCGCGGTACGGACTGCCGAACCAATTCTGCCCGACGTTGGTAAGGCCAACGCCGCGGGCAAGCCAGAGGCCCGAATAAGGTTTTCATTGGGCTCAAAGGTCGACACGGTTGACTGGCGAGACGAGGCGGGGGTCTACCCGTTCACTCGGATGGATGTCTTTGATGCTCGCTCGGCCGCCATACATGTCGACACGGATCTGACGTATATTTACACTCCCGGCGAATTGTCACGTTTCCCGCTTGTGCGCCGTGGTATTGATCGCGTGAGAGTCCTTGCAGAAGCCGAGATTCGCGCGCTTTCCACCCAGGCGAACCCGTTTACGGCGCAATTCGATAGAAAGAGTCGAATTTATACAAAAATAGAGAACCTTGGTGCTTCCACGCAACTTGCCGAGCTCCGTGAACTTTCCAAGGTCGCACAGGAGGAAGAGGACGAAGCTCCGTCTCTGAGAACGCAAATCGAAGCACTCAAGTCTTCGACTCCACGGGCGCACCTTACGTTAGCCGAAACAGATAAGCAGTTTCTCGACCGCGCTCTCCGCCTCGCGAAGGCCGTGGGCGGTTTTGATCTGGCTGAGTACCAGGTCGCCCTTACAGATTTTACCGCTGCCTCTCTTCGTTATGAGCAGGCGACCAAGTCTTCCTTTGCTGGCGTTGCAATTCCCGGCATCTTGCAGGACGAGTGGCGTCGGTTCATCCAGGCGGGAGAAGACTACTTACAAGCGATCGCCGCGGACGATGCGTATCCAGCAGCCAAGGATCCCTGTATCTATTGTCGGCAGCCGCTCGGCGCGTCCGCGGTTGAGCTAATCCGAAAGTATCGGGAGTATTGCAAGAATGAACTGCGAACTTCCGTGACAAGTGCTGACTCAAGAATTGCGGCGCTCTCGGCACCGATAGCTGGACTTGAGCTTGAAGCCGTCATCAAGAATTCCGCGGACTACATCAATGCCAGGTCTGAAAATGGTTCTGTTTCGGCGTTGCACGCATTTGCGGATCTACTCCCAAAAGTGGCGGTGCTCAAAGAGGCCCTGGCAAAACGGGAGACGTACTCGTGGCCATCGCTAAAGGATGATGCCGCTGCCGCCAAATTGGAAATCCAAGGCGAAGCCGCGACGACGAAGCAGCTTATTGCCGATCTGACCGTACAATCCTCCAACAGGGACCAGACGCTTAAAGACCGAGAGGCCAAACTTCTCGATATTTCATCGAGGTTGCGACTGCGCGATCTCCTACCGCAGATCGAGGAGTACGTTGGCCGCGCGCACTGGGTCGATAAGGCGAAGAATCACGCGAAGCGCTTTCAGAGCGTCCTGCGGACCCTAACAGACACTTCCAAGGTTGCCAGTGAGAAGCTCCTCAACTAGGACTTCGAGCACCGATTCCAGGCGGAATGCGAACTGCTGCGCGCACCGACCGTGAAGCTGGAGTTCCCCGGCAAGGAGGGTCAGGTCACGCGGCACAAAGCCCTTGCGGCGAATCACCGACTCAGTGAGATACTGTCGGAAGGCGAACAAAAGGTCATAGCCCTTGCGGATTTTCTCGCGGAACTCGGTTTGAAGCAACCCTTGGCTCCAGTCGTTTTTGATGATCCCATTACGAGCCTCGACTACAAGCGCACCGCTGAGGTTGCGGAACGCATTGTTGCGCTCAGCGAGACTAGGCAGATCATAGTCTTCACCCATAACATTCTGTTTACCGTCGATTTGCTGTCCCGAGTTGAGAAACAGAAGGAGCGGTATGTCTACTACGACATCAAAAGGGAAGGTGATCTTCGGGGCATAGTCAGCCAAGGAGCCCACCCGCGCGACGACAGCTTCAACTCACTGCGCGGAACCATCAATACCTTGATCCAGGCCGCCGAGAAGGAATCCGGAGCCGCACAAGCGGCGTTGATCGCCGCCGGTTACGAAAGTCTGAGAGCAATCTGCGAAATCATCGTCGAACGAGAGTTGTTACAGGGAGTGACGGAGCGGTACAGTCCCATGGTTCGCGTCACCATGTTGCCGAAAATACGGTTTGGCCGGCTCGAAGCCGCTGTCGGCCCGATAACGGGGGTATACGATCGTTGTTCACGAAGCATTCGCTCCCACTCGCAGCCGCTGGAAACACTAAACGTCCAGCCGACCGTCGCTGATCTAAAGAAAGACTGGCAGATTGTCGAACAGGCGCGCGATGCTTACCTTGGCAACAAGGGAAAAACTTGAACTCGCCAGTGATCGCCACACGGAGATCCATGTGGTGATGTTTCTCGGGCGACCTGTACATGATTTTGTACGGGAAAACCGGCGAACCTGCGAAGCGAGCGCACTGTGCGCATATTGTTTTCAATAACTTACGTATTTGCAACATCGGAACTGAGTCCGATTCCGACCCGCGCCTCCAACTGAAACAAAAGGGAAGCCATCTGAATTCAGTAGTTTGCGACTGCTGTTGGATACTTCCCTATCATTCCCGAGCTTCCCCATTTCTTCCCCATTTTGCCCG
>Ga0182027_10013825_pt1 | contig 11208 bp, 8 predicted proteins | sample 712E1DmetaG_FD_121300 | JGI IMG/M metagenome (GOLD analysis project Ga0182027, IMG submission 121300) | Permafrost microbial communities from Stordalen Mire, Sweden - 712E1D metaG (Illumina Assembly) | ecosystem: Environmental > Terrestrial > Soil > Wetlands > Permafrost | place: Sweden...
CGGATGAGGAAATCAAGCGAGTGAACCTGAAACAGAACAAGTTTCATGGTGAATGGAATTACACCATTCACCCCTCAACCTGCTAGCTGAGTCGCTACCTTTATTTATTGACGCTGCCTTAGCTTGCGGGTGCCAGGGGAAAGCGTAGGCGAATGCAGCCGGTATCCTGGCCTTCGCTCAGGATTTCTAATTTGCCTCCCAGCCCATCGAGAAGCCGCTGGTTGATGGCCCATCCCAGCGCACCGCTTTTGGAGGCGTGGGAAAAGAGCAAGCCGGGATTGGTGATGTCTTCAAGTACCTTAATTTGGAGATACTGCAAGTCCAATCGGGGAGGGGAGAGGAACACTCGGGCTTCCCCCTCCGACGCGGAAAGGTCCACGGTGATGTCGCCCCCTCCGGCGCAGTTCTGGATAATCCAGGAGAGCAAACTCTGGAGCGCCTCGCGCAACCGTTCCGGGTCAGCGCTAACCTTTATTGTCCCCTCTGCGCTGAGTTGCAGACGGAGTTCGCGGGATTGCGCCAGACCTTGCAATTCCGCCAGAACTTCGGCAACCGTCGCTTCCAGCGGGACACACTGGGGTGGACCTCCGGGAGCGGCGGATTCACCGAGATCGCGCAGCGAGATTATCAACTGCGCCATGGTATCGGCGAGTTGCAGCGATTGTTCGAGTAGGGAACGATAATCCGCCACTGAGCGTTTTCCCATCAGGCCCAACTCAATGCCGCCTCGAAGTGCGGTCATAGGCTGGGCCAGGCGATGCGCCATTGCCCCCAGGCACTCGCGGCAGTGGGCGGAATCAGGTAATCGGGGGATCAGGTGATCGGGTGAACAAGAATGGCCGCTCGCTATCCTTTCTTCATTCTCCGCTGGCGGTTTCCCGTGATTTAACAATTGAGATTTTTCTTCCATTTCCCCACCCCACAAGCAAGCCTACTAGAATGTCCGTCAAATCACCCGATCTCCGGATCAACGGGTCACCCGATTGCTGCCTACTGCCCACTGCCAACTGCCTTCTGCCTTCCTGCCCGTCAAGCTTCGTCTCCAATTTGGTAACCCACGCCCCGAATCGTATGAATCAGCTTGCGGTCGAAGCCCTGGTCTATCTTTTTGCGCAGATAGTTGATGTAGACATCCACCACATTGGTCATGGTGTCGAAGGAGAGGTTCCAGACGTGTTCGATAATCATGGCACGGGTCACACAACGGCCGAGGTTGCGCATCAGGTACTCGAGCAGGGAGAATTCCTTGGGAGTAAGTTCAATGGCGTTGCCGGAGCGCTTCACGACCCGTTCCACGCGGTTCAATTCCAAATCGCCCACCCGCAGCATGACTTCCGCCGGCAGAGCCGACCGCCGCAAGAGCGCGCGCACCCGCGCGGAGAGTTCAGTAAAGGAGAAAGGCTTGGTCAAGTAATCGTCGGCACCCAGGTCCAACCCCTTCACCCGGTCTTCCACGCGGTTGCGCCCCGTAAGGATTAGAACGGGCAGAGCCGCCTTGGTTTCGCGAATGTGCTTGAGCACGTCCAAGCCATCCACTCGCGGCAGGGTCAAATCGAGGACCGCCAGGTCGTACTCAAATTGACTCACCATGAACTGCGCTTCATCGCCGTCCTGCGCAATGTCCACGGCGTATTGCTCGGCTTCCAGCCCCTTTTGCACGAAACTGGCCACCGGCTTGTCGTCTTCTGCTATGAGGACTCGCATCTTCGCACCTTTTCCGAGGGCCCCTTACCGCTTGGCCCCACCAGCGTCATAGGGAGAGACAAAACTCGGCTTGGGGACCGGTCATGACTCTCTTGAAGGCCTCGCCTTCATTAATCACAACTTATTTCGGCAGGAACCGGGCAAAGGATGAGGAATTCTTAGAGAAGCACCTAAAGGGATTGGGGGGTCGGGCCGATTCAATCCAATGGGGAAACCCTCGCTGGAGCCGGAGATACGCCACTGGCCCGAGCCGGGAGAAGTTGTCCGGATGGAATAGATATGATTAACCGATCACTTCCAAAGGTCCTGGTGGTAGATGACGATTCAGCTGTGCGCATGTATTTCCGGGAGGCCCTCAGGCCCATCACAGCCCATGTGGCGGAAGCAGGTGATGCTGCGAGTGCGCTGGAATCGATTGAGAGCGGCGATTTTGACATCATCGTTTGCGACGTTTGGATGCCGGGCGCCTCAGGGTTGGATCTTCTATCCATGGCGCAGCAAACCCGATGGGATGTGGGCTTTATTCTGGTGACGGGAGGGGTTCAGGTTGAAACGGTCATTACAGCGCTGCGCATGCAGGCATCTGACTTTCTGCTAAAGCCCCTGGCGGTGGAAGAAATCAGGAGTTCCGTCAACCGGACCTTTGAGCGCCTGTTGACGTTGCGGCAGGCGCGAGCTTACCGCGGCTCACTGGAAACCAGCATTCAACGCCGCACACACGAACTTGAGGTGGCGCTGAGCGAGCTCGAATCAAATTACCAGATGACCTTGGAAGCCCTGGTGGCGGCGCTGGATTCGCGCGAACACGAGACCTTCTCGCATTCCCTGCGAGTGCGCGCCTATACCCGGTACCTGGCGCGGCGGGCAGGCTTCCCACCCGCTCTATTGCCGGCGCTTGAACAAGGGGCCTTGCTGCACGACATCGGCAAGATTGCCGTGGCCGACGCGATTCTGCTGAAGCCCGCCAAGCTCACCACGGAAGAGTGGACTGAAATGCGCAAGCACCCGATTGCCGGAGACGATATCCTTAAACGCGTCCCTTTTTTGCGTCCGGCCAGCGCCGTTGTGAGGCATCACCACGAACGGTTCGACGGCACGGGTTATCCCGATGCCTTGAAGGGCGCTGAAATTCCCCTGGGGGCGCGGCTGTTTATGGTTGCGGACACGCTGGACGCCATGACCTCCGACCGTTCATATCGCAGAAGCCCGGGACTCGATGCCGCGAGGACGGAAATCAAGCGGCACAGCGGGAAGCAGTTTGACCCTCATATTGTCGAGCTGTTTATGAAGATTCCCTCCACCGCGTGGATGCAGGTACGCGAAGAGGCGGGGAACGACACCATCATAGGAAAATGAATTCTCTGGGGGCGTGCCCAGGTCTGGGAAGCACTCGAGTGCTTGACATCGCTGGACGCTGCGCGAAGCTGCCGCCTTGGAATACGGATGGATTTCAATTGGATCGGAATTCGATCTTGATGGGTACAGCCAGCGACATAGCCGCGTCGAGCCGCCGCAACCCGGGTCAACACCACCCCGTCGCTCGGCGCGCCACCCCTCCTCATCTGAGGAGGGGAGCTGTTAAACACTCCACTCCTGATTCAGGAGGGGTGGCGCTGCCAGCGCCGGGGTGGTTACCCGAAGCATGGTGGTTACCCTGCTGTGTGGCGTTTTTCCGCAGCCGCTAAAACCCGGCATGTGCCGCCCTAAAGGACGGCGCTATAACCACCATCAACAGCGTAGCCGGTCACTGCCTTTGTGACCGTGGGCTTTTCTCGAACTGCTTCACCGACACATTTACGTGCTACCCGTTCACGAACCGCCCCTACGGAGAACCGACGGTCGAGTGCTTCCTCATGGGGAAACATCCCGGTTAGAATAGGCAGCGTGCAAACTTGGCGATGCCCGCCAACGCGCACGTGGCTTCATCCAAGGAGAACCACTTTGAAACGCGCCATCATTTTCTTTTTGGGATTCATTATTCTGTGCTTGCCTTCGCTCAACGCTCAATCCGGCAAGAAGCCGTTGACGCTTCAGGAGGTCATCCATCCTTCCCGCGTAGTAGCACCGGGAATCAGCGCGCTAAGTTGGCGCCCTCGCGGAAAACAGTTGACCTTTGTCCGTCCCTCACCAAATGGGAAAGAAGGCGTTGCCACGCTTTGTGCTTACGACGTGGAGGCTCATCGCGGAACCGTCCTGTTTAGTCCCTCGGGCGGCAAAGAGAAGCTTGACCTCGGTTCCTACCAGTGGTCTCCCCGCGGTGACGCCATACTCTTCCAAGGGGAAAAAGATTTGTGGTTGCTCGATCCCCAAACTGGGGGAGTGCGGCGGCTAACCCAGGACGGCGAGGCGAAAGAAGTTCCGACATTCTCTCCCACCGGGAACCGCATTGCCTTTGTGAAGAAGTACAACCTCTATGTGGTGGACGTGAAGGGTGGAGCGATCCGTCAGCTTACGCGCGATGGAAGCGACACGGTCTACAATGGCCGGCTCGATTGGATTTATGAGGAGGAGCTTGCCAACCGCTCCACCGCGCGTGCCTATGAATGGTCGCCGGACGGCAAGCGCATCGCCTACCTTCGGCTCGACGATGGCCCTGTCCCCGACTATCCCATCACCAATTATCTCGCAACTCATGTGAGCCTGATTCATGAGCGATTCCCACAGCCGGGCGACCCCAATCCTCTTCCCTCGTTGCATGTGGTGGCGGTGGATGATGCCGCTGCGAAACCCGCGGTGATAACTCTTGACCGCAAGCAGGTGGAATACTTCGGCCCCACTTTTACCTGGACCCCCGATAGCGCGGCCATCTGCTTCCTGGCACTCAATCGTGCCCAAACCGGTGTTGCCGTGCATCGCTGGGAGCTGCAGACAGGGAGCAACCGCGTGCTGCTCGTGGAGCATGACCCGTATTGGGTGAACTCCCTCGAACCTCCGCACTTTCTGAAAGGTGGCCGCGAGTTTATTTGGGTTTCCGAGCGCGACGGCTGGCAGCACATCTATCTCTACACGGCTGACGGCAAATTTGTGCGGCAGATTACCCGCGGTGCGTGGATGGTGGACCGGTCGGTCCTTCAGGAAGCTCACCTTTTCCAGTTGGACCCGCAGGAAAACTGGCTCTACTTTGCCTCTACCAATCCCGACCCTCGCGAGCGGCAGCTTTATCGTGTTCACCTGGATGGCAGTGGCATGGAGCGAATCTCTTCGGAGGCAGGCTCGCACACGCTCGATCTCTCACCGGATGGACGCTTCCTGGTAGATCGCTTTTCGACGCCCAATACGCCGCCCGTGGCTCGCCTACTGAATTCCAAAGGTGCGCTAATCGCCACGATTGACGCGCCCCCAAATCATCTGGCGGATTATGCCTTGGGCCAGCGGGAGTATGTGGAACTGAAAGCCTCGGACGGCGCCGCGTTGTATGCTCAACTGTTGAAGCCGGCGGGCTTTGACCCCGCGAAAAGATATCCGGTGATTGTTGATGTCTACGGTGGGCCGCACGTGCAGCTTGTGCAAAAGCACTGGGATCCCAACAGGCTGTACGAACAGCTTTTGGCACAAAACGGTTTTCTGGTCTGGACGCTGGACAATCATGGCTCCTGGGGGCGTGGGCATGCGTGGGAGTCCGCCGTTTTTGAAAACATGGGCAAACACGAACTGGAAGATCAACTGACGGGCGTCGAATACTTGAAGTCGCTGCCTTACGTGGATGGCTCGCGCATCGGCATTCGCGGATGGTCCTACGGCGGGTACATGACGCTTTACGCGCTCACGCATGCGCCTGATGTCTTCAAGTGCGGATCGGCAGGAGCGCCGGTGACGGATTGGAAGTTTTACGACAGCGCCTATACCGAGCGTTACATGCGCACGCCCAGCGAGAATCCCGCAGGCTACAAGAGCTCTTCACCACTGGAGGACGCAGCGAATCTGAAGGCGCGCGTGTTGATTCTGCATGGAACGTCAGACGACAACGTACACATGCAAAACACCATCAATTTCCTGGACGCGCTCATCAATGCTGGCAAGCCGTATGAGTTCCACCTGCAACCCGGACAGAAACATGGTTTTCAGGGAGACGCTCCACGAACCGCCAGAGACCAGCGGATTTTGGATTTCTTTAAGGAATGCCTTTAAGGAGGTAATTCGTGAAGGATAGGTGGCAATACGATGCTAATCGTCGAGAATTCCTACGACTTGCTGGACTGGGTGCACTGGGGGTTTCGGCAAACGCCTACGGCATAGGGGAAAGGAAATGGTCGCAAGCGGGGACCAACGTCACACCCATTGTTAATCTCGAACTGGATAATGGGCGCGCCGCAGTTCCTTTCTTAAGCTGGGACACCGAAGGGGGGAATCGGGCGCGGAGGAACCTCTTGCGTGCGAAGTCGCCGCTCGTGCTCCGTGCCCGGGTGGGGAATCAGTGGCTTTCGAGTGGCAGCGTTCCAGCCCAGGGGCAAAATGCCGCAGGGGGCCGGACGTCTTACCGCCTGGCTCTCGCTCCCGGCGTAGAGATGATGTGGACGATCGATCAAGCCCCCAACCAGCTCACGATGACCGTGGCGGGGCGAGGCAGTGGTTTACGCAACGTGGAAGCAGTGGAAATGCTTTTCCCGTTTGACCCCCAAGTGACGCCCACGACCATGATTCCGCAGGCGTGGGACGGAGAGAACTGCGGCAAGTTGCCCGCCGTCATTTCCTCCCCGGACTTTGGCCAGATGCTGCTTGAGGACAGGGACCACCGCGGCCTGAAAGCTCGCCTCGAAGGCAGCCGCAAGGAACACACTGTCGACCTGATCCTGGAATTTCCCGCGGTCGGAGCCGGTGAAACCTATACCCTTCATTTCACGCCGGTACACCTGCCTCCACCAGCGGGACTAAAGGACAAAGCGATCTGGCAAACCGTTCGGCGCGGGTGGATCAACGCCTGGCAGCCCAGTTCGCGGTGGGGAGAGCAAGACCGTCCTTTCAGTGCTCCGGCGGGGATCCTTGCCAACAACGTGATCAGCGATCCGGTGAGCCTGGCCCTGCCGTTTTACGCCGATCAGGCACTGTGGACTCCGGAAATTGTGCCGGGAATTTCCGTGATGGCCCAGGTGCGCCGCTCGATTGACTGGTGGCTCGACCATCGCACGGACCCAACAGGCGAAGTGATCGGCTACTGGGATTACCGTCATTTCCTCGACACCAACCCGGGAATTCTGATCGCTGCCTGGGACTACGTGGAAGCCACCGGCGATCACGATTGGCTTCTGGAGCGCATCGACCGGCTTGAATTCCTCTCGCGCTTTGTCGAGGGACGCGACGTGGACCACGACGGAATGGTGGAGGCCACGCAGAGCGGAAATTACGGCACCCTGAAGCAACCGGCGCGATCGTGCTGCTGGTGGGACGCTCTGAACTGCGGGCACAAAGACGGCTACACCAACGCTTTCATCTATCGGGCCTGGCGCTGCCTTGCGGACCTCGAACGGCAGCTTGGCCGCCCGTTGCAACAGGCGCGTTATACCCAACTGGCCGACCGGCTGAAAGCCGTTTACACCAGGACGCTCTATAACCCCAAAACGGGTTGGCTCGCCTGGTGGAAGAGCGCGGACGGGCAATTGCACGATTACGCCACCCCAATCGTTAATGGACTGGCGATTGACTACGGGTTGGTGGAGCCGGACTTGGGACGGGCGATCCTGGCGCGATTGTGGCAGAAAATGCAAGCTGTAGGGTTTACCCACCTTGGCCTGGGTCTGCCTTGCACGCTGATTCCGGTTCGCAAGGGTGACTACATCCTGCCTAACGGAATCGGTGTGCCCAGCCGCGAAGATGGCACCGACACATTTCAAATCTATATGAATGGTGGGATCTCCGCCGCCCACTCGCTGCACTTCATTATGGCCCACCATAGGGTCGGCGAGCCGGAGAAGGGTGAAGGCCTTTTGCGCGCCATGCTGGACCGGCAGACGACGGTGGGATTCCATAACGGCGTGCGGGATAAAGCCGGTGAAGCCATTGACTGGACAACCTGGGACGGCAAGCCCGGCGGCTACGAAGGTTACCTTGCAGACGTCTTCAGGTTCATGCAGGCAGCGGTCTTGCGTGAGCCACAATTCCGCGCCCGCTTCTATCGCCCATTGGGGAGGCAAGCATAAACCGCACCTGGAGAACCCCATCAGCGCGAGTAACCACCCCGTCGCTCGGCGCGCCGAGCGACGGGGTGGTTTGACCGTGGAGTTGACCCGGGGTGGTGCTTATAAAGACTGCACCAAGGGGTTTTCCGCAGCCTGTAAAGCCCTGCACCACGATCGCGGCATAGTCCCAGCATTTCGCGGACACGACACAGATTCAACGTCCTGCTGCCTGGTGGTCGCAAGATGAACTATGGAGGTGCAAATTGATTCCATCGCCGGCTCAAGGCATCGAACGCAAGCTGTTTGCCGACACTCTGGTACAAGCCGTTGAGGCGGTCGTCTGCACGTTCGGCATCGTGTGGGGATTTGCCGCTACAGGCAAGCCCGGAGCGATCTGGGCGTTGGTTTCCGCTGTGATCGTGCTTCGGCCCGGCTTTGAGGATTCGCTGCGCGCATCAGAAGTTAGAATTGCCGCCAACATGGTGGGAGCGTTGGTGGGCGTTGCCGTTGGTATGACGATGGGCTTGGGCGCGGCGCAGATTGCGCTGGCCCTGGCCGTGGTCATCGTGATCTGCCATTGGCGGCCCTTGGAGAAAGGCGTCCGGTCGGCGTGTGCAGGAGTGGTTATTGTGATGATGCATGAGGGATCTATTGAGCACATGGGACTTGAGCGCCTGGCGGCCGTCCTGGTAGGGTGCCTGGCCGCGCTGGTGGTTGGCTATGTGGGCGATAAGCTTGGACGGAACTTTCTTCCCAGGGTCTTGCGGCCGCGCGAGGGGTGAGGGTCAAAGTGTAATGACTTTGCCGGCCAACCACTGGGCGGCAATGATGTCTCCCATGCCGCCGATGATTCCAACGCGAACTTGTTCCATCAAGCCGTAGTGGTCAAGGCAGGTCTTGCAAATAATCAGGCGAACGCCGCGGGCCTCCAGGGATTGCAAAACGTCGAGAACCGGCGAGCCCTCCACGACCATCTTGACGCCGGATGTGTAAAAGCAAAGCGCCTCCGGCAGAGTGTTGTTCTCGAGAAGCAGAAGCAAATACTTTCGCAACAAAGCATGTTGTAACTCCGTGTCCGCCACACCCATGCCGTCATGAATAACCTGAACGAGCACGGATTTATTGTTTTCAACCTTGTTCAAGATTCCATCTCCTCAGTTGCAATGTTTACGCACGTTTCGGCACGAAGGCGGGCGAGACGGTTCCTCGCGCACGAGTTTAACCCAACTTGTAAGTCAAAAACATTAACGCCCAACGTTTCGCCGCCGGCGGAAGGGCGGGGATTCAGCCCTGCCCTGGAGTTTCTACATTTCTGACAGGGGGGACACGGACCAACCCCCAGCGATGTCACCGCTGACCCTATTTGCGGTTTGGTGACTGCACGGCAAGTGGCGGAGGCAATTGTGAAGCTTCCCACTATCCGAGAAGGGCGTTTTCCAGGCCGAATCCCTGGTAGTACGCACTCATCTTAGTTCCCGCGTGCGTTATCCAGCTATATTCGCCAGCGTGCGCTTTGCGCCGGACAGCGCGGCGAGGTAGACTCTACCAGAGCGCCGAGTTCACATACGGGAGGGATTGCCGGATCTATTTTGAGAAACGGACCTCCTGGGACTTTGAACAGTGTAAATTGTGAATCTATAGGGGGCAGAAGTATGCGACTGTCCACAATACCGGCATGTCTTTTCCCCATTATCTTTTTCTGCTTGCCCTCATTTGCTAGTTCACAAACCACCTCTGCAGCTAGTGCAATACCGGCGGAACTCTCTGCAACCGATCCTGAGATCAAAGCTTTACTCAATGACGAAAACACTTCCTGTAAATCGCTGAATCCAAGCCATCAGGTAGAAAGAATCCAAAAGGCCCTGCGAATCGCAGACGAACGCGGACTCATGCGGGACAGGGCTCTTGCTGAAACCGAGTTGGCTTCGGCGCTCGTTGGAGAGGGCAAGCTTGAGATGGCTTTCGTTGCATTCCAAAAGGCATTGCAGGATTCGATTGATACAAAGAATGAGGTGTTGGAGGCAGATATTTTGCTTTCACTCGCTTCGGAAGCCCAGATGAAGGGGAACAATCAGAAGGCTCTTGATCTAGTTTCTCGGGCGCTCACGATATCCGAGAGGAATTCAAGCCTATATGAGAAGGCACGCGCCCTTGGCGAGATTGGAAGACTGAAGCTCTTAATGGGCAAGACTAGCGAAGCGGCAAACCCAATTGATGAGGCATTGAATATCGACAGGCTGAATGGATATAAATTTGAAGCTATGCACCTTGTGTACAAAAGCTACTACTTGGGTCTAACTGGAAACGATGAGAAGGCCATGGAGTCTCTCTCTGAAGCCAAGGCCAAGGCAATTTTGACGAAGAATGCGTACGCTCTCGTCATGGCGGAAAGTGCATATGCATTCCGCCTAGTAAGAAAAGGAAAAGCGGATGAAGCAATTGCCGAGTTGGAACTAATCAAAAAAGCAGATCTACAAACAATCGTTCACGAAGCGAATGAACGTGAGTGTTTATCAATGGCTGTAGGACTTCCCTTCATGCGCACGATCGTGCTTGAGGGATTGAGCAACGTGTTTGAAGCAGCAAACCAACCGGAAAAAGAAATTGAAGTCTGGCGTGAAATGTTTTCAATCTCCCACGACATTGGACTTGTTGCGGGCGAAGCGGAGGCCGAGCAGAAAATTGCGGGCTTGGAAAGAAAGCTCAAGAAAACTGAAGATGCGGTGAAGGACTATGGACTAGCTGCTGGCTTTTACCGATCGTTACAAAATGAAAACCAACTCAATCAAGTCGAGATCGCCGAAGAGCTTTTGCTCGTTCAACTTGGCCGCCAAAGAGAGGCCCTTCCATTGCTTCATGACATCTTGTCCTATGCAAAGAGCCACGATTTGCGCTCTCTTGAATTCATAGCTGAACTTGCACTGGCTGAGATCGATCAGCCCGCTGGAGACTTGAACCAGGCGAGGGAGGAGCTCGAAAGGGCCGTGGCACTAATTCACCCAGGTCCATTCGACACGGAGATCGGCGATCGCTTTACTCACGAGGGTTACGTGAAGCTTAGCGACATATATAGAGCATTGAATATTCCTCCCAAGGAACTCGTCTCAATTGACAGTGCATTCTTCGTTTCGGTTCACCTAAAGGACGACAAATCGCAACAATCTGAACTCAACTACCTTGACCAAAGGTTGAACTCACTGCACATAAGAGATTTGGTCAAACAACTTCAGCAGGATGGGCAACTGGCTGAATCGTTACTGTACTCGTACATTCTTTTTATACGCGATGGGTTCCCGTCCAAACCGACGGATTGCGTATTCCGATGAAGATGATTGGTGATTCCGATTGGATCCCAGTCACTGGTTCCGAGATGAAGCTGATGGTTTTCGGA
>Ga0182027_10013827_pt1 | contig 11208 bp, 7 predicted proteins | sample 712E1DmetaG_FD_121300 | JGI IMG/M metagenome (GOLD analysis project Ga0182027, IMG submission 121300) | Permafrost microbial communities from Stordalen Mire, Sweden - 712E1D metaG (Illumina Assembly) | ecosystem: Environmental > Terrestrial > Soil > Wetlands > Permafrost | place: Sweden...
AGGCGCTTATATGGCCGAGATCGTGCGAGCCGGGATCGAATCGATCGACCCGGGGCAGATGGAAGCCGCGAAATCGCTGGGGATGACATCCGGACTGGCGATGCAGCGGATCATCCTGCCGCAAGCCGCCAAGATGATCATCCCGCCACTGGGCAACGAGTTCAACAATATGATGAAGACCACTTCGCTGATGGAAGTGATATCCGCCGGCGAGCTGTTCTTCGGTTTCAACCAATTGAATGCGAGGGTCTTCAAGCCCTTCGAGCTGTTCATCGCCGCTTCGCTGTATTACCTTTTCCTGACCACCGTGTGGTCGATTATACAAGCGCGGATCGAATCGGGACTCGGCGAGCGCAAGGGGATCGAACGAGGTCCGGGCATGATGCAGCGGTTATTTTCCGGCCGCGGCGGCGAAGGAGGAGGGCATTAATGACTACTAACGTTTCCTCCAAAGCAAAGCTGGACGACAGCAATATCATCGTCAAGGCCGAGCAAGTCAATAAGCATTTCGGTTCGCTACACGTGCTGAAGGGCATCGACCTGGAAGTGCGAAAGAACGAAGTGGTAGTGATCGTCGGACCCTCCGGCTCGGGAAAAAGCACTTTCCTGCGCTGCATCAACCACTTAGAGAAGATCACCAGCGGGCATATTTACGTCAACGGACATATGATCGGCTATCACGACCGCAACGGCCGGCTGGTGGAAGACAGCGAAAAGAATATCGCGCGACAACGGGCCGAGATCGGAATGGTATTCCAGCGCTTCAACCTTTTCCCGCACCTGACTGCGGTGGAGAATATCATGGAAGCGCCAGTGCGGGTGCGCAAAACCCGGACAGATCTGGCACGCGCGGACGCTGAACGGCTGCTGGCGCGGGTAGGGTTAGCCGACAAACGCGACCAGTATCCGAACCAGCTTTCAGGCGGGCAGCAGCAGCGCGTGGCCATTGCGCGCGCGCTGGCCATGAAACCCAACCTGATGCTGTTCGACGAGCCGACCTCGGCCCTCGACCCTGAAATGATCGGCGAGGTGCTGGACGTGATGAAGGAACTGGCGCACGAGATGACGATGATCGTGGTTTCGCATGAAATGGGATTTGCACGCGCGGCAGCCAACCGGATCATATTTGTGGACGAGGGGCAGATCGTAGAGCAGGCCACTCCCGATGAGTTTTACAGTAATCCCAAGCAGGAGAGGACGCGTCTCTTTTTAAGCCAGATCCTGCATTAGGAAAAGAACAGAGAACAGAGAGAAGAGAGAAGAAAACAGAGATAGAGAAAAGAGATAAGAGAAAAAAGATAAGAGAAAAAAGATAAGAGAAAAAAGATAAGAGAAAAGAGAGATTAGAGAGCAGAGAAAAGAGAGAAGAGAGTAGTGAGTAGAAAAAGATTATAGATAAAGGATACGAAACATATAAAGGAATTTTTAAGATTTGCAATGAAATGACGGTCACCGTGTAGGTGACCGTCATTTTTAAGGGGGGCACCCATTTACCGCGGCCTGATAGACAGTTCGCAGCAGGGACGAGTTATCGGCGCTATCCTGCCCGAGCTCCCAGATCATTATGCCGCCGAAGCCATTATCGAGCGCGTAACAGGTCTTTTTTTCGATCGTATCGATCCCGTTGAAATATATCCCATGCACCTGGTCCTGATCGGGGGCGGGATGGTATTGCTGCATTAATTCGGCATAGGTAAATTCATTGTTGTTGTTGGCAATCTCACGCCCATAAAACGGCACCCCGAGATATAGATTCGCCCTGGCAAATCCGCCGGCCACAAAATAGTTCATATCCTGAACAGCCTGGTCGTAGGTGGAATGCATCCCGGGATGATCGTAGGACATGACATGGATACGATCCGCATATTGATACACGGATCGGTTTAAATCAGCATCAGACGATAAGGCCATGCTGATCAACATCCCATGCGGTTGGAAAGCCGTTTTAATCTCCTGGAGCAAGGCCGCATATCCCTGGTACTGTGCGTCGTTTTCCGGAAACTCCCAATCGAAGTCAACGCCATCGAGACCATGCGACAAGCCAAAGGCCAGGAGAGCATCTTCGAACGTTTTGCGCGCCTGGGGATCCGTGACCATGGGAGCAAAGCCCTGCGATCGTTTCCACCCCCCGACAGACATTAGAATACGCGTACCATAGCGGTCTTTCATGGCACGCAAGGCCTGGAAAGTGGATTCACTCAACAAGCTGGTGTCGAGGCTGCCATCGGGCTTCGGCTGCGCAGAAAAATAAACGAGGTCGGTCAGGCAGCTGCCCCACTCCGGATTGAGATCGCGGTAATCGGGAAGGTAGCCGATCACAAGAAAGCCATTTTTTGGTTTGCCGGAGGAGGCGCAAAAACCGGAGGGAGCTGAGGTAGGTGCCTGTATGACCGTTGAATCAGGCACCGGCGTTGAAGAATTCATTGCAGAAGGCGGTATGGAGGATGTCGCGGCCTGTCCCACACAAGCCGTTAACAGGACCGGCATTAATACTGATAATAATATTCGAATGGGTTTTATAGTTTTCAATCGAACCTCTGGCGTAAATGCGCCAATAGCAGGAAATGGGACGGGGAAACACCAAGTTATTCCGTCAATAAGACTTCCAACAGGCGACAGGCATCAGGCGAGTTAAGATAGGAATGTTAAATTAAATACGCTATTGTTTGTGACCCATCTGAGCGCTGACGGTTGCCTTGCGCTCCAGCCTGCCCCAACCCACCTTACGTCCCTGGACTGCCGTAAGAACAGCTTGAACAGCAACGTAATACATCAACTGACGATAGTAGAAGCGCTGGGGGAACAACCAGAAGATCAACGTCCGATCCTCCTGGCGTTCGAGAAAAAACGCAAACAACGCCGTAAACAAATCGAGGCCGAGGAACAAGACATAGAAGAAAATCAGATTGGTCAAGCCACTGGGGGCCGGGTCAACAGGGTGTTGAAAAGTCGACCAAATTATGCCTGAGACTGAGATAACGGCCATCAAGTCCATGAGCGGAGAAATAAAGGGGAAGATGATCTGGAAAATAAAGATGTTCGGCATGGCCAGCATTCCGAGGGCGCCATAGCGCGGATGCAGGAGCATGTCGCGATTTTTCCAGGCGGCCTGAAGGGTGCCATACATCCAGCGGAAACGCTGGTTCAGGAAGGCGCCGACAGTATCGGGCGCCTCGGTATGTGCGATGGCGTCTTCTTCATAATCGATCTTATATCCATTACGCAGGATCCTGAGGGTCAACTCGGCATCTTCGGCGAGGGTGTCGTTGTTAAACCCACCCAACTCCAAGACCAGCCGGCGCCGCCAGGCACCGATGGCGCCGGGAACTACGGTAATACAGTTGGATAAGGCAAATGCCCGACGGTCAAGGTTCTGGCTGGTGACGTATTCGAGCGCCTGCCATTTGGTCAACAGGTTGATGCGGTTGCCGACCTTGGCATTACCGGCGACCGCCCCAACCCGCGGATCGGAGAAGTGGCGGACAAGTTTTTCGGCGGCATCCGGATCGAGGATGGTGTCGGCATCGATGGCGAGGATGATCTCCGCCCTGGATCTTTTGATCCCGAAATTAAGAGCGTGCCCCTTGCCTTCATTCGGTTTCTTATAGACTCGAACCTTCGGGTTCGAACCGAATAACTCGATAATGCGCTCGTAGGTATTATCGGTCGAACCATCGTCGACAACGATGATCTTGGCGCCGGGATAGGTTAGCTGGAGCAAAGAGTTAATGGTCTTATCAATGACCCTGGCTTCGTTGTGCGCAGGTACGATGACGGACAAGGTCGGTCGATAATCGGGCGGATAATGTGCGCGATGAGTGCGCCGCTTTTCCACAAGCGCGAGCGTCGCAATGAATATGAACCTCAAAAGTCCCAACGCGATGCCAACCATGAAGAAGGTCGTGAGAAAGCCGTTGACGGACCCTGTGACCTGGAACCCGAGATTATTAAAACTTGCCAGGAACCGTTCGCCCGGCGAAATCACCGGCATGACCTGGTCACGCGATAGGCCGATCAGGTCTGAGACAGTGACAAGTTGATAGCCGCGGGCACGGAGCTGCTGGATGATCAGAGGCAAGGCGGCAATGGTCTGTGCGCGGTTACCGCCGCCGTCATGCAAAAGGACCACGTTGCCCCGGCGGTTGGCCGCCTGGGTGAGGACGGAGAGCACGATATTATTCACGCCGGGCGACAAATAATCCTTGGGATCGATCTGCATACCGATGGTATAGTAGCCGAGCTGGCCGGTGAGCATCAGCGGCCGGACTTCATCTGGGGTATCAGGTTCGACATCTTCGGAATAAGGCGGCCGAAACAGGAGTGTGCGCCGGCCCAAAACACTTTCAAAGAGTCGCTGGGTGGCATCCAGTTCAATATTTAATTGCGCCTGCTGGATCGTGGAAATATCGGGATGGGTAAAGGTATGGTTCCCGACCTCGTTTCCTTCATTGACTATCCGTTGCAGCAAACCGAGATCCAAGTTCGCGGTTGCACCGATCACAAAGAAGGTGGCGTGCGCATTGTATTGCTTCAATATATCCAGGATCTGGGGTGTCCAGCGAGGATCGGGACCATCGTCGAAGGTAAGGGCTATTTTGTGCGGATCATTCCCGCCCCAACGGGTAATCACATAAGAAGAAGGATAGGCAAGGAATTGTTCGCCTGTGATCAGGTTCGTCTGGCTGTCGTAGGTGAGAGCGCGCTGGCCGCTTTTCGGGGTGGAGGTTAATTTTAGAACTTCACCGGTACCCAAATAGACAATGTCATAACCATATTGGAGATGCGATAATGAATTGGAGACATTTATATCGAGATTGGAGCGGTTATTAAGAACCTGCCAGATGGACGGATCTTCTGAACCCATGCGCCAAAGGGCGAGTCCGCGTACTTTGTATTGGTGTGTAGCAGCGATCTGATCGAAGGCAGAAAGGGCATCGAGGTACCAAACATGGTGAAGCAGACCGGTGTTGTCCGTATAGTCGAAAGTTGAATTAAGAGAGAGCGGATCGAAACGAATGGCCGCATTGTAGTTTTCGGCGGTCTGGATGGCCTGCTGATACGATACTTCAACTCCCTGATTAGAGGCGGGCCAGTCATAACCATAATTACCGATGCCGACGACATATTTGGAAGGATCCACTTCGGCGAAGCGGGTCGCCAGCTCATCCGTGAACCACTGCTGCGAGGCGACCGGACCCGCATCGCTGCCATCCCAATGCTCATCATAAGGCATGAGAATTAAATAATCATTGTATTTGGCAAGGCTCACATAATCATAACCAGGATTGTTAACAGGCACCGACTGGGAGACTTCCAGATTAAGCGGATGAAATTGGGAATACAACTCGCGCATGAACGCGGTGAGGTTGTCCTGGCTGCCCGTTGGGATGTTTTCAAAGTCGATGCTGACGCCCTGGAAATGATTGCCCTGCACATAATCGAGAAGCGATTTTATTGTTTGCGAGCGGGCGGCCGGATCGGCAAGCATTTGCCCAAGCAGGTCGCCTTCCCAGGATTGTGTGTCGTTATTGTAGTTATTGATCAGCGGCATGATCGGAAGGCTGGGACGATTCAATTTAATGAAATCGAGTGTCTGTTGCTGGGTCACAGGATCATCCTGGGCGATCGTGCCGGAAGCATCAGTGAGATGAAGCCATTCCGGGATCAGTTTATCAATGTGGGTTATGTTCTGTTTCAGGGAAGTAAGGCTGTTATCGTCCCAATTGACATAAAGGCCGATCACTTCCGTGTTACCGGCGGAGAGAGGAGAGACCGGGCTAAGGGTGGGTGAAGGCGTGGAAGTTGGGTTACCAGAAGGAGTGGAAAGTGGAGTGCCGGTTAAAATACTCGAGGGGACAGGAGTTAGTGCAACAGTCAAAACAGGATTTTTCGAGAAGACGTGAAACTGTTTGATTGCTCTCACCGGTTTCAATACCCCAAATTTCTGCTGGTGATATGTTTCCGGCTTACCTGGTTGGTTATAAACCGGAGCTAAAGGGACTTGTAATATGTTCGATGCAGGTGTAGGAGTTGCGGTCGCCGTCGCCGTCGCCGTCGCCGTCGGCCCGGAGGCATGGGATTGTTGGGAAAGCAATTTAACGGGTGCCAACGCCAGACTGGGGAGGATGGGAGTCGTCAGGATACTCGCCACCAGTCCGCAGAATATAAGAGTAATGAGCACTCCGAGCACCTGGCTAACAACCTTGAACCACCGCCAACGGCGGTTTTTGGGATCATAAAAAATGGGTTGAGAAGATTTTTCCGGCATTCAGTATTTCACTTTCAACCGAGCTCACAAAATTCTTGCGGCAAAACAGGTGCCCTCCGCAATTATAATATTCAAAGGGGATCGTGGATCAGCCAATCACCGAATTGAGAATGCGCGTCCCGTAGCGACCTTTCATAGTACGTAAGGCCTGGAAAGTGGATTCACTCAACAGGCTGGTGTCGAGGCTGCCATCGGGCTTCGGCTGCGCAGAAAAATAAACGATGTCGGTGAGACAGTTGCCCCACTCCAGGTTGAGTTCGCGATAATCGGGAAGATAACCGATCACAAGGAAGCCGTTTTTTGGTTTGCCGGCGGGTGCGCACCAGCCAGAGGGAAAGGGGGTTGGTGTTTGTGGCGGTACGATCGTTGGAATAGGCATGGGAATTGAAGAACTAAATGCAGCAGGCGGTGCAGAGGGCAACGTGTGTGCCTCACAAGCCGTCCATAGAAGAGGCAAGAACGCCAGTAACAATATCCGAACAGGTTTTATGGGTTCCAATGAGACTTCTTTATGGTTTGTGACCTATTTGAGCGCTGACAGTTGCTTTGCGCTCCAGCTTACCCCAACCCACCCGCCCTCCATGAACTGCAGTAAGAATGGCTTGAACGGCAACATAATATAGCAACTGACGGTAATAGAAGCGCTGGAAGAACAACCAGAACAGCAAACTTCGGTCTTCCTTGCGTTCCAGTAGAAATGCAAACAGTGCAGTAAACAAATCGAAGCCCAGGAACAATAGATAGAAGAAAATCAGGTTCGTTAACCCACTGGGCGTCGGGTCAAGGGGATGATTAAAACCTTCCCAAATTATCACGAAGATGGATACAACCGTGACCAAATCCATGAGAGGAGCAATTAATGGGAAGATGATCTGGAAAATAAAGATGTTCGGCATGGCCAGCATGCCGAGTGCACCATAGCGCGGACGCAGAAGCATGTCGCGGTTTTTCCAGGCGGCCTGAAGGGTGCCATACATCCAGCGGAAACGCTGGTTCAGGAATGCGCCGACGGTATCGGGCGCCTCCGTATGTGCGACGGCTTCTTCTTCATAATCAATCTTAAATCCACGACGAAGGATCCTGAGCGTCAACTCGGCATCTTCGGCGAGGGTGTCGTTGTTAAACCCGCCCAACTCCATAACCAGCCGGCGTCGCCAGGCTCCGATTGCGCCGGGAACGACGGTAATGCAGTTCGAAACGGCAAATGCCCTTCGGTCAAGGTTCTGGCTGGTGACATATTCGAGCGCCTGCCATTTCGTCAACAGGTTGATGCGGTTGCCGACCTTGGCATTACCGGCGACAGCCCCAACCCCCGGATCTGAGAAGTGGCGGATAAGTTTTTCCGCGGCATCCGGATCGAGGATGGTGTCGGCATCAATGGCGAGGATGATCTCTGCGTGAGATCTTTCGATCCCGAAATTAAGAGCGTGCCCCTTGCCTTCATTCGGTTTCTTATAGACTCGAACCTTCGGGTTCGAACCGAATAACTCGATAATGCGCTCGTAGGGATTGTCCGTCGAACCATCGTCGACAAAAATGATCTCGGCGCCGGGATAGGTTAGTTCGAGCAAAGAGTTAATGGTCTTATCAATGACCCTGGCTTCGTTGTGCGCAGGCACGATGACGGACAAGGTCGGTCGATAATCGGGCGGATAGTGTGCGCGATGAGTGCGCCGCTTTTCCACAAGCGCGAGGGCCGCAATAAATACGAACCTCAATAGTCCCAGCGCGATGCCGACGATGAAGAAAGTCGTGAGAAAGGCATTCATGCCACTTGTGGCCTGGAAGCCGAGGTTATTGAAGCTTGCCATGAACCTTTCGCCCGGCGAAATCACCGGCATGACCTGGTCGCGCGACAGGCCGATCAGGTCCGAGACGGTGACGAGTTGATAGCCGCGGGCGCGCAGCTGCTGGATGATAATGGGTAAGGCGGCAATGGTCTGTGCGCGGTTACCGCCGCCGTCGTGCAAGAGGACCACGTTCCCCGCGCCGCTGGCCGCCTGGGTGAGGACAGAGAGCACGATATTATTCACTCCGGGCGACAAATAATCACTGGGATCGATCTGCATACCGATCGTATAGTAGCCGAGTTGGCCGGTGAGCATCAGGGGCCTGACCTGATCAGGCGATTCAGGCTCGACATCTTCGGCATAAGGCGGACGAAACAGCACCGAGCGCCGGCCTAATACACTTTCAAAGAGACGCTGAGTCGCATTGAGTTCAATGTTTAATTGCTCCTGCGGGATCGTTGAAATATCGGGATGGGTGAAGGTGTGGTTCCCGACCTCGTTCCCTTCATTGACGATACGTTGCAGCAAACCGGGATTCAAGTCGGCGCTTGCGCCGATGATAAAGAAGGTGGCGTGCACATTGTATTGCTTCAATATATCCAGGATCTGCGGAGTCCAGCGGGGATCGGGGCCATCGTCGAAGGTGAGCGCTATTTTGTTTGGGTCATTTCCGCCCCAGCGCGTAATCACATATGGAGACGGATACGAAAGAAATTGTTCCCCCGTGATCAAGTTGTTTTGACTGTCGTAGGTGAGGGCGCGCTGGCCGCTTTTCGGGGTGGAGGTTAATTTTAGAACTTCACCGGTACCCAAATAGACAATGTCATAACCATATTGGAGATGCGATAATGAATTGGAGACATTCTTATCGAGATTGGAACGGCTATTAAGAACCTGCCAGATGGACGGATCTTCCGAACCCATGCGCCAGAGGGCAAGTCCGCGGATCTTGTACTGGTGCGTTGCGGCTATTTGATCGAAAGCAGAAAGAGCATCCAGGTACCAAACGTGGTGGAGCAGCCCGGTGTTATCCGTATAATCGAAAGTTGAATTAAGAGAAAGCGGATCGAAACGAATGGCCGCATTAAAGTTCTGGGCGGTCTGGATCGCCTGCTGGAACGAATCTTCAATGCCCTTATTTGGCGTCGGCCAGTCATAACCATAATTACCGATGCCGACGACATATTTGGAAGGATCCACTTCGGCAAAGCGGGTCGCCAGCTCATCCGTGAACCACTGCTGCGAAGCAACCGGGCCCGGATCACTGCCATCCCAATGTTCATCATAGGTCATCAGGATCAGATAATCGTTGTTGCGGGCCAGGCTTACATAATCGTAACTCGGATCGTCAACGGGCACCGACTGGGAGACTTCCAGATTAAGCGGATGAAATTGGGAATACAACTCGCGCATGAACTTTGTCAGGTCGGCCTGGCTGCCCGTTGGGATGTTTTCAAAGTCGATGCTGACGCCCTGAAAATGATTGCTTTGCACGAAATCGAGCAGCGATTTTATGGTTTGAGCGCGTGCGGCCGGATCGGCAAGCATCTGGCCAAGCAGGTCGCCTTCCCAGGATTGTGTGTCGTTATTGTAGTTGTTGATCAGAGGCATGATTGGAAGGCTGGGACGATTCAATTTAATGAAGTCAAGCGCCAACTGCTGTCTTACAGGATCATCCAGGGTGATCGTGCCGGCTGCATCCGTAAGATGAAGCCATTCCGGGATCAGTTTGTCGATGTGAGAGATGTTTTGTTTAAGGGAAGTAAGACTGTTATCGTCCCAATTGACATAAAAGCCAATGACTTCCGTATTGGCAGGTGAGGCAGGAGAGACCGGTCCCAATGTTGGTAAGGGCGTTGGAGTCGGGGAAGGTCCACCGGCAGTTGAAGAGGGGGTTGCGCTTTCAGAATGGCCGGGAAGTGGGGGAAGTGGAGTACCTGGTAAAGCTGGATTTTTCTGTGAGACATGAAACCGTTTGATCACTCTCACGGGATTATTTTGCGCAAATTTCTCCTGGTGATTCGTTTCCGCTTTACCCGGTTGGTTATAAACCGGAGCTAAAGGGCCCTGCAAGATCATCATTGTGGGGGTCGGCATCGCCGTCGCTGTCGGCCCGGAGGCATGGGATTGTTGGGAAAGCAGTTTTACCGGTGCCAACGCCAGACTGGGCAGGTAAGGAGTCGTCAATATGCTCGCGACCAGTCCGCAGAATATAAGAGCTAAGAGCACTCCGAGCACTTGAATGATGCCCTTGAACCACCACCAACGGCGTCTTTTTGGATCATAAAAAATGGGTTTGGAAGAACTTTCCGGCATTAATTAACTCACTTTCAACCAAGCTTTTGAAACCAGGTCCGTCAAAGGATCACCGAATCGAGATAATCGAGAAACGGTTTCATGGCTGTGAAGGACTCGATGACGTGATCGCCGAATTTGGACGACAACACTTGTGCATCGGTCAGATGTTCGATCGCGACGACCTCCTTCATGCGAAGTAATTCTATCTCAGGGTGATCACGCTCGCAGCCTTTCGGGGCGGTCTTTAATTTTTCACCCTGTATGTCCCCAAAGGTTTGTTTGAAGGCTTTATTGTTTATAACTTCTTTGAAAGGTATTGGATTGCGATCGATGATTTCGCGGAACCTGGTGATCTGAGACGAGTCGGGCGTGTGCAATCCGCCGGCGATGATGGAGGCGTTTGGAGGCTCTATGTGCAGGTAATAGATCAGGCGTGTCGACTTTTTGCCTCCCGGCCCGATCGAGGCGGCCATGCTCCTTTTATAGGGAGATTTGTCTTTCGAGAAGCGGAGATCGCGATAGATACGCATGACACAATCTTTGGCAGTGATACCACCCAGATCCTCCACGGACCCGAAGCCGACTATCACCTGGTCTATAAAAGCTTCGTAGTGTACTCTGGCACGCTCGTACGAGGAGCGGTGTTCCTCGAACCAAGGCTTATTGTTATTCTTTTGAAGCCCCTTCAGGAAATCAAGCACAAGTTTCAAGTCTATGTGATCGTTCATGCTGATCTTTCTTCATCAGGCGTTAGACCATATCGGAAATTATATCGGGACGCGGATTAATATTCGGAATGAGCAAAATCGGCAATCGTTTGGATCCAAAAGACATTTTTGAGCTCATTACCGA
>Ga0182027_10013828_pt1 | contig 11207 bp, 12 predicted proteins | sample 712E1DmetaG_FD_121300 | JGI IMG/M metagenome (GOLD analysis project Ga0182027, IMG submission 121300) | Permafrost microbial communities from Stordalen Mire, Sweden - 712E1D metaG (Illumina Assembly) | ecosystem: Environmental > Terrestrial > Soil > Wetlands > Permafrost | place: Sweden...
AACTCCTGCGCCTTCCTCATGCTAACCGGACCATACCAAGAGGCGTGGGACAGGGTCAGGAACCGCCCGGCGGTCCGATCTTACGCGCCTGATTCCGTACGTAAGGTCGGCGTCGCGTCAGGATTTGAACCTCCGACCTCATCGTCCCGAACGGGGTCGCTGCCAGGCTGCGCCGCGGCCCACCCCAAGCGCGCAGAGAAGGGCCGCTCGATGAATCCAAAGGACCCGGCACACGTGTAGCGCGGTCTGGAACTGCGCCCTCAGTCGCCGCGGTGGCCGCGGGACTCGATGCTGAAGGTGCCCCAGTGGCCGGTGTACGGCAGCCAGTCCTCGTCCACGCGCTCGACGATCGAAGATGCCGGGCCCTCGTGCAGCGCCTCCAGCAGGTCCTCGAGATCCGCGCGCGGGCCTTCGACGACGACGCGGACGCTGCCGTCCTGATCGTTGGCGACGAACCCGGTCAGGCCCCTCCGCATCGCGCGCGCGGCCACGAAGTAGCGAAAGCCTACGCCCTGGACACGGCCGCGAGCGTTCGCCTCGAGGCGGGCCAGCTCGCCCGGCTTGCTCATCGGCGGGCCAGGCCGCGCGCCCCGCGGCGGGTCATGCCGCGCGGCCCGGCCGGGGCCAGGCCAGCGCCAGCACGTCGAGGGCCAGCTCCGGGTTGACGTTTTCGTCGATCTGGGCCTCTACGGTCGCCAGCTGGGCGAGGAAGGCGGGCAGGGCGCCCGCGGGGATCGTGGGCGCGACGGCGACCAACTCGTCGAGCAGCTCCGGGTCGTGGAGCCCGCGACGACCACCCAGCGCCGCGACGGCCAGGTCGCGCCCGACCGAAGCCCAGATGGCCAGCAGCGCGGAGGCGGCCGCCCGGCGATCGGAGGCCGAAGCCTTCGGCGCGGCTGATTCGGTGGATGCGTCCGTCTCGCCTTCGGCCCGTTCGTCCTTCGGCTGGGTCTCGGCCGTGGCTGCGGCGGCGGGCTTCTTGCGGCGCCCCGCGGCCCTGGTTTCGGCTTCGGCGACCCTGGCCTCTCCGCCGGCACCGGCTCTGCGCCCCTCCTCGAGCGCCGCCTCGAGCGCCGCCGCCGAGCTCATGAGGGTCCGCACCGAGGTCAATCGCTCGTGCCGACCCGCCGTCAGCAGGTCGAGCAGCCCGCGGGCGATCTCGCCCCGCAACCGGGCCGCTTCGGGGGCACGGGCATAGGCCAGTGCCAGACCGGGGCGCCCGCCGGCGAGCCGCGCGAATCGTGCGGCTGAGGGCGCGTCGGCGGCGCCGAGCTCCTCGAGCCAGCGTTCGATCTCGCGCCCGGCGACCGGCCCCAGGCGCACGCGCACGCAGCGCGATCGAACCGTGGGCAGCAGACACTCCTCTTCGTCGGCGCAGAGGACGATCGTGACGCCGGCCGGCGGCTCCTCGAGCATCTTGAGCAGCGCGTTCTGGGCGTCGTCGTTGATGCGGTGGGCCTGCTCCACGATCGCCACCCGCGCGCCGCCTTCCACGGGCAGGAGCGCCAGCTCGCCGATGAGGTCGCGGATCGTGCCCGGCTCGGGGTCGGTGGCCTGGCCGATGCGGACCTGGCCGCCCGGGCCGTCCGGCGCGAGCCGGTGCAGGTCCGGGTGATTGCCCGAGGCCACGAGCCGGCAGCCCCGGCACCGGCGGCACGGCCGCGCCGCTCTGTCCGGGTCGACGCACAGGAGCGCCGCGGCCAGGTCCAGGGCGAGCGTGGTCTTGCCGCTCGAGGGCGGCCCGACGAGCAGGACGGCATGCGGAACGGAGCCGCGCACCATGGCCGCGATCGCGGCCAGCCCTCCGGGCTGGCCGCGCGTCGCTGCGTTCTCCATCGGCAGCGGGCCCGACGTCACGACTGGGCGGTGGGTGCGAGCCGGACGGCTACTCGCCGGCCGGCTCGCCGGCGGCTCCCGCAGGCGCCTCGCCCTCGGCCGCGGCCGGCTTCCTGCGGGCCGGAGCGCGGCGCTTAGGCGACGCTGCTGCCGGGGTTTCGCCCTCGGCGGCTTCACCACCGGCCTCGGTCGCGGCGGGCTTGCGCCGGCTGCGGGAGGCCGGCCTGGCGGGCGCCTCGGCAGCCCCGACGGCGGCCGCGGCGGTGCCTTCGATGACCTCGGCCGGAGCGGCCTCAGCCTTGCGACGGCTGCCTCGGCGGGCGCCGGCCCTGCTCGTCTCGCCGCCGGCGGCGGCGGTTCCAGCGCCGGTTTCGGACGGAGTCGCGCTCGGCGCCTCGGCCTGGCGGCTCAGCTTCGTGGAGAGCTGAGCTCGGAGAAGCTCCTCGAGCTCCGGCGGGACCTCGCTCCACGGCTCGGCCGAATCGCGGCCGCTGCTGCGCGGTGCTCCACCCCCGCCCCGATGCTGTTGTGGCTGCGGCTGGCGCTGCGGCCGCTCGTCGCGCCGGCGCTGCGGCTGCGCCTGGCGAGCCGGCTCCGGGTAGCGCGTCGAGGATCGCCCGTAGCGTTCCCGCTCGACGGCGGAGGCATAGGCGCTGCGAACGCCGCGGCCACCTGAGCCACGGCCCTGACCCTGGCCCCGACCGCCCCGCCGCCGTTCGGCCAGCAGGTACTCCGGGATCTCGGGCTCGGCGAAATCGTCCTCATCCGAGGGCGAGATCGGCGCGAGGCGCTCCGGCCGACCGGCCATGCCGATCTGGGAGTCCCAGATCGACCCGAACTGGTTGGGCCGGGTCGCCGCTGTGGCCGCCGGACTCTCCGCCTCGCCTGCCTCCCCTTCTTCTGCCGTTGCCTCGCCCGGAGCCAGACCCTCCTGGCCTCGGCCGCCGTGGCCGCGACCGCGACCGCCGCGGCGTCGGCGTCGGCGCCCGCCTTCCGTCGCTTGGGCCTCTTCGCCACCCTCGGCCGCCTGGTCCTCGCCGAGGGTCTCGGCGATGGCCTCGGCGGGCGCCTCGATCACTTCGGCGTCGCCGCCGGCGCTCTGTGCCCGCGAGAGCTTCTCGCCGGGCAGCGCCACCAACCGCGCCGGGCCGCCTCGACCGGCGCCACGACCCGTACCTCGCGGCGTGCGCTCGCTCGTCGCGGCCGCAGCCACGGCCTCCTCGCCGTCACGGGGCCCGGTCCGTCGCCCACCGCGTCCACGTCGCCCACCGCGTCCCTCGGTTTGCTTGTCGGGGACCTCGGTCATCGACAGGTCCTCCTCGTCGCCGGCCACGCGCCGCCCCGAACGGGTCGACTCGCGATCCACGCGAGCGAGTTGAGTGATGTCATAAAAGACGTCGGCAGCCTCGATCAGATCGGAACTGGTGTTGCCTCGGAAGCTGATGACCTCGACGCGCACGCCCATTTCCTGCACTGCCCGAATTGCAGGCGCGAAGTCGCCGTCCCCGCTCACGACAATGGCGACGTCCAGGTTTCGAGCTGTCTTCATCATGTCGACGACCAGCTCGATATCGAGATTCGCCTTGACCTTGCCGTCCCCATATTTGCGGATGTCCTTGCTCACGACCTTGTAGCCGTGACGAGCAAGGAAGCTGTGGAAATTGCGTTGGTTCTCGTTCTCTGGGTCGAGCCCCGTATATGCGTATGCTCGGACGAAATCGCGTCCGGCGACAGCGGCTTTGAGAAGCGTGACGTAGTCGATATCCGCGCCCGCCGCCTTCGCCGCATAGAAGATGTTCGCCACGTCAACGAAGACGGCGACGTTCTTGCTCACAAGTTGCTCCTTGATTGTTGATGGCCCGGCGGCCCTTGCCGTCGGCCTTGACCCGTGGCGCCGGCGCTCCCTGGCTGCTCGGCTGCGACGGTGTTGTTAGCGGGTAGCCGGTGCCCTGACCGGGACTTCCGCTCGATAGATGTTGGCCGCGTCCGAGGCGAAGCCATGCCGGATCCAGCATGCACGCAATTCGGCGTTCTCCGGCAGCGTGACTTCCACTGCGGTGCAGCCCTTTCTTCGTGCCGAGGTCATGATCTCGTTGACCAACTCATCGGCTACTTTCTCGGCGTTGTGGCCTGGGGCTACGACCAGCACGTCGACCGTGCCTACGAACCCGCCGGCCCGGACCGATGGTCTCAGGCCTAGCACCGCACCGCCGGCTATCTGACGACCCGCCTCGGCTACCACGACGCTCGCGTTCGGCATGTAGATGAGCTGGCGCAACAGGCCTATCGCGTCCAGCGGAGTGCCCGCGCCGGGCGCAGCCCCCATCTCGACGCAAAGCGCATACAGCCGATCGACATCGGTGATGCGGGCCTGCCTGACCAGGTAATCCACTCGAATGCACGAACCTCGTGGCGAGATGGCGATCGCACTACCGCTGCAGCCATGACGTCCCAATGGCGCGATGGCCGCGCGCATTCGTGCCGACTCTCGGGCGGCGAGCTTTCTTGGGGCTCGACAGCCACGCCAGAACGGGGTTGGCGGCCGCGCTCATGCGTTCGGCTCGCCTACTTCTACTATACGCCATCGCTCGAAGGCGCTGTGGACCTCCTCCGACTCGTTTCGCTGGGCTTCGACGGCTAGAAGCGCCGGCGAGCCTCCCAGAGCTCGAACACACCGCGCGAGAAGATGAGCAAGCCGGCGGCCGCGACCCAGAAACCTGGTCCTCGCAGCGGCTGGATCGGGGGCGTCTGGCCGGTGTAGAGGAGCAGCCCGTCCTGCAGCATCTCGACGACTCGGAGGCAATACGCGACGAAGGCCACTCCGAGCAACAGCACATATGAGATCGGCCGATCGATCGCGATGGGCGCCTCGGCCGCATACGGCAGTGCGATCAGCAGCAGCGTCGCCACGGCCGCCAGGAACAGCAGGAGGCCGGCACCGTCAGCCCAGCCTCCCGTTGGGGCGAAGGCGTTGCCGGCGTTGGCCGGCAACTCGCCCGGTCCTCCGCCGAGCCGCCACCACTGCATCAGGGTCGATGCGACGATCACGATGGCGCCTACGGTGACGACCCAGCGACCCCGTTGGATGGGACTGCGATTCATCGACGACCCCCTAGGACTCGTAGGCTTCGGGGCGCAGCACGCCCACGAAACGCAGGTTCCGATATACCTCACCGAAGTCGAGACCATAGCCGACCACGAAAGCATCGGGGATCTCGAACCCAACGTAGTCGATCGGGATTTCAACCAAACGTCTGGCCGGCTTGTCGAGCAGGGCGCATACCTTGATCGACCGCGGGTTCTTGCCCCGTAGATATCGAATCAGGTAATTGAGAGTCAGGCCGGTGTCGATGATGTCTTCGACGAGCAGGACGTCGCGATCGTCGATCGGAGCGCTCAGGTCCTTCAGGATTCGCACGAGGCCGGATGACTCGGTGGCCGTTCCACCGTAGCTCGAAACCTCCATCAGATCGATTCGCAACGGAAGGTCGATCTGCCGCATGAGATCGGCCATGAACGGAAGCGATCCCTTCAGGACGCTGACCAGCGTCAACTCACGGCCGGCATAGTCGGCGCTGATCCGCTTCCCCAGCTCGACCACCTTGATACGAATCTGGTCCTCGGACAGCAGGATTTCCCCGACATCCTCGTTCAGGTCCTGAGAGTGCTTCATCGCTACCTCTTGAATCACGTGGCGGTCGAGTTGGGAGCGTACGCCGCGGCGGCCCGGCGCACAGCGCGACGGCGCGCGCCGCGGGAACGGCGATCGTGCGAGGCGCGGGGATCGATGGCCGCATCGGCAGGCCCGGTCGACAGATCCAACTGCCTACCGACCGCGGTGGGCCCGGCAGCGGAGCTCCCCTCCGGCCCGGGTTCCGCGTAGTGGCGCGGCCCGACCTGCCCGAGCGTCCCGCTCAGCTCCGAGACGAGCGCCGAGCGGCCGTACTTGAGCATCAAGGCCCGGAAGTCACGGGCGTAGAACAGCTTGATCCGCAGGTTCGGATAGAGCTCGCGCAGGCGGCGGACCTTGCGATTCTTCTTGCGGACCAGCCGCTGCTGAAGCGTCGTCAGCTCGATCAAGAGCTCCAGATCGGGCAGGAAGAAGTCCGGGGCGAAGCTCTCCAGGACGTTGCCGTCGAGGTCCCACAGGATCGGGAAGACCTGCGGCTCGTATTCCCAGGCGACTTGATAGAAGTCGAGGATGCGGGCGAACTCCGCCTCGCTGGCGTGGGCGAACGCGTTACCGGCCTTGTGGTCGCGCGGCGTGCCGGCCTCGCTCATCCTGGTGCGTCCGTCTCGTCGTCGGAGCCGCGACCCGGCTCGCTCTTGTCCGCTGGGCCGTCGAGCAGGCCTCGCACGTCGCCCTGGTACTCGGCCAGGTACGCTCGCATCTCCAGCACGTCGGCCTCGCTAATCGGTTCGCGTGCCCTGCCGGAAGCCTCCGGATGGTCATCGCGATCGCCCGCCAGGAGATGGCCCAGGGCACCCTCACCGAGCCAGGCCGCGTCATCCTCGGTGGCCGGTGCGCCCGTGACCAGCGCCAGCGTCTGCGTCTGGCAGGCGTCGCAGACGAGCTGCACGAAGGCGATCTCCTCGCGCTGCGCGAGCACCCGGATGCCGTGGGCGGCATACGGTTGACCGCACCGTGTGCAGCCGGCACCGAGCAAGGCCATGCGCAGACGCTCTCGCGGATCCACCCTGCAAGTCTACCGGAGCGACGCCATCGAGGCCGCCCCAGAGTGGCTCACGGATACCGGAGACACCGCCCCGGCGTTGCTTCATATACTCCCCGGGGGTATGATTCGGGTTGGAGGTCCACGTTGGCGACAGACGATACGGAGAGGTCGGGCGGTGCGCGCCCGCTGGCGCGATCAGAGCGTGCCGGGCCAGCGGCCGTTGGCCCCGGCGACGCCGTCGGCATCCTTCCGGCCGCCCCGGAGATCACGCTCGAGCCTGCGGACGAGGGCGATCTCGAGGGGTCCTTCCGCCACGCGTATTCCCGCGACCAGGCGACTTTGATCCGGCGTCTGCGTCGCATCGAGGGTCAGGTGCGCGGCATCGAGCGGATGATCGAGCGCCGCGAGTACTGCGTCGACATCCTCCAGCAGACGGCCGCCCTGCGAGCCGCGGTGGATTCGGTGGCGTTGTTGATCCTGGAGGACCACGTCCAGGGCTGTGTCAAGACCGCCGCCGAGCAAGGCGACGCCGACCGCTACATCGAGGAGGTGCTCGATGTCGTCCGCCGAACGCTCGGCAAGCCGGTTCGACCGCGCGTCTGATGGCTCCCTCGCGGGCGCGCCTGAGAGCGCCCGGAGGACGCGACCCGCCTCGTCCACCACGACACGCCGGGCAAGCCACTTATCCACGAAAGTGGAAGACTGCCACTTCTTGGTGGAAAACTGCGTTGACGCCGCTCAACGCCGGGCCTATCTTCCGACGTCCGCACCACTGCTGCGGCCCGTCTATGGGTAACCGCGTTCGCGAGGGGCCTGGGGAAACCCGGCCGAGGACCGAACTGGCGTGGGAAGACCTAGGGACGCCGGGTGCGAGAAAAACCGACGCCGGGAGCGGCGTGGTCCGGAGTGCCGGGGAGCTTGAGACGGCCCCGATTCCGGTCCGCGATCCGCTCCCGACGCGTGTTGCGGGCCTTGCGCCACTCCCCGGGGAATACGAAGACGTGCTGCGTGCCGGCATGTCCGCCGCCGCGGGCGAGGACCTGCCGGCGGATGCGCGGGCCGCGATCGACGACCACGTTCGCTTGCTTCTTGCCTGGAACGAGGCGATCAACCTGAGCGGCATCCGCGCGCCGGAGAGGATTGCCCTGGAGCACGTCCTGGACAGCCTCACCGCCCTGCCACTGCTTCGGCGAGCGGCGATCGCGGAGTTCGTGGATCTGGGGAGCGGCGGCGGCTATCCCGGCCTCCCGCTCGCCATCGCGTTGCGGGCGCGCCGGGCGCTGCTGGTCGAGTCGATCGGCAAGAAGGCCCGATTCCTGGATGTCGCGATTGCGGCCCTCGGGCTGGCCGACCGTGTGACCGTGGCGGCGGCGCGGGCCGAGGAGCTCGCGGCGGATCCACGCCATCGGGGCCGTTGGCCGGCGGTCGTCTCGCGCGCCGTGGCGGACCTGACCGAGCTCTCCGAGCTTGGGCTGCCGCTCCTCGCCGCGGGCGGGCTGCTCGTAGCGTGGAAGCGGCGTCCGCTGGATGAGGAGCTGTCGCGGGCGCAGAGAGCCGTGCGGCAGCTGGGCGGCCGCGTGGTCGCCTGCGAGGCGGTGGCGGTGCCGGGGCTCGAAGACCACGTTCTGGCGGTCGTCGAGAAGGTCGCCGCCACTCCGCCGGAGTTCCCCCGCGACCCCGCCGCCCGCCGGCGCCGGCCGCTGTAGCGAGGAGCGTCGATGCGCATCGCCGTTCTCTCGGACATCCACTCCAATCTGGCGGCGCTGGAGGCAGTGCTCGCCTCGATCGGCTCCGTGGATGCCATCTGGCAGCTCGGCGACGTCGTCGGCTACGGGCCCGATCCCAATGCGGTCGTCGCGCGCCTTCGGGAGGCCGGCGCCATCGGGGTCAGGGGCAACCACGACGCAGCCGCGGTGGGCGACCTCGCCATCGAGGACTTCAACGCCGATGGCCGCCTAGCCATGGAGTGGACCCGCGCCAACCTCAGCCACGAGGCCCGGGCCTACCTGGCCGCCCTGCCAGAAGTTCTCGTCCCCGATGGGTTCGACTTCACGCTCGCGCACGGCAGCCCGCGCGATCCAATATGGGAGTACATGCTCACCACCTGGGAGGCGCGCGAGAACCTGGCCGCCTTCGAAACGACGTACTGCCTGGTCGGCCACACCCACGTCCCGCTGGTCCTCCGCCAGAAACGCCGCATGGAGCGGCTGTCCGCGGGCCCGGAGAGCCGCCTGGAGCTCGACGGCCGGCGCGCCTTCCTCAACCCTGGCAGCGTCGGCCAGCCCCGAGACGGCGTCCCGACGGCGAGCTACATGGTCTTCGACACGGCCGCCGGGCACGCCACCTGGCACCGCGTCCAGTACGACATCGAGGCCACGCAGGCGGCGATGCGCGACGCGGGTTTGCCGCCACGGCTGGCTCGCCGGCTCAGCTTTGGCCAGTGAGGGCCGCGGCGGAGGACAGCGGTCGGGCCGCGTGGAATCCGGCGCCCGCACGAATCCAGGGGTCGGGCGTCGTGCTAGCCTTGCTCGGGTTCGACGAGGCGATCCGCACGCGCGCGTCGATCCGGGGGTGCACGGGGTTGGTCGAGGGCGGACCGGCAGGGAGCCGGCTCGCAGCCAGCTCCGGAGCCGGTCCGCAGCCGGTTCGATCGGAGCCCGCAGACCCGTCGCGCACCTGAGCCCGAATCAGAGAGGAACAGCCGGTCGATGACCGCTCCCAACTCGCCGCTCCGCGGCCGCAAGCTCGGCGACCGGCGCGTGGTGGTCGATCGACCGCATTCCGCCTACTTCCGCTACGCCGGCGCGGGCGTCATGATCGCCAAGGCCGCCGCGAGTGCGCCCACGACCGCCTTCGGCCGCCGGCTGGCGCGTGTTCGGGCCTTCATCTTCGGCAAGCCGCTTTCGAGCGCCCAGGAGATCGAAGAGCGGCTGTCCAAGAAGCTGGCCCTGCCGATCTTCAGCTCGGACGCCATTTCGTCCTCAGCCTACGCGACCGACGAAATCCTTCGCGTCCTGGTTCTCGCCGGCCTGGCCTGGATGACCTGGTCGATCGCGGTGGCCGCGGCGATCGCCCTGATGCTGACGATCGTCGCCTTCAGCTATCGCCAGGTGTGCCGCGGCTACCCGTCCGGCGGTGGCGCCTACGTCGTCGCCAGGGAGAATCTCGGGCCCAACTTCGGTCTGATCGCCGCGGCGGCGCTGATGGTCGACTACGTCATGACCGTCGCCGTGTCGAGCGCCTCGGCCCTCGCCAACCTGGCGACGGCCTTCGAGGCGATCGCGCCGTACAAGGTCGAGCTGGGGGCGCTGGTCATCGTCCTGGTGACGGCGGCCAACCTGCGGGGCGTGCGGGAGTCGGGCAACATCTTCGCGATTCCTACTTACCTCTTCGTCGGAATGGCCCTGCTCGCCGTCGGCGTCGGGCTGGTGAACACCGCCACGGGCGCCGCGCACCACCTCAGCCCGCCCCCGTTCGCGGAGCAGCCGGGCGTTCAGGCCTTCACGATGCTCCTGCTGCTCAAAGCCTTCGCAGGCGGCTCGGTGGCCCTGACCGGCGTCGAAGCCATCGCCAACGGCGTCCCCGCCTTCAAGCCGCCCGAGGCAAAGAACGCCGCCAACACGCTGATCATCATGGCCCTGCTCCTGGGCACGATCTTCATCGGGTTGACCTTCGTCGGCCTCCAGTACGGCGTCATGGCGACGACACCCCAGGGTCCGACCGTCCTCGGACAGGTGGGCAGCGCCGTGTTCGGTGGCGGCTTCCTGTTCATCCTGCTGCAGATCAGCGCTGCCCTAATCCTCTTCCTGGCCTGCAACACCAGCTTCAACGCCTTCCCGCGCCTGGCGGCCATCCTGGCCAACGACGACTGCATGCCGCGCCAGTTCGCCTTCCGCGGAGACCGGCTGGCCTTCTCCTGGGGAATCGTCCTCCTGGCTGCGGTCGCCATCGGCATGCTGTACGCCTTCAACGCCTCGGTCGACGCCCTGATCCCGCTCTACTCGGTCGGCGTGTGTTCATCTGCTTCACGCTGTCGCAGGCCGGCATGGTCGTCCACTGGCGCAAGGAGCGCAGCTCGGGGTGGGCCTGGCGGAGCATGGTGAACGGCTGCGGCGCAATCCTGACCGGCGTGGTCTTCGTGGTGGTGGCCTCCGAGAAGTTCTTCAACGGGGCGTGGATGGTCCTGATCTTCATCCCGTCCCTGATCGCCATGATGATGTTCATCAGGCACCAGTACGCGTCGTCGGCGCGGCAGCTCACGATGCGGCCGGGCGCCGCAGTCCCGCAGCCGCACCGCCACAACCGCGTCGTCATTCCGATCTCAGGCGTCGACCGGGCGGTCGTCCAGGCGCTCAACGTAGCCCGCTCCATCACCACGGACATTCGCGCGGTCTACGTCTCGGACGACCCACACCACAGCGATTCGATCCGCGACCTGTGGACTCAGGCGGTGCCGGACGTGCCCCTGGTTCTCGTGGAGTCGCCCTACCGCGCCCTCATCGCTCCCGTTGTGGCCTACCTCGACGTGCTCGACCGCTCCTGGCCCAACGAGCAAGAGAAGCCGATCACCTTCGTCCTCATCCCCGAGTACGTGGCCCGGAGCTGGTGGGAGCGGATGCTCTACAACCAGGCGGCCAAGCGGCTGCGGGCCGCGCTGCTGGGCCGGCCGCACACGGTGGTCATCAACGTGCCCTA
>Ga0182027_10013829_pt1 | contig 11207 bp, 10 predicted proteins | sample 712E1DmetaG_FD_121300 | JGI IMG/M metagenome (GOLD analysis project Ga0182027, IMG submission 121300) | Permafrost microbial communities from Stordalen Mire, Sweden - 712E1D metaG (Illumina Assembly) | ecosystem: Environmental > Terrestrial > Soil > Wetlands > Permafrost | place: Sweden...
AAGACTATCAATGTTTCTTTGGAGTTATCTGTTCTTATCAACTGTTAAACGCAATCGAAAACGCATTTAGTTTATGGTGTTGCAATTTAGCAACAGAAAATCATAATGTGTATTTTTTACCACTGCAAAAATATTACATAATTTTATAACGTATTGATTATCTAATATTTTTTCTCGATAAATGGCTGGCATGCGTCTTGCTGATGTTTCTGATGAAGAGAGGACTATACTACATGAGCAGATTGCAACGCACCATTAAAAATAGCATCATGAATGACGGCATTGGTCTCCATACCGGAAAGACTGTAAGGATGACGCTTAAACCCGCTCCAATCGGAACGGGCGTTTTGTTTATTCGGACCGACATCGGCAACGCTCAGATCAAGGCTGTTGCCACAAACATCGCAGCAACGAGCTATGCCACAACACTCAGCCAGAACGGCGTGTCCATAAAGACCGTCGAGCATCTGCTCGCAGCCCTTGCAGGATTGCATATCGATAACATATACATTGAAATTAATGCAGATGAAGTGCCGATCATAGATGGGAGTTCCCGACCCTTTGTTCGTCTCATTGCTGACGCTGGCATTCAAATTCAAGAAACGATTCAACCAATACTCAAAATCATCAAACCTATCTTCGTCCGAGAAGGAAATAGACAAATCGCCATTTGGCCTGCCGATGCAACGAGTATTTCCTATTTCATCGACTTCAACCATCCCATGCTTAAAGAGCAAAGTATGCAGTATGAGCCATCTGAAGAAGCTTTCCTGCGCGAGATTTCGGACGCCCGTACCTTCGGGTTTCTGAGCGATGTTAAAACTCTCCAGGCCAACGGCCTGGCCAAGGGAGCAACCTTGGACAACGCCATAGCTCTTAACGAAGATTCGGTGGTAAACAAGGGCGGTCTGCGCTACAAAGATGAATTTGTGCGACACAAGATACTTGATCTTATCGGCGACCTTTCTCTCGTGGGTATGCCGATTAGCGGCCACATCGTAGCGCACAAGTCCGGTCACAGCCTGAACGCACAGATGGCCAGCAAGCTTCTGAACAGCCCGCAGTACTGGATAGTGATTGGTTCGTCGGCGGCCGAGGAAACCACGCAGGCGATGACACCAATCCAGCTCCAGCATGCTACTCTATAATTTTACAATAGAGCAAAAAGTCCAAAGCCGGCATTCATAAAAAATGCCGGCTTTTTTTATTCAACAGGCTTGATCCTTTCCTTTCGACTAGCTTGCTTAGGGCTTCGTGCTGGATCCCTGGCCGAGAGGCCGGTGCATTAGGTAACTATCTACCCATTGGTTCATCTTGAAACCTATCTTTGGCAAAGTGCCGACATGAGTAAATCCGAGAGAAGCATGAAGTTTAATAGACTCGATATTATTGCTGTCTCCTATGACTGCCAACATATGTCTATATCCAAGACTCGTACAGTCGGTTATTAGTCTAGCCAAAAGCTGTCTGCCGATGCCCATCCGCGAATAATTATGATCAACATAGATTGAATTTTCTACAACATACTTATATCCAGGACGTTCCCGGTAAGACCCAGCATATGCATATCCGATCACCTCATTATCCAGCATTGCAACGATATACGGATAGCCTTTGGCAGTGAGACGGGCCATTCGTTCGCGAATCATTGTCGGTCTGGGAGGATCATATTCCCAAGAAGCAAGCCCATGATCAACGTGATATCCGTATATTTCGGAAATCCTTTCTGAGTCATGTACCTGTACCGTGCGTAATACAATATTTATCATAGATAGTAACCTCAAAAATTTGTTATAGGTTGCCGGCTTTATTTTTTTACCAAAGATATTTCAATGGATCTTGCGGAATGCCATTTTTCCGTATCTCAAAGTGCAGGTGTGGGCCGGTGACACGGCCTGTTTGGCCGGACTTCGCGATGATCTGCCCTTTTTTTACTATTTTGCCGGCTGTCGTCAGGATCTGGGAGCAGTGGCCGTAAATCGTCATATATGAGTCCTTGTGCGAGATAATGACAAACTTCCCGATGTAGTCTCCCTCCCCTGTCTGAACCACAGTACCTGAGGCTGCGGCAGTAATACTCGTTCCTTCCTTTGCCGCCAAATCCACACCCGTGTGCTTTCCCCGGAATCCGCCTACCGGATGCTTTCGTATACCCATGCCAGAAGTGATTCTGCCCGGCAAAGGTGAGTTGAAGATACCGCGTAGACTATACTGCGCCAGCATTTCTTCAGAAAGTTTCATGGGCTTCGCACCCGGGATAAAGAGCTCCAAGTCAGACACAAAAATGGATTTCTGTCCTAGATTGTTGAGCGCATTAATTTTGTCGGTAGAGACTTTGTACAATGCAGCGATTGTTTGTACGTTTTCTTTCTCTGTAGTTCTGTGCATAACGCCTTTCTTGTTAACCATGCGTATCGTCTGGCCTAACGCAGCGCTGAGTTTTCCAAGCCCTGGATTTACACCCACGACAGTATCGATATCTACACCATATTTTTTTGCCACCTTCCAAAAATTTTCTTTTTGCCGGATCGTATGCTCGGAAACCTCCAGATCCCCCGCTTTCCAGCCTTTCTCAATCTGCGACTGTGTCACCGTACGGGTTTGTACAAGCATGCGATATGTCTGCATGCCAATCAAACCCACGCCGAGAACAAGAATAATTGACACTGCGATTATTTTCGAACATGACTCTGGCGAAGTGATTATTTGAATAAATTGTTTTATGAAATATCCTTAACCGCGTAGTTTGCCGTAAAAAATTCTAAAACTGAAATTTTAATTTACCTTATATTGATAGAGGGGATATGGATACTAGCGTTTTGAAATCAAAAACTTTGCGTTGTCGTTATCCGCACGTATCCATGACCAACTAGATCTATTTTTTAAAAGATTCTGTAGCTTGGTGGGGAGTAAAATCATCTGTTTTGTTTCAGATACTGTTCCATGATTGCAGGACCTGCGCTCGTACCGATGCGATCGGCTCCTGCCTCCACCATAGCTGTAGCCACTTCAAGGTCCCTAATCCCGCCCGATGCCTTGATACGGCACAATGTCCCCACAGCCTGTTTGATCAGCCGCACGTCCTCCGTGGTCGCACCACGTGGGCCGTAGCCGGTGGATGTTTTGATGAAGTCGGCGCCTGCGCGTACGACAATCTGACTGACCTTGGTAATCTCATCAGGCGTGAGGCTTCCAGCCTCGATAATCACTTTGTGTATCTTCTGTGGTGTCATTGCAATAATGTTTTTGATATCGATTTCCACAAAATCAAAGCGGCGCGATTTAACCATGCCGATGTTCATGACAATGTCTAACTCAGACGCACCATTTTTCACACACTCCATGGCTTCGAAAATTTTCACTGTGGTCGTGTTTGCTCCGTGAGGAAAGCCCACTACCGCGCAGACTTTTATGAGCGATCCTGTAAGAAGTTTGCGTGCATATGCCACATAGCTGCTGTTCACCACAACGCTGGCAAATCCGTACTTTTTGGCATTCTCACATGCTTCGGTAAGATCATTGAGCGCAGCATCCGGCCTGACGAGCGTATGGTCGATGATTTGCGCTAACTGATTAACACTGCCGAACATGTGCACCTCGTCTCTCACGCGAAGGTATCATTGTTATGTGGGGGTGTCAAGTTTGAAAGAGTTTCAAAACGCTATTCAAACAAGGTATCGTCGGTTTTATGGGTAAATGAGCAGTTCGGCACACTTGCGGTTGCCGATTACCGCACGGGCTACGGATCTGAGGTCTCCTATATATTGCGCACAGAGGCAGTTATAATTTTTCGCGGAATGAACCGTTCAAAAAAAACCCTTATTCACTATCCGGCGTATTACAACGGTCTTGCCGCTCATTATAGCTTGGTGCCCATAGCGCGCTACATCCGCTGCCGTTGCCAGCTTTCTTCACCTAAACAGTCTCGAATGTTCCAAACCTAAGGTTTTTGCAAACCCTGTTGTTGTGGGCTCCGGACAGAGCATGGTGACCAGAACGCCGCTCTCTTTTAGCTCATTCACAATAGTTTCAGAATCCGAGGCCACCTATGCCTTTGAAACCTAGTCGACTGTCAAGAGATGTCCTGGTTGAAATGCCGTGGTTGATGAGACTTACTTTTTAACATAAACATAATTGGAGAGATTTACTATGTATGGTGCATCATTCTCTGTCCTGTAGTAGTGCTTCTCGGGTAAATTTTGCTTGACTTTTTTTATCGAATAATAGATAGTACCACTCTCGTCTCTCGATTGGTTGGAACCGGGCGGATAGCTCAGCTGGGAGAGCACAGCCCTTACAAGGCTGGGGTCACAGGTTCAATCCCTGTTCCGCCTACCATTTAACATTTCATTGGGGTTTTGGGTTATGGTTCATTAATGATTCAAGACTCTAATCTCAAAACTGACGCTATGGGGTGGTAGTTCAGCTGGTTAGAACGTCGGCCTGTCACGCCGAAGGTCGCGGGTTCGATCCCCGTCCACCCCGCCATTCTTTCCTTACGCTCTCGCTAAATAGTGGTTCCTAGTGAAATCATATTACCAAAAACACCAGCGGCCGTTATTCCGCACCTCTTCACCGTCTGTTGATCTTCCCCAGTTTCTCAGCAAGGAGCACGGTCTCATTTAAGAGCTTTTCTACCTCATCTAGTCCCCGATTCCAAAAATGTTTATCCGCAATATCGATTCGGAGTTTCAGGAAGATGTTCTTTGGGGAGTCGGAAAGGCCCGAAGAAAGGAACTCCTTAACCCTACTGATGAATGCTCGTTCCTGCTTTACGGAGTTTTGAAGCGATTTTGAGATTAAGAGCCCACTCGCGTAGGAATAAACGTAGAAAAAATATCGGATGTGGTTCCAGTAGACCCACCAGTTCTCTGAACCCGGTGACTGCTCCACGAATCTGCCCATGTATGATGCCATATGTTTCTGGAAAAGCTCCCCTATCTCGTTTTTTGAAAGATAACCCCGCTTTCTGAATTCACTATGCAGTTCTTGTTCAAATCGGTAGCACGCCACCTGTCGAAATATGGAGGAGACATCGTCGTTCAGCTTCTGCATCATGATAGCCAGGCGCAAGGCATCGTCTGCTTCTCTAAGAATTTCCTGAAGTACAAAGTCTTCCATGAACGTGCTCGCGACTTCGGCCGTTGATGCCGGTGTGCCGAAATCAAGGGCATGCTGTTTTTTGCGGATGAGCTCGTTATTGATACCATGGCCTAGTTCGTGCGCTAGGGTCAGTACATCATGCAATTTACCGGTATGATTCAGGAGAATGTAGGTAGGCTGGGCCAAGAGGTGGTAGATACAGAATGCTCCGGTATCTTTTCCTTTTCTGGGATACACGTCGATCTGGCCGTTTCGCAAGAAACCGGAAAAAATATCGGCAAATTGAGCATCAAGCTTGCCAAGAGCGGCGTGAACAAGGGTTACTGACTTAGCATACGAATAGTGTTTGGTCACCACACTGAGTTCCATGTTTCGCTCGTGGTACTCGAGCCTCCTCACGTTGAAGAGCTTTGCCTTCAGTTCATAATAGCGTTCAGAAATCGTAAAGCGTTTGGACACCGAATCGATTAACGCGTCTACAACCTCGCTTTCGATATCGTCGGTGAGATGTCTGAGGGTATCGGGACGGAGAGCACCGCGGAGTTCATCATCTGTCTTTTTATTAGCAAGCACGGAGTTAATCTCGGCCTCAGCCGAGTCAACGTGGCTCTTCAGGATTTCATTAAAGGCTTTTGCGGCCGATGCTCGTACTTTTTTTTTGGTATTGTTCATCAGGCCTAAGAGTTCCGTAAATGTCCTCGGTTTTCTGCTACCACCTTCCGTAATAACGGTGCGGGACTCCTTGGACAGAAACCCGGCCGTCATTTTTGTCCAATTCGAATAGGAGGTGGCCGATTTAAGGTTTAGAATTTTTTCCTCCGGCTCGCTCAGATGATATCGCGCTTCCACGAAAATCCGCTCCAAATAATGCCGGTACGGCGTCAGGGCGTTATCGTTGAGAAACCGCTTCTGGACCTCCGGCTTGATTCTCGCGATTCGGAGATGAAAGAATTGGCTGTCGTTCTCAATTTTTTTGCTGAACTCCTCGATCTTGTTAAACTTTGCTTTAAGCTTCGGAGCATTCTGATTTTGCTGGGTCCGGAGCCAGAAATAGTATCCCTCGTCGCCGTCACTGCCGTAGAGCCGCTTCCACGCTTCGTAATGGTCCAGTGCCTGTCGAAGTATCACTGGATTTTCGAGATAATCAGTACGCTCTTTCCATGTAGTGATGAATTCATAACTTATTTGTTCAACGATCCTTCTCCTTTCATCCATCCGGGGATCATCGTCATTTTCAAATAGCGGCTTCAGATTCCAAACAGTCTGTTCCACTTGTATTGCGCGCTGATTGATATTGGGCATTCTTACTCCTCGCTATAAAATTTGAAGCAAATTATACTATCTCTCGGGAAAACTGTCTAGTTTGCGGTCGTGTCTCGCAACAGGGGGGATTATTTCTTCGTAACAATTAACTTGACTTTATCATATTATCATGCGAATATAAAAAAGAAGTACGGAAGTCTTTGTTGTAAAGAGGCCGCAAAGATCGTTCGCTTTGCGGCATTTTTTTATGGCATTTCCGCTATCTTCTACATCCACAGAAGGAGGTCCAAGCTGAATGGCAAAAGGTACCGTTAAGTGGTTTAATGACTCCAAAGGTTTTGGATTCATTACCAAAGAAGACGGCGGAGATGTTTTTGTCCACTTCTCGGACATTCAGGACAGCGGATTTAAGTCCCTGGCCGAAGGACAGAATGTGTCGTTTGAAGTTGTTGACAGCCCCAAAGGGCCAAAAGCATCCAATGTCGTCAAAGAATAAAAACGCTAAACCAAACCTAAAAACGGCAGGCTTTTCGATATGAAGCCTGCTTTTTTCTTTAGGTTGCTATGCCGCCTTGGCTGGCGTTCGTAGATGGAGCAGCGCATCCAGTGCCTTATCATAGTCAGGATGGCTAGATTGCTCCGCGACAATTTCACGATATTTTACAATACTATCTTTGTCAACGATAAAAATCGATCTTGCTAGAAGCCGTAATTCTTTGATAAGCACACCGTAGGCATTCCCGAATGATGCATCCCGGTGATCGGAGAGAGCGCGTATCTTGGCGATTTCCGCAACCGTACAGAATCGAGAAATAGCGAAGGGAAGATCCATGCTAATGTTCAGTATCTCCACGTCATAAGGCAACAATGCTGCTTCCTGGTTGAACCGCCTGAGTTGCAAATCACATACTGGTGTATCAAGAGACGGTGTTACACTAATCAGTTTTATTTTGCCTTTAAAATCTTTTAAATGAATTTCCGAAAGGTTTCCGTCAAGTACCGTAAAGTCAGGTGCTTTATCTCCAACTTTGACATCCGCACCGCTGAGGGTCAGCGGTCTTCCTTTCATCGTTATCACACCTGTTCTATCCATTGGTCGTCTCCTTTCCCTTCTATGTTCTTCTCATGATGTTGGTTCGTACAAAAACTGCTATATTTCATTTTTGAACATAAAAAGCAAATACTTACTATTTTCCGCACATCAATCATTTGAATGCGGCCATTCCATTCTATAAAAAAAGGATAAACCATATCCTGTTTTTTGTCAAGCATTACTCGCCTTGCTGCACAATATAATATAACAAGCGTAGTCCTCGCATATGGAGGCGCTTTCATTCCTTTGTTACTGTGTTACTGTATGACTTCCAACCTACGCAAAAAGCTGTGGCCCGGCCTCGATCTTCATCGTCCCCAAAAAAATAGACGAGGTGCAACATTTTGCTTTCCCTGTTCCTGCAACTGTGTTATACTGATTCGCATGTTGAAGGACATCCTTCCGCTTGATCATGCGTTGCATAAACGCGCTACACAGACCCCGCACAGGATCTTTATAAAGTTTCAAGGTAAAAAATATTCCTGCCAGTGCATAGACCAGCGAGCGAACACATATGCTGCCTTTCTCATTCGCCATGACATGAAGTCTGGCGAAAAAGTAGCCCTGCTTTCCCACAACTGCCCTGACTACATTGCGGCTTACTTCGGCATCATTCGAGGCGGTGGAATCGTATTACCGCTTAATAACCTCCTGACACATGAGGAGATTGATTATATTTTGAAGGATGCACGAGTTAAAATCTGCTTATACGATACAGACTGTACCGGGACTGTCCAAAAGCTTCTCGGAACAAATTCTCGCTCATTCATCCCCCTTACCCAGATTGCTGACACTGAGCTATCTTCAGATCCATCCGAGACCTATCAGCCGTCCCAGCATACAGCAGATGATATATCGACTGTCCTTTATACATCAGGTACCACAGGCCGGCCAAAAGGCGCACTCTTAACGCACCGGAATATTCTCGTAAATGCCCAATCTGCGACGCAGGTCTTTAAAATTACGCACAAAGACCGATTTATTGTGTTTCTCCCGTTGTTTCATTCATTTACGTACACGGTCTGCGTGATCATCCCTTTGATCACGGGGGCGATGATTTCTCTGCTACCCGCGGTACGACCTTTCTCGCGGGTTGTAAAAAGTCTAATTGTTGACCGTATAACGCTTTTCATTGCCATTCCTACGATATATAAAATCCTCGCTGAGAAAAATATGCCATTTATCATCAAACTCCTCTTGAATCTTAGAGTGTGCATTTCTGGAGCCGCGCCACTGCCGGTTAAGGTTATCCGCGAATTCGAAGCCGCCTTTAAGGTTCCGCTTCTCGAGGGATACGGGCTGACTGAAGCTTCACCAGTGGTATCTGTCAATCCCTTGGACTTCAAAAAAAGTAAACCAGGGACGGTAGGTCTGCCACTTCCCGGAATTGAGGTAAAAATAGTAGACGACAGTGGTATGCCGCTCCCTCCTGACACTCCTGGTGAACTTATTGTGAAAGGCCCAAATGTAATGCAAGGATATCTGAACAAACCCGAGGAAACTGCAAAGACCATCAAGGACGGGTGGCTCTATACAGGAGATATAGCCTCCCTTGATGAAACAGGCTACATCAAAATCATTGATCGAAAAAAGGATATGATCATCGTGGACGGGCTGAATGTGTATCCCTACGAAGTCGAGGAGGTACTTCATCGATATCCGGGAATCCAAGATTGTGCTATGATCGGCGTGCCGCATGAGCACGAAGAGGGCAAAGAACTAGCGATTATGTATGTCGTGCTCCAAGACGGCGCTAATGTAACTCCGAAAGCGCTTCGTGAATACCTTTCAGAACACGTGGCGCACTATAAGATAGCGCGAAGATTTATTTTCGCAACAGATCTTCCGCGAAATGCAACAGGCAAGATAATGAAGAAAGAATTAAGGAATTGGTATCGGGAAAAAGAATTAAAACACCCTCCCACATAAAATCTTCGTAGTCGAGAGGGGGGGTCACCCCTCTGCTCCGACTCACTTGGCCGCTACGTCATTATTGGGTTTTTTATCTTTCTACTTCCCTCATATAGCTGATACTCAAGCAATCTACATTCGATCCCGCTATTAAAAAACTGCAGGGTCCTTCTTGGCTTCAAGCCTATCTTCTTTGCGAGTGCGGTATTGCCCGCAAACACATATCCTGTATATCCCTTACACTTCTGTTTGAAGTAATCTCCGATGCCTTTGTACATGACTTCTAGTTGCTGAATTTCACCCATACGCTCCCCATAAGCCGGGTTCATCATAATAACTCCACTGCCTACCGGCAGCAGAGTTTCTAGATAATCACAGGCCTTAAATTCAATGAGATGTTCCACACCTGCCGTGAGAGCATTTTTACGAGCTGCTGCAACCGCGTCACGGCTGATATCTGTAGCGATGATCCTACCAGAAAGAGATTTTTGAGCTCCCGCCTTTGCTTTCCTGCGTAATTCATGCCACAACGTTTCGTTGAAGCATTTTATATGCTTAAAGCCAAAATTGCTTCGCAGGGATCCTGGAGCCCGATTTAGGCCGATGAGTGCTGCCTCAATAGCGAGCGTGCCACTACCACACATAGGATTGATAAAGTTGTCACTGCCGTTCCAGCCTGTAGAGAGAACTAAGGCTGCAGCCAGCGTTTCCTGTAGAGGCGCTTTGAGCGGTATCTTCCGGTACCCGCGTCGCGAAAGAGGCTCGCCCGATGTGTCCAAATAAACTGAACAGTGACTATCTTTCCAGTACAGATGCAGAACGGTTCGATCCCGCGCTGGGCCTGCGTCAGGCCGCCGGACGCCTTTTCCCCTGATTCGGTCAACAATCGCATCTTTGCATTTTAAACTTGCAAAACGTGGATCCTTCATGCTTGGCGTGTCAACGCTTGATGTTACGCAGAGATAGCCGTCTTCGGGAATATACTCTTCCCACGCGATATGAGATAATTCTTCGTAAAGTTCATCTTTATTATTAGCTTTAAACTTCCTGACAAGAAAAAGGACTCGGTGGCCTGTTCTAAGAAAAAAGTTCAGCCGCAGCGTATCATCAAAAGTGCCCTCAGTCTCGACTCCTGAGGCATGCTCGGACCGCACCGGAAAGTTTAATGCGAGGAGTTCCTGTTTTAATACGGAAGGTATTCCTTTTGCGCAAGTGATAAGGATTTCGGATTTGTGCATTACATGAAAATAGAGAAGAGCTGAGCGAACAATAGTGAAAAAAGATGAGTTACTTAGGTAAAATTAGATCCCCTGCTTCCTCTCCCTCTTTCTTATCTTTAATATTTCCCCCATATTATCAAACCACCCCTAGACTTGCTTCCTCCCCTCAACTCAATCAAAAGCAACAAGATCAGTTGGCGGACGCCATCAACCGTTCTTTATCTTTAAAAAGCACATCACACTTATTGCAATACACCTTGCGCACAATGCCTTTACCGAAGGCAGTATGAAACACGATGTCACCCACACGGTACTTTCCAATCATATCATACGTATGCTCCTTCCCCTGTGCTTCGGCCACACACATTTCCCAGAGCATTTCAGCGGTTTTTGCAGTATCTTCTTTTTTCTTTCCGGTTCGGGACTTTTTGAGATTTTCGGGGTCTCGGAACTTGTGTAGGCTCGAACATGTCTTGCACTTTACTTTGGCGATGTCTTCACCATCCATGACTATGATAATATGTTCTTGGCTTAGTTTACACTTCATGCAATAGGAAGCAACGCTTTCACCAACGGCAAATTTTTCCAACATGGTATTTTTCTTCTCTCTTTTTCGG
>Ga0182027_10013830_pt1 | contig 11206 bp, 13 predicted proteins | sample 712E1DmetaG_FD_121300 | JGI IMG/M metagenome (GOLD analysis project Ga0182027, IMG submission 121300) | Permafrost microbial communities from Stordalen Mire, Sweden - 712E1D metaG (Illumina Assembly) | ecosystem: Environmental > Terrestrial > Soil > Wetlands > Permafrost | place: Sweden...
CGTCACCGGAGTCGTCATCCCGGTCGACGGCGGTTTCTCGGCCTTTAGCGGCGTTTGATTTCGTAGGGATGCAGCAGACCTATGATCATTTCACAAGCAATCGCCCCGCAAAATAAAATGCTTGACAAGGAGGAGATCATCGGGACTCTGTATAAAGGTCTCGATGGACGCTTTGCGCATCAAAAAGTGCTGGCGCTGATCCCAGACCACACCCGCTCCCTGCCGATGCCTTTTCTTTTTCGCACCCTGACCGAAATTTTGCACGACACAAAACAACTCGATTTCATGGTGGCCCTCGGCACGCATCCGCCGCTTTCCAAAGATAGTTTAAATCGGTTGGTGGGCATCACGGCGGATGATCGCAAAACGAAATATGCCAATATCGGTTTGTTGAACCACACTTGGGACGAACCATCCGCTCTCGTTTCCCTCGGCAGCTTCGAACAAGATCAGATCAAGCAAATCGCGGGAGAGCGCTGGCATTCATCCCTGCCCACCCATGTTGACATTCGCCTGAACAAAGCCGCCCTTGCTTACGATCACATTCTCATCCTCGGCCCAACCTTTCCGCACGAAGTGGTTGGTTTCTCCGGCGGAGCCAAGTACTTGTTTCCGGGCATTTCCGGCCCGGAGATGATCAACGCCACTCACTGGCTGGGCGCGCTGGCAGGCGTGGTCGGGACGATCGGCATCAAGAATACGCCCGTCCGCGCCATGATTCAGGCCGCCGCCGAAAAACTTTCCACGCCGGTCACGTTGATCGCACTAATCGTAGAGGGTGACGAACTGGGCGGCCTGTTTATCGGCGACCAACTTTCGGCTTGGAGTGCGGCGGCCGATTTATCGGCCCAGCGCCACATCCACTGGGTGAACAAGCCCTTCCAGCGCGTGCTCTCCTGCGCCCCGCCCATGTACGATGAGATGTGGACAGCGGCCAAGGCCATGTACAAGCTCGAACCAGCGGTGGCCGTTGGCGGCGAGGTGGTCATTTACGCCCCGCATCTGGATACGATCAGCCGGTCTCACGGAAAGTACATCTACCAGATCGGTTATCACATCCTGCCCTATTTTCTGCAAGATTGGGAGCGCTTCAAGGATATCCCGCTGGGCGTTCTGGCACACAGCACCCACCTGCGCGGCTCCGGCCGGATGGCGGACGGCGTGGAACAGCCCAACGTCCGCGTAACACTCGCCAGCCGGATCCCGCCCGAAGACTGTGCCCGCTTGAACCTGGGTTACCTCGACCCGGCGGCGGTACACCCCGAGGAATGGCAGGATCGGGAGGACGAAGGTATTCTCTACGTCCCGAAGGCGGGTGAAATCCTCTATCGGCTTAGGAAGAGCGATTTTTGATAGCTGGATGATCCAGATGTGTTCTACGATGCAGATGAATTCAACGTGAGTTGGTTACCCACCCTGTGGGGGAAGGTTGTTCCCACGCCCAGAAACTAAACTCCCCTGCGGCGGAAGTCGATTCCCCAACAAGGGAACTAAACCTTTTTGCGGGGGAAGTTCGTTCCCACGCCCAGAAACTAAACTCCCCTGCGGGGGAAGTCAATTCCCCGATGGGGGAACAAAACTACCGAGCAGGGGAAGTCGATTTTTCTATAGAGTAACTAAACCGAGCCGGAGGGGAACTCAATTCCCCTGTGACGGAACAAAAGTCATGCTCGCGGAATTCAAAACGAGCCGCCCTTCGATCTCGCCTGCGCTTGCGCCGGTAAAGGACTGACGCCCAGTTCAATTCTTATGCGACAAAAAGCCTTGACTCTTCAGGCAATCTACAAGCACTTCCAGAATTTCTTCCGCCGCCTTCTGGACACGCGGCGTCAGCGGCGCATCGGCAAATGTCTGTTCCGGCTGGATGCCAATCAGTTCCACCCCACAGCCGAGTTCAGAGTTCAGATAAGTTATCAAAAGATCGAGCGGGAGGGTGTGCGTGGATGCACTCAAACCTTCCACTTCCTGACAGTTCAACCATCGCACAGTTCCGGGTGTGTCACCCAATTGCGCGGCATCAATCATCAGAATCAGGCTTGGATCGAAGCGGCGCAGGGACCCGGTAAAGTTCTCCGGCGCTGGACCCGCTTCGACTGCGAGGAGCCGCGGTTCGTTCGGAAGCAGCGCGCGCAACATGGCAGCGAATCGTGTGCCCACCGCATCATCGCCGCACAACTCATGCCCGATCCCCAGCACAGCCAAACGCGCCGGACGCTCAGTCGTGTTCAGGTTTTGCAGTTCCGCCTTCAGGCGTTCCTGCCACGGATTGTTCAGCATCGGTTGAGTTTCCAAAATGAATCAAGAACGACGTTTTATTCAATGCGGCCAGTTCCCACTCATCGCTCGCCATGCTAATAGCGTCCCGGTTGCAGCTTTCAATACACTGCCCGCAGAATGTGCAGCGATCAATATGGTAATTCAGCGCAAAGCGCTTGGTCTTGCGATCCAGCATAGTTACCTGAATGGCATCGGCTGGACAGTCCATGGCGCACAAACCGCAGCCTGTACAAGCCTCCACTTTCAGATGAAACAAACCGCGTAACTTTAGCGGAGCTTCCCTTCGTTCCGAGGGATACTTCTCTGTCGCCGGACGGCGGAATAGAGAAGAAGATATATCACCAAACATTGTTCCAAAGACTCCCATTTTTCACCTCTACACTAAAATCATAACGAACCATTGCACGAGCACCAGCAACGTGCCATACCGCCACCACATACCTACGGTCTGGTCAATGCGCAGGCGAGTCAATAAGGCTTGCAAGCCCACGATAATGAATAGAAGCGCAAGGGTTTTGACCAGGAACCACAGCGGATTAGATAAGCCGCCCAAATAAAAAGCGGATATCAAAGTCAGGCCCACGACCAATTCGACTGCCCGACCCAAGTTGAAGAGTGCCAGACCTCGCCCGCTATATTCGGTCAACGCGCCAGCCACAATTTCGGTATGAGCCTCGGGCGCGTCAAACGGAGGCAGCTCCAGCTTGCCCATCAACCCAATCAGAGCCACAATAAAGCCCAGTGGCTGTGTGAGGATCAACCAGTGAGTCTGTGCGTAGGCTGTAATCGTACCAATCTGCCAGCTCCCTGCAACCATGGCAGGTCCGAGCAGAGCCAGAAGGAAGGGCGCCTCATACGAGAAGAGCTGTGTCAGCGCACGCGTGGCGCCGATCAACGAAAAGCGATCCAAGGTATTCGTACCAGCCAAGCCCGTGCAAAGCGTGAGAAGGCTAAGCAAGTAAAGCACGACAATCAGATCGCCCGAAAATCCATAGGAAGGTGCCAGGCCTGCCATCGGCACGTAGAGGGCCGCGGTCAGCGCCCCGGCCAAAGCTACCACTGGAAGGCCTATGAACAGAAAAGAATTGACTCCTTCCGGAATGATCTCTTCCTTCGATAACAACTTGAACGTATCTGCAAAAGGCTGGAACCAACGCGGACCAATCCGATTCTGAAGCAAGGCAAGCAGTTTGCGGTCAAACCACTGGTATAGCAGTCCAGCCGTCAGTAAAAAGAGGCCGCTGGGAAACAGCCAGAGGGTGATGATAGTGAGGATGGGTTTCATTTAGACAGCCGCCTGTAGTAATCAATTCCATATTGACGTAACTCCTGCCACGTCATGCTATGCTCACTTCCATCCTTGACCTTGCTGACCTCCACCATACGGTCATTGCACGAAAAACACGGATCAATGCCGGCCAGGATCATGGGAGCGTCTGCCAACTGATGACCAACTGCAAGCCGGACCACGGAGTTCATATTGCAGATTGTTGGAGTGCGTATTTTAAGCCGCTCGGGTTTATCTGTGCCATTGCTTTTTATAAAATAAAAGACCTCGCCGCGCGGCGCTTCGAGCCGCACGACGGTCTCTCCGGCGGGAATACGACGCGGCAAGCGTATCGTCAGTTCGCTTTCCGGCAGGCCGTTCAGAATCACACGTATCAAGCGGATGCTCTCAAGTAGTTCCTCGAGCCGCACTTCAAAACGGGCTTCCAAGTCGCCGCGCGTATCGAGGATCATTTTCACTGGAAACTGTGAATAAGCAGCATAAGGCGCGGTAGCGCGCAGGTCACGAGGGACGTTCGATGCACGCGCAGTGGGACCAACAGCGCCCATGACTTCGGCCAGGGAGCGTGTCATCACGCCAATTCCGCGCGTACGCTGGAGAAACATCTCATCGTGAGTCACAACATCTTGATAATGACGGATGCGCTCCTCAAGGTAATCCAGGCCGGAACGGATCGATTGCGCTTGCGCCGCATCCACGTCGAATTTAACTCCGCCCAAGAGGTTCGCCGAATAATTGACGCGGTTGCCGGTCAGACTCTCCAGCATATCCATGATCCTCTCTCGATCCCGCCAGGCAAACATGAAGAGGGTATCGAATCCGGCTTCATGAGCGGAAACCCCCATCCAGAGCAAGTGACTATGGATGCGTTCCATTTCAGCCACCAGCGTACGGATTGCCTGCGCACGCGGCGGAGCTTGCACATTTGCCAGTTGTTCAACTGCCAAGCAGTAGGCGAGGGCATGAATATGCGAGCAAATTCCACAGATCCGTTCGATCAAGTATAGATCCTGCACCCAGTTTCGCTGCTCAGCGGCTTTCTCAATGCCGCGATGAGCATAACCCAATCGGACAGACGCACCAGTGATGACCTCGCCATCCACTACGAATTTGAAAAAACCAGGTTCTTTCAAGGCCGGATGCTGCGGCCCGATGGGGATGGTAAAGCCTTTTGAGGGAGAGTTTGTTTCCATAAGAATTATGCCTTTTCAGTTTGAGTGGAAATCATGCTTGGATCGAAATCCTTGAGTAAAGGATAAACGCCATCCGGCCAATCGTCCGGCAAATAGAGGTGCTCGGTTTCATGCAGGCCGGTGATCTCGATGCCGAACATCTCGCGCAGTTCGCGCTCGAAGACTTCGGCGCTCGCGGCGATTTCGCACAAGCTTGGCAGGGAACCGTTCTGGCGGGGTATGCGCACACGCAAAACAACTATGGCGTCCTCTGGACAAAAAAAGTAGAGCACTTCGATTTCATTTGCCTGTAGGCCAAGGTCCAAGCCAACGATGGCAGAAAGATAATCAAGGTGTTTGGCCCGCAGCCCTTCAACAATCGGGAGCAACTCATGCACCACATTGACCTTCACATCCAGTTGATTAGCCTTTGGACGCGAAACATCGGTTGTCCAATCCCCGGATTTGACGATCTGTTCAGCGAGGGACAAGATTTCTTCAGTATTCATAAGGAGGCTGCCTTCCCGGACTCAGAGTGGCGAGCGGCCCGTGCATGAGGTTTTGAACTCAGGCTGTCGAGCAATTTGACTACGCCATCGATGATCGCCTCCGGCCGCGGCGGGCAGCCAGGGATATAAGCATTTACCGGAATGACCTGGTCAATCCCATCCATAACATTATAACAACCTTGAAACACGCCGCCGGAAATGGCGCACGATCCAACTGCAACGACAAACTTTGGTTCGGGCATTTGCTCGTAAATACGGATCAGCCGCTCGCGCGCCTGTCGGGTGACTGCACCAGTGCATAACAGAACATCCGCGTGGCGCGGGGTGGCTTCCAATCTTACACCCATGCGTTCCAAGTCGTACCGCGGGGTGAGGGTAGCCAGGATTTCAATATCGCAGCCATTGCAGGAACCACTGTTGAAGTGCAGGACCCACGGCGAATTGACACGCGCCCACGTTTTTAGCCCATCTGTGACTTGCTGCCATAAATTATTGTCATTCATATTTATAACCTCTCAACCTAGAATCAAAGCCAGCAGTGCTAGCATTAAACCCAATAAGTAGATTCGCATCACCGGTGAGGCGACCCCGCTCCCCAAAACCAATACACCCAAGTGGAGTACTGCAAAAAACAAAGCCACCACGAAGAAGGGACGATAACCTGGCGCCGCCAGCATGGTTGGCGGCAGTTCGCCGCTTGAATAAGTGCTGGACTTAATCCGGCTGTACTTGGATGGGCCAGCCAGACTTCTTCCTAGAATGGTAATCAAAACAGCCAGCACAAGGAAAATAAGAAAAGCAACCAGAGGAGTGAAAAGAATCTGCATATTTCCTCAATCAAACGCCAAGATTTGCCATTAATACCCGGGCAGCCGGGAACGTCAACCAGTTCATCAAGCTAGGCCAAACGCCAATAACTACTATTGCCAACCCAAGGATTAAGAGCGGGACAACCATAATACGCGGCATACTTACGCCACGCTTCACCTTTTCTGATGGCTCAAGCCTGTACATGGCATTGATAAGCGGCACATAATAAGCCAGCGAGAGCACACTGTTCAGCGCTGCGAAGATAACCAGCGCTTCCATCCATGGATTGTGTGTCTCGAATCCCGCTGCAAAGATCTGCCATTTGGACATGAAACCAGCGAGCGGCGGCAAGCCTCCCAAGCCGAGCACCGCTAAACTAAGCGTCAGAGCCGCAAGAGGGTAACGCCGCGCAGCGCCGGACAAATCTTCGATCAATAAGGGTCCATGATCCCCGCTCGCAATATACAAAGCATACAGTATCACTCCGGCCGACAGAAATGCCAGACCCTTCATCATCCCGTGGTTGAGCAGATGAAATAAGCTTCCCTGCGCCCCATCCGGCTGACCACTATAGAAGGCAATTCCCAAACCCAAAAGCATATAACCGATTTGGGCAACACTGGAATATGCTAGAAGCCGCTTGACCTGTTTCTGTTGCAAAGCCATCAGGTTGCCGACCAACATGTTGAGCGCCCCGATGCCGATCAACAAGAGATACCAGGTCCAACTTACGGCAACAAGAGTCCCTAACGCGCGCAACATCGCAACCAAACCCGCCTCGATCACAACGCCCGAAAGCATGGCGCTGATGCCGCTTGGAGCTTGGGAGTGCGCATCCGGCAGCCAAGTGTGCAAAGGCACGAGCGCCGTCTTGACGCCGAACCCAATGATAAACAAGGCGCCTGCCGCGGCCAGCCAGGGAGAAGGTGTCGCAGCCGCACGAATGTTAGCTAAGTTTAGGGAACCAGTAGCCGCAAATACCAATGCAATCCCGGTCACAACTAATGCCGAACCGGCCGCGTTCTGAACCAGATACTTGAAACCGGCTTCCAGCGCAGCAGGTTGATTGCGATAGAAAGCCACCAGCAGATAAGAAGTCACAGCCATGGCTTCGAACCAAATCCATAGATTGAACAGATCGGTCGCGCAGCCCAAGCCAATGATCATGCTGATCATCAGCAGTAACATAGCATAGAACTTTTCCTGACCGGTTTCTTTTGATAAGTAGGGGCCAGAATATAGCGCAACCAATGTACCCAACCCGAGCACAACTGCGCTCAGAAGCAAGCCCAAGCCATCCATGCGCAAAGTGATTGAGCCAAATGTGTATTGTAGATTATCACCATGTGCTAATCGGATTGCAGTCAGTGAAAATGGAACCCAAGTGGAAAGAAGCGCCAGGACTGCGATTAGATACGGAAGAAACCATAGGCTAACCCGTTGGGCGATTCGGCCCGCCAGATAGGTCAACACCGCAGACAGCCCCGGTAGAAGGATCAACCAAAGAAAGATAGGAAAGTTCATCTTATACGCCTCTCAATACCACCAATAAGACTATTACCAGACCTGCCAGGATGCCCACTACATTCCAATTTAATTGACCGGTTTGGGAAGTTTGCACGAATGTTGCGCTTCGCTTCACTCCATTGACAATCTGGCGGTTCAGCGCTTCGAAGCCGAATCCCGCCTCGGCAATCGGTCTAAACGCCTGTGCAAAAGCCGTGAACCGCGCTCGCGCGGACCAAGCTATAAAACCAAGGGCGATTACTCCGAGTGCAATCCAGGTTGTCGGCGCCAAGCAAATTTGCTTGACCAAGGCAATGGTCGGTTCCGCTTCCAAGTGATGAAATGGCAGGGTGTTCGACAACATTTGACTGAAACTTCCCGCCAACAACCATGTGGTTAGCGTACCGAAGGCCAATACAATGAGCGAGACCCGCATAGCAGGCAAGCCATCATGAGCCGGTTTTGGCCCCCCGCTTGGCTCTCCCCAGAAAATCATGTAAAGCAGACGAACGGTGTAAAGTGCGGTTACGCCAGCGCTGAACAACATGATTAGGTAGAAAATTAGCGGTCCTGATTCTAAGCCGCCCTCCAGAATCAATTCCTTGCTGAAAAAGCCGTTGGCAATGGGCAGACCTATCAGACCCAGCGCACCGATGACAAACATCGCCCGCAAGAAAGGCATGGATTTGCCGAGCCCGCCCATTTTCCGCAGGTCGCGTGTATCCAGCGAAGTGATTACTGCGCCGGCGGACAGGAACAACAAAGCTTTGAAAATGGCATGGCTGAATAGATGAAACTGGCTTGCAAAAATCGAACCAGTTCCAACCGCATAGAACATGTAACCCAACTGGCTGATCGTTGAGTAAGCCAGCACGCGCTTGATATCGTCGGCGAACAGCGCCATCAGACCCGCCAATAGCGCTGACAAAACTCCGACCGTCATTACTGCAATGCTCCAACCCGGGATCGATTCAAAGGCCGGATAGAAGCGCGCCAGCAAATATACACCGGCGTTAACCATCGTGGCCGCATGGATCAATGCCGTTACCGGAGTAGGAGCTTCCATGGCATCCGGCAACCACGAATGGAATGGAACCTGCGCAGACTTAGCGGCAGCAGCAATTAGGAAGCCAAATCCCATTACGCTCAACACTACGGGCGGTAAGCTATGATACTGTGTCAATAGGGTATTGATCTGGTAATTTCCAAAATACGCATAAACCCATAAAGCGCCTCCCAACAAACCAACGCCGCCTATCTGGGTCATGATCAAGGCTTTGATACCGCCCGCCACCGCCCGAGGATTATCATTATGGAATGAGATTAGAGCATACGAGCATAAGGCTGTAATCTCCCAGAAAAAGAAGGCGAATAACAGGCTTCCAGAAAGAGCCAGACCGGCCATGGCACCAATGAAGAACAACACTAAAGCATAAAAACGCGCCAGCTGATGGGCATGCTGGCCCATATAATCAATCGCAAAAATAACTGCCGCGCTACCAACCACAGTCGCAATGGCAGCGATAAAAATACCCAATCCATCCGGGATCAAGGTGAAATCTCCCAGGATGCCACCCATCGCAATACGAATAACCGCGTTACTCGTGCTAAAAGGTAATACCGCTAGTGTCACGATAGCGGCAAGCACCGCGAAAGAAGTTGCCAACGCATGAAGCAATTTGGGACGCCGATCCCCAGCCAGCCAGATGCAAGCTGCGCCAAGCCAGGGGATTCCAATGATTAGTAAGGTCAAGACACTCAGCATGATTTAGCCTTTCAACCGGGATAGTTCACGTATATCAAGCGTGCCGACCCGCCTGCGGATTTGCACGCCCAGCGCAATTCCCATAACGGCCACGATGGTATCAGCGACAATCACAGTGAGCGCCATGCTTTGACCGAGGTTAACCTGCCCGTTGAGATTTCCAGCCGCCACCAATCCAAGCAATGCGCCTTTGACCAGTATTTGAAGAGCAATCACGATTTTAATCAGGTTTCGGCAAACCATCAGCCCATAGAAACCAATCCCCAGCAGACCTATACCGCACACAAACGCAAGGTTAAATAATGAAAAACTCATTTGACCACATCCTGAGAATTTAGGATCTGACTCTCCAGTGCATCCAGATCATGCTCACGGCGAGCCCCAATCTCCCTGGCCATGGATCCATCCAGAGGGGCCTTGACCTCGGCTAGTAATCCCAATAATCCAAGCACACCAGAGAAAATCAGGACAATCTGCACGATCAAGTCCAGGCCGCGCTCCTGCCAAAGAACTTCGGATAACGGAGGATTTGTAACAACGGACGCCGATGACGCAGTTGAACCTGGAATAACGTACCAGCCTAGCAGCAGGATAAAGAGAACCGCCAAGCCCACAGTCAAAAACCGTGGGGGAACAGGCTTGGCTTCCAGCACATCATCTCCTGCCACGCTGATGGCGAATACAAACAACACTGTTACCAATCCTGCCCCAACACTAAGTTCGATTACCGCCACCAGGTGCGCTCCATATAAGAAGAACAAGACGGAACATAAAGCGCTGACCCCCGCCAGCCAGAGTGCGCTCGTAATCAAGTGTTGCGCACGTATCGCTTGTATTGCAAAAACCAGGGCGACAATGATCAGGAATAAAAGCAGCATTTTATAATCCTATACCAAAACCTGTAATGCAGGCTTATTCTTTGAACCGTAAATCTTATTGATTCGTTCGATTTTTGTTGCCATAAGGTCCTCCATTAATTAATTGTAGAGTATTCAAGAGAATGCGCAATGGAAGAATGTCATGGACTTGGAAGAAAACCATCCTTATCCGAAATCTATCAATTTTCAAGTTCAAAGGTTACGGATTCCAATAAAAACTGCGAAGAACGCCCCAAAATCCGTCCCACCCAGCTTCCTCTCCATCCCTTTGGATCACCGCGAAACGCGGGATGGAAGAGGGACAGATGGAACAGCATTCGGCGGCGAGTTAACACGCCGTGATCCGCTGAATAACACGGTGTGTGAATCCACTAACACTCCGTGTTAAAGCAATCAGCACGGAGTGTTACAGCGGGCAAGGCAACTCAGGCGGCTGGGCTTCGCATTTAGGGTTTGCTTATGCGCCTTACGTTTACGTTGAACATCAAAAGCGATAATTACAACCCTTTCATCGCCACCTCTGCCGCGTGGATTGTTGCATCAATAATCTTGTCATCATGCATGGTCGATAAAAATCCCGCCTCGAATTGCGACGGCGCAAGATAGACTCCATTTTCCAGCATCTTCTGAAAAAACTTTCCAAAGCGGACTTTATCCGCGCCTTTGGCCGAATTCCAATCAACGGGTTTTGTTTCACTAAAGAATGTTGTAAACATGGTGCCGACGCGCGTTTGTTGAATCGGAACTCCCGCGCTTTCTGCCGCCGCCGAGATTCCCGCTTCCAACCTGACTGCGGCTTGGTCCAGTTTTCTCCAAACTTCATCGTCCCGAATCAAATCCAGCGCCGCGAGTCCCGCCGCCATCGCCAGCGGATTCCCTGAAAGCGTCCCGGCTTGATACATCGCGCCCGCAGGTGCGACCATCTGCATGATCTCGCGTTTGCCTCCATACGCGCCCACCGGCAATCCGCCACCGATCACTTTGCCGAGGGTCGTTAGATC
>Ga0182027_10013831_pt1 | contig 11206 bp, 10 predicted proteins | sample 712E1DmetaG_FD_121300 | JGI IMG/M metagenome (GOLD analysis project Ga0182027, IMG submission 121300) | Permafrost microbial communities from Stordalen Mire, Sweden - 712E1D metaG (Illumina Assembly) | ecosystem: Environmental > Terrestrial > Soil > Wetlands > Permafrost | place: Sweden...
ATGCTGATGATCAATCTCCAGCATCCCGCGCTTCCCCTCCAGGCTCATCTTGCGTGAGAATCCGGCCCCCAGTTCAGGCTCATCTTGCATGAGAATAGAGTCCGGGACGAAGCGCTTTATTAGATAATCATGATAGGGCCGCTTGGCCCTAGAATCACTCGGTTCACTATTGCGATACGACTTGTACAGTATGTCTGGATACAAAATGTCCCTACGATCCGTAATCAAGCCGCGCTGGTTCTTCACGTGCCATCTCACTGCCGTATGGTCTCACCTCATTGCACCGTAAGCTTAAGCCGCGTAAAGACAGAATCAGGCTGCCCACAAACCCAGCCTCGACATACCTACTAGATCTGTGCAAGTGCCAGTAGTTTTCAGCGCCATACCGAATCATAAACGCCGAGCTCAGCCCCGCGTAATTTCCAAGATCGTCCGAAGGCGATCGCTATATCTGTGGTCTCCATTCAGCACCAGAGAGTTGCCCGCCGCGGCTATTCGGGTTCTCTCCTCCTCGTTTGCCACGAAATGTGCGACTTGCTCAACGAACTCCTCCGGAGACGCAAAATAGGCAGCCTCCACATTTTCGCGAAACATCTCCAAATGTTCGGCGGTTCGCTCGGCTAGCATGAATGCCCCACAAGCTGGTATCTCAAAGCTTCGCATCGAATGCCCGTCGCGGTTTGAATGCCTGACCATGCCAACCACGATTTTGCTGCGCGAATGCGCCAATCGATATTCCCGCCCAGTGATGACTCCGCCGGCATACCGTGCCAAATCCGGGACGCGTTCCCATCCGCCGCCGTATAGTCGAAGACTGATTCCGGACCTTCTCACAAGTTCTCGAAAATACCGGATACGTGTGTCGTCAGCGCCGCCAACAAAAGTCACATCCACCGACTTGTCCGCGACGTCGCACTCCCTGAAGTGAACCTCCGGTTGGTAAGCGAAGGGAATAAACTCGACTCGCCGGCAGCCTAATGAACGAACGTCTTGCATGATAGCTCGCTTTGTGCATGCATAAAGGTCGTAGTACTGCACCGACTCGACCAGGTTATGCGTCGAACTCAACGGGTTGAAAGGGTCATCGGTCGCAAAGTTCACAAGACTCGCGAAGGGGAACCGCCCCTTCAGCTTCCGAAGCGTCCCAGGCGCCAAATACGCACCTTTGACAACCAAGAACACGTCGGGCTGGAACTTGCACAGCCGATCAAGAATCATTTCGTTAAAGGACCAAAAGCGAAAAGGTCTCCGATTCGAAAGACGGTAGAACACCTTTTCTTCTACTGGCATCGGACGATAACCGAATACCTCGTATTCGTCCAAGAACAACACTTCTGATGCGACCGCCCGAACCGCGCCCAGAAATAGTGGTGTCGTTGGCGCGTATGCCGTAGTATCCAAGAGTGCAATTCGCCTTGGTTTCAAGGAGTTGTCCAGAGGTTACGCTACTCCTGCCGGCTTCCAGACATCGCTTCGGGCGCGCTGAACACCGATGGTCCGCAACCATCACACAGACTCTGTAAGTGTTTATTGCATGATCCCGTCGTCAGACTTCCGATTTCTCATGCGCGCATCACGGGGACTCTCCGGGAAAACCGGTAGAGTACGGGCGCAGCGTTTGCAATCAACGCAGTCGGAATCGTGAGACCGAAAACCGTGACGATCGCATACCAGAGATCCAGAACAAGCGCGGTGCCTCTTAATGGCCCAAGCTTTCGGTAGAGATAACAAGGTCGACACCCACGGGCAAGATTGAGTGCAGCACGGTAACTCCCGTTCTCTCGGTACTTATAGAGCCAGTACCCATACGAAAAGATAATCAGTTGACGGAATACCTGAATAAAGTACTTTTTCCGCTCTTCAGGCGCAAGATACGGCACGATGGCCTCCCATGCCAGTCTGCCGACTTCATCAAGTCCGCCGGTCTTTGGAACGCTCTTCCTGTTCATTTCCCTTAAATTGTCTCGATATGAGTTCGCGTGCTGGCCTTCAATGAGCACATCTTTAGCCACAAGGGGGTCCGCAATGCAACAGACCCTGCCGCCGCTCGCGATAATCCTGGCAGCAAGGTAAACCTGCACAAAGATCGACCCGTCGTACTCGGCGGTGTCCCACTTTCGGAACTCTATCGCTTTCATCACGACACCACACACGCAACTGAAACTTCGAAATGTCCGCACGGCAGCGGCCGGTCCCGCGCCCACAATGCCCGTCTTCGAAGCTCGATTTGTAACAATGCCGTCTGAATAGCCCCTAAAACTTGTGTAGCACACCTCTGGATAGTTGAAATCTCGGAGGCAGAAGACCAGCCTCTCGATAGCCTGTGCATCAGCAAGAGCGTCGTCGTTACCTAGAATCAGAAGATAGTCGCCCGTCGCAGCATTTAGCGCACTGCGCAAGTTCGCGTCGTAGCCTAGATTTGTCGGCTGAAGACGGTACTCAAAACGGGCGTGGGGCCCGTGCACCAGCGACTCCAGAAATCGCGGAATCTCCCGGGACGATCCGTCAGTTGAGGCATCGTCTGAAACGATTACTTCTATGTTCGGAAACGTTTGCACGGCGATCGAACGAAGGACCTCTTTGAGGTATTCGCTCCGATTGTAGTGTGGGATACACACTGATATCAGCATTGTTACTTCCTCTCATTTGCACTGAAACTCGCGCGATGACTGCACGTGGACCTGGCCTGAGCCATCACCACTTCCGGAGTAGGGTAATCACTCCACGACGCAACTTACAAACAGCCAAGAGAGATGCCGACGCGAGTTCTGGCAATGATCATCTCCTATGGAAACAGGTGCTCTCGCGTTCCTGTTGCGAGCCGGTTCTTGTTCTGCACCGCGTGTCTGAGATGTTTTCTCGGGGCCTGTTGTAGAAACTTGCCAGCGATCCAGAGAAGAAGGATAGGGACGATCACGTTTTGAATACCGACCTGTACGACCCCCGCAAACCAGAGCCTGGGGAGGAATTCGAGCGGCTTGAGACTCATCACCCAGAAGATCAGGCCTAAAGGGCCGCGGTTGATCGTGAAACTAACGACCACTCTCGCAAGTAATCCGCTCAGAGTCCCCAGTAGAACCACACCCAGCACTCCAAGTTCCCAGAAGTCGTGAGCACTGGCGGTAAATCCGACGCAAACCGAGTCGTGGCTGCCCGTGGTCAAATCGCGGGCCGCATATATGGCCATGCCCGAAACGCTGCCATCAAAGGAACCTGCAACAGGCTTCTCAGCCCACAGAAACCGAGGCACCAAAGTCATCAGCGAGTACAACGATGGCCGGAGCATCACAGGCCCATCCTCCCATGCCGACCTTACTAGGCCGCTGGAGAAGATGGGGTCGCTAAACCGTCCTCCCAGGGTATGCCAAAAGTCGTTCACCCGCGCGCCAGGGTCCACCGGGGCATACTCGACCGATTCGCGCAGGGCTTTGAACCGCACTCCAGTGTCCTCGACGGCTGACCCGCCGCGGATTCGTGACATATCGCTCCGGAATCTGTTCATTGGACCCGCCAACACAGCCACGGAAACGAGCAAGACCGCGGCAATCGGGCGACCGGTCTTCGTACCCTGAAGGTATCCACATATAAGCAGCAGAGTAGCAACTCCGACGCCGACTCCGCGAAGACCAGTCAGGAATCCAACAAGAACGTAAACAGCGATCAGCAACCATGCAGGACCGGCTGCCCATCTGCTTTTGTCTTGTCGCGTCACAATAACGGCGCTGGCGATTAGTCCGGGCATCTGGAAGAGAGACTTTAGAGCTGTAAACACGGTCTCCGGCATCATAAGTCCACCGTGTATGATTCGGGATTGCTGTGCCATATCGGCTACGGAGAGATCTCTGTTTACATCGCCGTATAACGGCAGGCCCGTCCCCAGATCTATCAGCAGCGTAACCAAGGAGATAATCGGCAGGATTGAAAGGACTCGCTCAGTGGCTATCGCAGGCAGAAAGGAACCGCTAATCCGATATGATTTGCAGACCGAACTGCCTACCCAGTAGAAGCCGACAAGCCAACAGAGAAGCGAGGCTGGCTCCAATGCATATACAAGAAAGAGAGTACCCGGACCTATGCCCAAGGATTGCGCTTCGGGGTGGTCGTAGATGAGACCATATATCGCTGGCACGACGACTTGAGACGACTGAATCAATAACAACCACCCTATTACTACCAAAGTACGGTTCCTGCTGTGAAGCGTAAACCGCAGGTGCCACGCAAGCACAAGTAAGAGGATCATTGCAGTGACAAGAATTCCAGTTGAAGGATACATTTCGGGTTTCGGAAAGTTGGTCTCGCTCGGCTCTTTCCTTGCCAGATGCCGTCTACCGGGCATCTCAAGGATGCTCAGGCTCGCTAAAATCTGAAATGTTCAGAGAACGGCACAATACCGCTGATGCCGGATGGATTCTTGGCGGTGTTCAAAACCTTACCGCCGCACACCACAGCCCCGAATACTGCTCTGCAGAAACTGAGCCATGCCGGAATCTGGCGCCAGGGCTGTACAACATTCACCTTCCTGAAAGGGCCGGCGCGCAATGCCGCCCATGCCAGTTTACAGAATTCGGGCAACTCCGTGGCGTGGCGAAACGCAAAAACGAGGATGTTGAACGATCGCTGCCACTCCCTCCACTGGGGGTTCGAAATACGGCACCCCCCACTCGGAGCTTTCAAGTGAACCAGTCTGCACTCTGGGACATGGAGAATTCGGCCACCCGCTTTGAACAACCGTCGGGCAAAGTCATTCTCTTCATAGTGTGCCGGGCCCACTAACTTCTCATCGTAGCCGCCCACCTGCCGAGCGGCCTTCACATTAACGCTGTGATTACTGCCGCGAATGTCAATCTTGCAGGCCGTGTCGACAACTTGACCTGGACCATCATCTGGCGTTTCAACCGGGTTCCCACGCACCTCGGGTTCGAAAACTGGCCCCGAAATCAAATCGAAGAAAGCACCGTCGTGGTGTCTTCGGTGTACGTCCAGGTACCCTGAGGGGAGAATCACGTCATCGTCGAGGAAGACGACGATCTCTGTTGAAGCGAGTTCGAGGGCCACGTTTCGAGCGTGGGTGAGCGAAGCCCGGCGCTCGTGAATCCATCGAATCTCGCCAATTCTATTGTGTTCTTCAAGGAACTGCTGTGTTCGCTCATCGTGTTGAGGTGTTTGGTCCACAATAAGAATTTCGTCCCCGGGCATGGCTTGGTCAAGCACCTGCTGAATCGTGTCTTCCAGCACTCGATCACGAAGAAACGTCGGCACAGCGACTGTAAGAGGCTTCACTACTATCCTCGCTCACACCTGGGCTAGAAGGGGCCCGAGGAATCTTTCGCCGTTGTTCATATTCAATCCCTGGTTCATCACCTAAGACAGTACAGACGACCTGCTGAGACTGCGGCGCATCGTTGCTAATAGCCAGATCTTTTCCACAGCTCGCTGATCCAACCTTCAACCAATTTGCGAACCGAGATGGGTTTGCCCGAACAGACGTTCACGACGCCATTATCGCGGGCGATCATCGCAGGGGAAAAAAGGTACTTCACAGCATCAGCGACGGGCAGGTAGTCACGCAACTGCTCTCCACCCGACATATTGAATAGGCCGTCACCCCGCTCCACCGCTCTCTTGAGTTGAGGCAACAATGAGTTCCCAGCCTGTCCCTCGCCATAGAGGTAGAAAAGCCGCGTCCATGTCAGATTGAACGGCCTGACCTGCTGCAGATATTCGAGCTGGCGTCGGAGTGTGTCCTTGGCAAAGCCATAGGGGTTGCATGGTCGTGCCTCGGAATCCTCACTGAGCGGCCCTGAGCGCATACCATACTCAAAGCACGTGCCCGTCACGAGGAGGTTCTTGAGCCCAGATTCGATTAGCGCCTTGAGAAAGCGATATTGGGCGGGCGACTCTTCCTCGAAGTGGCGTAGTGACTTGCAGTTCTGCACCTCACCCCGTCACGTAAATACGTCGGAATTGCAACCGTGATAGTCGGGCCCGGCACGTTGGAAGGTTCTTTCTCACACCGTCGCGAATTGAGCCTGCATCCGGGCGCCGATGGCGCGGATCGTTCGTAGTGCACGGACCTTGTCATCCGCATGAATTGCAGCCGCCCAGGCAACGATCAGACCGGTGATGGCGTAGCAGGTTCCTGTGAGGACCAGACTCCACCAGAATGCCAGGCCCAGCCAACGGGAGAGCGCCCCACCCACCGCGCAGGCAGCAAGCGCTGAAGGAAGAGCCGGGAGAACACACTCTCGAAGATACAGTCCGCTGCTGACTCCTAAATCAGAGTAAAGGCGGAACTGGAGGTATGTCGTGGTGGTGAGGTTACTCACGGCGCTGCCCAGCATCACGCCGCCTGGACCAAAATGGCGCCCGAAGAAGAGAGAGAGCGCGAGATTCAGACCGCCTTCGCAGAGTGCCAGAATGCTCAAAGTCCGAATCCTTCCCGTGGCCATTGTGAGAACAAGGTTCACGTGTGATGCCGACACTGTGACTGCGAAGCTCGCTAACGAAACAGTCGCCAGCAGGCCTGCATATCGTTGAGAGCCGACCCACAGTGTAATCAACGCATGATTGAAGAGCAACAACGCCGCACCTAGGCCGAAGGCCATGGTAAGCGTGTACCGATGGATCTTCAGAATGTTTTCCCGAACGGCTGGTAACGCACCTCGGCCCCACAACTCGTTGATAGCAGGGGCGGCGGAGTCGGCCAGACGAACCGTCAGCAGGTATCCCATGGTTCCCGGCATTACGGTCGTGTAATACGCCGCAACTGCTTGAGGCCCCAGGAGGTAACCGACTACAATGTTGTCCGAACCGACAATCAGCTTCGTCGCTACTGCCATCAGAAGAGCCTGAAAGGCAAACTTCAACAGATCGATGAGCAGCGCAGGGTCGCAGGTCCACTGAGGCGTGCGGTCAGGGTAATACCGAAGGAAAATGATTAGGCAGAGGACCAGACCCAGCGCCTCCGCAACGACGCCCGCAGCAATCAGGCCGAAAAGGCCGAGGCCGATAGCGACGAGACCAAGAGTGAGAACCAGCCTCGCAGCGCCCTGTAGAGTCGCGACAAGGTTCGCTTCCGCGAGATGCTGAGTTGCGATAAGCGCGCTGCTATATGTGCTCCAGGGGGCTCTCAGAATGGCCCAGCCCGCAAGTATCAGCATGCAGGCTCTGACCTGGATAACGAGGTTAGAGGAAAGCGGGAAGATCCGCCCGATGAATAGCGCGACAACAGTCGCCACTGCCGCAAAAAGGAGGCCGGTACCCACCAACACCAGCCTTCCGTTGGAAATCATGTCGCGAAACCTGCCAGTATTGCCGTTGCTGCTGTGCGCTTGCGCTAGAAACCGCATTAACGCCAGACCCACCCCTCCGTCCAGCAGACTCAAATACGCGGTCGCCTGCAGCAGAATTGCATAGACGCCCAGAGTCTCCGCGCCGGCGCGTCTCAACACGAGCGGCGCCAGCAATACCTGCAGGCCGATCTGGGCGCCATACTGGATCACGCCCGTCACGTACCCCAGGGTGGCGCGCGATGCTCGTGTCATCTACCGGCTCTAGCAGGTCCCGTTGGCCCGGACATTTGCGGGACACCTCCGCGCCGTCCCACCACGGATCTCATGCCTAGCTGACCTCGACGCTTAAACTCATACAAACATCCGCACGAGGAGCCAGCAGCTCCAGGCACGGAATAACTTATATCGGCCTGTTTCGCCAGCCCACACGTACGCGATCAATCACGTCGGCGTATCGAAGATAGCGCGACCCTATCCGAGCAGCCAGCCTGCAGTGCCCGGAAATGGATACCTTTTGGCGAAATTGTGGTGAATGCCGGAAAAGATTGATCAGACGGTTCCTGAGTTCTCTATCAGAATCGAAGGATGAGAGTGCGACGATTGCGGCGGCGGCAACCGGAGGGGCCCACTCGTCCAGAAGGCAGTGCTCAAGGCGATCGAGACAGAGCCGACCGGACTGGAGCGCATCTTTGGCCAGAACACGTAGTACGAATCTGTGGTGCACTGTACCGAGCCGGGTGCCGAGAAGCTGATGACTTAGGTTTGACTGATGCCAGCGGTATCGTACTGTTGGAGTTGGATTAAAGACGACGGTGCCTTCGAGGCAGAGCTGGCCAGAGATCAGCCAGTCAATGGCGGTCGTACGGTACCATCGGCGAATTTGGCTTATTGAGCGCGACCGCGCAATGATGGCCGATCCGACAAACGGGTTGCCTACGAGCATAGGTGTGAAGTCGTTTCGAAAGTCGATGCAAATTGGCTTCCCCTTTATTCCCATAGATCCGAGCCCCAATGCGCCAACCCGCCCAGCGCCAAAGTATTCGGCTGCGCTCGCATATAAGGCTGCCTCTGGCGTGGCCTCAAGTTGCTTTAGTCCTTGCTCCAGGTGATTGGGCAGCCAAATATCATCATCCATGAGCCAGGCAACGTACTGCGTCTTAGGAGTTGTGAGTGCGAGGTACACATTCTTGTGCCATCCCAGGTTATACTTGTGCCGAATGTATTCTATCCTGTCATCTTGCTCTTGGATGTTGGAGATAAGCTTGTCGGTGCCGTCATTGGAAGCGTTATCAAAGATCATGACGCGAAAATCAGAAAATGTCTGTGACAAGACACTGTCGATTGCCTCCTTTAATAGAGACCGACGGTTGTGCGTGGTGATGGCGACGGTTAACAGAGAAGACCTCATTGATTGGCTGCTAAGTGGTATGTGTCCGGCAGAATCGGCGAGAGTTCCTGGCTCTAGCCTACTCACCGGGGCATCGTCGCCTGACAGGAATAGTGCTCGCTGCACCTGTAATTGGGGCGCAGCCGATTTCAATCAGAGAGGCCATCTACTCCGCTAATTGATACGTGTCCCCTGTCAGCAACTCCGGCGCTTCGGGGGTCAGTGCGCACCAGCATTGGCCAGGGTTTTCCGATTTGGCAGGAGAGCCAGTGTGCTACGGCCTCCTCAGGCGTGCGAAGGCAGACATGAGGCAATACTGAGCGCAGCCGACCGATCTGGAGACCAGCGTTCAAAGGCCGGAGCGCCCGCTGGCCGAGAACGGAGGTTGCGACTGGGCGGACGAGGCTTTCATCACCTTTGATCGCACGCGCCAAGCGTCGTGCGAAGGTGGCGCGGTCCATCAGTTCGGGCCCAACGACATTGAAGATCCCTGAGATGCGATTGCGAACAAGGGCCATGGTAGCGGTGGCCAAATCAACGTTGTATGTAGGGCCCGAGACCTGGTCGGAAGGCACACGTATCGGAGTTCGAGAGGACAGAGCAGCGGCCAACTGATAGGCGAAGTTCTTGCCGAGGATTTCCGGGCCGTATACGACAGTCGTGCGGATAATCAACCCGTCTGGATCGGCGGCAAGGACCGCACGCTCCCCGTCGAGCTTTGTCCTGGCGTAAACGGACAGCGGCCTGGGATGGTCGGTTTCCAAGTAGGGGCCCGCCGTGCCATCAAAGATGTACTCCGTCGAGAAGTAGACGTTCCTGGCGCCAAAACGCCGCGCCTGGATAGCTAGCGCCTGCGCGGCGCAATGGTTTAGGCGCATCGCGCGGCCCGGATCGGCCTCGCATCCGTCGACCCACGTCATGCCAGCTGCGTTGACAACTACGTCCGGCCTGGTGGCGGCAAGCAGTTCCTCCAACCTGGAAGACAATGTGTGGGCGTTCGCTAGGTCAAGAGCGTACTGGGCCGTTGGGCCGATGCGGAGATCAACAGTGGTAGCGCTTTCGAGGCCCACTTCACGCGCCACGGCGGCCCCGACCTGACCGCCAGCACCAACAATGAGCGTACGGGGAGACTTCATTATCCGTGTCTCATGCTCCAGTCGTACGGGATTTCCCGGGAAAATGGATCCAGGCGCTGAATCTCGTCGACCCGATGAGGAACTGTTGCGCAATTGCACACTAGGCTTGGATGAATGGCGATTCCTTTGAAGCCGTTCCATATTCCGGGGGGTACCTTTACCAAAGAGTAGGCATCAGGTCCCAGGAACAATTCCATCAGCTCGCCAATTGTCGCAGAGTTGTCTCGACCGTCGAAAAGAACTAGTTTGATGAGTCCGTACGGGCATGCATAGTTGAGCGTCATTTCCTGATGCAGATGCCATGCCTTGATCGCGCCGGGGTTCACCCATGAAAAATACACTTCACCGAACTGTTCGAAGAGTGGGTCGTCACGGCGCAGCATGTGCATGACCTTGCCCCGCTCGTCTGGTATCTGCCGAAGCGGGTAAACTTGCACGCCGTCAATCACGATGCCGCCCGAAAATCCTACGGCCGGTTACCATGGCCGTCACGCTTCCGTGTACGCTCTCATGTAGGGTACCAATGATACAACTTGCCATTTCGCTTGATATGCCTGGATAAAGGCCAAGCCAGAACGTCTGGTTCATAACTACGTCTGTGTTCTTGAGCGAACCCACCGCACGATGCTCGATGTTCTGGTAGGCGGGCTGCCGGAGCAGGTTCCCGCCAAAGAGAAGGCGGGTGGCAATCTTTTTCTTTTCCAGTTGATTGATCAAGTCGGCACGGGAGAGCGGAGCATCCTCGCGCACCGTGAGCGGGAAGCCGAACCAACTCGGGTCGGAGCCCGGAGTCGGCTCCGGCAAAACGAGGAAGTCTTCGAGGTCCCTCAGGTTCTCATGCAGGCGGCGGAAATTCCCGCGCCTGGCTTGGATGAACCCAGGCAGCTTCTGCAACTGCGCCACGCCCACCGCGGCCTGCATGTCCGTCAGCTTCAGGTTATAACCGATGTGCGAGTATGTGTACTTGTGGTCATAGCCGCACGGCAAGTCGCCCATTTGCCATTCAAACCGCTTGCCGCACGTGTTGTCTTTGCCTGGGTCGCACCAGCAGTCCCGTCCCCAGTCCCGGAACGACTCGACCAGCATCTTTAGTTGCGGCGAGTTGGTCATCACACAGCCACCCTCACCCATGGTGATGTGATGTGCCGGGTAGAAGCTCGCGGTAGCCAGGTCGCCGAAGGTCCCTACTTTCCGGTCCTTGTACACCGAGCCGATTGCATCGCAGCAGTCTTCAATCAACCAGAGGTCGTGCTTCTTCGCGAACGCCATCACGGCGTCCACGTCGAACGGATTCCCCAGGGTGTGCGCCAGCATGATCGCGCGCGTCCTATTGGAAAGCGCGGCGTCGAGTTGTGTAACGTCCACGTTGTAGGTGGGGATGGTGATGTCAA
>Ga0182027_10013832_pt1 | contig 11206 bp, 11 predicted proteins | sample 712E1DmetaG_FD_121300 | JGI IMG/M metagenome (GOLD analysis project Ga0182027, IMG submission 121300) | Permafrost microbial communities from Stordalen Mire, Sweden - 712E1D metaG (Illumina Assembly) | ecosystem: Environmental > Terrestrial > Soil > Wetlands > Permafrost | place: Sweden...
GGTGTGTGCGTGCTGTCGGTGGCAGTCGAGCAACTTATTTGTTGGCGAACCCACCACAAGGACGGCGGGCTGATCTGAAGGAAGGTATTATCGTGCTTGCAAGGCGCGCTCTTGCAATTGGTTTTTGAGCGATTGTGCCTGGTCGGAATTGATGTGGATCTCTCCATCCAAAACCACGGCCAGACGGCCGTTACCGGTATCCTTGAAGCGCGCACTCCGAACCGTGGCAAAGCCCTGTGCCGCCGGCGGGAGCGTCTCACTGAAGTTGGTGCCCTTTTCCGTGGCGGAGAGCAACGCGTGACTCATCTTATCGCGCAGCATCTGTTCGATAGGCCCCGTGCGGAGAAGTTCGCCCAATGAGCCGTCCGCTTGAATCGTCCCCAACTCCGGTTCCAGCCGCACCGTGCGGCCATCTTCCACCACAGGGGTGAGCTTCATTTCCACCACCGCATTCCCTCCTACCAAACGATGCGCCGTCTGCTTTCCGAACATCTTGGTGCACGCCCAGCGCTCGTAGTGGAGTTGCGCCGTTACCACGCTCGCAGGATCAGCCGGAGAAAGCGTCGCGTGTTGAATTTCGATGCGCTCGCCGCATCGGTCTGACTTGTCCAATTGGGAGCGAAGAACTTCGGTAATGTTTTGCTGGAATTCGGATAGGTCAGCAACCAGTTCCAGCCGGAAGGCCACCTGGTCCCGCTGCTGCGACGTCATGGTGACCGTTCCCGAGGTGGTGATGACCATCGGATGGTCTTCGACCTTTAAGGTGGTCTTCACCGGGGGAATTTCCAGCGTAACATCCTGGCCCCGTTCGCGGGTGAATGAGGTTCGTGCTGAACTCAATGCCAACAGGGATATCGCCAGGATTCTTCCCCATGTCGGATCTCGCCGCAATTCCTTGCCATGGTGCAACATCTCTATTGAATCCTGTCCCCAGAGATCCGAGGTTCCATTCGCCTTCCCACCCAGGCAAAAACGAACTGCGCTCTGGCATGCAAGCTTTCTTCGATGCAGTATTCTCGACGAGTCATGTCGCTGCCGGGTTACGGTGGTGAATCATTGTTGGCTTTGAGGTGGCTAGAGGCTGTTCCATGTATCGCTCCCGGGGGTCGCCAAAACTGAATCGACAATTTGTCACATGAAGCCCCGTTGGTTTCGTCATTCCCTCAACCCGGTTCTGGTGATATATTGAAAAGACGCGTTTTGCAGGAAATTCGCAAAGGGCGTAAAATGACATAGCCATTCTGTTTTTGTCGTTCCTCGTTGGACGGGGACCGGCGCAGGGGATTTGTCTTTTCTGTTGGCTGAAATAAATGTTTGACGCACTCCAAGACCGGCTGCAAAAGGTCTTTAAGACCCTCCGAATCCATGGAGTTCTTAACGACGAGGTGGTTGACCAATCCTTGCGCGAGGTGCGCCTGGCGCTTCTTGACGCCGACGTCAACCTCAATGTCGTAAAGGAGTTGCTCGACCGCGTCCGAGTGAAGGCCTTGGGCGAAGAAGTTCGAGCCAGCCTTTCGCCGGCGCAGGAAGTGATTCGCATCGTTCGCGACGAGTTGGTGGGAATCCTGGGTCGCGAAGCCTCGCTGCTGACTTTTTCCAAGGAATACCCCACGGTCTTCCTGATGGTCGGGCTGCAAGGTTCCGGCAAGACCACCACTTCCGGCAAGTTAGCCCTCTGGCTCGCAGGTCGAAAGCGCCGCCCACTCTTGGTATCCACCGACGTCTACCGCCCTGCCGCGCGGGAGCAGTTGGCGGTGATTGCCAAGGCCATTCAGATTCCGATTTTCACCGGGGAGGGCATCAACTCGCCCATTGAATTAGCCATGGCCGCGCGCAAGGATGCCGCCGACCGCGGTCATGATGTGCTGATCGTTGACACCGCCGGCCGCCTGCACATTGACCAGGAATTGATGAACGAAGTCGGTGAATTGCGCACCAAGCTGCGGCCCAGTGAAGTACTGCTGGTTGCTGATGCCATGATCGGTCAGGACGCCGTACGCAGCGCGCAGGATTTCCACGAGCGCCTGGGCACGACCGGCGTGATTCTGACCAAGCTTGATGGCGATGCCCGCGGCGGCGCGGCGCTATCGATTCATTACATCACCGGCCAGCCCATCAAGTTCATGGGTATCGGCGAAAAGTACGATCAACTGGAAGTTTTCTATCCGGAGCGGATCGTCTCCCGCATTCTCGGCATGGGCGACATCCTTTCGCTGATTGAAAAGGCCGAGCAGAAGATCGACAAGCAGAAGGCGATGGATGTCCATCGCAAGCTTCAGACTGACACCTTCTCGCTGGAAGACTTCCGCGATCAGCTTAAGCAGGTGCGCAGTATGGGCTCGATGGAGCAGATGCTGGGGATGCTCCCCAAAGTCGGTATTTTCAAGGACGCCGGCAAGGTCAAAGTGGAGGAGAAAGAGCTGATTCATATTGAGGCAATTATCAACTCCATGACTGTCCAGGAGCGCCGCAATCACGAGATCATCAACGGCAAGCGGCGCAAGCGCATCGCCCGCGGGAGCGGGACATCCGTCCAGCAAGTAAATCAGGTCTTGAAACAATACTTCCAAATGCGCAAAATGATGAAGTCCATGAGCACCAGCCTGCTGGGCAGGGGACTCAGCAAGCTGCGTATGCCGGCGGGGGCGTGATCGTCTCCATGCGGCGGGGTTAGTGACGACGAAATGAATTTTCGATTGCCGATGGCCGATTGACGATTGATAAAGGCCAATTAACCATCGTCAATCGACGATCGAACATCAAAAGGGGGAAGTTTGCTAAGAATACGTCTGGCTCGAACAGGGGCCAAAAAGAAGAGCAGTTATCGAGTGGTAGTTATTGATCGCGAGAGGCCTCGCGATGGGCGCTTTGTGGAAATCATCGGCCATTATAATCCCCGGCGAACGCCGCCGGAGATCGTGCTGAAACGCGAGCGCGTGGATTATTGGATCGGACAAGGGGCAAAGCCTTCAGAGACCGTACAGAGTTTCTTGAAGAAGTCTCCGGCGCCGGCGCCGGTCCCAGCCGCCTAGACGATGCATCGGTCCTCGCGTTGACCGCCGGGCCCGCAAGAGGTGCGGTTATGCGTTCATACACACTGATTCCAACCAACCTCGGAACGTCACTTCAAGTGCGCGGGAGGGCCAGATGAGAGATTTAATCGAAGCCATCGCCAAGGCGCTAGTGGATAATCCCGACCAGGTTTCGGTGCGGGCAGTGGAGGGCGAACAAGTAACCGTCTTGGAATTGCGGGTACATCCCTCCGACCTGGGGAAAGTGATCGGGAAGCAGGGACGGACGGCGCGCTCCGTCCGTACCATCCTCAACGCGGCCGGCATGAAGCTCAAGAAGCGCTTTACGCTGGAGATTCTGGAATAAGGGAGCCTTTCGCCTCACATGCGGGCGGAAGCGGCGTGCGGGACGGGAGAGGCATTGGCGCAAAACGGACCCGGGCAATTCCTGGTCATCGCACGCATTCTCCGGCCCCAAGGGCGCAAAGGAGAGGTTGCGGCGGAGATCCTAACCGATTTTCCTGCCCGCTTCCAGCAACTGCAAAGTGTGTTCCTGGAAGTTCCCGGCCACGCTCCGAAGCCAGTCACTTTGGAACGCGGGTGGCCCCATAAGGGCCAGATCATCCTGAAGTTCTCTGGAATTGACTGCATTGAGAGTGCTGCGAGCCTGCGCGGGCTCCAGATTTTCGTCCCGTGGGAGCAACGCGCGCCGCTTCCCCCGCACCATTACTACTTGTGCGAACTGCATGGATGTCGCGTGGTTTGGGAGCGCCGGGGAAAGGAAATTGGGACCGTCGTCGAAGTTGAACTCACGGGTGGCGTGGATGTGCTCCACGTCAGGCGCCCCGACGGAAAAAGTGAAGTGCTGATTCCCCTGGCGCAGGAAATTTGCACGCGAATCGATATCGCCGCCCGGACCATCGTGATCGACCCGCCGGAGGAGCTGATCGAGTTGAATGAGTAGGGTGGGACGCTAGAGGAATTCTGAATTCTGAATTATGAATTCTGAACGCAGGAAGACACGGTCACAGTTGATCGATGCCGCACCGCGACGATTTTTCAGAATTCAGAATTCAGAATTTGCTGATTCCAGCTCCCAGCCGCCGGAACCATGACCTTCGACGTGATTACGATTTTTCCCGACTTCTTCCGCAGCATCCTGGAGCACGGACTGCTGAAGCGGGCCATGGCATCGGGCCACGCTGCGATCCGGCTGCACGACTTGCGGGATTATACGGACGACCGGCACCGCACAGTGGATGATCGGCCTTTCGGCGGCGGCCCGGGAATGGTTTTCAAGCCGGAACCGGTATTCCGGGCGGTGGAAGCGTTGCAAAGCGAAGCGCCGGGAAAAAGTCTGCGGGTGATTTTGCTTTCGCCCCAGGGGCGTTTGCTGAGTCAATCCGTGGCGGAAGAACTTTCACACGCGGAACGCCTGGTTTTGATTTGCGGCCGCTACGAAGGCGTTGACGAAAGGGTGGCGGAAAATCTTGCCACCGATGAGATTTCCATCGGCGACTTTGTCCTGAGCGGTGGTGAATTGCCCGCTGCCGTGTTGATGGAAGTCACTGTTCGCCTGCGGCCCGGAGTGCTTGGAAACGAGGAATCGCGCGAGCAGGATTCTTTTGCCGTTCCGGCAGACGGGGAAATCCGGCATGGGTTGCTTGACTGCCCGCACTACACGCGCCCGGCGGAGTTTCGTGATTGGAAAGTTCCGAATGTTCTGCTTTCCGGTGATCATGAGGAGATTCGCCAGTGGCGGCGACGGCGGGCCCTGGAAAAGACCTGGCGACGCCGGCCTGACCTGCTCGCCCAGGTTCCCCTGAGCGAAGAAGACCGCTGGTGGCTTGCCTCGCTCAAGGATACAGAGCTGTAGCGCTGACCTTGAGGTCAGCTTTTCGCGAAAAGTCCCGACCTCAACGTCGGCGCTAGATCGAAGCACGACGGGCAGTCGTGCAGTTCGGTTTTTGTAGCGACATCGATTTTGAATCTTTATTTCGAGGCCGGCGCGGCAAGGCTGAAACCCAGCCCCTGCCAAGGACTCTCGAAAAGTTTGGGAGAATAGAACCATGAATGCGTTCGAAAAAGTTGAACAATCGCAGTTGAAGAAGGACGTCACGCCGTTTCGCCCCGGCGATACTGTGAAGGTCCACGTGAAAATCAAAGAGGGTGAAAAGGAAAGAATCCAGATATTCGAAGGCACGGTGATCGGCCTTCGACGCGCCAGCAACCATTTCTCTTTTACGGTCCGCAAGATGTCTTTTGGCACCGGCGTGGAGAGAATCTTCCCCTTGCACTCGCCCGTGATCGACAAGATTGAGGTGGTGCGATCCGGCCGCGTGCGCCGCGCCAAACTTTATTACCTCCGCAAGTTGCGGGGCAAAGCGGCTCGCCTGCGCACCGTCCGGACTGACCAGGAAAAGCCTCCCCAAGCGAAGGCGTAAGGCATCTTAGATCCAGCAATGGGGCCATTTCCCTGCAATGGAAATGGCCCCCGCCTCTTTCCGCCCCACCTCCGCATAGATTCGCGTGGCCGGTTGACATCTCCACGCACCACGAGGAATAGACTCACTGCGGAGCGCACAGAGGCCACGGAGAAAAGCGCTTTTGCCTACACCGGTAGCGATACGATTGCTCAGTTAGTGGACCCACAGTTCTTATCTGCGTCTGTTCTCCGTGACCTCTGTGTCTCTTTGGTGAAGTTCTTATGCCCGCACCCGAAGCATTTCTCTTGACAGACTTCCTCCCGATATATAGGATAGCAATCTATAGGAGCCAAAGGTGACTGGAATCGACACCAAAATCAAGCGTGGCAGCGGCGAGCTGGCCATCCTGGCGCTGCTTGACCAGGAACCCTTGCACGGCTACGAAATCTCCAAACGCATTTCCCAGGTCACCGGCGGCGTCCTCCAGTTCAACCTGGCCTCGCTCTATCCTCTGCTCTACCGCATGGAAAAACGTGGTTGGGTGAAGGGAAATTGGGAAGAAGCCCAGAGTGGACGTAAGCGCCGTTACTACCACCTGACGCCCAAGGGCAAAAAGCAACTGGCGCCACTGCGCGAGGAATGGGCCCGGTTTTTCCAGGCACTGCATTGCATCGCGGGAGTCGCCCATGCCGCATAACCGGAAGTGGGGCCGAACGGCGTTCGGCCCAGGGCCAGCGCCGCTGGCCCCTACATGTTTGGTCGCGGCCCCGCCGCGCTCCGCCAGCCAGTGGAGTCACCCATGCCGGATAACGAGAAGTATCTTCGGGAGCGCTTAGGCAAGCTGGGGTTGCCGCCTCACCGCGAAGAGGAAATTCTCCGCGAACTCAGCGAGCATTTGGCGGACCACGCCGCGGCCCTCGAAGCGCGCGGATTGACGAGTGACGCGGCCGCTGATGACTGACTACGCGGGTTTCAGTACGTCGCTCTTCCGCCTGAGATGTCGTAGCACTGGCCGGTGGTGAACGACGACTCCTTTGAAACCAGGAAATGCACCAGCGCGGCGATTTCTTCAATGGTGCCCGTACGGCCCATGGGGATGCGGCTCACCATATATTGCACGGTTTCCTTGGCGATGGCGTCCAGGATTTTGGTTCGGATGACGGCGGGGGAAATGGCATTGACGGTGATGTTGCCTTTGCCCGCCACTTCCTTGGCAAGAGCTTTGGTCAGTCCGATGACGGCGGCCTTGGTGCAAGAGTACGGAATCAGTGTGGGGTTACCCTCTTTGCCGGCAATGGAAGCGACGTTCAGGATTCGCCCGTAGCCTTGCGCCAGCATCTCAGAAATCACCGCATGGCACATCAGGAATACTCCCTTGAGGTTGACGGCGTAGACTTGGTCCAAATCGCTTTCCTCAAGTTCCCACAGGGGTACCGTCCGCCCGGTAATCCCCGCGTTATTCACCAGAATTTGAATGGGTCCGAGCTGCCGCCGAACCTCTTCGATGGCCGCTTGGACGGAAGAGGCTGAGCTGACGTCACAGTGCAGGCCAATACCCTTCAGCCGCAGAGCTACCGCTTCCGCGGCCGCGCGGTTTGTGTCGAGGATGGCGAGGCGCGCGCCCGCCTGACCCAGCCGGGTGGCAATGCCTTCGCCGATTCCCTGGCCACCGCCGGTTACCACTGCAACCTGTCCTTGCAGGGAGAAGAAAGTTTCATTTGCCATAGATAAGAGTACGCACTCCTTTCGATTTTTCCGAATGTGGGGGCGGGTTTACCCCGCGATCGTACTGCCTCCTCACTCCTTGTAGCGCCGGGCTTTAGCCCGGCATCTCCCCATTTCACCCAACTTTGATTTCCTATCGCCACCAGTGCCGCCCTTTAGGGCGGCGCTACAAGGGCGCGGCGAACCCCCCGTTCCAGCACAATGAGGCTTCCTATTATACATATTCGCACCTCGATCCCCCGCTTGGTGCGCGGCGAAGCCGCAAAGGGAAGGCATCGTGCAAAATGCAATAGCGTAGCCAATTTGAGATTTCCAGCCTTGCCTCTTGGTAGAACCATAACCCAACTTCTTCGCGCGCCGGGAAGAAAAGATTTACCACTGATTCGGATGAGCCTGGGGCTCGCCCCGATGAATGAAAATGCGCGAAGCGCTTTGACACAGCCATTTTCATAGCAGAGGCACAAAGAACACTGAGAACTTCCGATAGGTTGCGGAGCGGCCGCGTGAGGTAAGAGGCGGGGCCTTTCACTTTTGCCTTTTGCACTTTGCCTTTTGCCCTGCTTTTGCGGCTTGGAGACACCGCGCTACTCCCTTGTCGTAAACGCACGTCATGACGCATGATTGACTCTACACTCAAGGAGTGCTATAGCTCCTGTCAAAGCTATTTTCGGTACAAAGTGGATAGCTGCCGGCGAAGGCTGCTTCATAATCCAGTTGAACGGAGCACACTATGGAAGTCTTTGACAAGGTCAGTCAGCAGACGCTCGACCGCCGCGACCGGCAGTTGTCCGTACTGGCAGTGATCATGGTCATTATCCTGGGGGGCGGCATGGCCTTGCTGATGTACCCCATGGTCTTCGGCAAAACGGCCTTTATTCAGGTGGCTCCCTCGCGTACTCTTTTCTACGGATTTTGCGTGCTGTGTCTTCTCATGGTGGCCTATCTGGTCAACCGGATGTTCGTGGTCAAGAACCTCCGCGCCACCCTCATCGAGGAGCGCGAACAATTAGCGCAGGTCCTGCAACAATCGAGCGCCGAGTTGTTAGGAACATTGATGGGGTTCAGCCACTTTCAGGACCGGCTCACCATGGACTTCCGCCGAGCTACTCAGATCAACGAGCCGCTTTCTATGCTCCTGGTGCACATTAAACCCTCGAAGATGTTCGCCCAAGGTCCGCAAGCGCAGGTGGCCCTGGGAGACGCCGCCAAGGTTCTCAGCCGCAAACTGCGCCTGGAGGATTCGCTTTACCGGTTGTCGACGGAAGTCTTTGGAATTGTGTTGCCCGGCGCCACCGAGGCGGTGGCCCAGCAAACGGCCAATCGCCTGGCGGAAGGATTGGCTGACGCCTCCGGCGCCAGCGACCGCTTCACCACCGATATTCAGGTGGTGAATTATCCGGACCACGTCAACTCGGCGTCGGAAATGGAGCGCCGCGCCGCCGCCATGGTCAACCAGGACTGACCGGCTACCTGATGATACAACCCCGCCCTCTCAATCTCGCGGTGAAAAATCCGGCCTAAGGAAAACTACGATGGCAGAAAAACGCAAAAACCGAAAACTTTACCGGCGCGAATTTTTGCAGACGGTCGCGGCGGGTGGCGCAATCATGCCGACGCTGGGATTGACTGCTGCCGGCGTTGGATTGCACCCCAATGCGGCGACAGCACAGACAAGTCCCGCGTCCAGCTCCGAAGGCGCCAAGCCTTCGGACGCACAGGATGTGATAAGTATCGAAAACCAGACGATGCGGGTCAGTTTTGACGCTCATTCCGGCGCACTTGTGAGTTTGGAAAGCAAGCTTACCGGATGGCGAATTCAGAATCGGCGGGAATTGGGGCGGTCCTTTGCGATGCTGGTCCCGCTGCCGGGCCACCGTGATAATCCCATTTGGGGGGAGAAAAACCGGGTGGCCAGCATCGATAAATCTTCCGATGGGAAGTCTGCCGCCTTTGTTTGGAAAGACCTGGAAAGCCAATTCGGGGGCCGGCTGGATATCACGCTGAAGAGTACGGTGACCCTCGATGAGCAAGGCCTGAGGTTTGAGGCGGAAATCACCAATCATTCGCCCCACGTTGTTGAATCGCTGAGTTACCCCATCCTGGGCGACTTGGCGGTTCCCGACGGCGAGAAATCGCTGACGCGAGTGAATTTGAACTATGGCGCCATGCAGCGCGTCCCATTGCATCCGAACTTTGCCAACGAGCGCGGCTACTTCGGCGTCGATTATCCCATCCAGATGGTGCTCACGCCGGGCCGTCCCTTTGTTTTGGTGACCACGGATCAGCAGGGTCTCTACGCCGGAGCTCATGACACGACAAGCCGGGAGCTGATTACCTGGATGTTTGAGCAGAAGCCCGGCTATGAAGATTCCCTGGACAACCAGGCGCCCGGCAGCAAGACGATCAGTGGGCACGCCGTGAGTGTGGTCTTTTCGGTCACGCACTTTCCCTTCGCCGCAGCAGGGGAAAGCGCGCCGCTTTCACGGGTGGTGCTGCAACCGTACAAGGGAAGTTGGCACCGGGGCGTGGATGTCTACAAACAATGGCGAAGCACCTGGTTCCAGCGGCCGCCGGCGCCTGCCTGGGTGAAACAAGTGCACTCCTGGCAGCAGCTCAACATCAACTCTTCGGAAGACGATCTGCGCCTGCGCTATGAGAATCTGCCGAAGATTGGCCGCGACTGCGCCAAATATGGGGTTAAGGCCATTCAGCTTGTTGGCTGGAACAATGGCGGGCAGGATCGCGGCAACCCTTCCCACGATACTGACCCGCGCCTCGGCACGAAAGAGCAGTTGCGCGATGCCATCGCCCAGATTCAGGGCATGGGTGTAAACATCATCCTGTTCAACAAGTACACCTGGTCGGACATCACCACGGAGTGGTTCCACAAGGAATTGATTCGCTACGCCGCCCTCGACCCTTACGGAGACTATTACCAGTATCCCGGTTACCGGTATCAAACTCCCACGCAGCTCGCGGAAATCAATCCGCGCCGCTTCGCGGTGATGTGCATGAACAGTTCCCAGTGGCGGGAAGTGTGCGCCCGGGAGTTCCGGAAGAGCCTTGATCTGGGCGCGGCGGGAATTCTCTACGACGAGGTCCAACATCACGGCTCGGCTAACTACTGCTTTGCTTCTGACCACGGCCATCATGTGCCGGCGGATATCTATGCGGGCGATGCTCTGCTGGGGACGGAGTTGCGGAAGATGGCAGCGGAATCCGGCCGCGATTTCCTGTTTGCGGGGGAAGACCCCTACGATTTGGAATTCCGCCACTATTCGCTTTCGTACTTCCGCATCAGCGCCGACCACATTCCGCTGCATCGCTATATTGATCCTTACGAACCCATGATGGTGGCGGTGACCGGCTTTAACGATCGCGAAATGATCAACGCGTGTCTGCTCTATCGCTATGTCATCAGCTACGAGCCTTACAATTTTAAGGGCCACTTGGATGACTTCCCACTGACCATGGAGTACGGCCGGAAGGTGGATGCGCTGCGGACCCGCCACAAGGAATACTTGTGGGATGCCGAATTCCGCGACACCCAGGGCGCCGAAGTCCTGGTGGATGGGAAACCCTACGCGAATTACTCCGTCTTCGGCCGCCCCGAAGCGGGCAAGCGCGCGGTGGTGATTGCCAATCAAAGCGAGCACAAAGCCATCATGGCGACGGTTCGCCTGGCGGAGGGCGAAGGCAAGCTCTTTTTGGTGACCCCTGAAAATCCAGAACCGCAAAATTTCAGGGGCACGATTACCATTCCACCTCGCTCGGCAGCAGTTATGCTGGAGGCGGGGAGTTAGTGCCGTCGCAGAATGACACTCCAGGCTGGTTTTTTCGCAGCTTGATGGAAGAAAACAAAGTTTGAATCAAAAACTATTGTAATTTTTCTGAGGTTAGCAAAACATACCCGGTTTGATTAGAGGCAATGATTTTCCACCTTGGACAGGGAGGATAAGAAAGTGGCAAAAAAGGCGTTACCGATGGCAGCAGCAGAAGGGAAGTTGGGGGTTCTGACGGTGGGGATGGGGGCGGTGGCGACCA
>Ga0182027_10013833_pt1 | contig 11206 bp, 14 predicted proteins | sample 712E1DmetaG_FD_121300 | JGI IMG/M metagenome (GOLD analysis project Ga0182027, IMG submission 121300) | Permafrost microbial communities from Stordalen Mire, Sweden - 712E1D metaG (Illumina Assembly) | ecosystem: Environmental > Terrestrial > Soil > Wetlands > Permafrost | place: Sweden...
AAGTGCCGGAAGTGCTTTCTAAAATCAAATCAGCGCTCAAAGAAAAAGACGGAGCTACTTGGTTTGCTCCACAAGACGAGTTCCTTAAAGACCGCGAGACGGTCGTCAAGAAATCCGACGGACAATTCACTTATTTTGCCTCGGACATTGTTTATCACGACGAAAAAATGTCAGCCAATGATTTAGTCGTCGATGTGCTGGGGGCCAACCACAGCGGGCATGTGCCGAGGCTTAAAGCGGTCGTCAAATCTTTAGGATTTAACCCGGACAATTTGCAAGTGACTTTGTATCAATGGGTGCGGCTAAAAAGGGGAGAAACAGTAGTTAAAATGAGCAAACGCGCCGGCAATTTTGTTACCGCTAGAGAAGTATTGGACGAAGTCGGTAAAGATGCTTTCCGTTTCTTTTTACTTACACCAAAAAGTTCGACACATATGGATTTTGACCTGGAGCTAGCCAAAAAACGCGCTTCGGACAACCCGGTTTTCTATGTGCAATACGCGTATTCCAGAATTTGTTCAATCTTTAAAAAAGCACCAAGTGAAAGTTCAAATGCCGATTTGTCACTTTTAAAAACTTCAGAAGAAATAGAATTAATTCGCCACTTGCTCAAGCTTCCGTATCTAATTGAGGAAGCGGCCAAATCTTTGGAAGTCAATCCTTTAACCACTTACGCTTTGGAAATTGCCAATTTGTTTCATAAGTTTTATGAGAAGCAAATGGTTATCTCTCAAGATTCAAAACTCACCGCCGCTAGGCTTTCACTTCTCAAAGCGACGCAAATCACCCTCAAAAATACCTTGTCGCTTCTCGGCGTCTCCGCCCCCGACCACATGTAAAGATTGAATTTTGACTTACAAGAGTAAAGCTTGTAGAATCTTTATTAAAGATGTTTGGTTCATCAGAACGAAGACCAGTCAACCCAAGTCGAAGACAAGCAAGAACTGCAGTTTTACATCAACAATTACAGGCTGCTGAGACTATTTACCCCGAAGCAGTACGAAGGGTAAGTTCTGAAGATGGTAATTTACAACTAAGAGTGCTAGAAGCTTTAGATTCAATTCAGCTGGAAAGTCGAAGACAAAGTGCGACTGTAGCGCAAATTGCCAGAAGAATAGATCAGCTTTATCCTCCGCATCAAGCTTCCGAACAAACAAGATCGCTAAGCGTATTGAGGGCGATTGATAGTTTAAGGAATAATGGGTATGTAAAAGGCAGAACGGTTTGGGGAGATTCGCGGAGAAAATTGGCTGCCACAACAACTACCTTTTACAGTCGGCCAAAAGAGCAACAGCCAATAGCTGGCTCTTAAAAATAATTTTGGTGAATACTCTTTCACCTCTCGGTGTCAGTGCCCCGGAGCACATGTAGGAAATAGCTCTTGACTTCCAATAAGAAAGTTATACAATCAATTTAATTATGGCACGAGAACGCCTATCAAAAGCTAGAGAATGGGAAGTTTTAGCAGCTCAGCCGGGATTTGCAGGTCCAATGAGAAGAGGATTAGAGCAACAAAGGCGAGAAGTGCCGGGAACCCCAGCAACAGGCGAGCAATGGAAAGCCTATGTAGCAGCTCATCCTGAAGAATTTTCGGCCAGCATTCCATCAGCCAAACCTAAAGAATAGGAAGACTTCTAAAACTCCGCAGAACTTGCTATAATGGGGGCAATGAAATACACCAGGAAAATCCTCAAGAACGGTTTAAGAGTAATCACGATTCCGATGCCATCTTTCGAAAGCGCCACCGCCATGGTAATGGTTGGGGCAGGCAGTAGGTATGAGAATAGGCAAAACAACGGCATTTCCCACTTTTTGGAGCACATGGCTTTTAAAGGTACCACGAAACGGCCAACCGCCCAGGACATTGCCGGATTAATCGACGGCGTAGGTGGAGAATTTAATGCTTTTACCAGTGAGGAAGTGACCGGATATTTTGTTAAAGCCGGCGCGACCCACGTTGAGCTTTGTTTGGACGTTCTGTCCGACATGCTGCAGCACTCCAAGCTGGACCAGGTCGAAATCGACCGAGAAAAAGGCGTCATTTTGGAAGAGCGGAATCTTTACGAAGATACGCCGTCACAAAACATCACCGACGTTTACAAAAAACTGTTGTATGGCGACACACCTTTGGGCTGGGATATTGTCGGCACGCCGGAAGTCATCAAGTCTATCAACCGACAAGACTTCGTTAGCTACATGGGTAGTTTGTATAGCCCGCAAAATATCACGGTGGTGGTGGCCGGCGGAATCGAAACCAAAGAGGCAGAGAAGCTAATCGAAAAATACTTCGGACAGATGAAGCTTTTCGATATAGTTAGCTATGAGAAACAACCGGAAAACCAGCTCAAACCGGCTCTTTTTATAAAACAAAAAGATACGGAGCAGGTGCACGTTGGCCTTGGTTTCCGCACGGTTTCTACTCATAACGAAGAAAAACATGTTTTATCGGTGCTGGCGGCGATTTTGGGCGGCGGCATGAGTTCACGTTTGTTTTCGGAAGTGCGCGAAAAGCGGGGACTGGCATATTACGTTAGGACCGGCGCCGAGCATTATCAGGATGTTGGCTTTTTGGTTTCGACCGCCGGACTGGACCCGAAACGGGTTGACGAAGGAATCGCGGTCATTGTTGAGCAGTACGCCAAAATCGCCAGCGCAAAATCCGGCATCTCCAAAGAGGAACTGTCTAAAGCCAAGGAATTCTTAAAAGGGCATTTTGTGTTGGGGCTGGAAGACAGCCGGGCGGTGGCAGGATTTTTTGCCCAAGGAGAGATTCTCGAGAAAAAAATCGAAACGCCGGAAGAGCTAATTGCCAAAATCGATAAAGTGACCATGGATGAGGTTGAGGCAGCCGCTAAGACATATTTCAAGGAAGCTCAGTTGAATCTGGCAATTATCGGCAATTTTCCCAATAGACAACGCTTTGAAAAGTTGCTAAGATTTTAATTATGGAACAGACATTCGTAATGGTAAAGCCGGACGGAGTAAAAAGAGGCCTGGTCGGCCAAATAATCAGCCGCTTCGAGCGGATGGGGCTAAAAATCGTCGCCATGAAAATGGTTTTGGCCGAAGATGAAGTTCTTCTAAAACACTACAATGCTAACGACCCGAAAACACTCCTCAGGTGGGGCGAAAAAACGCTTTCGACTTACACCAAATACGGCAAAGACGCCGTTAAAGACCTGGGAACCGACGATCCGATGAAATTGGGGGAAATGGTTAAGGGCTGGTTGTTTAGTTACGTTAAATCCGGGCCAATGGTAGCGATGATTTTGGAAGGCAAACACGCAGTCGATAACGTCATCGCGGCAGCGGGCCCAACTATGCCGGTTGACGCGCCGGCCGGAACCATCCGTGGCGATTATTCGACCGATTCGGCCGCTTATGCCAACGCCGAGAAGCGGGGAGTTACTAATCTAGTGCACATCTCAGCTTCCCTGGAAGAAGCCAATGTCGAAAAAGCTTTGTGGTTTACTCCGGAAGAAATTCAAAACTACAAAAGAGCCGAAGAATACGTCTAGCTTCAATTTAGCACTCATAGAAACCTATAGTTGAATTACATCCTTTCCCCTTGTATAATTCACCCAATGAGACAATTACATGAATTAGATCAAATTCTCCACATTGGAGATGATATGGATGACATTGGTAGACTTTCTACGTTGGGGTTCAATGTGTCTGCAGAGATTATGTTAGAAAGGAGTAGGACCGGATTTCATACTTCAGAAACTGTTTTATGCCTGGGTGCTGGGCAAGCTTATCCAGAATTACAATTAATAAATTCTTTGAAAATTCCTCATGAAAATGCAGTATTTTTAGATAGGAATTTCAGTCTACAAGCGAGAAAAAGGTTAGGAAGATTAGCTCCGAAAGCAAAGCTTGTTGAAAGCGGAATGTTCGCGTACTTAGAAGGCGCACAAGGAGAACATTTTTCGCTAGTGACAACTTTTGGATTACATGATGTATTGGCTGATAGAGCAACATTTGAAAAATTTTTGACTTTAATTCCAGGGGTTCTGGATAAGTCGGCAATTGCAGTTATCCTACATAGTTTTGGGGGTGCAGAAGCTATTAGCATGGCATATAAACATAGTCTTGCTCCTGTTTTAGGCAACTATAATTTATTTATCCCTATGGCCTAGTCAGGCTTAATTGCTCTGTCTTGTTTTAGCTTCAGAAGCGATAAAAAGAGGAGGCCGGTGGCGATGACTTCAGATAGCAGACAGTATTGGCAAAAAGATTTAATAATTAAGGCTTGAATTAAAAATAACATCACCGAGAATAAAAAGCCGACCAAAACGGTAAAATGAAAAAACTTCAGTAACTGTTTCCGGCCTTCAACCACAATCAACAGACTCACAATAATTATCGTCAGGTAAAACAGCACGCCGAATAAGGCCAGAGGCACCGGACCAATCATCGAAAAACTACTCGTCAGCACCGTTTCGCAGCCGTGAATCGTGCAAGGCGGAACAATGTTTTTATAATGCGAAATGGTTAGATACAGAGAGTCCAAAAAGCCGAAAAAGCCCAGGACCAAAGAGTAAATGATAAGCTTATTTTTCAGTATCATGATTTATCCTTCGACTTCGCTCAGGATGTCACTTCGTTCCAAGCACGGCGTCGATTAATTTCTGGAAATCGGCATAAGTATTGGGGTTTTGAATCATCTTCCCGTTGATAAAAAAGCTTGGAGTTTGATTAATGCCTTCGTTTGAAGCCTCGTTTTCGGAAGCTTTAACGTAGTTTTGCGTATCTTGGGAATTCATGTCGGTGTTAAATTGGTCAACATTTAATTTCAGGCTTTGCGCATAGCCGGTAAAGACAGTTCGGGGGTCAGCTAAAGTGGCCCAATCGTTTTGTTTACTAAACAGCAAACCGTCATAGGCAAAGAAAGCGCCCTGTTTGTAGGCGGCATAAGCGGCTTCGGCGGAAACTAAAGCATTTTGATGTTCTTGCTCAAGTGGAAACATGCGGTAAACATAAAAAAGTTTATCTTTATAAGCGCTAAGGAGCTGGTCGACAAGTGGATGATAGGCAGCGCAGGCGGGGCACTGGAAATCGGCGTACTCAATTAAGGTGACTTTGGCTTTGGGACTACCGGTGGAGATATCTCTACTCGCAACCGGAGCGATGGTGATATTGGGAGTCGAAGAGCTCGGCGAAGAAACGGTATAAACTAAGACACCAATCACTATCAGAAATATTAACGCGACTCCTCCCCAAAGGGAAAACTTTTTAAGTTTGGCATTTTTGGCCTCATTTTTGGCTTTTTCCTGCCATTCAAGTCTTCTTAATTCCTTCTTTTCTTTCTTGGTTAATTTTTGCTCGTCCACAGAAAAATATAATGACACAACTTTTTTAAGAATGCAAGCGGGCAGCTAACCGTCGAGGTCACCGGGGAATCTTTCAATCGTGGGATTGAAGCCGGGATTGAGAGCATCATACATACCGCTATCAGGTATGTCATCGCAGGATCTTGCGCAGACGTGTTCTCGGTATGGTTGAGTTGTGTTAGGCGTAGAAAAGGGGAGCGCTGGGGGTTGACCTTTTGCTTCTAGTACCGGCGCTGGGATTGGTTGTTTTTCAGCCATTCAAAATAATTTAACAAAATGAGGAAGGTTTGTAAAGTGGCAAAATAATATCTATTCTACCGGCTAGATTTTTACAGTAGGACCGTTTGGCTTAGAAGTTGTTGTTTGTGATTTATTATTGCCAAACAACCCACCAAACAACCGGCTGATGATATTTGGTTTGTTTACTTTCTCCGGTTGAACGGTTTTAAAGTCGTAGCGTTTCTTTTGAAAATTGTTTATAGCCGCAGCTTGCGCGGTTTGAACAACGGAATCAACTGTTGGCGGCGGTTCGGCGGCGGGCGCGGTTTCTGTCATTGCTACCTCCGCAATCGGTGGTACTTCGGGAGCCGGTGGGGCTTTGGGCGTTTCCAGCCCTTGTCTAGCAAGTGCATCTGTAATTGGTGTTGTTGATTGAAAATATTTATCTCCGGGCTTCCAATTATCATTATCACCCAAATTAGCATTAATTGGTATCTTTAGTGCAGGCTCAACTACCGGAGTTGACGCTGGCAATGGTTCAGCAGCAGGGGTTGTTTCTGCTGATGGTCCCGGAGTTGCCGGTTCTTCTTGGGTTTCCGTTGCTGTCTGAGCAAGTGAAGATTGAGGAGCCTCAGCGTTAGAAAGTATGGCGGCGACATCAAGATTTAGTTTTTTTCCCAACTCGACTTTATTTGTGTTTTCGATAACGGCGACGGCGTCATCTCCGGTTAATACCGTTCCTCTTTTTGCTGCTTCTGCTTTTACCGCTTCTGCGTTAGTTCTTAATGTTTCCGAGAATGTGACCGGCGCCGGTTGAGGAGTCTGTTCAGTTGCTGGTGTATCGATTGCCATAATTAAATTAATTAAAACAGGTTAAAAGATAAATTGCAAGTTACTCATTCGGTTTTCTTTCCAAAGCTCTTCTGGCTCTGGAAATTCCGATAAATTCTCTGACATTGTTGTACTCGTGGGGGGCCGGATTTGGCTTGTGTGTTCCATCATCGTATTCAATGCTTTGTCTTTCCCGAAGTCCAACAATCAGCCGGTTTATCTCGTCGGCATCAAGTTCCCGCTTCACAATGCTCGGAGAGGGAGTTGGTCTCGGTTCCTGTTTGCCCGGCATTATTTTGGTGCCGATGTTTTGCTCGATTAACACAACTCCGCGGGGAGTCAAATAGCGGGAGCTGTATTTTCTGTACTCTACAGTTTCTCCGTTTAGCTTCTCTGTTTCGGCGGCGAAATTATCGATGGCCATTTCCGCGTCGGCCGGGGCAAGCTGGTCGGCAATCTCTTTTGGACTAAGCACTCTCCAGAGGTCGTCATCTTTAGTGATTACGCTGGCAGAGCTATTCTTATCCAAAATCCGCATTCCCGCCGCCCAAAGGGTTCTCTGCGCTGTTAAAGCCTCTTCTTTGGCTTCCGGTTCGTTAATCCAGGTTATTCCCAAAGTTTTTTCGATATCCATTTGGGTTTTGCGGATAAACGTTTTGGTTTCTTCGGTCATCGCCGGCCTATTCGGGACAATCGTGACGCCGACTTTAGGCCGGCGGCCGAATTGAACACCGCGGGGGTCCTGATCGCCCACAAATTGTCCGAGGTCGGATTGTTTCGGTGGTTTATCTCCCTGTGGTTCTCCTGTCATAAGCTTTATTATAACTAGACCGCCGGGGAGTTAGCAAGTGTCGGAGCTTTTGCAGTTGACAAAGCATTTTTGCTCTGTTAATATCTTCGCTTATGGGAATGATAGGTAGTGAAAGAGAAAGCAGAGATTTTAGACACCGCAAAACAAGGTCAGCAGTAGCTTCGTCTACCGGTGGTAATGTTTTTGGAGAAGAAATGGGTGGCACAATCGACGCCGGAAGGGCGGCAGAACTGGATAGACGATTAGCCGAGGCTGTAAAAACAGATGGCGCAAAATTAGCGGCAAATAGTAACGATGGAGAAGGAGAAAGCGAGGGAGAATCGGTAGCAGTTGATGTTGCGGGGCAAGGTGTTAGGCTTGACCCTCCTTATTTTGGGCGTCGACTAATGGATAATAGGCGTGGAATAGCGGCGGCAAATACAGATTACTACGGTAGGTCGGATGTTGATGCCTCCAGAAGAGCCTCACAGGAATAACCGCTTAGAAAATTTTATTTTTAAACTTTTGTCGGAGACGAGGGAATTGAACCCTCTACCTCTCGGTCCCGAACCGAGCGTTCTGCCGATGAACTAGTCTCCGAATTTGATAAGAGCGATTTGTTAATTTTAATTCAAGTTGTGTTAAAATACAACCAGGCCTGCAGTGAGCAAGCCGAATCTGCCCTCGTAGCTCAACGGATAGAGCAAACCCGTCCTAAGGGTGAGATGGAGGTTCAATTCCCTCCGAGGGCACACGGACAATTTCTAATTTCTAATTTTTAATGACAAAGAAAGACGCTATCCGCTTTTTGATTCTGCGTACCATCGGGAATTTTTTGGTGTTGTTTGCTATTTTTGGAATTTTAGCCACGTTTGGGCCGGCAATTTACTACGAAGTGGCCTACCACGTAGTGCAGATTAGGGGAGTGCATTATGTTATCAGTCAAGTTCCTCAACTGCCAGTCGCTCAAGCTCAGACACAGCCGGTTTCCGGGGGAACTGCCAGTTTTGCCGACGTTTTGGCCGGGCCCAAAGAGCAAATCCTTACTCCGCCGGATACCAGCTTTTCGATTCTAATTCCTAAAATCGGCGCCAGCGCTAAGGTATTTCCCAATGTCGATACCAGCAATCAAGATGTTTATCTGCCAATTTTAATGCAGGGCGTGGCGCATGCCGCCGGAACGGTTTTTCCGGGCATGAACGGCAACGTGTATCTATTTGCCCATTCCACCGACAACTTTTGGGATGTCGGCCGCTATAATGCCGTTTTTTATCTTCTCAAAGATTTAAACAAAGGGGACGAAGTGGTCATTTTTTACCAAAATAAACGCTACAACTATATCGTAACCGGATCAAAAATCGTCAGCCCAATGGACGTGTCGTATTTGGTCAATTCTCAAAATCAGGACAAACAGCAGCTGATTTTACAAACCTGCTGGCCTCCGGGAACCACTCTGCAAAGATTACTGGTTTTTGCATCTCCGAAGTAGAAGTATCTAGTATATGGTATTTAGTATTTTGTATAAGAAATTTACTGCCGTGCTAAATACGAGATACTCGATACAAGATACTATTTTAATCCAAGCGTGTAGAGATTCGGGGTAATGTTAGGATTGCCAAGGTTGGTCAAAATCACCAGCTTGGTGGCGTCGGGCCAAGGGAAAACATAATCATCAACAAACGGTCCGGCGTAAACCGTGGTTTGGTTGCCGGCGTCATATTCCATCATGTCAATCCGTCCGTCATGCACGTAAACCAAGTGTTTTGAATCGGGGTACCACATCAGCGGTAATTCTCCGTTATCAAACGCTTCGGTTGGCAGGCCGGATAGAATCAGATAGTTGCGGTCTTCCTTAATATCGTAAACATAGACTTCGCCTTTGTTAATGTTCCTAACTTGCACAGTGGAGTCGGTGCCGATTAGCGGTGGATTAATTATTAAAGGAATGGTGGCTGACTGTGAAGCCTGGTAGAGAATTTTGGTTTCGTCCGCTGACCATTGGAGAATATTAAAATCACCGGCGACCACCGTTCGTAGCGGGTTAGGCAAGCTGTTTAATTGCGCAGTATCTTTGTCGGTTTTAATCTTTTGCCAGGCATTGTTAACCGTATCGATTGTCTCGGTGACATCCTGGGGAGTTTGGTTAAGCGTGGTAGTGTCCAAAAGATATTTGGTGACGATATCTTGCTTATTGGCGATACTGGCTATAATCTGGGTGCTGTCGGGAGACCAGGCGATAGTTGAGAGTGAGAAATCGTTGGTAAGGTCTTGAGCGATTTGCGTTGAAGCGTTTTGCAAGGTCAAAATCGGCCGGACGCTCATGTCTAAGACGTAAATTCCGTTGCTGGCTGCCGATTGTGAGGCCACGGTGTAAGCAATTTTACTTTGGCTGGGGTCAATGACCGGATTTAAGACGCCAACGTTGGTGATGCTGGCCAGCTGGGGCGCGGTTGGGAAAAGCAGCGCGTCGGCCTTGCTGACGACTTCGTTTTGCACCGTGATTTTTTTCTCCCAGGGGAAATATCCTTCTTTAAAAATTTTAACGTCGTAGTCGCCGGGAGCAAGATTAATGGTGTTATCGGTGGCGGTGGTCAGATGGCCGTTAATAATCACTTGCGCGCCGTCAGGCGAGCTTGTAGCGACCAATAAACCGGTGCCGGATAAAATCGGTCCGTTGCCGTTTAAATTTAAACCATAACCGCGGCCAAGCAAGATAACTACCACAGTCCCTGCCAGTAAAAACAAAACGATTAAGATAGGAATGATTAATTTCTTCATAGCGCAATTCGAATTATACATCCGAAACAATAGCTCTTGCAAGAACTACGAAGGAGTTCTATAATCAAAAAAGCCGCAGGCTGTAAGCAAATTTTGATAGATTAACTATATATTTTGATACAGTAAAAGGCTTGTTTTTAAATTATTTATGGCGCTTTCTAAACGCATCGGCATTGACCTTGGAACCGCAAATACTTTGGTTTACGTGGCAGGAGAGGGCATCGTTCTTAACGAACCGACAGTGGTCGCGGTAACGGTCGAGGACAACCGTGTCGTGGCCGTTGGCAAAGAAGCCAAGGAAATGCTTGGTCGCACCCCCGGAAACATCATGGCCTTAAGGCCTCTTCGAGACGGAGTAATCGCCGACTATACTATTACCGAAGCCATGTTGTCTTACTTTATTGATAAAGCGGCAGGAAGATCGCGTTTTTTCAAGCCCGAAGTTATGGTGTGTATTCCCTCCGGCGTCACGCAAGTCGAAAGAAGAGCAGTGCTGGACGCCACTATGGCGGCCGGCGCCAAAGTAGCCTATTTAATTGAAGAGCCGCTAGCCGCCGCGATTGGCGCTAAAATCCCGATTGCCCAACCGGCCGGGCACATGGTGGTCGACATTGGTGGAGGCTCGACCGAGGCGGCGGTTATTTCCTTAGGCGGAGTGGTCGTCCATAATTCGGTCCGGGTCGGCGGCAATAAAATCGACGAAGCGATTGCCAACTATATTAAGAAGAAATTTAATCTGTTGATTGGCGAGCGCACGGCCGAAGAAATCAAAATCGAAATGGCTAACGCCTATTTGGACGACAAAAAAGTTTCCGATCAGCTCAAAAAGGAAATCCGGGGCCGCGATTCAATCACCGGTTTGCCCAGAACGGTCGAATTAAACGAAGGGCAGATTAACGAGGCTATTTACCCCGTACTCATCGACATTATTTCGGCGGTTAAAGGCGTCATGGAGCAGACGCCGCCGGAACTGGCCAGCGATATTATCGACAAAGGAGTGGTCATGTCGGGTGGAACTTCCTTGTTAACCAACTTCGATAAACTGATGACCAAAGTTACCGGGGTGCCGTGCCACATGGCGGAGGACGCGCTTTTGTGTGTTGTCCGGGGGACCGGAGTGGCGCTGGAAAATATCGAGCTATACAAACGAAGTATTGCCAGGAAATAATTTAAGAGTATCTTATATTATTTAAGAGATAACAGCGAACATTAAAAATTGAACCAAGTTTAAGTCAATTTTTCACAGCGATAAGGA
>Ga0182027_10013834_pt1 | contig 11205 bp, 21 predicted proteins | sample 712E1DmetaG_FD_121300 | JGI IMG/M metagenome (GOLD analysis project Ga0182027, IMG submission 121300) | Permafrost microbial communities from Stordalen Mire, Sweden - 712E1D metaG (Illumina Assembly) | ecosystem: Environmental > Terrestrial > Soil > Wetlands > Permafrost | place: Sweden...
AATAATTGTGGCATTGATGTAGGGATTAAGTCCGAGTGCCATGACAGAAAAGTTAGCTAGAGTTCCTCCTGAAAAAACGTCTAAAAGAGCCAAAAATTGATTTTGCGAAAAAAGCGATTGGAGTTGGGCAATGTTTACCCCGGGAACTGGAATATGAGCAAAAATTCTGGCGACTACAAAAATAAAACCTGTAAACAAAATTTTTTTTCTGACGTCAGGCGATTTAATACTATTTCTGAAAATAGCTAAAATCTTATCCATTATTTATTTTTTTGTATCGAGTTCTACCTTACCACCGGCTTTTTCTATTTTTTTTGCTGCTTTTTTAGAAATTGGCAATTTTACTGTCAAAGCGTTTTTTAAATCTCCGTCTCCTAATATTTTTACACCGTACAAAAGTGCGTCCTTTTCTTCAACTAATTTATTACTAATTAAAGCTTTTAAATCAACTACACTTCCTGTTTTAAAAATATCCAAAAACTTTACATTAATAATAATTGGTTTAATTTTAAACAACTTATTTCTACCCTTACCTCTTCTAAAAGGAAGCCTTTTTGTAAGCGACAATGCTCCTCCTTCGAAATTTAGGGCTCTGTTACTTCTGGCGTTTTGTCCTTTGGTTCCTCTTCCGGAAGTTTTTACCCGACCTGATCCATGCCCCTGACCTAGTCTTCTCTTGGATTTTGATGTTACTTTTACTAAACTATTTAACTGCATTTTTCTCCTTTCTGATTCTTCTTTCTCTATTGTATCTATCAGCAAGTCTTTTTAGAGCTTCTATCGTGGCATAAACGTTGCTTGCCTGGTTATTTGTTCCCAAAACCTTGGATGAAATATTTTCTATTCCTGCCAACGAAACAACGCTTCTGACTGCTCCTCCGGCAATTACTCCAGATCCTTTAGGAGCTGGTTTTAAGAGAACTTTTGCCGCTCCCAATTTTATATAAAATTCAAAGGGAATTGTTCCGTTTAAAATCGGTACTTCTATTGTGTGTTTCTTTGCCAAAACTACGCCCTTTTTAATCGCAGCCGAAACATCTCCGGCTTTTCCAAGTCCGACTCCGACTTTGCCCTTTTTATCTCCAACAACAATAAGAACTGCAAATCCAACTTTATTTCCACCCTGAGTCTTTTTGGAAACCCTATTTACCTGAACTATTTGTTCTTCAAACCCATCCAAACTTGGCTGTCTTTCAAATTTTTTTGAATTATTATCCATTAGAATTTAAGTCCTCCTTCCCTTGCGCCTTCGGCGACTGCTTTAACTCTTCCATGATATCGATATGATCCTCTGTCAAAAACGACTTTTTCAATTTTCTTGGCGATTGCCTTTTTGGCAATCAACTTTCCTAATTCTTTTGCTCTTTCGCTTTTATTGAGTTTCTCTTTTAATGAAAGCTCTTTTTCCGTAACCCCAACTACTGTTTGTTTTTTTTGATCATCAATAACTTGAGCATAAACATATTTGTTTGATCGAAAAACAGAAAGTCTTGGTTGAGTTACGATTCCTTTTGCTTTTGCCCTAATTCTTGTTTGCCTTGTTTGTTTTACTGTTTTTTTCATAAATTATTTAGCTGTTCCCCCAACTGCTTTTGCCGCCTTTCCGGCTTTTCTTCTAATTCTCTCTCCAACATATTTTATACCTTTTCCTTTATATGGTTCCGGCGGCCTGACTGCTCTTACTTTTGCCGCTACATCTCCAATCATTACCTTATCAGATCCAGAAATGGTAATAATGTTTTCCGCTACTGTAAAAGTTATTCCCTGATCCGCTTTTATAATAACCTGATGAGAGAAGCCGACTGAAAGAGTTAAAACATTACCGGCTGCTTGTGCTCTATATCCTACACCGGAAAGTTCTAATTTTTTTTCAAATCCTTCACTTACTCCTTTTACCAAATTATTTAGCATTGCACGAGTAAGTCCGAATAAAGCGTTTGTTTCAATATCGTTCTTCTTTACTTGAGAAACTATAATTTGTCCATCTACAACTTCTGCTTTTATTCCCTCCGGAACAACAAACGAAAGTTGTCCTTTTGGACCGCTTATTACTACATTTTGTCCAGTAACGCTAACGTTTACTCCTGCTGTTACTACAATTGGTTTCTTACCTATCTTTGACATATATTACCAAATGGCGAAGAGAATCTCTCCCCCCAATCCTTTCTTATTGGCTTCCATTGCCGTCATTACACCTTGATTGGTTGAAACAACTACTCTTTTTCTGCCTCTTCTTCCAATTTCCAAAATTCTTTTTGCCGGAAGATAAACTCTAAGCGACGGCTTAGAAATAACATCAACATCTGTTAAAACCGGAATTCTGCTTTCGTATCGAATAACTGCTGTTAACGATTTTTTGCCTTTCTCGTTTTCTTCTTTTATGCTTTCCAAAAATCCTTCTTTCACTAAAACTTTTCCAATCTCTTTATTGATGTTTGAAAAAGGAAGCGCAACCTCTTTTCTTTTGGAAAGAGCGCTGTTTTTAATTCTAATAATAAAATCTGCAATTAAATAATTCATTTTTTAATTACCAGGTTGCTTTAACAACTCCCGGTAATTCTCCTTTCTGTGCTAACTCTCTAAAACAAATTCTACAAATACCGAATCTTCTCATATAGGCTCTGGATCTCCCACAGATACTGCATCTGTTTTTCTCCCTGGTTGTAAATTTTTGTTTTTGCGCTGATCTAACAACGTTTGATTTTTTTGCCATATTATTTTACAAAAGGCATTCCTAGCGCCTTTAATAATTCAAATCCCTGATTATTATCTTTTGCTGTTGTAACAATTGAGATTTCCAACCCCTGAATTTTATCAACCTTGCTTGCATCAATCTCTGGGAAAACCGTGATTTCCGTAAAACCTAAAGTGTAATTTCCGTGACCGTCAAAACTATCTTTCCTAACTCCATGAAAATCCCTAAATCTTGGAAATACAATTGTAACTAATTTTTGATAGAAATCATACATCCTCTTTCCTCTTAACGTTACCATCAATGCCACTTTATCTCCCTCTCTTAATTTAAAGGCTGAGATTGCTTTTTTTGCCTTCATTACTTTTGCTTTTTGTCCGGTAATTTGTCCCATAAGCACCGCTGCCTTTTCGATATTGCTCTTATCAGCCAACGCATCTTTTACGCCCATATTAACTACAATTTTCGACAAAACAGGAACAGCATTAATATTCTTAATTCCTAATTGTTCCTGTAAGCTTTTCGCTATTTCTGTTGTAAATTTATCTTGTAACGTACTCATATTTCTGACTCACACTTTTTACAAACTCTTGCTTTTGCATTTTTTCCCATTTTGTATCCCACTCTCGTTTCTTTATGACATTTTGGACAAACCAAAATTACGTTTTCTTCGGGAAGAGGTTTTGTTAAAGTTACAATTTCCGAAGGCTTTGTTTGAGATCTTGCCTTCAAATGTCTTTTGTATTGATTAACATTCTCAACCAAAACTTTACCTAATTTTGGAAAAACCTGCTCAACTTTTCCTGTCTTTCCCTTATCTTTTCCTCTTATGACTTTTACGTTATCGCCTTTTTTTAATTTCATATTAAATAACCTCCACTGCCATACTGGCAATTTTTGCAAAACCTCTATCTTTAACTTCTCTTGCAATTGGTCCAAAAATCCTGGTTCCTCTTGGATTTTTATCCGCTGCGCTATCAATTACCACTCCGGCATTATCGGAAAATCTAATATATGATCCATCTGCTCTTTTATGTTCTTTTCTTGCTCTGACTAAAACTACTTTTACAATTTCGCCCTGCTTAACCTGTCCTGTCGGAATAGCTTCTTTAACAACACAATTTAAAATATCTCCAATAAATCCAAATTTTCTTTTGTGTCCGCCAAAAATATGGATAACCTGCAAAACTCTTGCTCCCGAATTATCCGCAACTTTTAACATTGTTCTATGTTGAATCATTTTATTACCTCCACAACTTTAAAGAATTTACCTTTAGATATTGGCCTGGTCTCGGCAATTTTTACTTTTTGACCCAAGGCGAGAGTTAAATCTCCTGTATCCGCTTTATAATGACTCTCTCTTTTGATAAGTTTTCTATAAAGTGGATGTGCACTTCTTCTGGTTATCTCAACCACCACTGTTCTATTCATTTTTACCGATATTATTTTACCGTTAAATGTTTTCTGCATTTGCAATCTCCTTTTCTTTTAAAGCTGTTAAAATAAGCGCGATTTCTTTTCTCTTCCAAAATAGTTGTCTTGTATTTTTAAGCTTATTTTGTTTATTATCTAAATTAAGATTAAACAATGTTTCCTTCGCTTCTTTTAAAGCTTTTCTTAATTCTTTTTCTGATCTTGTAAATAATTCTTTCTTGTCTTTTGTTTTCATACTAGTTATCCTTTTCTACAATTCTTGTTTTTATACCCAATTTGTGACCGGCTAACCTTAGGGCTTCAAAAGCAACTTCTTTTGTTACCCCTCCCATTTCAAAAAGTACTCTTCCCGGTTTAATCGGCGCAACAAACTCGAATACATCACCTTTTCCCGATCCCATTCTGGTTTCCGCCGGTTTTTTGGTAATTGGCTTGTCTGGAAATATTCTGATCCACATTCTTCCGCCTCTTTGCGTGCAATGGGTAATGGCCTTTCTGGCTGCTTCGATTTGTCTTGCTGTAACCCAAGCCATACTATCGCTCATTAATCCAAATTCTCCAAAAGCTACGGTTGTACCCTTAGTCGCATTTCCCTTCATCATGCCTCTTTGTTGTTTCCTATATTTTGCTCTTTTTGGTACTAACATATTATTCTTCCTCCGGTCTATTTATCCAGACTTTTACTCCAATATATCCTTTTTTTGTCAGCGCCGGACTACTGGCATAATTGATATTTGCTCTTATTGTTGACAATGGCACTGTTCCAACTTGTAATTTTTCTCTTCTTGAAATTTCCGCCCCACCAACTCTTCCGGATAAAACTATTCTTACTCCTTTTGCTCCGGCCCCCATAACCCTTTCTGCTGTAGACGCTAAAACTCTTTTTGCCGGAAGTCTTCTTATTAATTGATCCGCAACATTTCGGGCAACCAAATATGCATCCAAATTCGGCTCTTTAACCGGCTCAACTCTTATGTCAAGCTTTGATTGATTTTTAACACTTGATTTTTTAACTAAATTGTTTTGAATAAAAGTTTTAAGCTCTTCAAGTCCTGTTCCACCCCTACCAATAACCATACCCGGTTTTGAAACATAAGCCGTAATTCTTAAACTGTTAATCGATCTTTCAATTTCAATTTCTGAAATTCCTGCCGGCCTAAGCTTCTCAAGAAGTGATTTTCTGATTTTAAAATCCTCCAAAAGAGTTTCCTTATATTTGTTGTCATCATACCAACGACTACTCCAGTTATAGATCACTCCCATTCTTATTACTTTCGGATTAACTTTTTGTCCCATTTAGTTTTTTTCCTCCTTCTTTGTTTCCAAAATTATTTTTATATGACTACCTTTTCTTTTGTATGGATGTACTCTTCCACGAGTGGAAGGGTGGAATCTTTTATAGGCCGGTGCTTCCAAAACATCAATCATTTTAATTTTTAATGACTCCTGTTTTAAATTATTATTATTTAAAGCATTAGCAATTGCGCTTTTTAAAGTTTTTTCCAAAGGCTGCCCGCCTCTGTTTTTTAAAACAGATAATGCTTTTAAAGCGTCTTCAATCGAAAGTTTTCTGATGGCATCCGCTACCAGTCTTACTTTTCTTGGCGCCACTCTTGCTGATTTTGATACTGCAATTACTTCCATAATGTTATGTCTTACTTATTTCTCTAGCTACTACTCTTCCATGAGATCTAAATGTTCTGGTTAAAGAAAATTCTCCCAAACGGTGACCTACCATTGTTTCAACAACGAATACATTTATAAAATTTCTGCCGTTATGAACCGCAAAGGTATGTCCGACAAATTCCGGTGGAATCTGGCAACTTCTTGCCCATGTTTTAATTACCGATTTATCACCGGTTTGCTTTTGTCTTTGCACCTTTAGCATTAACTTTGCGTCTATATACGGTCCCTTTTTTGCACTTCTACTCATAATTTATAAATCAATTCCGCTTAATTATGCGGACCCTGTTTCCTTTTTTGTAAAATCATTTTATTCGAATATCTTTTTCTATTTCTTGTATTTCCAACTGCTGGTCTACCGGCATATGTTTTTGGTGTAGTCATTCCGATACCTGATCGTCCTTCTCCTCCTCCGTGAGGATGACTTCTCGGATTTTGTGCGACTCCTCTAACAGTCGGTCTAATCCCCATGTGTATTTTTGTACCGGCTTTTCTAAAAAACTTATTTTTCCATTCAATATTTCCGATGTTTCCAACTGTTGCCAATCCTTTAGATAAAATCTTCCTGACTTCTCCTGACGGCATTTTTAGATGGACGTAGTCTCCTTCTTTGGCTGCAATTACTGCACCTGTTCCTGAACCTCTGGCTATTTGTCCACCTTGGCCTGGATTAATTTCAACATTGTGAACAACCGTTCCGATTGGCATTGCCGAAAGCGGTAAAGCGTTTCCTACTTTTAGATCCACGTCGTCACCCGATACGACAATTGCGTTAAGCTTTAAACCCTCGGGAGCTAAGATGTACCTCTTTTCTCCGTCTTTGTATTGTACCAGAGCGATGTCGCAAGTTCTATTCGGATCGTATTCCAAGGCGACAACCTTTCCTTCAATATTTTTTTTGTCTCTCTTGAAATCAATTACCCTGATATATCTTTTCTGTTCTGCCCCCTGATGCCTGACCGAAACTTGCCCCGATGCATCTCTTCCTGAATTTTTCTTTTTTATAAACTTTAAATTATTCATATTATTTTTGTGATCCCGCATCAAAAATTCCAATTTTCTGATCCTTCTTTAAAAGAGCTATTGCCTTTTTAAAAGGCTGTTTTACAGTTTCTATTCTTTTTATTCCCGTTTTTGAACTTCTTCCTTTTACCGTAATTGTTGAAACTTTTAAGACATTAACTTTAAATTGTTCTTCAATCGCCTTTCTAATATCTTTTTTTGTCGACTGAATTGTTACTTTAAATGTATACTTACCTTTTGAAGCATCAGTCATCGATTTTTCACTAATTATTGGTCCCAAAATAACGTTTAATGCGTTCATATTATTTTAAAAATGTCTCCTTTAGGCTTTCAATCGCATCTTTCATAAAAAGAATCCTGCTATTTGCTAAAACTGCATATGTATTTAATTGATTTGATGAGACAATACTGACTCCTTTAATATTCCTTGCCGCTTTGGAAACATTTGCAAAATCCACTCCTGCTTTTGGCGTAACTAATAATAATGACTGACCTTTGGTAATTAATTCCAATTTCTGAACTACATCTGCCATTTTCTTTGTTTTCGGCTCAATCTTTTCAAGGCCGGAGATAATTTTTATTTCACCGTCTTTAAGTTTTGCCGAAAGAGCTGAAAAGAGTGCAATTCTTCGCATATTTTGGTTTAATTTCATGGAAAAATCTCTTGGTTTTGGACCAAAAGCAATTCCTCCGCCGACAAAAATTGGCGCCGATGCCGCTCCATGCCTAGCTCTTCCTGTCCCTTTTTGTCTGTAAATTTTGCGGGTTGAGATTGCAACTTCACCTCTTGATTTAGTTTTTAAAGTACCTCTTCTTTGATTTGCTAAATAGACTCTAACTGCCTGCGCCATTAAAGAATTATTAATCTTTACTCCGAAAATCTCCCCCGGCAAGGTAACACTTCCGGCAACTGTTCCTTTTAAATCATAGACACTCAGTTTTAAGCCTGTTTCTTTTGGAGCAGAAGCTTTAACGACTGCCTTTTTGACGATTTCTTTTTTGGCAACCGTTGCTTTTTTTACCGCAACCTTTTTTTTGACTTTAACTGTTTTTTTAACTGTTGGCATTTTCTTCTCCTGTCTTTACTTCTTCTGTTTGTTTCTCTTCTACTACCGGTGCCTCTTCCGCTACCACCTGAGGCTCTGCTTGGGTTTCAGCTGGCGCTTCTTCAACCGCTAATTCTACAACTTCTTTATAAAGCGGGACGAATTTTTTATTGGTTCCCGTCTTTTTAACAATCACGATCGAATTTAATGATCCAGGAACTAAACCCTTAACTAGTAACATTCCATCGGCTGTAACTTCAATTATCTCAAGGTTTTTGACGGTAACCGTGTCTTGTCCCATTCTTCCGGCCATTTTTTTGCCTCTATAAACTCTTCCCGGAGTGGTTGTCTGTCCGATTGATCCTGGCGCTCTTTCTCTGTCTGATTGTCCATGAGTTCTTGGTCCACCTTTAAAACCCCATCTTTTAACTCCGCCAGCAAAACCTTTCCCCTTGGAGATTCCGGTTACATCAACAATATCTCCCGGTATAAAAACATCCGAAACATTTATTTCTGTCCCGGACGTTACGTCTACCACGTCATCTACCCTTACTTCTCTTAAAAAGCGGGCTGCTTCTGGAAGTCCCGCTTTTTTACTATGATTACTAATTGCTTTTTTAGCCTTCTTATTGGTACCAATTCCAAGTTGAAGCGCGTTATAACCTTCTTTATCGGCTGATTTTACTTGTGTGACAAAATTTCCAGCCACAACAACTCCTGTTAAAGGAACTCTTGTTCCATCTTGCAGGAAACCTTGTTTCTGATAAGTTTTTTTACCGATAAGTGCTGTTAACTGCATAATATCTCTCTTTAAAACAAAAAAAGCGACCACATAGTGTCGCTTACTTAAAAAAGTAAATCTAAGGCGCTTCTATGTAGCTTTAATCACCTCCGCCGCTTTTACCATTTTGTTACCTGTAATTATATAGTAGCCTGAATCTAAATGCAAGGGGATCTAAACTGAAAATGAATTAAAAATCAAAGAAGAACTACAGGAACTCTCAACCCCTTGGACACTAATCTTTTAATCTGCTCTCTACCTTGTCTTATTATAAATTCCTCTGTGGATTTTTGCGGTTTCTTTGAGGCTTTCTTATTGTCAAACAAAAAATTTAAGTTCATACTTCTTCCTTTTAAACTGTTTAAGGTCCTCTTTTCATAGCTTAATGGCTGAACATAGGTAAGCTTAACCTATAAGCAATAAACTCTCAGTCATACAAATTACTAAAAATGTGTAACTTCGATTACAAAACTTCAAGGCCTACTTTACTTTTGCAGGATTTAAAAGTACTATAGCTTTAGAAAAAATAGTTTATTATGCAAGCAGTAATCTTAGCAGGCGGTGAAGGGACAAGAATGAAACCTTTTACAAATACTGCTCCAAAACCAATGGTTCCAATAGATGGAAAGCCATTAATAGATTGGCAACTGGCTCAACTAAGAGCAAATGGAATAACGGATGTTGTAGTTTATGAATCTTATCTTCCGAAAGTGTTACAAGAACATCTGGGAGATGGATCACAATTTGGAATGAAGATTGAACACAGGGTTCTTTCCTTAGGAAGAGGCAGTGCCGGTTGTATAAAAGATGCTCTCCAAAGACTCCCGGACGAACAACAAGATTTACCAATTCTATGTGGAGATATAATTTCTGACATTAACCTCGCTGCCATGATTAAACAACATGAAAGCGACCGTCCCTACTTAACTTTAGCTGCTACAGAACATCGAACTCCTTACGGTCGCGCTCGAGCAGCTGGAAAGCGAATATTATCCTTTGATGAAAAACCTACTGACTGGGAGAATACAGGCGTTTATGTAGTTTGGAAAGGCGCTCAAAAACGAATGCCGGATAGCGGTAATTTTTCAACTGACTACATCGAGCCCTTAATTACCAGAGGTTTACATGTATATAAATATCCTCACGAAGGTTACTGGTGGGATGTAAGAGATATGAGCGTTGTGTCTGAAATAGAAAGCTCTACCAAGGTTATAGAAGGAAAAATACAATTAGTGGATGAAAACGCACATACCGGGAAATCTATTGAGGCTAAATGATTACATTCTGATTTCGACGTTGACGCCTGCGGGGAGCTCCAAATGAGTTAAAGAATCAATGGTTTTTTCGGTTGGAGAAATAATATCAATTAATCTTTTGTGAACGACTATCTGAAAGTGGTCTCTGGCGTTTTTATCAATGAATGGAGATGTATTTACTGCATATACCGACCTTTGGGAAGGAAGTGGGATTGGCCCAACAACTTTAGCTCCGGTTCTTATCGCCGTATCTAAAATCTGCTGACACGTAGAGTCGATTACTCTCGCGTCGTAACTTTTTAAACGAACTCTAAGTCTTCCTTTTGGCATATGTTAGTAAATAAAAGTGCGGGGGAGGAAAATTAGGCAATGATCTTGCTGATTACTCCAGCTCCTACTGTTTTTCCACCCTCTCTTACCGCGAATCTGAGTCCTTCTTCCATGGCTACGGGGACGATTAATTTGACTGTCATTTTAGCATTATCTCCCGGCATAACCATTTCAACACCTGCTGGCAAAGCCGCTTCTCCAGTTACATCGGTTGTGCCGATATAGAATTGCGGTCTGTATCCCGTAAAGAATGGTGTATGTCTTCCGCCTTCTTCTTTGGTAAGAATATAAACTTCCGCTTCAAATTCTTTGTGTGGTGTAATTGAACCTGGTTTGGCCAAAACTTGTCCTCTTTCAACATCGGCTTTTTCAATTCCTCTTAAAAGAATTCCAACATTGTCTCCTGCTTGACCTTCGTCCAAAGACTTTTTAAACATTTCAACTCCTGTTACAACTGAAGCTTTGGTTGGTCTGATTCCAACGATTTCAACCGGCTCGTTAACTTTAACTTTTCCTCTGGTAATTCTTCCTGTAACAACTGTTCCTCGTCCTTTGATTGAGAAAACGTCTTCAATCGGCATTAAGAATGGTTTTTCGGTATCTCTAACCGGTGTTGGAATATAGCTGTCAACCGTGTCCATTAAGGCCATTATTTGTTTTTCTGCTTCTGGATCGCCCTCTAAGGCTTTAAGCGCTGAGCCTCTAATGATTGGCGTATCATTCCCAGGATATTGATATTTTGTTAAAAGCTCCCTAACTTCCATTTCAACCAAATCTAAAAGCTCTGGATCTTGAACCATATCACATTTGTTAAGAAAAACGACGATTGATGGAACTTGAACTTGGTGTGCGAGTAAAATGTGTTCTCTGGTTTGTGGCATGGGGCCGTCCGGGGCTGAAACTACGAGGATTGCACCGTCCATTTGGGCGGCTCCTGTAATCATATTCTTAATATAATCT
>Ga0182027_10013835_pt1 | contig 11204 bp, 10 predicted proteins | sample 712E1DmetaG_FD_121300 | JGI IMG/M metagenome (GOLD analysis project Ga0182027, IMG submission 121300) | Permafrost microbial communities from Stordalen Mire, Sweden - 712E1D metaG (Illumina Assembly) | ecosystem: Environmental > Terrestrial > Soil > Wetlands > Permafrost | place: Sweden...
GTCAGTCCGATGGATCTGGAAGCAAGAGAAAGAAAACAACAAAGGCGCTTAGAAGAAAGGAAAACAGAAAGGAGCCAGACAGCAGCCTCTCGAACGCACTTGACAATCCCCATAGCAGGGCAAGCGCCCTCGCTTGCCGTCGTCGAATCGGCAACCGGAGCGGTTGCCCTACAATCGATCGTAAAGATTCGGGTGTAAAGTACAGCATTGTTCGCCCATGGATTCTTGGTTACAATTGCCTAAGCAGCCAGTTATGTGGGCCCTGCTCGCGGCAAGAAGCGCACTCTCAAAGGGTGCGGCCAAGGGGCAGGATCTGGTCGCAGGCTTTACGCCTGTGCAGCGGAAGGGTAACTGAGACATGCGTTACATGGTCTTCGGCGACGTTCACGGGAATCTGGTGGCGCTGGATACGGCGCTGGCGGCGGCACAAGACCTCGACGTTGACGGATATCTGTTCGTCGGCGATCTGATCGGCTACGGTCCGCAGCCGTTGGAATGCATCGAGCGGTTGCTGGCGTTTCAGCGCGACGGTGCCCTGGCCTGGGTGATCGGCAACCATGAAATGGTGATCCGCGGAGAACTGGATTCCTCAGGCTACAACGAGGAAGCGCAGCAAACGTTGAGTTGGACGCGGGAATTGGTGGAGAAGACGCCGTGGGCGAAGGAGTTTATCGCCTCGGGCAACCTCACTGTGCAGGTGGACAATCGGATCTGGCTGGCGCACGATTCGTTGGCTTCTCCCAGCAACATGCATTATCACCGCTACCCGCAGAACGCGAAGAGCGAACTGGCCTGCTTGCTGTTTTACAAGGGACGAGTCTGCTTTTACGGCCACACGCACACGATGAGGGGCGAACTGTTGCGCGACGGTGCCGTGGTGCTGGTCCCCATGGACGCGCAAGAGCCTGGGACGGCTGACCCGAAACCGTTGGTACTTCCCGAAACGGACCTAGCCTGGATCGGCACGGGCTCGACCGGCTTCCCGACCAATGAGGAACGAAAGGCCGAATTCCTGATCCTCGACGATGGGGGCGGAGAAGTTTGGAAGATCGAGAAGTATGCGGCGACGTATCCCCGCGCGGAGGCGCGCGAGCGGGCGGAAAGCATCCTGACGGAAACATGCAGTCGTGCGGTGGCGGAAAGAATCGCGCGCTGGCTGTAAACGGCTTTATCGATCGTCGAACCGTGCGAATGACCGGGTCAGGGAAAAAGGCTGGGAAAGCAGCCCGGCGCGGACCGTCTCAATTCAGCAGTTGTCTTACGCAATCGATCAACATCTGAACCGGGAAAGGTTTCATCAGGTACTTCGATCCCGTTTTGCTTAGAAAGAGGTTGATCTGGGGATCGGCGGCGAAGCCGGTGATAAAGATGAAGCGATCGGCGAGTGGTGGACGGGTTTCCACGGCATGTTGGTACAATTGATCGCCCCGCAATCGGGGCATCATTACGTCGCAAATGACGGCGTCGTAATCATTGGCCTTGATCTTCAGAAACGCCTCTTCACCATCATTGGCCACGTCCACAAGAAAATTCTGGTCCGCAAGAATCCACTGCAAAGCGACTGCCAACTGTCGGTCATCGTCCACCAGAAGAATGGCTTTGAACTCGATGGCGTCGGACGGGCGAACGGCAAAGTCCGGCTGGGATTTGAATTCCATATCAGGTTAAGGTCAGCACGCCAAATGCCAAATTTGGAAGAGGGAAAACCGCCGAAACTGGCGTATTTGGCAGCAAAACTCAGGGATTGACATGCAGGGGCCGGTGTTTATACTCAATCCTTGTAGTCTTTGGAAGAGTAAGACCGTTCCGAAGTACTCGGAACGGTCTTGTTGCATGCAGGACTTAACGAAGAAAGGTGAGTAAAGTACATATGGCAACAGGCAAAGTGAAGTGGTTCGATACGAAAAAGGGTTTTGGGTTTATCCAGCAGGAAGGCGGTGCGGATGTTTTTGTGCATTACACCTCAATTTCCGGTGGCGGATTCAAAAACCTCGAAGAGGGTCAGGCTGTGGAGTTCGAGCTTGTCGATTCGCCGAAAGGCCCGAAGGCTGCGAACGTCATTGTGAAGTAACTTTCAGCGGAAAACATCGAAACCCCCGACCGCAACCGCGGTCGGGGGTTTTTGTTTTTGTATCAGCCGCTTGCCATGGCCCCGTGAAAGCGCACCGTTTGGTTCAAGAAGGGACGGCGATTCGTGTCTGGCGCGAAGGCGCACCAGACGGCACCCGCCTGCGTGGCCATAGCCACTTCGTCGTGGCGAAGGCCCGAGGCGGGCGCGCTCCCCGTTTGAACTGAATCGTTCCGGCTGGATGCCGTTGAAAAAGTCGCTTCCGTCTGTAGCGGCGGTCTGCGACCGCCGAAATTTCCCCAGGAACGACAGTCGGCGCTCCCGGAGCGCCGCTACAATCGCCGTTTTCAACAGCCTCTTTGCACTCAACCCCTGAAGCCCTTCTCGACGAGAGCGATCCGCTCCGCTAACATCCATCGCATGAGGACATCCGCACCGCGAACCTTACGACACCCGTTGTCGCTGGTGCTGTTCTTTGTGATGACCGCCAATGTTTGGAGCGCGAGCACCAGTCCATTCTTCAACGTTCTGGATTACGGCGCGCACAACGACGGTTCGGCAAGCTCAACGGAGGCGATCCGATCCGCCATCCATGCGGCCAGGGTTGCCGGCGGCGGAACGGTGTACCTCCCGTCTGGAAACTATGTGACCGGACCGATTGAACTGGTCAACAACCTCGTGCTCCACATCGACGCCGGGGCGACGCTGCGGTTCCCGGCTGTCCGTCTGCCGTACACGAAGGGCAGGATCCAGGGCATCGAATGCCTCACCCCAGTGCCGCTGATTGGCGGGCAGAACCTCCAGAACGTCACCATCACCGGCCGCGGCGTTCTCACCACCGACAACGCCGAGTGGGTCAAACTGATGGGCGGACCCACACCGAGATCCGCCGCCGGGCCCGGATCCGCGTTCGGGCCGGCGTGGAACCATCTGTTGGAATTGCTGCAGAAGAAAACACCGCAGCCGGAAGAGGAATATCTCAAAGCTGCACCATTCCTGCGGCCCGCGTTCATCCGCACGATGGATAGCACCAATATCCTCATCGAGGGCATTCACATCTTCGGTTCATCATTCTGGACGATTCATCTTCTGTATTCGGAGAACGCGGTCGTTCGCGATGTCAGCCTCGAAACGTTTCCGGGCGCGTTCACCGGCGGCATCTATATCGATTCCAGCCGGAACGTGCGAATTTCCAACTGCTACCTCGACTGTGGCGACGATGCCATCACCCTCAAAGCGGGCAAGGATGCCGACGGCCTGCGGGTCAATCGTCCGACCGAGAACGTGTCGATCACCGGCTGCATTGTCCGCCGCGGTTCCGGCGCGATCGTGATCGGCAGCGAGACATCGGGAAACATCCGCAACGTCGTGGCCAGCGGAATCCTCTGTCAGGAAACCCAGATGGGCATCAACATCAAGAGCGAACGGGGCCGCGGCGGGATCGTCGAAGACATTCGCATCGACAACATGATCATGGACGATGTCGGCAAAGCCATCAGCGTTTCCCAATACTATTCCATGCAGGGGGAAACAGCAGTCGCCGAACAACCCGTGTCGGTGCGAACGCCGGTCTTTCGCAACATCGTCATCAGCCATGTGACCATTAACCGGGCCCGGGGCGCCACGAACTTTGGCTGGAACCCCGACAGCATCAGCGGGAACAGGTCTCAGCCGCCGGTGACGATCAACATCGACGGATTGCCGGAGATGCCGATTTCAGGGCTGCGGATCAGCGACGTGATCGCGTCAGGCAAAGCCGGCCTGAAAGCCCGCAACACCGTCGGGATGGAGTTACACAACGTGCAGGTGAACCCCGATGCCGGCCCGGCCTTCATCGTGCGGGATTCGAAGGAACTGGAATTGGACGGCCTGACCACGCGCAAACCGTTGGCGGACGCCCCCGTGATCCGACTTGAGCGCAGTCCCGGTGCCGTCGTCTGCGCGAGCCATGCGTTTGCCGGCACCGGCACGTTCCTGTCCGTTCCACCGGGCGAACTGAAGACCGTCGTCCTCGAAGGCAACACCCTCACCAGTGCCCGGAAACCGACCGAAGAAGCGAACGGGAAGTTTGAGTAAATCTGAACTGATAGGAGATTGCTTGTGGAGATCAGGGGAGACGGGTGCGAACAGATTCCGCCCGCATCAGGAATCTGCATTGACCTGCACTCCCTTCATGGCTTGCAGAGTATTGCGTGTGTGCAGGCCAAGTAAGGCGAAAACCGGTGGGCTGGGGCGCGATGGAGTCTTCATGGTGAATTGTAGGGCGTGATGCCTGCCCTTCAGGTATCACGCCGTGTCGTCGGGTTTCGTGGAGGAGTGGCGACCGCCGGCGCGAAATCCTGCGGGCGTTCGCGCCCTACAATATGTCGCAAGGATTCAAGCGCTTGCCGGCGTCACGCTCACTCCAAAACGGCAACGAAACCGCCGTGCGGCTGCAAGGCAACTTCCAACTTCCTATCGCGGCCGAGGTGGACCGGCTCCTGGCGGAACGAGAGATTGCCGCCGTCGCCATCCGTTATGAGCGTGCCGTGGCCGCGAGCGCGCAGTTCTCTCAGGTCCAGCGTGAGTGTTCTCGCGGTCGTTTCACCGTTGATGCCGGCCAGATACCAGCGGCCTTCGCCTTTGCGCGCGAGCACCGCAAACTTGCCCGGGTAGCCGTCCAGGAATTTCGTGTCGTCCCACACGCTCGGTACACCCTTGAGAAAGTCCCGGACATAAACCGGCGCGTTCGCCATGCCCTCGGGAATCTCCGCATAATGCTGGATGCCCGACGTGAACAACACCGAGAGCGCCAGTTCGAACGCGCTCGTCGTCCGACGCTCGATGCGACGGATGCGGTCGAGCACCATCGGCGTGAAATCCATCGGATCAAACACGTTTCGCGTGAACGGAAGCATGGTCGCGTGCGCCGGCTCTTCGTCGGCGTTCTTCTGTTCGAACGTGATAAACTCCAGTCCCTTGATCGCTTCCATCGTCATGAGGTTCGGATAGGTCCGTTGCCAGCCGCGCGGCAGCGTCGCCCCATGGAAATTCATCAGGAAGCCGTACGTCGCCGCGTCGTCGAGAATATCCTGGTAATAATTGATCACCGACTGGCCGTCCCCGCCAAAGAAATCGATCTTCAGTCCGGCCACGCCCATGGACTTCAGCTTGGTAAACTCCGCCATCCGGCTCTCATGGGTGAGCATACGGTCTCTTGGCGTCTGCGGGGCCGAGTTCCAATCGCCCGCCGAGTTGTACCAGAGCAGAATTGCCACATCTTTGCCGCGGGCGTAACCGACCAGTTCCTTGATCTTGTCGTAGCCGATCTGTTTGTCCCAGAGCGCGTCGATGAGGCAGTACCGCCAGCCCATTTCGGCGGCGTAATCGATGAACCGTTTCTGCACGTCGTAGGTCGTGTTGCGGTCGCCGAGGAGCGGCCAACTCCACGACGCTTTGCCGGGCTTGAACGACGAAATTGCAGGATGCACCGGTTTCTCGGCCAGATCGATGCCCAGCGTGGATTCGGCGATGGTCTTGAGGTCGCCGACCACGAGGATGCGCCACGGCGTGAGCCAGGGGAGTTTCGACGTAGGATTGACGGGACCGCCTTGAAAATTCTCCCGCGGATCGGGAAAGCCGACCGCATACTCGCCATCGGGCGATTCGGAACGCAGCCGAGTGCCGCAGTAATTCCGCGACAGGGAGCCCTCGGTCACGAGCAGCCAGGTGTCACCGGAACGGAACAGCGCGGGGTACACCCAACCCGCCCCGGTCGGCGATGGTGTGCCAATGGGAATATCCTTTTCATAATACTCCTCGTAAGAGGGATGCGTCTGCGCCCAACCGCTCTTGGCCACCGACATCGGCTGCAGCCATGCCCGCGTGCCCGGCAGGAAGTGAAACGACGAAACCTCCCCGGTCAACCGGTGCGTCGCCGAATCTTTCTCGGGGAAGAAATAGCGAAACGCCAGACCGTTGTTGGAGACCTGAAAGATGATGTCCATCTTCTGACCGGCGGCGGTTTGCAAATGGAACACCATTCGGTTCGCGAGATAGCTATTCACGCGCCGCTTGGCCGTGAGAATCTCGTAGCGATCGCGCACACGTTCCGTTCTGGATTCCGACAGCAGTCGCAGTTTCTGTGAGAAATCGGCATCGTCGCGTACCAGGCCGAGGCGGGCCCCCTGCAGGACGGGTTTGTCATCGAACTGGACTGCGTACCGCGGCGCGCCGGTGGCGTCGAGATAGAAGTCAACCACCAGCCTGCCATCTGGACTGGCCATGCTCACCCCTGCCGTTTTCACCGCCGCATCGGCAGTGCTGATACTGGTAAAAACCGCTATGGACACGAGAAGTGTTACTGCACGAACGTGTATTGCCTTCACCCCGGGCAGGTTAAAGTGCGTCTGCGAACTGTGCAAGACGGAAGTCTCGGCGGGTGGTGTTCTCCTTGCGTATCTCGGCACTACAAGCGAGAAATGGCGAGGAATGTAGGCCGACTCTGCGAGTCGGCGCTTCGGTGGGGATACAATACTTCCGCCGACTCGCAGAGTCGGCCTCCATCATCGCAGGCCGGTTCGTCTCGCTCTGTCTCGCGGCTTCGGCCTGGGCTCGTTGGCGTTCCCGCCGCATACGGGTGCGTGGATGCGAGGTGTGTCCGGGGACGCAGGCTGAAGCCTGCGGCTACATGGATCGACGGTGGTTCCCCTCAGCCCTTTGCCACCATCGGGGTGATGCGTTTCACCAGTTGAACGGCAAATCCCCACGGATCGCGGAGCATGGCGAGTCTGTCACCATTGCCGGCCACGGTCACCTCGCCCTCGGCGGTGGCGCCGGCCTGAAGCAACCGGGTTCGCGTGGCGCCGACATCGTCCACCACAAAGGCCACATGGAGCACCAACGGGTCGGTGCCCCGGTAATTGGGCACGGGCGCGACCGGGTTGTGATAGATCTCGATCACCGTCTGTCCGCTCGCGTCCGCCACGAAACGGGTATTGGTTGGCGGACCGAAACTCCGCACGGTGCGCATGGCGAGATTGGCCTCGTACCATTTCGCCATGGCGATCGGGTCGGGTACATTGAAAGCGACATGCTCGATTTTCATGCTGCCATTGATACCAGATCAGGAGCCGACCGGCAAACAAACCGCAAGCCAAATCGCGAATGAACGCGAATCCAATCTCGCCAAGAGAATTGTCTTTGCGCCTTTGCGTCTTAGCGTGAGAGAGCAGCCGGTCGCGCCCGGCCGCCGTCGCGCCGCGAAGGCGGAAAGGGCGCTCCCACATCACGGCTGCGGTGATTGCTTGCCCGAGGGCTTGATCACTCCCCAGACAGCGATCGAGCCGACGACGAGCACCCAAAACGGCAGCACCGCGAGGCCGGGGATGGCTTCGGCAACCAGGCCGGGAAGAATCATCCATTGCCGTCCAAGGATGAGAAACAACAGCGCGGCGGTCACAAGGTCGAGGGTCCATTGCAGCGGCGGCACGAACTCGACCACGGCCGACAACAGATCGGAAACCACGGCGACCACGAAGGCTGCAGCGAGACGGGTTTTGCGTGCAAACACCACCCGCGGTTCTGGCGTGCGCGGGGGATCGGTCTTCGGCAGCACTTCCCAGGAATCATCCTTCATCGTCCGGACATTAGACCATGTTGCCGGCAAAACGGGTAATGATAAATCGTACCGCGGAGCCAGAATCCCGGTCGCGGCCGGTGCTGGGAGCATCGGCGTCAATGCACTTGCAGCGGAGCCCGGGTTTTGCGAGGATGCTCCGCATCGCGCTCGATGAATTACCACCTGAGTCAACACGGCCAGGATGTGGGCGTCTTCCCCTTGGAGGAGTTGTGTCGTCGCCGACTGGCCGGGGAATTGACGGGTACCGAGTTCGTCTGGGGCGAGGGGATGGACGAGTGGGAGCGGTTGGACGCTGTGTTACACCCGGAAATGCCGGGCGCCGTCCCGGCACCGCCTCCGATCCCGAAACGGAAATCGAACCATCTTCTTGCTCTGGGGATCACGGCGGGCGTCCTGTTGATTCTGGCAGTTCTGGTGTCCGCGGGAATCGTCGCCATGAGGGTCCTCAATCGCCTGCGACCTGTATTGAGGCAGGCGAGCTCAAGATCGGGAGGGGACGACGGAGAATTGGCGCTGACACTGGCCAGGAAACCGATTCCCTCGACCACCAATACCCTGATGGCGGCAGACGTGTTGCCAAGAGCCAGGGAATTCCGCATTCGCCAGTATTTGGAAGGGTACGAGAAGCGCGGCGAGCGCAATCCGTCGTGTGACGCGGAAGCCGTGGAACTGATTCGACGCTGGATTGATCCCAGCGACGGAAGCGCCATGGAAACGAACTCCGCTTCGCTTCTGGTGTTGAGTGACAGGCTGTCGACCAATCCAGCCTGTACCGATCCCCTGGTCTTGACGGTGGCAGGTGTCAACGCGGTGGAGTTGCACGAATCTGTCCATCGATTGGAACGTGCCGCGAGAGAATTTCCGCATTCTCGCCACAAGGCCTATCCGAAGTTTTATGCGACCGTGATGTTGGCCAGTAAGTTCCGGGCAGGCTCGGCCCGTTTGCCGGCTCTGGATGCCTCGGCGAGGCAATTCCTGCGCGACGCGCTCAAGGACGGAAGCATTCTGCCGGAAGATCAGGCCGAACTCGCCGACGTGCTCGTGCTGGGCTGGGGGAGCGCGTTTTTTGCCCGCAACGCCGCAGTCATTCCCAGCTATGTGCAAGCCGGAGGAAAACCTTTCCGATGGTTGGCGCTGGTGCTGGACGGCGAGCATGAAATCAATGAAGCGTGGAAGTCCCGAGGAGGCGGCTATGCCAATACCGTTGGCCCGGAGGGTTGGAAGGGATTTGCCGAGCATCTTTCCATGGCGCGTCAATCCTACATCAAAGCTTGGGAACTTCGTCCCGATCTTCCTTTGGCGCCCTGCCGGATGATCCGCGTTTCGCTCGGCGATTCCGGTCTTCAGGAAATGCGGATGTGGTTCGATCGCACGGTTGCGATTCAGATGGATTATCCACGTGCGTGGAGCGATCTGCGCTGGGGGTTTCGTCCCCGGTGGCATGGTGATTACGACGCGATGCTCGCCTTGGGGATAACTGCCCTGAATACCCGACGGTTTGACACGGTTGTGCCGCGCAGGTTTTTTGATTCGGTCTCCGATCTGGAATCAGAACTCAAGTTGCCGGCCGGTCAGCACATTTACGGGCGCGCGGATATCTGGCCACACCTGCAGGAAATGTACGAAGGATACATTGCCGAGGTTTCGGAAGGCCCAACACACGAAGCATGGCGTGCCAGTTATGCCGTAGTGGCCTACTTCGCGGGGAAATACGACGTGGCTCGGAGACAGTTGGAGGCGCTGAACTGGCAGCCCCCGCCGCAGGGCTTTGCCGGATGGGGGAGGGACCTGTCTCTGATGCCCTTGGAAGTGGCCGCCCGCACGAGTCCAGTGGGCGAGCAGATTGGGAATGCCGAATCCCGTCGCACGAGCGGAAACATCGACGCCGCACTGCGACTGTATACCGAATTGGCTGCGGCAACCAACACGGACGAACGTACCCGGGCGTTCATCCAAGATCGATTGTTCACGCTTGATACGGAACGGCGTTTGAAGACCGGTGAGTGGGTTGATTTTCTTCCCGTGGGAGAGGATCTTCGCGGGTGGCATATTGAAAGAGGCAGGTGCAAGTGGTTACCCGATGGCGCGCTGGAGGTTCAATCGGACGAGGGAGGCCACCTTCTGTATTCCCGGGTGCGTGTGGGAACCGATTTTGAAGTGAGAGGAACCTTCGAAGTCGTGCAAAGCTCCAGCAAGGCTTTTCAGGCCGGTTTGGTCATGGGAACGCCACAATACGATTTCCCCGGCTGGTATGCGTTTCGGATGAAACGGAATGCCGACGAAGGCGATGTGGCCAGCTTTTCTCACCGCTGGACCACAAGACAAATCCGCACTCCTGTCGCACTCAACTCCGAAACGAATTCGTTTCAGTTTCGGTTTCAAAACGGGCTGGTGAGTGCCTCTGTCGACGACAAACAGATCTTCACCGAAGTCACTCCGCCCGAGGGCACGTCCATACACACGAACGAGTTTCTCTTGGGCCCGGGCGCCTTGAATGACATGAATGATACCGTGATTCGGTATCGCAATGTGCAGGTTCGGAAACTCACGTCGCATTGAAGTGGCACGGTCCCGGCCAGGAATCGCGGCGGGAACACCGGTTCACGCAAAGCCGCGAAGCCGCCAGGAACCTCCAGAGCTTTGCTCCTTCGAAAAACCGCTCGTAGGGGCAGACCTATGTGTCTGCCCTCTCGCAGTCCGGCTGGGCGGACACGCAGGTCCGCCCCTACACTTCGACTTGATGGACCCTGTCCCAAACACCCTCTTAGTCCACGCCTAGGAGTTCGACTTCGAAGACCAGCGTGGCGTTGGGAGGAATAATGCCGCCGGCGCCACGATCGCCATAGCCCATGCTGGGGGGTATCGTGAGTTTGCGAACCCCGCCGACTTTCATGCCCGCTACGCCTTGATCCCATCCTTTGATGACCTGACCGGCTCCGAGTTGGAAGGAGAACGGCTGACCGTGATCCTTGGATGAATCGAACTTGGTGCCGTTGGTGAGCCAGCCCGTGTAATGCACCGTGACGCGCTTGCCGGCAACGGCTTCGGCGCCCGTACCGACCTTGCTGTCGTCCATTTTCAACTCGGTCACATCAGCAACAGCAGCAGGCTGAGCGGGCGCATTGGCGGCCGGTTGTGTGGCTGGTGCGGCCTGTTTGGGCGCCTCCTGGTTGGGTGTTTCCTGTTTGGCGCAAGAAATTGTCAGGACGACAACGGATAGAACGAGAGAACACGACGTAGCGAACCGATTCAATGTCATAAAATAAACCCTCATGGTAGTGATGTTGAAGAGCGATAATGGAGGCGCAGTCTAAACGCGGTGAATGCCGATTGCAAGCGCCCCGCTCGTAGTGGGTGTGATGAGAAGTGACGGTCAAAGATTGCCTGGCAGGCTGGTGGCGCAAGCGTCCCTTATAGTGGTTCTAGAGTTATTCAGCAGGTGGCGAGGAGAGCAACCATGGGCTCCCCGCAGCCACCTGTGAATAACTCTGCCCAAGGCCACAATTTGCCCATGAA
>Ga0182027_10013836_pt1 | contig 11203 bp, 7 predicted proteins | sample 712E1DmetaG_FD_121300 | JGI IMG/M metagenome (GOLD analysis project Ga0182027, IMG submission 121300) | Permafrost microbial communities from Stordalen Mire, Sweden - 712E1D metaG (Illumina Assembly) | ecosystem: Environmental > Terrestrial > Soil > Wetlands > Permafrost | place: Sweden...
GGGCTTCTCATTGTTTGGGTGTTCCTGGAAGGCTGCGGCGGTTCCAGCAAGCCGCCCGCCACACCAGCGTGCCAGCTGGCTAGCGACTGCCAGAATAAGCTTCAGTGCGTGCAGGGGTACTGCGTCGCCGCGTGCGAGACATCCAAGGACTGCCAGTCGGGCGAACGGTGCATTATTGCCACGGAGGGAAATACCTGCCAGCCTACGGAGAAGGCGACTTGTCAGTATACGAGCCAGTGCACGGTGCCTTTGGTCTGCGCCATCGACTTTCAGTGTCGCAATCAATGCCTTCAAGACCGCGACTGCCCCACCGGCGAGAGCTGTACTTCCGTAACCCACGTGTGCGTGGATCCTTCGATCGACAAGAACTACGACTCGACGACGCACGATTTTATAGGTATCGATGCGGGCGTGTTCGATGACGGTGGGACGCAGATCGGTGGCAGGGATGCCGCCGCAGACGTTCCGTCCGCTGGCGACGGCGCAACCGACGCGCCGTCCCTCACACCGGACAGCGGCCCAGTCGTGTACGACGGCGGGGTGGGTTCAGACACGGGCGGAATTTCAGGTGGTCGCGATTCGGGAACCGCGGGCACGAGCGGCTCCACTTGTACGCCTGGTCAGGCCCCCACCAACTTCGGGCAGCCCGCTACGAGCGACTCCAACCCCAGCTACACTTCGGGAGTCGGACTGCTGACTGCCACGGAGGTCCTCACGTTCAACGCCTATGCTGGACCTGCCGCCACGGACGGCGGCGTGGTGGACGGCGGCGTGGCTGCCGCGGTCAATCGCATCGACGTGCAACACTTCGATCCGAGCACAGGGAAGAGCAAGGCCAGCGCTACGCCTCTGCTGACGGCCGCTGGCGACGGTTCTGGGCTTTACATCGACGGAGCCGCCGTCGCGCCCAGCGGAGAAATAGCCATCATCTACAGTGCCGAAACCGGCACAAAGTGGGGCGTGTACCTGGCGTTTCTCGACAAGAATCTTTCTCTCCAGCAAAGCACGCAGTTTGTAGCCCTGGGGCTCGACAAGTACGCGGACCAATCGCACGTGCAGTGGTTGAACGGCAAGTTTGTCGCGTCGGCTGTGCTCAACGACAACTCGAATGCGACCATCAAGATGTCTAAATTTGGCGCTGACGGCAGCAATGCCGGTGGCACGAGCACCATACCCACCGACGACCCGTCCGGCTACGTGAGCGTCTACAACAACGATGAGAGCGAAGTGGCATATTCCAGCAGCGGGCTGTTCGCGATTGGCTTTTTGAACACCGGTGGACTGTTTCCCTACGTGACTATCCTCGATACCCTCGGGGCCGAAGTGGGCAGCCCGATCAAGCTACCTGCCGCCCTCAGCTTCAGCGGATATTCACCTGGCAGCTTCATTTCGATCGCAGGGATCGCACAAGGCTTCGTTGCCGTGTACAACGGCACCTCCGCGTCGAACGCGGGGTCGTTGCTCGCCACCTTCATTTCAGATGGTGCTCCGGCCGATGCGGGGACCGTTCCGGTCGGCACGCCATCCGCCTTCCCGGGCGGATATGCCTATGGCGGCAGTTGGTCCATACGCGGCAGCAGCGATGGCGTCGGCGCCGGCTTTGCGGCACTGTACCCGAACGGCTCGGTTAGCTTCATCTACTTCAATCAGAATGGCGTGCTAGCCACCAGCCCCCAGAGCGTCATCGAGCAAGCAAACACTGCCTCGCCCGGAGATGAAGTGCAGATGACGAGCTTTGGTGGCAACTTTGCGGTGTCCCTTTACAGCAGCGCTGAGCACTTGACTCGCGTCGTGGCATCGAGCTGCCAATAGACGCCAGTTCTGGAGGCGATACCCAGATATCGCCACGTTTCAATTGAAGGCCGTTTCCCGTGACAGAGACCAAGATCGACAATTTCTCGCTGGAGGCCACTTCGGTTGCCGCGAATCCTGCGGTGCAGCCAGGGGCGACGATCGGGGAATACCAAGTCGAGCGCGAGCTCGGGCGCGGTGGCATGGGAACAGTCTACGCCGCCCGCCATCCCATCATCGGCAAACGCGTGGCTATCAAGGTGCTCGACGCCTCTTTCTCTCGTGACGGCGGGCTCGTGCGGCGCTTCCTCGACGAAGCTCGCGCCGTCAACAAGATCGGTCATCCCAATATCATCGACGTCTTTTCCTTCGGACAGCTCGCCGATGGCCGCCACTACTTCGTTATGGAATTCGTCGAGGGGGAAACCATGGCCACGTGGCTTGGGCGCGGCAAGCCCGACATAGCTGAGGCGCGGCGGCTGCTTTTGCAAGTTTGCGAAGCCCTGGAAGCCGCGCACCGTGAGGGCATCGTTCACCGCGACCTCAAACCCGAGAATCTGTGGATCGCCCGGCCCAAACACGGCGAACCGTTCATGAAGGTTCTCGACTTCGGCATCGCCAAGCTGATTGCGCCGGAGGATGAAACCAGCATCACGAGGACCGGCACCGTCATGGGCACGCCTCACTACATGTCGCCTGAACAGTGCACCGGTCGAGGCGTGGACCATCGAACCGATGTCTATGCGCTCGGGATCATCATCTTCCAGGTTTTTTGTGGCCGTCTACCCTTCGAGGGCCAGTCGGCAGCGGAAATCATGTCGGCGCAACTCACCCAGGCGCCACCCAGACCTCGCGAGCTTGCCGCCATCTCGCCCGCCATGGAGAGCCTTCTTCTTTCCTGTCTTGATAAGAATCCTGCCAATCGCCCGCCGAGCGCTGCGGAGCTTGGCCTGCGGCTCAAGGACGCAGCCGTGGCAGGCGGTGTTGTGACCGCGATCCATGCGCCTCTTCATCGCACTGGCGAGCCATCGGCCGATACGAAAAATGGCTTCGCCACGGTGCTGCCAACGCAAATCGCGGAGGCGGAGAAAAATCAGGGCGGCGTGGCACGCAAGCACGCGTGGCTCGTGGTGGCTTCGGCGGCGATCGTGTTGGCGGCGCTTGGGTCTTGGCTGGCGTTGCGTGGCGGGAAATCGCATGTGACTCCGCCGATCCAATCGCAACCGCCAGGCGCCACGATGCCAGCGCTGGCGCCGCCTCCAATGCCCGAGCCGCCGTCGGCCAAGCACGAGCCGAACGACGGAGACCACGCGACACCTCTACCTCCGCCTTCTCTTCCTCGTTCCGTCCACCCGTCCGCGCGCCCGCATTCCGCCGCGGGCAGCGAAAAGAGCCCCCTGCCTGCCACCACCAGCAGGCCGTCGCGCGCCGCACGCCAGGGACTCATCCAGGAGAATCCATTCTGATGCGCATGTTCGTCACGCTCTCGGTGGCTATCACGTTTGCTTTCAGCCCATTAGCTGCACGCATGTCACGGGCTGATGACGCTCCGTCCAGTGATGCCCGTACTGAGGCCCGCGAACGCTTTTCCCGCGGGCTGCACCTGTTTGAGAACGGCGACAACAACGGCGCCCTGGCGGAATTCAAAAGGGCCAACGATCTCATTCCCAACCGACTCGTGCAGCTCAACATTGGGTTGGTCTACGCGGCGATGGATCGGCCTGTCGAGGCAGTCGATGCGCTCGCCAAGGTCTTGCAGGACCCGACCCCACTCAAGCCCGAGCAAATGGCGCGGGCGCGTACTGAAAAGGACGAACAGGAGAAGCGCATCGGATTCCTGGATTTCTCGACCAACGTTCCCGCCACCATCGAGATCGATGGCATTGAGGCGGGCGCGACGCCGCTTTCCGCACCCTTGCGAGTAGCGGCCGGACGGCACCTGGTTGGCGCGTTGGCGTCGGGCTATCTTCCGGCTCGCTTGGAGGTGATCGTGGCCGGCAAGGCGCACGTGACCGGCACGCTGGAATTGCGCCCGAGCGAGGCGCGCCTGGCTCACGTCGATGTCCGCTGTCCCCTTCCGGGTGCTGATATTTTCGTCGACGGCATTTTGGTGGGCCAAACCCCCTTGCAAGCTTCGGTGACGACCGAGCCTGGCGAGCGGTCGTTTGAGCTGCGACGACTGGGATATCGCTCGCAGAGACAAGTCATCGGCCTCCAGGACGGCGCGCGCGGCGAGGTCAGTTTCGACCCGGATCTAGATCCCGCAGTCAACAACGCGGGACGCCTTCGGCTAGTCATCCGCGAAGGCGATATTCTTGTCACAATCGACGGACAGGCACGGGGCGTGTACCACGACAGCATCGCTGCGCCGGCCGGGCCGCACACGCTTCGCCTCGAACGCGCGGGGTTTGAGCCACTCGATCGTTTGGTGCAGGTACCAACGAGCGGATATGTCGACGTCAAGGTCGATCTGCGGCCCACACCGGAAACCCGAGAGGCCTACGTCCAACATGCGCGCTCGTATCGTCGCTGGGCGTGGACGACGCTGATCTCTGGCGCGGTCGTGGGCGCCGCCTCGGGCGGGCTGGCATTGTGGAGCAATGGGAAGATTCCCGGCGCCGAGAACAAGCTGACGAACCTGCAACAATCAGCCGTACCCCTCTCCAGCGGCACCTGCGATCCAACTCTCAGACAGAAGACTCAGCTCGATCTCTGCGCCCAGGAGACATCCGACGCGCAAAACAGCCTGGACAACTATCGCGGCCTCCGTCTGGCTGGCATCATCGGAACCGCCGTGGGCGTCGCCGCTGTAGGCGTGGCGATTGCACTACTCGCCACCAGCCCGGATTCCACCCGATATGATCGACCGGAAAACGAATTCCTATCGTTGCGTTTCGTTCCGACCTTGTCCGTTGGTAGCGACGGCGCTGCTATCTCAGTGCTCGGCCGTTTCTGACCGCACGAGTCTCCAGGGCGGGGCCTCGGCTCCTCAAGATCGCAGCCAAAACTGACGCATTAACGGTCACGTATGCCCACCAAGGCTGGCCCCAATGAAGCTGGCTGAGCAGCTAGAAATCATTCTCGAGAACCGCATCGCCCAGGATAGCCTGACGCTGCCGCTCCTGCCTGCGATCGCCGCCAAGGCCAATGATGTGGTTCGTCGAGCGGATGCCACCGTGCAGGACTTGGTCGCCAGCATCGAAATCGATCCTATTCTGGCTGCGTTGGTCATGCGCCAGGTGGCGGGCGGTGGCTGCCGGACCTTCGAGCAGGCCGTGAACAAGCTGGGCGTGCAGAAGATGCGCTCGCTCATGGCCGAGACCTCGGCCCATCGCGTGACGGACTCGCGCGATCCGAAAACGATGGAGGCGACGCGCCTGCTGTGGGACCACGCGCGCGCGGTCGCCATTCTGGCCCAGAGCGTGGCCGTGCTTGCCGGCGTTGAAGAGCCCGATGTCTGCTTCATGGCCGGGCTGTTGCACGATATTGGCAAGCCCGTGGTGGCGACCATGCTGCTCGAAGCCGAGGCGCAAATCGTGCAGCGCAATCCCAAGCTGTGGATCGACGGCGACACCTGGATTGGCGTGGTGGCGCGAACGCACCGAAAGATCGCGGTCGACTTGGCCAAGAAATGGCAATTTCCCGAGGAGGTCCAGAACGCGGTGCTGGTGTTCTCGGACTACGATGCGGCCAATCGTCAATCCATCACCAACGCCGTCCACTTCGCCAACGCGCTCGTCAAGCAGCTCGGCATCTACCTCGGCGACGTTCCGGCGGACGACAACGACGCGCTGGTGATGGTGGGCCGCTCGCTGCTCGGCATCGACGACGACGGCATCGCCCGGGTGACCGCCGACATCAAGACGCGCTGCCGTCTGGCGTAGCCGCTGGCGGCGAGCCTTGCGCGCTCCCGCAGCTTCGTCTTTGAATATCGGGCGACCTGTGTTAGTCAAACCCTAAGTCAGACAGGGTTGCTCCTCTTTATGATGCGCAGAGAGCTCGCATCCATCCACATCCGACTCTCGCCCAGGTGCGAGTCATCACGCGTGCATTAGGAACCAAGAACCAAACCCAAGGAGGAACGTGAACATGAAGGCAATTCTTTCGTCGCTAATGGCAGTTTTGTTCGTAGCCGGGATGGCGGGCTCGGCCCGCGCCGACGGCGCCGAGATGTTCGGCAAGAAGTGCGCCGCCTGCCACGGCAAGGACGGCAAGGCCGCCACGTCGATGGGCAAGAAGCTCAATATCAAGGATCTGACCGATCCCAAGGTGCAGGCGGCGTCCACCGATGCGCAGTGGGAGAAGATCATTCTCGAAGGGGTCAAGGGTGCCGATGGCAAGAACATCATGCCTGCCTTCAAAGGCACGCCGGCCGAGGCGAAAGATCTGGTCAAAGCCACGCGCGCGCTCAAGAAGTAGCTTGGTCCCGGCGCCGATCGGCGCCGCCTTGTGAAAGTCCGCTGGCGCCGGTTGCCCCGCGATTTCAAGCCTTCGCGGGGCTCCGCCGCGGGGTGGCTCGGGCAGCGCCACACGATTCATCTAGGTTTTGCCGTGTAAGGTGGTATACGCAGCCGCTTCATGACAATGTTTTCTGAGCTGGGGCTTCCCCCAGCGCTAGGCGAAGCCATCGCCGCGCGTGGCTACGAACAGGCGATGCCGGTACAGGTTGCGGTGATGGAGGAGTCCAATCGCGACCGCGATCTGCTGGTTTCTTCGCAGACCGGATCGGGAAAAACTCTCGCCTTTGGGGCGCTGCTCGCACGCATTTTGCTGGTCGACGAACCTGCACCGGCCACCGAGGGCAGCGACGCCAAAGCAGTCAAGCACGCGCGGGCGCAGAGAAAAGCCAAGCCAACTGCCGGCCTGGTGATCGCGCCGACGCGCGAGCTGGCCAATCAGGTGTGCGCCGAGCTGACCTGGCTGTTTGCCCGCGCGCCGGTACGTGTTGCCGCGTTCACCGGCGGCAGCGACATCCGGCGCGATCTCAAAATTCTACACGCTGGCGTCGATGTGGTCGTGGGCACACCGGGGCGTCTGGTGGATCTGCTGACGCGTGGGGCGTTGCAGCTGGAGGCAGTCGAGGCCGCAGTTCTCGACGAGGCCGACGAAATGCTCGATATGGGCTTTCGCGAGGATCTGGAAACCCTGCTGGCCGCCGCGACGGCGCGCAAGCGAACCCACATGTTTTCGGCCACGCTGCCAAGACCCATTCTGGCGCTGGCCGCGCACTATCAGAAGGATGCTGTTCGCGTGGACGCCCGCACACTGGGCGAGCAGGGCGCGGGCGGGCACGAGGACATTTGCTACGTCGCCCACTTGATTGCCATGGGCGATCGCATGCCGGCCGTTATCAATGTGCTTCGCCAACACGCCGACGATCGCGCCATCGTGTTCGGCACCACCCGAGACGGCGTGGCGGATCTGCACCGGGCGATCGTGCGCGAGGGTTTTCGCGCCGTCGTGCTGTCAGGGGATCGCGCGCAGTCGGACCGCAACCGCGCGCTGCAGGCCCTGCGTGAGGGCGAGGCCCAGGTGCTCGTGGCCACCAACGTCGCCGCGCGCGGGCTCGACCTGCCCGAGGTGGATTTGGTCGTGCATGCGGACCTTCCGCTCAACGTCGAAGCGCTCACCCATCGCAGCGGGCGCACCGGACGCGCCGGTCGCAAGGGCACGAGCGTGGTCATCGCCAACCTGGCCGAGCGGCGCAAGGCCGAGCGGCTGCTGGCGAATGCGCGGGTGAAGTGCACATGGACCGCGGCGCCGAGCGCGGCGGAGATCGCCGAACAAGGGCTGGCCCGCCTGGAAGGCTCGATCGTCGGAGAGGCTGCTGGCGCGGCCCCGCCCACGCCGGCCGCGATCGCCGCCGCCGAGCGACTCGGCAAGGACATCAAGAAGGATACCCTGATCCTCATGCTCCTCGGTCGCGAGCTCGCTCGCATTCCCAAGGGCGAAAAGCTCAAGCCGGTCGATTTGAAAGTGGTGTCGCAGGATCGCTTTCGGCCCGTCGGCCCGGCGCCGGATCGGGACGAGTTTTCGCGCGACGCCGTCGTCTTCCGGGTCAATCTAGGCGCCGAAAGTCACGCCGAACCCGGCTGGCTGCTACCGCTCATCTGCCGCCGCGGCGGCGTCACCCGGCGCGAGGTCGGCGCCATTCGCGTTGGACCTCGCTACAGCGAATTCGAGATTGCCGGCGAGGCGGCCAAGGATTTCGCTTTCGCCGCGGCCCAGACCGATCCGCGCGCGCCCCACGTTCTCATCGAGCGTTCGGAGCGGTCCGTGGCGGGACAGCGAGACGAGCGCCGGCCAGCGCGCCCGAGGGAGTTTTCGCCATCCCCGGCTGCGCGCCGCGCGCCGCGACCCCCGGATTCCGGTGCTCACGAAGCTGCGCGCCGCGCGCCGCGACCCCCGGATTCCGGTGCTCACGAAGCTGCGCGCCGCGCGCCGCGACCTCCGGATTCCGGTGCTCACGAAGCTGCCCGCCGCACGCCGCGCCCGCTAGATTTCGGCGGTCACGAGGCGCCACGCCGGACGCCGCGCCCGCTGGATTTTGGCGGTCACGAGGCGCCACGCCGGACGCCCCGGCCGCATGATCCCTTGCCGCCGTGGCAGGCGAAGAAAGGCCCGCACAAGCCGGCCTTCGGCAAGAAGCGGTTCGGCTAGCTCTCCGACGGACACACGGGAGAGCTGCTGTTCTGGCAGGCAGCGGGGGAAACCGGACCCGTGGGCGCGATGAAGTCCCGACACAGGCAAAGCTTCCTGCAGCAGATCTGACCTGGCCCCTGCCCGAAAACGACGGCACAGGTAAAACCCTCGGCGCAGCGCTTGTCGTTGGGGTTGCTCGTGTCGCGCGTCTGACCGTTGCAGTCGTTGTCCGAGGAGCACTGGGCGGTACAATACGCGGTGGTGTTGGTCGACGCGCCTGCCTGCACCGCCGGCTTGATGCAGATCTGGCTCGGGCAGTCCGTGGCCCCGGTATTCCACGCGCCCTGGCTCGGACCGGCATCCGCCCCGACGTCGCAGGAACGGCCAAGGGTCTTGTCTTCGCAGCCGGTGGCAAAAAGCACGGCCACCGACGCGAGGACGCCAGTGAGGGCGAGGCGCACAATCATTGAGCGGTACGCGCGGGTTGGGGCGCCAACTTTCTGTAGCATGCCTCTATTAAATACCCCGGAGACGGAAGCTCAGTAAAGGAATCTAGGACAGAGTCGGGCTCGCTGCCGTCGACGTGTCACATGGCCGCGACCTGCCTGGTTGCGCGTCGCGGTCTGGACTTCGCCAGCAGCGATGCCGCATCCACCAGCATGTGCTCGGTCTCGTCCCAGCCGATACAGCTATCCGTGATGGATACCCCGTATTGCAGCGGCACGCCCTGCATCCAAGTCTGCTTGCCGGGCAGCAGATTGCTTTCGATCATGACGCCGAGGATGGCTTCCTGGCCCGCGGCGAAGTTCCGCACCACTTCGGTGAACACGGAGCCCTGCTTGGTGTGGTCCTTGCCGGAATTGTCGTGGGAACAGTCCACCATCACGCCGCGGGCCAGGCCTTCTTTTCCAACGGCGTCCGCCGCGGCTGCGATGTCCTCGGGATGGTAGTTGGTTCCCGAGGCGCCACCACGCAGGACGATGTGTCCGTCGAGATTGCCCGTGGTTTTGACCACCGACGAGATTCCGTCGGCGTTGATGCCCAGAAAAGCGTGCGCGTGCCGAGCCGACAGCATGGCGTTGATGGCGTTCTGCAGAGCTCCGTCGGTGCTGTTTTTGAATCCGACCGGCATGGACAGTCCGCTTGCCATCTGGCGGTGGATCTGACTTTCCGTCGTGCGCGCGCCGATGGCGGCCCAGGTGACCATGTCGCTCAAGTAGTGGGGCACCACGGTGTCGAGAAATTCCGTTGCGCAAGGCAGGCCGAGCTTGGTGATTCGCAGCAGAGTTTCGCGCGCGAGGGCCAGGCCAGCCGAAATGTCGCACGACCCGTCGAGGTGCGGGTCGCTGATGAGCCCCTTCCAGCCAACCACGGTGCGCGGCTTTTCAAAGTAGGTCCGCATCACGATGAGCAAATCGTCTTGCGTGGCGTCCGCCACTTTCTTCAGGCGCTCGGCGTAGGCGACAGCGGCCTCGGGATCGTGAATCGAGCACGGGCCCACCACCACCACCAAGCGGTGGTTTTCGTGGCCGTAGAGCATGGCATGGACGGCATCGCGACTGGCGTTCACCATGCGCCGAATTTCGTCGGACGCGCCCAGCTCAGCTTCGAGCTGGTGGGGCGTGGGAAGGAGCGCGAATTCGGCGATGCGTAGGTTCTTGGTCTGCAACATGGGAGTTTCCTTTTCCGGAAAACGAAAAAGGCCCTGAGGGTTGCTCAGGGCCTTGGATGACTTCGATGCAATCGTTGCTTACGCGAGTCCCCACGGCCCTGGTTGCCACCAGGGGTAGCTAAAGTAGCCACGAAACGCAGGGTGCTGTTGCATCGGAAAGTAATTCGATAGTAGCACGCACCTTCGCATGGTCAACCCGCTAGCTTCGCTGCTAGCTTGCCGCTTGACGCGTCTCCGACAAGATCCAAAGTAGAGACTTCCATGGCCACGGTTATTGCGTACGGAACCAACAAGCAGGCGTACTTCGATCTGTTCATGGCGTCGTGCCGGCGCCATGGCATTTCCCCCGTGCTGCTGGGCTGGGGACGAAAGTGGGTCGGGTTCGGCCAGAAGACGATGGAGACGCGCGACTACATCAAGGATCTCCCCGACGACGAGGTCGTGCTCTCGGTCGATCCGTTCGATGTGGTCTTTCTTTGCGGCATGGACGAAATCGAGGCGAAGTTCCGGCGCGGCTCGGCGCCTTTTGCGTGCGGCGCCCTGAAGCTGGGCCCGCTTCTGCGGCGGGTCTACGGCAGGGAATTCAACTACTCGGGCAGGCCCGTGCCGCGCAATCCAACTGGCTACGACTACCTGAATTCGGGGACCTGGATCTCCACCGCCGGGTACGCGCGTCGGCTGATCGACCGCCTGGAGCACGAATTCGCCATGGGGCCGACGGACATGGACCAGGAGATTCTCACCAGCCTCTACATTCACGACCGCTCCATCGTGGACCTCGACTGGCGCTGCGACATCTTCCACAACCTGCTGTTCAAGAACTTCATCACGCGCCAGCCTGACTTGAAAGATCTCGAATTCAGGAACCGCCGCGTGCTCAACGTCGCCACGGGCAGCGAGCCCTGCCTTTTGCACGCCTCCGGAAACGCCCTGATGGAAGGTATTGCCGCGCGCTTGGGCTTTCCACCGAGCTGTGCCAAGCCGACCGAGAACAACAAGAACTACTTCAGAAAGGCGCTATTCCACGTGATCCAGCTCTTGAGCCTGCGCCGGCCAGTGCGACGGATCAGTCCGCCTCAGGCAACTCTTCCGCCAGAC
>Ga0182027_10013838_pt1 | contig 11203 bp, 10 predicted proteins | sample 712E1DmetaG_FD_121300 | JGI IMG/M metagenome (GOLD analysis project Ga0182027, IMG submission 121300) | Permafrost microbial communities from Stordalen Mire, Sweden - 712E1D metaG (Illumina Assembly) | ecosystem: Environmental > Terrestrial > Soil > Wetlands > Permafrost | place: Sweden...
CGCAACATCCCGTTCTTGCACGGAACGAACTCCATCAAACCCGTCTGGAAATAATCCGGGCCGGCCTCCAACAAACCGCGCGCACGCGACAGCACGCCGCGCAAATTCGCCGCGTCGCGAAACTTGAACTCCAGATTGCGCGTATCAAACTTCGCTCCGCACGCCCGGGCGCACGCCAGCAGCAATTCACTCAAACTCACCCCCAGCTTCGTTTCTCTCGCCTCGCCGAAGATGCCCTCAACCGGGGTGTAGGTGTAAAATCGGTTCTCCGCCGCCGCGAACACCGTCGGAGATTCCGGCGCGCCGTCCTCGCCAAGCGTCGCGGCCAGAAAATCCTCGGACAAATCCTTCACATACGGCTTCGCCTCCTTTTCAGCAGGCCGGACCTCCTCCACGGCCAGACCGTGCCGTTTTTCCAACGCGGGGAATTTCGCGGCGAACCATGCCGCCGGAGTGTCCGGCAATGCCGGCGTAATCGTTGCCGGTGCCACCGGCGCGGGCGCCTCAACTTCATTCTCCTGTGCCCACGATTTCAGTTTTTCGGTTTGCTCGTCACTCATTGGGTGATTCCTCCAAAGTCCATTTCCGGGCGTAAAGAGCGTCTTGCGTCGGCTGATTCAGTATCGGCACCCCGTCCGGTTGCGCGTTCAGATACAACAATCGCTGCACACGCTCGCCGCGCTCCGCTTGCGGCAACCGCGACAACCGCACCGCCGACAATGCCCCCCGATCCGCGCCCAACGTAATGAGGATTGCTTTGATTGCTCCAATGCGACTGTCCCAATCCGCCTTGCTCGCCGCGTCCACGCGCACCAGCGCATGAATTGACCGTCCGCCGGACTCGCAAATGCAGGCAATCCGCAACGGCACTTGCACCAGGCATCGCAACCAGTCATCCGCATCCGCCTCGTCGCTTTCCAGAACCGCGTAACGCCACGCCGTCACGCTTTCTTCCGACCGCCGGGACAATTTCCCGTCCAGCCGTGGATTCTGGTGGAATTCGCCGTCCACCGGCTGCGGCAGAAACCACACGCCATCATCGCCCGTCGGCAGATGATGATTTTGCGTCACGTCGCTCTTGTCGGCTTCCCAAAGGAATTGCCCCGGCGACTTCATTTCCGTGAAAATCAAAATCTTTTCGCCCGACCCGCGCCGGTAAAGCCGTCGCAACACACTCGCCGAATCCTGTGTTTCCGCCCGCACCGGCGACCGTTCCGAAATGAACCGCATCACATCCCCGATTTCCGAAACCTTCGACGCAATGCGCCTCAACGTCTCCGGCTTGAACTCCGGTTTCGGCGGCAGCACCACCCTCTCCGCTCCGGGGTGAGGTGTGCCTTGCGTTCTGGTCCCATCACCCAGCAACCAGCCACGCGGCTCCTTATGCTGCGTATTCGACGCCGACGTGATCTTGTGAACCAATTCCACTTCGCTCCACGGCGGCAGGCAGGACTGATTCCATTCCCGCAGCAGCGCCAGCGCGTCCGGCTCGCCGAGGGCGAACCCATTCACCAGCACGCAGGCCACATGAAACGTGGCATCGTGTCCGGCCTGTCCGCTGATGGCCGGCGGACACTTCGCGACATACCGCCGCGCCCGTTCAATCACGGTGAGCATAACGTCATTCGGTATGGGCAATTGGCTATCCCCGCCGGCAAACCCTGCATGTCTGCGCCAGGTGCGATTCGACATCCGACCATTTGAACATGACCGACCTGCCGATTTTGAAAAACGGGATCAATCCGCGCGCCATCCAGTTGTCAACGCACCGGACCGTTTTGCCCAGCCGCTTGGCAACCTCATCCTTTTTGATGAACCCTTCAGCCGGTTTCATTTCCTGCATTGCCGGAGTCATTGCCCCGGTCGTTTCTTTTTCGTGTGCCATAAGTTTTGTCTTTCGCGTTGTTTCAGGCCGTCGTCGCGTCAACTCCACCGCTGACACGCAGCCCTCTGAATACAGCGGCAAAGTCAAATCGGCAGATGCAGGAAAACGAAAAACGCCCGCAAACACGGGCGCTTTTACGAATTTGAAGTCTTCAAAATGAGTTCAAACCAATTTACATTTCATCGTTATCTTCTCCGGTGTCGTCGGTCAATCCCTTCCGATAAATCCGCCGGGCGCGCGGCTCCTCGATAGCGGTGTTCATCTCGCCCAGCCGGGTTTTGAAATTCTTCAACTCGCGCAGCGGTCGTTTCATTTTCTTCTCGATTTGCCCCACTCGTAGCGAAATCAGTCCTTCGACACAATGGCACTGGCGAGCAACGTATGCCTGTGTCCGTTCCTCCAGGACCAACATCCGAAAAACCGTTTCCAGCGGTGCTTTCCGTGCTTTGCTTCCCGTATCCAGCCTTTTCCAAATCGCAAAGATTCCCGCCACCTCGCTGTCCGTAGCCGCTGTTTCGTTTTCCGGTAAAAAAGGTGAGAACAATTCCCCGCCGCTTTTCCACGCTTGAAGCGAACCATTCGCCAAAAGGGTGACGTGAAACTCCAGGTCAAAAAATCCAGCCCGCGCCGCCTTGAGCGCCGCCTGTGAATTGCCGTCCAGAAATTGGCTGGTGGGAGCGAGCAGGATGAACCGCTCGCCAAGTTGTCCGACGAGTTGCCGGACGACACCGGCAAACTCCGCCGCATCCGGCTGAAGCGTCAGGACCACCGGCATTGCCGAGTTGCCGAATGCTGCGACTTGCCATGTTCGCGGCAACCCAAACTCCGCCGTCCGCGCATCGCATCCAAACGCCTTTGCGATGGCCCGCCCAAATTTTGCGGGATTCAGCCGATAAATGACCCGGTCATCCGCACTCACGGGAAAGTCATCACAAGAGGAAGGATCACACATGCAAACCGCTACGCCCGACCCGTCATCGTGCGGCACGACCTCATGCGCGCAGCCGCACTCGCGGGGACAGGGATACGACATGGCCAGTCCGGGCGTCTTTTGCAGAAATGCCGTCTTGAACGCGGCAAAATCCTTGCCCGTCCAAGCCTGCCATTCCGCCGCGACCGCTCCCGGCGCGCCGATGGCTTCAAGGCACTGCCACAGTTCCGATACGTGATCGTCTTTCATCGCCAGCCTTTACAGTTTCCCTGAAACCTTTTTCCGACAGCCACCGTTGCACAACCGATGCGTCGCAATAACGCCCGAGTTTGAGAATATTTGGCGGGCGAACATGCACCTTGCGCGGTTTCTTCGCCCCATCAAAATAAATGTCAAAGGCTGCCCGCACCAGCCGGCCACTGGCAGGTATCGCCGGTCGCTTCCCCTCACTCGCCTCAGCCGCCGCAAAAATATCATCCGACTTGCGGATCGTCGTCTCATTAAATGCCCCACCCCAGGCAGTCTCGATTTCCCGCAGAACAATCCGCTCGACATCGCCACCCCCATCCCATTCCAGCGCGCCCGTTCCATCCACCCGCAACGGCTCCAGCGTGAATGCCTTCTTTTCTGAGAAATTTCTATCATCTGCAAAAACACGAAATCCGAACGCACTTCGATAAAGCTCCCGTTCTCCCTTTGACCCCGCGTGGATACGAATTTCATCCCGGAACGGCGAATAAACCACCACGTCATCCTTTGCCGGCCGGAAATGTAACATCTTCAACTTGCCCTTTTCGAGCTTCGGCATTCGCGCAAACGTATCCCCATGCCGCACGAGGAACCAAAATTCACCATCCAGCACGTAAGGTTCGATGAAGGCGTTTTGATCGCCACGGTTATTTTCTTTGCACCATTCATCCAGGTCCGCCGTCAACAGTTCGAGCGTGGCCTTTGACGGCGATGTGAATGAATCGCTCCGGTCCACCGGCGCTTTAGTGCCGTAATACTCGAATGACGAAAGCCTGGCCAATCGCAGTTCGTTGCTTTTCTGCGCCAGCACCTCAGGCGCAGATAGGTAAGCTTGCATGGCTAGGTCGCCTCGCGATGAATTCTCATCGAATTTCACGGCAAGCTGGCCTTGCGCCACTGCTTTTTCCAAACGGTCTTGGCCCTCCTCAGTCGCCATTTCCTCTATGGAGTAAATGGCCTCAAACAATCCATCCGGCAGACCGTCCGGCGACATCGCAACCCGCGACATCGCTTTGAAATAGTCGTCGTCTTCAAGATTTTCTGCTGGCAGTTCAATTTTCTTGTCCGCCAACTCGGTTTTGAACTGGCCCAGGAACCGTCCTAGCAGTTCCCGCCCAATCTCCTTCAAAAACTGCGGTTTCGTGAATCGTTTGAATTTCATGCTTTTCCCGTGGTTAAATGCGTCATTGTTTTATTTCCGGCATTAAAAATCCCAAAGCTGCCACCGTATGGGAATTACAATAAATGTTCTTTTTTATCACATGGACAGCCTTTGTCCAACACGCTTTGATAAACTACGCGCCATGGTAACCAGTTCAAAACGGCACTCGCCAGAATCGCGAAAACTTGGACCTGACCGGCTTCTAAAATTCGCCGGGGCCAAGGGCGTCTTGTTTCTGGTGGATCGCGGTGTTTGCGGATTGCCTGTAGAGGATTTGCCGTAAGAATGTGATTGTGGAGATTTTAACTGCTATTCGAGAGCGATATGGATAATCTTTCTGCGTTTAGACCATGACGCGAGACGAATACTACGAAAATTATGGCAGCCGCATTTCGCAAGAAAGCGAGCGGTTATTTGTTGACGAATTTCTTTGGCCGCTGCTCGGCTCGCAAATTGAGCATATCATACCACAGCATCCGTTTATTGATTCAACAGGCAGGAAAAGAAAGATTGATTTTTCATACGTCAGCGGAAACGTAAAACTTGCGCTTGAAGTCAACGGTGAAACTTACCACGCGGAAGGAATCATTCCCGATGCAAATTTTGACGACAATCTTTTCAGGCAAAACGAAATACTGCGAGACGGCTACAAACTTGTGCGTTTTTCTTACTCCATGCTGCAATCTCCGCAATGGAGACCGGTTGTTATGGAGTCGTTGCGCAGCTTTTTCACGTCATATGCCCCAACTCTATTGGGCGAGAGTCCAGTAACACCAAACCCACTTCAAATAAAGGCACTTGAGGCTCTCGACTTTTATCGCGACGTAAAAAGCTATCAGAAGGGTGTCGTCGTTTTGCCGACTGGCACTGGAAAAACAATTCTATCCGCACTTGATGTTAAGCGGGGCGGTGGGCGTGGTTTGTTTATTGTTCACAGGTTGGATATTTTGAAACAGAGCATCGGGGCATATCAAAAAGTTTGGCCGACGATTCGCCCTGGCATTTTGACGGGAGAGGCGGAAGAAAATGTTGATGATTGCGACGTGCTTTTTGCTTCCAAAGATACTTTGCGCCAGCCGGAAGTTCTAGCCCGTTTCCAAAAAGATTGTTTTAGCTATGTAGTCGTTGATGAAGTACATCACGGCCAGAGTCCGTCATACAGGGAAATTCTCGAACACTTTACACCAAAGTTCATGCTCGGTATGACTGCGACGCCAGACCGGACTGATCGCAAAGACATTTTTGAACTTTTTGATTACAACAAGGTTTTTGAGGTCACGCTGCAAGAGGCAATCGAAGATGGATACCTAGTTCCTTATAGTTATTTTGGCCTTGTTGATAACGTGGATTATTCACGAATCCGTTACCAAAATAACCGGTATCGGGTTGATGACTTGGAGCGGTACTTAATTATTCCTGAAAGAAACGAAGCAATCTTACGAGAGTTTCTGGACAAAGGGAGTGGAGACAAGGCAATTGGATTTTGCTGTTCGATTAAACACGCAGAGCGAATGGCAGCATTTTTTAACGAGCGCGGTGTAACTGCCGCCGCAATCACAAGCGAGACGCCTGACCGTGACAATCAGATTGCACTTTTTAGAGAAAACAAAATTAACGTCGTATTTACGGTTGATCTTTTTAACGAAGGGGTAGATTTCCCCAATGTCCGCGTGTTGCTTTTTCTACGTCCTACAGAATCGAAAACAGTCTTTATTCAACAACTTGGTCGCGGGCTTCGGCTGTGCAGCGGCAAAGACCGGGTTAAAATTTTAGACTTCATCGGAAACTACAATCGTGCTAATCAGATTCGGAAATGGCTGGCGAAGTCCAGCCGTCCTACCAGCCAAACGGTGGATGGGCAAATTCGGCGCAAAGTTGAATATGTTTACTCGACAGGGTGCGAAGTGCAATTCGCGTCAACGGTTGAAGAGATTCTTGACCGTCAGGACGAATCCGAGTTGGAAGTTTCAAAAGAAGATTTGAAAGAGGCTTATTTCCTGCTTGCCGAAAAAATGGGAAGGAAGCCTTCGCAAGATGACCTGAACAGTGAAGGGCAATTCAAAATATCTGCTTATCTTCACGCGTACGGCACGTGGTTAAAATTTTTGCAGGAAATCGGCGAATACACAGAAGCAAGCTACCATTATCCGCAGGGTGTTCACGTCGGCCACATACTTTCAATACTCAAAGCATTCGGCCGCGGTACAAACGCAGGAACACATTTTGATGACCGTTACATTCGTATGCGTGGTGGCTTGGGAGAAGGGCGGCTCGGAGCATATCAGAGGCAAGTGAAATACAAATTGCAAGGTGCGATGGAACTCGGTTTGCTTAAAGATGACAGGGACGAAACAACCTTGGTTGATTACAAGGCCGCTTTGACTCCAAAAGGTTTGGCGATATATCAAGCACTCAAGCCACTTCTTGATGGGCTTAACCTTGATTTTCCAAGTGGTGAAGATGGTATTCCTAGTTCGCAAATGCAACTAGCAGACAGACAATACAACACCGAGTTAAAAACTTTCCTCTCAAATAATGATGCTACCAGAAAATTGGTAGTCGGAGTTGTTTTGAAAATGCCAGCAGTCGCCCAAATGGCATCGTATCTTTACCAAGTGGAGCGCAAAACGGTCGTTTCACGTTCTGACATTTACGCCAATTTCTTCCGGACTCCTTTTGTAAAACAGTATTGCGACCGTGAAGGAATCGCAGAAGCAACTGATGAAGCCGCCAAGCACCGGTGCCCTTTCCTGCTCAATCTGCTTGAGGCCTGCGGCGCAATATCACAGTCACGAGCAGAGATTTCAGTCGAACGTTTATTTATTGCTGCAACGATAATTCGTTCAAACCGCAAAGAAAGTTTGGAAGAGGCTGATAAACGTGCGGCGCGTATTTTTGCGGCTTGGCCAGCAAACGAAGCAGCAATTTCATCCGATGAGGTCAGTTTGCTCCGCGAGCAATTCGGCGCGGCAATATTAACCAACCACTACCACCTGCATACCGCAGAATATTTCCATATTTCGTAATTATGCCAAACCGCTCTCATTTTAATGCCGGTATGATCGGTATGAACATTTTGAAGAAGCGAAATGGCGTTCATTCATCTAAACTCGGAATTGGTGGACAAGAAGTTTCAGAAACTTTTCACGCAGTGGTTAATTCCGATTGTTTGGAGTTGCTCCGCTCGCTGCCTGACGAATCTGTTCAGCTCATTGTTTGCGATCCTCCATACAATATCAAACTGGCAGCTTGGGATGTTTTCCACAATTATATCGAGTGGGCCGCAGAGTGGCTGAAAGAAAGCGAGCGCGTCCTCAAACCGTCGGGCAATATCGCGATTTTTGGCGGGCTTCAGTATCAAGGTGAGGCAGGTACTGGTGATTTGCTTGGAATTATTAGCCATATGCGCTGCCACAGTAAGATGCGTTTGGTGAATCTGATCATCTGGTATTACAAAAACGGGATGTCTGCGCACCGCTTTTTTGCTAATCGCCACGAAGAGATTGCTTGGTTTGGAAAAACGAAGAAATATTTCTTCGATCTTGATGCAGTTAGAATTCCTTTCGATGAGGCAACCAAACTTGTTTATATGCGCGATAAGAGGCTTCTAAAGGAAAGTATTGAAAAAGGGAAGAACCCTACTAATGTGTGGGAAATCGGTCGTCTAAATGGCAATTCAATTGAACGTGTTGGCCACCCCACTCAAAAACCTGCTGCTGTGATTCGCCGGTTGGTGAGGGGTTTGTCGTTTCCCGGTGCAACTGTGGTGGATTTTTTTGCTGGAAGCGGTATCACGGCCCGCGTTTGCATTGAAGAAAAGCGACATAGTATTTCATCCGACATTAGCACAGACTTGATGCCATTTCTTAAGAAACAATTGTCCAACCGTAAGAATACGTTACTAGAATCCAGCTACCGATTTGAAATTATTGACAACTTGAAGTGCCATCCTATCTTCGGAAACAATATCATGGGTTGTGCGGTTAAAGTTGCCGCACACAACTCGCCTTCGAGGAGCTATAAGTAATCCTGAAAGTACGACGGGCGCAGTTAAATTGAATCTTCGTCCTCCAAAATAGGAACACAATAGCCATCGATTGTTTTTATTCTCTGGCTTCGCTGAATGATAGAGCTAACGGTCTTTCGAGGCGTGAACCCTTTGTATTCCTTTATAGAGAGAACGTAGTCTATCACTACACCAATGGGAACAGGTCGATGAGCGCGCCGTAAGAATTGGTATATTTGTTCTGTAGTTGAGTTGGCTCTCATGAGTGAAAAGTGCATTTTCATTGAAATTAAATAAAGCAAAATCTGTTAATCCGCCGAAGTGGATGGCCTTGACCTGATGAGACCGATGTGGCGTTTCCAGCCGCCGAAACGCTGATGCAACGTCGCCTCCCCGATGATTTTCTGCCCATGCAACATCAACAACGGCAGGTTCCGCTCGAAATCCGCGTGCCGGCACCATTCCTTGAAAATCTCGCGGTCAAAAACCGGCCGCTTGATGAACAAACGCTCCTCCTCCGGCACAGCGAGGAAAAATTTGTGCAGGCGGGTTTCATCCCGTTTGCCCAAGGGACGTACATCAGTCCTAGGAAACCGCCATTGACGCCGTATCTCCGGTCTGCTTCCATTCCGGCATGGCGCGACCCAAGCCCCTAGTTTGCCAGCACCTTGAAAACATTTCTCGTGGCGCCCTGGAGCAATATCAGGACATTGTCCGGCAATACGTCCGCAACCGGCAGGGTGTCTATGTACTTTACCGGCGGGGCAAACTCTACTACGTGGGCTTGGCCAGCAATCTCCGCTCAAGACTTGGTCACCACCTGAAAGACCGTCATGCCCATTCGTGGGATCGCTTCAGCGTATATTTGACCATCGGCGACTCTCATCTGCGCGAGTTGGAATCGCTCATCCTTCGGATTGTCAAACCGCCTGGAAACAAGCAGAAGGGAAGATTGCCCAAGTCCGAGGATCTGCGGCGCAAATTCCGCCGCGACATCAAATGTTCGTGGCTGTTGGAAATTCAAGAACTCCTGGGAACCAAGGCGGCGCACCCGGCAACGAAAAAGAAAGCCGTGCGCATGACCGGCAAGCGCCCGGTGCTGGCTCAATTCCAAAATAGACCAACGACTCTGCGTGTCCGTTACAAAGGCAAAACCCACTTCGCATATGTGCGGAAGACCGGCCTGATTTTTTTCGCTAAAAAGCATTTCACGTCGCCATCATTGGCAGGGTCACACATTGTGGGGGGGCGAGCTTGCAATGGTTGGAAATTCTGGGAATACCAGCGGGCTCCCGGCGACTGGGTCCTCTTGGACGAACTCCGAAAATGATTTGACGTGAACCGCCCGTTCCCCAAACCTACGATCGGCCGCATCTCCGTCAAAGTCATCAATCATCTTGGCGATGAAGTGATGAAGGTCTTCCCGGTATGAAGCGAAAGCGCAAGAAATCCGCCCGCTGGACGCCGGGACTCAAAAAGTTGAAGGCCATTTCCATCCGGCAGCCGTGGGCCTGGCTCATCGTCAACGGCTACAAGGATGTTGAAAACCGGATTTGGGCCGCCAACTTGCGCGGCCCCGTCCTGATCCACGCCGGCAAAAGCAAATCCAACACGAACCCCGAAGCGCTCGCCTATATCAAACGGAAATACCGCGTCGCCGACCTGCCGGAGAAGTTTGAAGCCGGCGGCATCGTCGGCATTGCAGAAATCACCGATTGCGTCCGGCGTCACCGGTCAAAATGGTTTCACGGCCCATTCGGCTGGGTGCTCGCCCACGCCCGACGGCTGCCCTTCAAACCCTGCAAAGGCCAGCTCAAATTCTTCACCCCGGCCACGTGTTGAATGCGGCGGTCGAGGTCGAGCAATCGCAAATCATATGTCCGGTGTGGATCGTAATGTCCGGTGGCGAGACCTTCGATCAATTCGCAAAGTATTTTTGGATTGCCGGCGCAAAGATGGTGCAGCCGCTCAACTGCGTCCGCCGCGCTGGGTGGCGCGATGCCAAGCCGGATGGTTGCCTCGATCAACCCGCGCGTCTCCGCCGGATGAAACGGTTTGATTTCAAATTTCTCGAATCGCACCAGCAACGGCCAGACGTGGCCGATGTCCCACGAATGCTCCGACCGCGCGCAAATCCACACCGGCACGCGCTCGGTCACATTCTCGATGAACGAGCTGAGTTTCGGCGTCGTCCAGCTTGCCCCGTCAAAGACCACGGCACGCTTTGTTCCTTTGAGCAAATTCAACAGGCGATTCTTGCGCCGGACGAGATGGAGGTCGCCGGCTTCGAGGCCGAATGAATGTTCCAGTGAGTCGCAAATCTCGCTCAAATGTTCCGACGCCGGGCAGACGTGCAAGTCCAGCGATTCGCGCAATTGTTCAACCAGCGCCGACTTGCCCATGCCTTCAGCGCCGAGCAACAGCACGAGCCGGCGTTGCTGGTGCAACTGTCGCAGCCGCGACATTTCCTTTTCGCGACCGACAAATGGCAGTTGGGTATTCACAGGATCCACGGAAACCACCGATGTGTTATCAGCCAATACAGCAGTTCAATCACGCACCAAACCGGTAAGCCCCAGTTCAAGAAGGCATAGCTAAACCGATTCCAGAAATGTTTCCGTTCCGGCTGCAATGCCGGGAGCATCGACAATGGCGTCGCGATGATTGCCGCCACCACAAGGGCCGAAAGGAAGATTAAAGCAAGTTCTTGCGCAATCATGGTTTGTCCTCCCGAAGATCAGACATCTCGCAACGGATTTCCCATGTTTCGAGAATTCCACAATTTAGGGTTGATGAGGAAATTGGCGTGACCACGTGCCGGAGGGGACTTGCTGAAGATTTTGGAAATTCCCGTTCCTTTGAAGCCATCTTCTCTTGGAGTGCAATACTCCGATCTCCCGCACCAACATTTATCCACACGCCGGCCATAAAATTCCTACTCTCGCTATTGTTCTGCGCCAGTAGAAGTCA
>Ga0182027_10013840_pt1 | contig 11202 bp, 7 predicted proteins | sample 712E1DmetaG_FD_121300 | JGI IMG/M metagenome (GOLD analysis project Ga0182027, IMG submission 121300) | Permafrost microbial communities from Stordalen Mire, Sweden - 712E1D metaG (Illumina Assembly) | ecosystem: Environmental > Terrestrial > Soil > Wetlands > Permafrost | place: Sweden...
AGCCGAAGCTGGAGAAGCAGTTGAAGAACAGACAGTCTTTAACGTCGTTATTGCAAACGGCGGAGCAACCAAAATCGCAGTTATTAAAGCTTTAAGAGAATTAGTCCCAACTTTGGGACTCTCCGAAGCTAAAGGATTGGTCGATTCAGCTCCAAAGGAAGTAATGACAGCAGTTAACAAGAAAACAGCAGAAGAAGCTAAAGCAAAATTGACCGCCGCTGGGGCGACAGTTGAACTTAAGTAATTTGAGCGTTAGCGAAATCCCGCTTTGCGGGATGATCTAATAGTTTTCGCAATTTTCCCCCGTCATAGGGGGATTTTTGTTGGCTAAAATTTGACAATCATCTTATAGCGTGATAATATCCGATTTAATATGGCTTCAGCGTTTCAAATTGAAACAGGCGCAGCGAGAGGCATTGAACCAGCGGCAACAACTCTTCATCTCCCCGAAGAAGCAATTTATCTTCCTGATATCCAAACGCGTGGCATGAGCAATGCGCAGATGGAGACATTAGCAGATTCCAGAAGAGAACTTCATGTCGGAGATTGGGCAAGACAGAGTCTTCGATGGGGGGCTGTTTCTTCTGCGGAAACTCTAACACTGGAACCGGTAATTATGGATATCCACACAATGGAGCCTAGTGCTACCCACCCAACTACCAAACAATTACAGAAAAGGGCATTAGAGTTTGGAGATAAAGGTTCGATAGAAGCAATGTTGCAACTCGCAGTATTAGCTGCAGAAGGCAAAATTCAAGTTGAGGCAGGTAAACCCTTAATTGGAATTACGAGCATTTTTATTGACTCGGGTGGTAACCCGGGTGTATTAGGTGTCGAGCGTTATGAGGACGGGTTATGGTACGACGGGTTGTGGTTGCGTATTCATCGTGCTAATCCTAACCGCCAGTGGGATCCCGGCTATCGGGTCGTTGTCTTCCCTCGCAAAAAATAACCCTAATAGTTTTCTTCCAAACCTCATGTAGGGGATTTTTGTTGGCTAAAATTGAGCCTTGAACATTTTGGGTCTTGACCCCACACAACTTACTTTTCGCCTTTTCAATTCTATTCGAATACGGCTCAAAGAGCGCTTGTTGAGGGGTCTACGTGGCAATTTGCGAAATTGCCACTTGACATTCTTGTTCTACTTTGTTACTTTATCGTTGATTAATTATCACATTGATGTTGTGTTTTTAAACATCAAAATTATGATCAATCAAACCCTATCAATCAATAACCTACCCGATCTCCTAACAGTAAGGGAAGTGGCCCAAATCCTGAGAGTCTCCCCTCTCACCATTAAACGCTGGGGCAAAAGAGGAAAGCTCCCGGCCATAAGGATTAATTCCAGAGGAGACCGAAGGTACAAAAAGGAAGCCGTTTTGTGGCTTTTGGGAATCCAGGCAAAAGAAGAATAAAGTCGTTCTGCAATGCAGAACTCCAATTATTAATTTGAGTAGACCTCAGTATTTAAACTAATATTCCCCTATTAAAATATTTTGTAGTATTGGGAATTTGTAGTATTGGTAGTATTATTTACTAAAGTCTGAACCGAGGATGATCAAGATATCACTACCTGGCTTTGTTTCCCCATCGGGAACGGTAGCTGTAACAGTTCCCCCAAAAAGACCGGCAACTTGAGTTGCCGCTTGCCCCTGATTACCCGAAAGATCTACAACGATTGTTTTGGCATAATTATTCTTAGCATCTTTTGTGCCAACGACGCTTGCATTGCTCATCGCTGCTTTTAACTTATTTTCTGCTGTGCTAGCTAAGCCACTGGTCGTTGTTCCGTTATATATTTCAACCGAAACAGCCGCCGGAGTTACTATTGCCGTAGGACTGTTACTCGCAGCGCTTGAACCAATATTTACCGGCGCCACCTCAATAATCTTGTTAATACTTTCTCTATAGAGAATCGCTTTTTTTGATTGAGTATAGATTAAAACTTTGTCGCCGTTTTTGGCATTGGCAAAAAATGGCTGGTCGGCAAGCTTTGTTACATCTGAAACTGTGGCGATTGTTGGCTGCTCGGAAACAGGCAGCACCATTAACTTCCCCACCTCGGCAATCAGTTGTTTTACTTCGGCGTTAGCAGAGGCTTTTGGACTTTGCAATAACTTCTGCACGCTTTGGTATTGATTATAAAAATAATAAGAGGGTAAAGCGGCCAGAATAAGCAAAATTACAACCACAATAATCCACAGAGATTTATTTCCCTTTAGATTTTCCCACAGCGTCACTTTTTTCTGGACAGAAGCACTCACTACATATCATCATAAAGAATCTTTAAGATTGTTGTCAATCCCCCATCCTTTAAGGATTGCTTGAATTTTGAGTTTGGTGTAAAGTTAATATGGATGAATAAAAAAATAACCTTTGGCCTGCTCTTATTTTTTTTGCTTACTGCCTGTATCTTAAAAGTTTCTCGGGCTCAGGCCCGCTTTGATAATGCATCCGTCAAGCTGGACAGACAAGCTGCAAATGCTGCGCTTTCCGGAACTGTTTGCGCCCAACCGTCTTCTGCTTTGGCCGGAACGGAAAGTAAAGTCACAATTGTTTTCCCGGACAGCTTTGTTATCTCTGAAAATGCCACTAACTGGACGACTGACACCACAGATCTTCCCACGGGATCAACGGCCTGGCCCGACATTGGCACAACTGCCACGAGCGCATCGGGACAAAAGATAACTTTTGCAAGCAGCGATTTAACCGCCAACACTCTTTACTGCTTTAATTTCAACGGCGCATCATCTACCACGGGCGCTGCCGGAAACGATAAAACAGGCACACTTATTACCCAAAACTCTTCTTTTGGAAATATTGACATTACCACCTATGGCGTATCGATAGTTGCCAACGATCAAATTCAAGTTAGCGCTAGTGTTGATCCACATATATCGGATTTGCCGATCGCAATTGAGTCAACAACTGCGGGTAGCGATTTTCCGGAATATACTACGCTTGGTTATAAAATTACTTACGGATCTTTAACCGCAAGTTCTTTTCCAATCACAATTCAAGCTCAATGGTCAAAGGGAACAATTAGCGGCAGTCCGACGCCGTCGATTGATCTCTTAGATTATGTTATCGGCAGCGCCTCTAACGCTTACGGAAGTACTCCGGCGGTTGTAGATACGATTAATCAGACTATTACCTGGACTATTCCCTCGTTTCCGGCTAATACAGTTGGTCAAACAGTAAATTTTGCGCTTAAAACCAATAATTCCTATACCGGAACTGAGATTGTTAACTTTGATGTTTCGGCCAGAAGCATATCCGGCTCAACCGTTACTCCTGATCAAACGGTTAGCCAAACTTACCTTTATGATTCCAGTCTTGAACCAACACCAAGTCCAACAATGGCTCCGACTCCTACTTCGGAACCAAGCACCACGACCACGACCACGTCAACGACGACAACCGCAACTACGACTACGCCTACCGCTGCTCCCACTCCAAATCTTTCTTTTTCAACAATTTCAATAGAATCTTTATCCAAAAATCAGGCTCAAATCGCTGTTTCAACCAATAATAATTCTACTGTAACTATTCAATACGGCACTACGCTTAAAACACTCACTCAAAGCGTTACCTCTTCTTTGCCAATGCTTAGTAGCCTGCTAACGCTTTCAAGCCTTGATCCCAATACGGATTATTACTATAGAGTAACCGCTAAAGATGCCTATGGGAACATTATTAAATCGGACATTTTTACCTTTACCACCGCTGTTGCTTCCGAGGCTCCAAGCGCAAACCTCCAGTCGCTTATTGTAACCAGCAATAATAGTATTCTGCTTAACCCACAAATACTTACCGGTGGAAACGCCTATTCTTTAGTTATTCCACAATCAAGCATATTCGAAATTCATTTTTCACTCATAAAATACACACAGGTTAAAAGCATCCAAGTAATAATTGAGAATAAAAACGTTTTAGGTGCTAGTACATTTGCTCCGGAAGATGCCGCTTCCAATTTTGTCGATTTAGTCGAAACTCAACCTGGAGTTTACACCGGAAGACTCCTAAGCCAAAAAACTCCTGGCGTTTACGAACTTTATGTCAAGATAATCGACTACAACGGCAATATCACATTTCAGAAAATGGCTGACGTAATAGTTGTTCCGAAATTTAGGATTATTGAAAAAGGTACCAACAATCCGATCGAAAATGCCAGAATACTCTTTTATCTATACAATCCGACAACGAAAATTTACGATATTATTTCTCCGGAAATGCTGCCAATCAACAATCCGTCCTTCTCTCAACCGGATGGTCTTGTCTCAATTGTTTTACCCCGTGGAAAATATAAAGTAAATGTTTCAGCTATAAATTATGATTCAAAAACAGTAGAATTTGAAATAGGACAAAATTCCGGAAATTATCCGACCATATACCTACAAGGTCAGTCATTCAGCCTTACTAATTATATTGATTTCTTTGGCACAACGTTTTCGGATTACCTATCCTCAAGTCAAAAGTACTTAATCGAAGTTTCGGCTTCAAGCCGTCTTTTTGCCCTTTTGGAAAGCCTAACGCTTTTGGGATTTGTATTCTTGGCTTTTCTCTCATTCTCGGCCAAAACCCACATTTCGCTTTTTTATATACCCTACTTTTTCTTCCATAAATTAAAGCAAATATTCTTAAAGGAAAATTCCTTAATTATTGGCAAAGTTTATGACGATATAGCCCAATTGCCAGTCTCCAGAGCGCTGGTTTACATTGTTGATGCCAAAAAGAACAATGTTTTAGCAACTCTAAAAACAAACAGGCTGGGCGAGTTTTATTGCAAAAAATTTGATAGTGTTGAAAAAATTAAAATTTCGGTCATGAAAAAGGGCTTTATCACCAGCTCCGTTGTTGAATATTCAAAAAAAGCTTTAAGCGAAATGCCGATTACGATTAATATTGAAAAAGATGATGAATATAAAAAATCCGTTATTGAGATTGTGATTTTCGCTTTGGAATATATTCTTGGCGCTTTTGGAGAGTTTTTGCTGGTTTTTACCGTGATTCTTGAAATTTTCTTTATTCCACCTTTAGGAATTATGCGAGTTTTGCCATTCCTAATTCTATCTGTCTTTAACGTGGTGCTTTTGATTCTTTATCTTTTTAAACCACGAGGTTTGGTTTTTAATTCTCCGCTTATTAAGCAAAACACAATTACTGCGTAGGCGGGACTTCCGTTGGGGGAACTTGAGATACAACCGGAGCTTCTGCTACTGGTGATTGAGCTTGAACCGGTGCTTGAGTTTGAACTTCAACCGGCATTACCGGAGCTTCAACCGGCGTGACCGGCGTTGACTGAGGTGCTTGCGCAGCGGGCATCGGAGCCTGAACCGGAGCCATCTGATTCATTGCTGCCGCCTGCGGAACCGCATCTCTGGTATAACCTGCCAAAACCTCTTTAACCATGTCAACCACCTGTTTTGGTTCATATTCACTCTTGATGATATACTTGACCGCGCCTTTAAGCAGTGCTTCTTCCGCATCTTGTTGCCCTGCCAAATTAGTAAGCATAACAACCGGAATCTTTTGTGTATCCGGATTGGCTTTTAACTTATCCAATGCTTCCAGGCCATTCATCTTGGGCATCATGATATCCAAAAGGACTAAAGCCGGCTTTTCGGCGGCTGCCCTGACTTTTTCCAAAGCTTCTTCACCGTTAGTGGCAATTTCAACTTCGTAGTGCTCTAACGTGAAGATTTTCTGGTACATTCGAAGCATTAACGGATCATCCTCTGTAATCAAAATCTTAGTCATATATTCATGGTATCACGCCTGTAAGCTTTGTCAATAGGATCTATTATTGAACCGGCCCCGTGCTACTTCCTGCATAATTAGGAACCGCCGAAGGCGCCGGCGCCATAGGCATTGCCGATGGCAATGTTTGCCCTGCATTCATGCCAACATAACTCGGAATCACTGTTCCCTGCGCTGTGCCTCCGATTTGCTGGATTGGAACCGTAAACGAGAATGTCGAGCCAACTCCGGCTTCGGATTTTTCCAAGAAAATCTGCCCGCCCATTTGCTCGGTAATTAATTTTGAAATATACAACCCCAAACCGGTTGCGCGGGTTGTGTCACGAGTCATAATACTTTTACCGGCTTGCTGGAATTTTCTAAAAAGTAGACTTTGCTGTTCAGGAGCAATCCCCTTACCGGTATCTGTAACCGAAATCTTAATATAGCCTTGAAGCAAGAACATTTGCACATTAATAGTTCCCTTTTCCGAATACTTAAGCGCGTTGCCCAAAAGATTTAAGAGCACTTCCCCGGTTCTGTCTTTATCGGAATAAGCACTCGGCAATGGTGCTACGGGCCTCTGGAAGACGATTGGTATGTGTTTTTCCAACGAAAGGCTACTAATCTCTTCTATCTTTTTATCAATTAATAAAGGCAAATCAAAATTTTCGATTTTATATTCCATTTTTCCCTGTTCTAGCCTTGAAACATTCAAAAAGTCGTTGACTATATTAATTAATCTAATACTTGATTCATGGACATCGTCAATCATTTCTTTAAGTTCCGGTTCTTCCTTTAATTTTTCACCAAAATACTGTTCGATTAAGGAAGTATTGCCACGGATTGCCGTTAGCGGCGTTCTCAATTCATGGGATGCGATTGAGAAAAATTCATCCTTTGATCGGTCTGCAACCCTGGCTTCGGTTTCATCCTGAATAAGAATTACAACTCCGATAACGGATAATGTATTGTCTGTTGAAAAAATTGGCGCCATAAACAAACGGAAGAATTTGTTGTTAAAATTAACATTTGGATCGTTTGCCGGCGCTCTTTCTTCAACACATTTCGTAAATTTCTGCTTAAGCGCAAAAGCAGGACCAAGCAGCTGATCCATCGAATCAATGTTTGAATAATCGGACTTAACACCAATTGCTTTTTCAACTGCCGGATTTTTGATCAAAGTTTTACCTGTAGCATCTAACATTAAAAAGCCGATGGTAATGCTGTTGACTGAAGCCAAAAGCCTAGCTTTTTCCATTTGAATTTGCAGCCAACCGCGGCTGATTTCCTCCTTAGCGGAAACTAAAGCGGTATTTTTATCCTGCAGCTCTCTTGTTCTTTCAATAACCTGCTGCTCAATTGCGCTTCTGGATTGTTTTTCAGCCGTGATATCGCGGAAAATCTCCACCACTCCGGTTATACCGGTATCTCCCCTTAAAGGAGTCGTCGCAATTGCTACCGAAAATTCTCTTCCGGAAATAAGCTTAAACGAATAATCATCTTCCAGTCCGATATTCATTGACGCTCCGGCCAAAGTTCTAGTTGACGGCCTTTCTTCCGGCGAAAGTTCTTTTTCGGCTCTTATTACCTTAACTACATCTTTAATGTCTTTCCCAATTGCGTCCTGAGTATTTATTTCCAAAAGTCTTTCCGCCGCCGGATTAATTAAAACCAACTTCATATTCTTATCTGTTACAAACATACCCTCTCCCATTGAGGTGACAATGCCGCGGGCTCTGTCTCTTTCTTCTTTTAATATCTGCTGCAAAGAGGTTGAATCGGAAAGCGAATGTTCGAGATCGGTTTTGGCCTTTTCCAAAGCTTGGGTTCTTTCTTTGACTTTTTGCTCTAATTCTCCGTAATAACTTTTTAGTTTGGTGGCCATCTGATTAAATACAGTTGCCAGCTCGCCTGTTTCATCCTTAGTCTTAATATCTACAACAACATCTAAATTACCTTTTCCAAGCTCTCTGGCTACCTGGGTCAGAGAAATAATCGGCTTGGTAATTTGATCGGCCAAAATAAGTGTCGCCAACACACCAAAAATCAAACATAAACCAAAGAGCACTACGAAAAAGATAATCATTTGATTGGTTGAGCTACTTATTTGATCTGTGGAAAAATAAAATTCAACCATTGCGCGGTAAACACCATAAGTATCTATGTATGGCGTAAGTACTCTAATTACTCTTTTTCCGTTGTAATCAACAAAATCTTGCGCTATCTTTTGAGAGTTGATTGTATTAAGAATGTGTTTATCGGTCACGCTTCTAACAGCAGAGCTACTATACTTTCCATTTTGCATTTCTGCGCTATCAAATAGCACTTCCCCACCCGTATTCATGATTCGAAGATGGAGAATATCCGGACTTTCCTTAATAGTATTTTTAACTACCTGGGTATAGGTATCAAACTGGAAAGCATAATAGGTGCCCATGTCATTAACCAAATCAGGCACCATTTTTTCGCTGGTAATTTTGTCTCTTAACGTTAAATCTTGTTCTATTTCCGTGGATCTTGTGGTAATAATAACTATTGCTGCAACAGCAAGAATTACAAAAATTGTTAAACTGATAAAAATGGAGAGTTTAAGTTTTAAGCTCACAGTTTGAGGTAATCCTTACTTGCTGCCACCTTTAAGTATTTTATTTGCCTCTGTTTCGGCATCAGCCAGGGCTTGCTGAATCGGTTTTTTACCGTTAATTGCAAGAACTACCTCGGTGCTAATAATATTATTTACCTCAATGAAGTATGGTCCGTAATGATAGGTAAGAGGCATTACGTTTTGAGCCTGAATAAAGAGCTGGCTGGTGTTTTGATTACTAAAGTATGGATCCGGTGTACTAAATAATGGATCTGCATATGCGCTTTTAAGCGCCGGGAAAATACCGAAATCTTTATACATTTTTAACTGATTATCTTTATTTGCTAAAGCAAATTCGATAAATTTCCAAGCCATATCGGCTTTAGTTGATTTAGCTGTAACGGCTAAGTTTGACCCACCACGTACCGCAGATCTAACTCCACCAACGATTGTTGCCGGTACTGGCATTACTGCCCATTTGCCGGATTGATCCGGGGCTGTTGTTGCAATCTGTCCGCCCATCCACACTCCCGTAGTTAGAGAAGCTACTTGGCCGGATTTAATGCCGCTATAGAATTCCGGTGTCCACCAACCAATATCGGCAGCAACGCCGGAGTCCAAAATCTTCTTCATTAAGGTTACTGTTTGAATGCCCTGGGGACTATTAAAAGTTAAATTACCAGCTGTATCATATTCACTTCCGCCAAATTCAGCCAATAAGGTTTGAAAAAAGTCTCCGACATCTGATTTTTTAGACATTAAAGTCATATATTGACTTGGCGCTTTGGTGACTTTTTGTCCGGCGGTAATAAAGTCATCCCAAGTTTTAATACTATCCGGATTAACGCCTGAGGCCTTAAACAAGTCTGCTCTGTAGAATGTTCCAACCGGCGCGCTATCCCATGGCAACCCGTAAGTTTTACCATTTGATGTTACCTCTGCCCATTTATATGGTACGAAATCATTTTGGTACTTGGCCGCTTGGGCGGTAATATCCAAAAGTGATCTATCAGCAATATAGCCTGGAGTTACCGGTCCTTCCGTGTCCCAAACATCCGGAAAACCAACGCCTGTACTAACCGCTGTTTTAAATCTGGCATTTGCTTCATTATAAGGAATTTCTACCACTTTTACTTTTATATTTGGGTTAACCTTTTCAAAAGCAGGCACTAATTCCTCCAGGGCTTTCGCGGCCGTATTCCAAGACCAAACTGTAATCGTGTTAGGATCTACTACTGTTGTGGTTGTCGCTGGAGCAACGGCAGCTTCCTTAGCTACCGGCTTTGCGGTTTTGGATAACATTAAGTAAGCGCCCACGCCAATAATCGCAACTACAACTAAAGCAGCTATTGCTAATAACGGAAGTTTTGAACTACTTTTTTTTGGAGTTGGTGAAGCCGGAGACGTCAATATTGGAGCTTCAACCACAGGTGTTGGTTGTGCTACCACAGGCGTAGGTTGGGCAGTAACTGTATCTTCAGGCATTAATTAAATATTGATCTCTTTCGCATAGTTTGTCAAGAGGTATTTGCCCATAAATTAACTTCTTAAGTGAAATTGGAAAAGCAAAATTTCTAGAAAGACTGTATAGAGGAAATACCTTTAAAATCCACAAATATTATTATCAATAAACGTCTTGCGTGGAATAGAATCCGTCTTTAATTACCGTAGTCTTAATCGTGTCTTTAGTAACCGGAATTGGATTAAGTAAATAAGATGAAACATCAATCGTACCGTTATTCGTAACGCCGGTGGTTTTTGGCATCTTTCCATTAGCCATGTCAATTGCGCCTAGAATAGCTTCGTTTGCTTCGGCGGTAATTGGCTTGTATAGCGTTACTGTTTGCGTCCCGTCGACTAATCTTTTAACCGCGGTTAGCTCAGCGTCTTGTCCCGAAACCGGAACTTTACCTGCTAATCCATGTTCCGTAAGGGCTTTAACTACGCCCGTTGCCATACCGTCATTGGATACCACAACTGCGTCAACCTTTCCTCCTCTATCCAAAAATGCCTTTAGGTTTACATAGGCAGTTTGTGCATCCCAGTTGGCAGTATATTGATCAAATACCAATTTCGCTTTACCTGCCTTTATCAAAGGATCTAAAACGCTCATCGCCCCGTTTCTTACTAAGGTAGCATTGTTGTCTGTTGGCGATCCACCAACAAAAGCCACGTTTGGCACAATTACTGTTTTTGGAACAGCATTCATTACATATTGCGCGGCAAGCTCCCCCACTTTAGCACTGTCAAACGATACGTATAAATCGGGATTACTATTTAATATCATTCGATCATATGCAATAACTTTAACTCCTGCTTTATGCGCCTGGTCAATAACCCCAGTTAGAGCGGTAGCGTTATGCGCAACAACAATTATTACGTTTACTTTTTGATTAATCAGGTTTTGTATTTGTGCTATCTGAGTGTTATCATCCGAGTTAGCCACTAAAGTCGTAACCGTAGCCCCCAAGCTTTGGGCTTTTTGAGTCATTAAATCACGGTCTCTTATCCAACGAGCTATTGCTATGCTATCCAACGAAAATCCGATGGTAATTGTTTTCGAAGGAACTACCGCCGTTTGAATCTTTTGGGATAGTTTTCCATTAAGAATATAAAAAATACCCAAACCCGCTAAAACAACTACTAGTAATGCTATAACTACAATAACAACGTTTTTGCCGTGTCCTTTTTTAACATCGGCCGGAGCAACTGGTGGAACTACCGCTGGAGCGGGTTGCGTTGTTACTGGTGTCGGCTGAGCAGGAATTATATCTTCAGGCATTAATTAAATATTGATCTCTTTATTGCTTCTTGTCAAGTCTTAATAGTCACCTTATCCCCTGCTTGGCTAAGCTTGCAACCTGATCTACGTTAGA
>Ga0182027_10013843_pt1 | contig 11201 bp, 11 predicted proteins | sample 712E1DmetaG_FD_121300 | JGI IMG/M metagenome (GOLD analysis project Ga0182027, IMG submission 121300) | Permafrost microbial communities from Stordalen Mire, Sweden - 712E1D metaG (Illumina Assembly) | ecosystem: Environmental > Terrestrial > Soil > Wetlands > Permafrost | place: Sweden...
AAAACAGGACAAATAAAAACCACAGATGAGGAAAACATGTCTACAGAAGAAAACAAAGCAATAGTTCGTCAATTTATTGAGTTTGGACCATTGAAGGGAAACCTGAATGCTGTTGATGAGCTGCTATCACCTGATTTTTTTATGCATACGCCTCTTCCTGCGTCTCCAGGAATCAAGGGAATACATGAAGTCATCATTACGTGCAGAGCAACCTTCTAGAACCTTAACGTTACACTTGAGGATATGATTGCTGAGGGGGATAATGTGGCCGCTAGTTTCACAGCCCATGATGTACATAAAGGAGATAAATACATTCAGAAAAATGTTTAAATAATTAAACTCATCTTTCAAATGTTGCGAAAAAACGATAACAATTGACTGCATAATTCTCATTTTAACCAAAACAATAATCTGCCTCATATCGATTTTAGTTGATTTTCTGGATTTTTTAAATTTTAAAATAGATATGCTTAGAGCCTATCAACGTCATAATATTTTAGGATTATATTTACATACCACTATCATAGCTATTAATTTTTTGTCATCAATAAAACCATTTTTGTATTTATTTTAGTTAGGAATTACAGATTTTTCGTTATCTAACGATGCACTTTTCGTACATCTTTGAAAGCCAAGTTAAAAGAAGGGAAGCAGATGATTCGACTGAAAAGGATTTACGAACAGCTATCTGACCAGGATGGATTCAGGGTACTTGTGGATAGGCTTTGGCTAAGGGGACTTCGCAAAAATGAAGTCAGGCTTGAATCTATGGTTAAAGGAGATAGCTCCTGGAAACGAGCTTAGAAAATGGTTTTCCCACGATCCTGAAAAATGGGAAGAGTTTAGAAAATGCTATCTTAAAGAACTGGAGCTAAAGGAAGAGTATGTACAAAAACTCATAGAAAAAGCAAAAGAAACTGACCTGGCCCTGCTCTATGCTGCAAAAAATGAAGATTTTAATAACGCCACAGTTTTAAAGGAGTATCTGGAGTCCAGATTAAAGAGACAATAATTATGAGAAATTGGATAACACAAAAACTAGTGCTTAGATTCAAATATATATTTGTAAATAAATATAATATTACTACTACATATGTGCTTGTGCCACGTATAAGCCATCGTCCTAAATTATCATTTATTGTCACCGGTTAATGAATTTTATGCTAACTTTGAGTACCAAGTATAGAGATTTTCTAATAAAATTCTTTAATTTATAGCATAAAAATAACATTTTTTGACATTTTGTACCTTAACCAAATATAAATGTAAAAGAATTGAACAGCAACCGTTGATTCGATAAGAGCGGATACATTCTTGTTAGTAATAGTAGGGAATGCTCTTATTTATGTTTTTATATTCATGCAACCAATTAAACAAAAGTAAGGGTATTTATTTTTATATGTCATATTAAGGTTAGAAATTGGAATGGAGATATGAAAAATGAAAGAATACACACTTGAAGAGCTTGCAGATTACAACGGCAAAAATGGGAAGATTTACATTGCCTATCAAGGCCAAGTTTATGATGTCACGAATAGTTATTTATGGGAAGATGGCGTCCATCAGGGCCTTCATGATGCTGGACAGGATCTTACTGAAACCATGGACGAAGCGCCCCATGGGACTGAGGTTTTTAAGGATTCTACGGTTGTTGGGACTCTAAAAGAATAGAAGGCTGTGCTAAGAAATGGCTCTGTAAGTCCATTTCTCAAATAACCCTCGAAGAAAATATTTGTGCATAAATACTTGAAATTAAATTTTTGTCATTTCTTAACTTATCCATTGTCTCTTTTATTTCACTATCAATCCTTGCTGCAATTACGATGTTTACTCTTTCTTTTGTCAAATAGAGGCCGATAAATCTTTCTATTCCCTTGCTCCCATCGGTTACAAGGACTGTTTGTCCTATTAAATAAATTACGACTCTTCGTTCCACTGCGGGTTGTGCAAAGACACCCACTGGATCAACTCAAAGTGAAGGACATCCAAATAGAGCAACTAACTGAGACGATGCAAACCTAGGCAGTACTCTTGCAGACTGTCTTAAATCAAAAACAGATAGAACAACCTGGAGCTAAAAAGCCTTGGTAGAAATTTTGGTAATATCAACGAGGTTTATCATGGAACTATTAAAGTCATTCGTGGATTTTAAAGGAACTATTAATGTTTAGAATTCTTGTTTAATAACTTGGAGACCCGACTAGGTACTGACATTACGATCGCGTCTTTTTTACACACGTTGAGGCACCGGCCGCACCAGTAGCATTCGGCCATCTTGCTGTCCTTATTAGCTTGATCCGTGGGACACTTCTTCGCGCAGACGGCGCAGTTGACGCAATTCTCGTTCAACCTGAGCTTGAGGGTGCTAAGCTTAGATGTCAGGTTCATAAGGAATCCGAAGGGGCACAAGAGAGTACACCAGGGTCGATACACAAATAAAGAGGCTGCGACAACAATGATGAGCACCAGGAGCTTGAAGGTGCCAAGCCAGTGCGAGACCAGGTTGAACGGGTTGAAATGGATTATCGAGGCGATCCCTATACCGAGTACGATGAAGATCACGAAGAATACCGCCCTTATAACCTCTGAAAGCCCAACGTCGATATTGAACCTGTTTTTTCACGAGCTTAGAGACAAGCTCCTGAGCTGCGCCCAGTGGGCATATGTAGCCGCAGAAGAGCCTCCCTAAGATCAGGGAGGAGGCCAATATCAGCACTACTTTGAAAGCTTGCGTGGGGTTGATGCCACCGTTAACGATGCCGTACAGTACCTAATGTAGGTAGATTGTCATATCCAGGAATCCCCACTGCAGGAAACCGGCTACAACGACCGAGGCGGAGAGTACGATTATGGCTGCGCGTTCGCTCATGTTTTTTTTCCAGAATAACACCGCTACAACCGCGACCGTTACCAGCACGTATAGAGGCCCGACAACTAGGGGTAATGTAATAATTATAAATATATGTTTATAGTTACATAAAACTTTATGACTTAATAAGCTAAAATGATAAATTGTGTATTTTTACCCGACGCTGCGAACGGTAAAATGAGCAATAAACTTTCATAAAAATATCTCTTATTACATCTTATAATTAGAGAATATATTTCGGTTTGTCCAAGTCCTGCTGGCAGTGTGCTAAAAGTTCTGTAACTTCTAAATTATGATGCATAGTTTTTATAGCAAAAAAGCATGATAAGGGATAGAATGCAATCGTAGTCATTGGTCCTGCAATTCTACTCAAAGCTACCCAGGCATCATGTGGGAAAGTCATCCAAGATGAAATTGTTAGTTTTTTCAATGAGTACGGGGGAATGTATTGGCTGTCAAAGCTATCTATGTGCTCCTATGAGGGTATTATTGCTACACTTGATTTTATTACAATGGGCTATACCTATTCTACGACAGGTTGTTCTCCCACTATCTACGTAGGTTCAGTCTCAGACTAGTTAAAAACGTATTACTTTCTCCAACTCGATCAAACTTCGCTAAAATTTGTTTTCTAACTTCGTCAACATCATTGACGTTTATCTCAATATTCTCATTCTTGTTCTGTGAAACAACATTCGTTTTTTTGTATACCCGTCTTCCAAATTCGTCAGGAAATCTCCTTTCCAAGATCCACATACAAACCTGGCAGTTACCATCATCAGCTGCGTTATTTAAGCGTTCAAAAAGTTTTTTAGCAGCATCAGAATTGCATTTCTGGATATATTGTGCAAAATTATGATATCTCCCAGATTTCTCTGTCTTGCCCCTGTTCATATATTGATTGAATGTTTTATACGTGATTCCTGCAGCTTAGGCAGCAAGCGAGTATGTGAGTCCCAAAGAAATATTATCACCGATTCTGTTTTGTATTTCCTGAGTAAGTTTTGATGGGCGAGCTATAGATTCACCGTTTTTACTTTATAATTAATATTCGCTTGTATTGTATTTAATATTAAGTTATTTTTGTTCTGCATAAAAACGGGGTTTATATCCATCAAATAGGAGCCATTATAAGATCGTTAGAGACATTTTCTAAATAGGGCAATAGTTTCCCAATATGACTCTTAATAAAAGTCTCACCAGCAGTCTTAGATTAAGTTATTTTTTGACCTTTTTTATTCCCCATGATCTTTATCACTGATACCGATAGACAACCACAAGATATTTTTCATACACTTTTATTACTTAAACAATATATAAACTAAGTTTACGTAATATTACTCCAAATTTTAGATATGGATCTGTATATTTGGCATTATTTAGTTTTTGTATCACTATTTAGTATACATATATAAAATATATAACACACCAAATCTAGTTATAATTTGGAGGTTTTCTAAAACCTTTACTTGGACTTCGTATCTTGCTGCAGATAACGACCCCTGCAGCTTACAAGATCAACTTTTGGGACATTTTAGATCAGCCGAATCGCCTAAGCTAATAAAAAATTAGATTTCAGATAGATATTCTCACGCTTAGTCTCTTCTTTAACTATGTAATTTTCCAGTGGAATTATCGGGTTTTTTGTGAGATTTCAAGGAACGTTAGATTTATCCTACTATGCAATAAACAAGTTACCATTTATGGAAGATTTAACCCTTTTTTTAAGTAAAACGGGTGTTCACTAAGGAAAAAACCTACCTATAAGAGCCAAAATGAATCCAGTTATTAAATGACATAGAAAGGCTTCACTGTAATATAATTCCTGAAATCATGACCACATAATGTTAATACTAATTACTTTAAGTTCGTATAATATATTCCTAAAAGTATATAATGAATTAAACTTAATTCTAATTAGTATACTTCCCAGTATAATCAATTACGATATTCGATCGAGCTGTAGTCATTTCCCCGTAGCTCACAAGAGTTCCTTTTTGGCATCTAAGATTAACTTGATCATTTAAATTAATAAAAAAAACTAAGTAATTGATGACTTTTGACCAGGAAGTGATTGTCATTTACATGCTTGATGACAAAATTAAGATGAAGCAAGCAGTAGATTTTATAGTTAAGGTCACTATTGGCGCTGCATTTTTGGGTATCTTCGTAGGAATATTTGCTTTGTTCCTCTTGATGAAATGGACTTAAAATAACCACTAGGAGATTAAACAAGTTCAAAGCAATGATAAAGTAAAAATCAGCCCACCGATATTTGCTCAATTAATCTCAGTGAAGGCGACTGTTAAGAATGTTTTTCGCGAGCGGAATAATTTGCTCTTCTGAAATACAATTTTCGATCCACTAGCATCTTTAAATTTGAGATTTCACAGAACAAAAATGGCATACTATCACAAATGGAAAAATGTGATATTCTAGACTTCATACTTGTTCATTCATGTATACTTCTTATTGCAAGTATGTCTTCTGTGATTTATATTCCCATTAGTTCCCAATTATTCCCGTTATTTTCCCATTATATTCTCATTAAAAATAATCTAAAAACAATAACAAGGGAATTGAAATCATAAAAAAAAGGGTAATTATGTTCCCAAAATAAAAAAATGATATAGGATTTTTTAAAGTAATATCCAAAATATTAGAATGTCAAAAAGTGTAATTTTCTATTTCTTTCTTGCATTTTTGGAGTTTTGGGATCCAAATGTCAACTGATTGCGTTTCAATGGGAAAAAAACGGGGATATTTTGGGATAAATGGGAATATTAGGGAATAACAGAATCGGTTGCCTTTATATCCTGATCAAGCATCCTTCAGGAAGATAAACTCCTTATCAATAGTGACCAGCAATCAAACTTTGATTTGTCTATACTGAATTTAAAAACTTTACTTCCACTACTACTTATCAAGTATCTCCTGCCCTTTTGTAGTCAATATCAGTTTCTTCTTCCATTTTTAGCCCTTTGATCTTGTCAAGGAGTCCCCCAGCTTCTCTATCTTTTCTTTCAAATAGAGCACTCGTAGACTCAAAGTAAGGTTCTCATTCGATAGCAATCGGTTTTTATGCTAGCACCCGCCTAATCGATCACATAATCACTAAAGTGGGTTACATGAGCTTGGTAGGCTAAGGATTTTAGATCGCATATTGTAGATTGTTTGGTGATCTTGATGGAGATCATGACATAGACAATGATGTTTCCATTAATTTGTTGGGCATAGCGATTTATTTGATGATTTTTCGCTAAGTATAACATTTTTATGCGAATTATTGGATTTAATTTGATATCGTTTGGCATTTTTACTGACTATCTATAATTAATTTTGGGGTATATTGTCAATTTATATCTAAAATCAGTATTTGTTTGGGAATTTATTTTGACTAAAACTGGTAAATTGATGCTGTTTTTAAGATCAATATATTAATTTAATCTTTGAATCCCAGGAAAATGGGTTCAAATTATTTTGCTAGTTTTTGATATCTTTTTTTCACAGCACTTTTGAGTTCGTTGATTAGTCTAGTTCTGAATAATATCCAGCAAATAAGTTGTAGATTAAATTCCGGAAATATACTATCAGAAGATACAGTATCATATATCCACTTTGTAACAAACAAAATAAAATATTATCTATTTATATAAAAGCTAATTTTGATATATTCTAAGAAAAAAATTTAGTTGGAGATATATAATGGATCACAAAAAATCAATCAAAATAGGATTCATTTGCGTTATTCTTTGTTTAATGGGATTATGTTTAGTACCGCTAGTAGCTGCAGATGATAGCGGCGCCGGTTACTATGATTGGAAATGGTATACAACTGATCATATCGGTGAATACAATAAAGCTCAAGCGGGTTCTTCATATGCAGGAGTGACTATATATATTAAAAATGAAGGTGATAAAGCAATATCCCCAAATCCTTTAGACTGGTATCTGTTGATTGGTGGACTTAAATATTCATATGATTCAGCTACATTTGACAGTTCGATAAATCATTTAACATACGATGTTATGAAAGGTGGCGAAACCGAGACAATAATTGTGTACTTAGTAAAAGGAAATCCATCAACTGCTACCCTAAAATATGATCAATTATTCGGTCCAGAATTGAAGCACATTGACCATTATATTTTAAGCCAATCAGGCAAGTCAGATGAAGCAATAAAAGCATTTGACAAAGCAATTGAAATTAACCCACAGTATGCAGATGCTTGGTATAATACAGATAAGGGGGGACGATTTTGAGTTACATTTAACATATACATATTTGCATTACCAGAAGCATCATAACCGTATGTCACTGTATGTGGAATACCTTCTTCTATGTAATCACTTAATCTGATTCCTGGAGTGGGAGTACTGACATCCAAACTGTTTGAGTTTACCCAAATCATTGCATCATATATTCCCTGGCTTTGGAATGATCCACTACCATTAGCGAACCTTGTATGCCAGCAATCTGTTCCCCTGATCCCACCTACGAGTGCTCCGGAACCAAAAGAAGCATCTGAAAATGTACCCACGTCATGAGTACCCCCTGCTAATGTTTCATTGACCGCCAATTCAATGCCATTTGTGAATGGTTTGTTCAGCACAACATTCGCAGAAGATGTCGTACCATCGCCTGACAACACCAGATATCCATTCTGTATTTCTACTGTTGAGTTATTGCTTCCTTCTTTGCAAGCTGCCCACTTTGATATATTTAAGCTGCCTGAACTAAAATTATCGTATGCCCACATGACTATATCTCCATTGGGAGAATAGCCAGGCATATTGTACACATTGAAATGTTGTGTGCTGGCATTCATGTTGACTTTGAGCCACAAATTATGCTGTGGATCAATGTAATATGGTTGTGAAGCAGACTTTAAGGGTGTAGATGTTGCAAGTGCAGTTGCTGATGATAGAACCATGTTGATTAACACAAAGAATATTTTATATCTCATTTTCATAATACGCCATCTTTTAAATATTATTTTGGTAGTATTACTGAATAATGGCTAAGTTCCAAAATCAATTTTTTTTAATTTCACGTCTTTCTGCCCCAATACCAGGAATTGACATTAAAATTTTCACATAACTTTTATTATTTCCATAAGCATAATTAAAAATTTCTTCCCCTAAAGTTTCGATTTCATAGTCAATATGTTTTATAAGATTCAGACAGGAAACATTGTCGCTGTCATAGTTTCCCACATATACATTTTTTTATTTTGGAGTGACTGCAACTCCTACCGGCCTTTTTCCTACTTGCACCGTGGTTGTAACCGTATTTGTTGCTGTATCAATTACAGAGACAGTAGCGTCTCCAGCATTTGCTACGTATACCTTGCTTCCATCCGGATCTACTGCAACGCCAAGAGGAAAGTTTCCTACCTTCACAGTGGCTGTAACCATGTTTGTTACAGTGTTAATTACAGAAACATTTTGGCTGAAGAAGTTAGTCACAAATACCTTTCTTCCATCTGGACCCACTGCAACTCCCTTAGGATGAGCTCCTACAGGTACATTGGCTGTAATGCTGTTTGTAGATGTGTTAATTACAAAGACGGCGTTGTCGATGGGGTTTGTAAAATATACCTTTGTTACATCAGGTGTGATTGCAATTTTGAAAGGAAAATGAGGGGATTCTAAATTTACCGTAGCTGTAATTTTGTTTGTGGCAGTGCCAATTAAAGAGACTGTGTTGCTGCCGGAGTTCGTAACATATATAAATGGCACTGCGCCTGAGATACTCATTCCATTAGAAATACCAGCAATGCTATTCATAAAATTTTTATATATGTTCCTCCTTTTTGTATTTTATTTGGTTTCATTTTTTTCATTTCGAATCTCAGCAATGAATTTTTATTGAGGAATATAAACAAGTTTAACAGTAATGGGTGTGTCATTGTGTATTAATTATCTTAAACCACTGTATGCAGATGTACACAAGAATGGGCAATATCGCAAATTTGATATAAATATGAAGTCGTATGAGTCAAGTACAAATTTTTGATTCGAAACCGTAGTTCACAGCTGTTTATGTGTGTATCAATGCACTGAGCGAAGAAATTTAGAAGTAAGTTTGAAAGAATATGAAAATTGGAATAAAAATTTGTGGCATTTACTTTTTATAAACTCGGTTCAGGAAGTTTTTAACTGTTCTCTATTATCCGTTAAATTTTTCTGAATTTATACTATATAGTTGAACAAAAATTTATTTTACTCTAAATGAACTGATATCATAACTCCAAATTTGCTTCTCGGATCTTATATTTCGAATAATCGATTAAATCCGATCGTGAAAACAATTCGGAAAGTTTTTAAGATTACGCGAAGAATGGTTTAAGGAGGATTGGCTTGCTTGTAAGTATCTTATCACTTGTTGTGTTACCTATTATTTTTGTGGGATGAAATAGGTTTTAGATTCAAATAAGGACACATATACAAGCAAGCAATATCCTATTGCCTTGTGATATTATTTATAATTTTCTGAATGTGTACATTTGTCTCAAAAGTAGTTTTCTGGATTGAACTTTGCAACGAATCTCTAGATTCTCAAGGAAATTGATGACTACGCAACAGATATATAGTTCTGCGTCAACCACAGGATTTTGCAGAGATTTTGATCAAAATAAATAAAGCTCCTTGTTATTTGGATTGAGCAATTGAAAATCACCTTTTAAATATGATATAACATAAATAATATTTGAAAAACATTTTGTTTAAAAAGTAACATTTCGAATCGGTAATTTCTCTTTGGTTTAGTTACTTTAAGTGAGAATTTATTTTCAAACCGCACAAAACAGCGAAGAACTCTCTTCTGAATGTATGTCTCCTTGTTATTTGTGGTAAACTACGTATTTGCCGTTTGCTTTTTACATATCTAGCCTCAAGCCTAGTCTTCCTCCACATAGCTTTTTGATAAACCTTTGATTTTTACAAATTATTTATATACAATTTATGAGTATGTGACAATATTTAGGGATTTATCGAAATCCTCCAAAAGAGCAAATTTTGAGCTTTGGGATTGGCTATATCAGGACTTAAGCACTGGAGCTGCAGAACAAGTGCAATAATGATAACTGTTTAATGTTATATCTGGTCAACTAAGGGCTTAAGTTTCCTGATACTTCGGTTCGACTGCATTGGCCCGAATATTTTCATGTATTCTAAATTCTAAAAATACACACAGATACCTAATTTATTTGCCAATTTGTCCAATGTTATGCATCAAAGATTGAGACCCTTTTTTAAATTGTCACCTTATTGAAAAATTATGTGTCAACTGTGTGGACTTTTAGGAAAGTGGAATTTAATTGAGGACAACATATTTATAGTGGACTATCCATACGATTTCCGATTGCTGCCGTTAGGTAGCAAGATCAAATTTCGAACTAATATAACAGCTGTGAACTATGGTTTCGAACTAAAAATTTGTACTTGATTCATTTGAGGTTCAATAACCACCGGAAACACTAAAGAAGAGAAAAATACAACAATAATTTTTCCAGATCTCTGTTTTCAGCGGTTCATGTTTAGGTTAAGATTAGTAAATAAATTTTGGTACTTGATCATAAGATGATAACACAAGATATACTTTCAGATAGTATAATGCTAATCCTTTTTTTGGTTCTCGTAACTGGGGTGGCATTTCCATTCAGCAGTTTCATTGTTCGTGTTTTTGACGGAAATTTGTCAAGAGGAATTCCTGGACATCTCGAAAAGGTAATATACAGATTAATCGACACCGATCCTGATAAATAAGAGGGATGGCGGGGCTACGCCCGAGATATGCTCCTTTTCAATGGGATAGGTTTTGTAATTCTCTTTCTAATTCTTCTTTTTCAGGATTCTCTGCCTCTCAACCCACAAAAATTCGGGGCTTTTAATCTAAGTTTTGCCATCAACACTGCATCTAGTTTTATCACTAATACAAACTGGCAGGTCTACAGTGGTGAAACGGCAGCAAGTTATTTTACTCAGATGGCTGGACTTACAGTTCATAACTTCCTTTCCGCAGCTACAGGTATCTGCATAGCGATTGCAGTGATGCGGGGCATCACTCGCCAGTCGACCTATAAGATCGGCAACTTTTGGGTAGATATGACTCGCTGCACTCTTTACATCCTTCTTCCGATATCTTTCATTTTTGCTCTAGTGCTCGTTTCCCAGGGTGTTATTCAGAATATAGATCCCTTATGTAAACGTCACAGGGTATGGCCATACAGGACCTCAAACAATCTCAATGGGACCAGTAGCTTCCCAGGAAGCGATAAAAGAGTTAGGTACCAACGGAGGAGGATTTTTCAATGCAAACTCTGCACAT
>Ga0182027_10013844_pt1 | contig 11201 bp, 11 predicted proteins | sample 712E1DmetaG_FD_121300 | JGI IMG/M metagenome (GOLD analysis project Ga0182027, IMG submission 121300) | Permafrost microbial communities from Stordalen Mire, Sweden - 712E1D metaG (Illumina Assembly) | ecosystem: Environmental > Terrestrial > Soil > Wetlands > Permafrost | place: Sweden...
CACCCCGCGCCTTGCAGCGGTTTATCGCTTCTCTCGCCACCCCGACCCCCATCAAAAACTTCATCGAAAACCTCAGATCCAACCGAATTTCGTTACCATAGTTGCCCGCAGACCACGCAGATGCACGCAGATGGAGATTCTCAGAACAGGAGGAAACGGAGGCAACAGAGAAAAAACTCGGAGAGGAAACTCTGTTCTCTCTGTGTGCTCCTGTTCAAAAACCGTTTGCCATATCTGCGTGCATCCGGGTGAATCTGCCGGCAATTCCCGATTCGGTTCCGGCCCTGCCGCGTTGCGACTTGGCGGCTTGGCGGCTTGGCGTTGAAATGCCTTTGTATCCGTGAAATCTCCCGATTCGGAATCGGGCTGGTTCCATTCCCTTCGTTTCCGCCGGCCGCGCCCTGATTTTGCCGGCAAGATTCCGCATTTTTCCCCTTGACGATCCCCCGCTTAAGCTCTAAACTGATGCCAGTGAGAATGGAAAGGACAGAAAGGAGAAGGCTGAAGGCTGAAGGCTGAAGGCTGAAGGCTGAAGGCAAAAGGCTGAAAGCTGAGAACATATATGTGCGCCATTATGTCTCATCTGGCGGATCGCCCCGGCTCTGGAATCGGGACAATAGGCCACACGGGAATTCAGATTTTTCACTATTCACCAGGCTTAATCCAGGCCCAATACTCCAACACTCTCGCACTCTGTCGAATCCCACAATCCCCATTGTGTTTAACCCAATTAAGCTCAAAATTGAAGCTGATTAAGGTTAATTAAGCCTAATTAAGGCTGATTACAGTTAAATAAGCTTAAAAAAAGAGATTTTATGACTGAACATGGCATGCCCGCGAAGAACCCAACGGAGTGTTGCAGAAGGCAATTGCGGATTGCGGATTGCGGATTGCGGATTGCAGATTGGGGAGCGCGGTCGTCTCGACCGCCTCGGCAGGCGTCCCGCCTGGCGAACCGGTCAAAAGCCTTGCGCCAATCAAGCCTAATCGTGTTATTTTATGAACCGGGACCGTAAATATCTCCACATTCCAGGTAGGGCAGAGCTGCTGCTCTGCCCAAAATTCTTGGGCGGCGCGGCAGCACCGCCCTACCGAAGACGCGATGAATTCTGTCCCCACCGCCCCGCTCAAAAAAATCAGGGCAAAAAAACTCTTGCGCGGCAAGGGATTGCAGCCTATAGTCCCCGTTCTTTTTGAAAGATTGATATATGCGAAGACCCAAAGGTGTTAAAACGAAAAAGTCGGTGGCCAAGCGATTCAAAATCACCGGCACCGGGAAAGTAATGCGCATGCTGGCGGGCAAACGGCATTTGCAGCAAACCAAAAGCCCCAAGCGCCGGCGCCATCTGGGCACTTCCAAACAGGTGGACCCGACGGATGCTTACCGGGTTTTGCAGAACCTGCCCTGGAGCCATTAACCGAGCTAATAAACCCTTTTCCACAGATTTAACATGCGTGTCACCAATTCCCCCGCCTCCCGCAAACGCCGCATGCGGACCATCAAAGCCGCCAAGGGCTTTCGCATGCGCCGCTCCAAACTTTACCGCTACGCCTCCGATGCCCTCGATCACGGCTTGCAATACGCCTTTCGCGACCGCAAGACCAAGAAGCGGAATTACCGCGCGCTCTGGCAGGTGCGCATCAACGCCGCCACGCGCGCCGCCGGCATGACTTACAGCCGCTTCATGGAGGGTCTCAAGGCCGCAAAGTGCGCGCTGGATCGCAAGGTGCTGGCCGACCTGGCCGCGACCGACACCGCCGCATTCGCGGAATTGGTGCAGTTGTCGCAGAACGCCTTGAAAGCCAAGACGGCCAAAACAGCCAAGGCATGAATGGCGAATGAGAGAATGTTGAATTAGGTAATTGTGAATTGTGAATTAGGAATGGAGGATGGCGCGCCATCAGTTCGATCCGTCTGATCCGTCTGATCCGACCGATCCGTCCGATGGTTCCCATCCTTCCTACAAAGCGCATTGGGCCGGGGTCAAATATGTCTCTTCTTGACGAAATTGAACCGCTGAAGCAGGCGGCGCTGGCCGAGTTGAAGGCGGCCGCCGATCTCGCGGGCTTGGAGCAGGCCAAGGGGGCCTGGCTGGGGCCGCATGGGAAGCTCACCGCGCTGATGAAACAGCTCGGCGCCTTGCCCAGGGAAGAACGCCCCGCCGCCGGCAAGACGATCAATCAAGCCAAGGTCGAATTGGAAGCGGCCATGTCGGATCGCCGCCGCGACCTGGAACTCAAAGCCGCCCTGCCCCACGAACGGACCGATTTTACCTTGCCGGGACGCCGCCGCCCGCTGGGCAAACTCCATCCGCTGACCCAGGTGACTGAGGAGATCGTGCGCAGTTTTCGCAAGATCGGTTTTGCCGTGGCGGACGGGCCGGAGGTCGAGACCGAGTATTATTGCTTCGACGCCTTGAACACGCCGTCCGATCATCCGGCGCGCGATGTGCAGGACACCTTTTATCTGGACGGCACGGATGGCCAGCTACTGCGCACGCACACCTCCTCGGTCCAAATCCGGGCAATGAAAAAGCAGGCCCCGCCCGTGCGGATCATTGTGCCGGGCCGGGTCTATCGGCGCGACACCCCGGACGCCACGCACAATCCGACCTTTCACCAGATCGAGGGATTATACGTGGACCGGGAGGTGACGGTGGGGGATTTGAAAGGGACGGTGGAGTTCGTCTTCCGGCAATTGCTGGGAGCGGAGACGAAGATTCGTTTTCGTCCGCACTATTTTTCCTATACGGAGCCGAGCTTTGAAATTGACTTTTCCAACGCGCTGACCAAGAGGATGGGACGGGAATGGCTGGAAATCGCCGGCTGCGGCATGGTCCATCCCCAGGTGTTTGAGAACGTGGGATACGATCCGGAGGTTTGGACCGGGTGGGCCTTCGGATTTGGCATCGAGCGGATTGCCATGATCCGTTACGGGATTGACGACATCCGCCTGTTTTACGAAAACGATTTGCGGTTTCTTGCACAATTTTAAGACGAGCGCGCCATTTATGGCTTGCCAAACGGCGGCAACGGCGCGAAAAGGTAGCATATCAAACACACATGGGCGAAAAATCAAAAATTCTGGTGGTGGAAGACGAACCGAGCCTGCGCCTCCTGGTGCGCAAGGTGCTGGAGCGAAGCGGCTTCGAGGTGCTGGAGGCGGCCTCGGGGACGGCGGCGCTGGAATTGTGGGACCATGACAAGCCGCAAATTGATCTTCTCCTGACCGACATGGTGATGCCGGACGGAATGAGCGGGCGTCAATTGGCCGAGCGGCTCAAGGCCGACAACCCGGCGCTGAAAGTCCTTTACACTTCGGGCTACAGCACCGACTTGCTCGGAAAGGACCTGGCGTTGCAGGAGGGAACCAATTTCCTCCAAAAACCATACCCGCCGGTCAAACTGGTCCAAACCGTCCGCAACGCCCTCGGCCTGATCTGACGCGGCGCTTCCGCGAAGGCCGGCCCTTGCGCTATGTCCCAGAAGAATTCCCCCGCGGCCCTTCAATCCGCAATCCGCAATCCGCAATCCGCAATCTGACGTTATGTCCCAGAAGAATTCCCCGGCGTCCCCGCGCGCGACGGTCATGGTGTTTGGCGTCGGGTCCTTCGCCCACAGCCTGGCCCAGACGCTCAAGGAGGCCGGCGCGGATGTTTCCACTTACCTGACTCGCAATTACGGGCATTTTGCGCCGGAGCTGGCCGGGCCGGTATTTTCGCGCGAGGCCTTTCCCAATCCCTGTCCCCTGCTGTCGCAACGCCGGGTGGATGTGGTGATACCGCAGTCCATTGATTGGGCGCAGGCGCCGTGGGCGGAGGAATTGGAGCGGAGCGGCGTGGGCATTTTCGGCCCGACCGGGGAGGCGATGAGAATTGAGCGGGAACGGGATTACGCCCGGAAACTGTGCGCGGATTTCAAGGTTCCTTTTCCCAGGGCCTGCGTGGCGGCGAACCGCTTGGAGGCCGAAAAGATCCTCGCCAAACACCCGCGCCCTTTTGTCATCAAGAATCCCCTTTGCTCGCCGGCCAGTCCGGTCCACACCATCCTGTGCGAGACGGCGGAAGACACGCGGGCGTGGCTCCGGCAGGTCAATTATGCGGAGGGGGTTTTTTTGCAGGAATACATGGGCCGGGCGGAGGCGGGGCATATCGCGCTGGTCAGCGGCGGGGAAATTTATTCGCTTGTCACCAATCAGGAATACAAACGCGCCTTCGTGGGCAACATGGGGGTGATTGCCGGAGCGCCCCTGGGCGGGCTGGTGGAAAAGGACCCCGGCGACAAATACGGCCTGGCCCGCGAGTTGTTGCATCCGCTGATGCCGTGGTTCCGCAAGGTCAAGTATAACGGGCCGGTTCAGGCCACCGCCGTCCAGCGCGCCGGCAAGTGGTTCGTCATCGAATACAACATCCGCATCGGCGTCACCTCCGGCCCGATGATCCTGCGCCTGCTGCGCAACCCCCTGGAAACCGTGTTGCGCACGGCGCGCAACGGGAAACTGGAGCCGCGGTTTCGCGACGAATTGAATTTCGGCTGCTCGCTCACGCTGGCCGGCTACGGCTACCCGTTCACGCAAGTTAGCGGGCCGCGCTTGCCGCTGGAAGTCGCCGGCAAATTCGACTGCGATGTCTGGTGGAACGAAGTGGCCGCCGGACCGGGCGGCCAACTGACCGCCACCGGCCAGCGCATCGCCGATGTGATTGCGCTGGGGGCCACGCTGGAAGGGGCGATCGGCAAGGCCTACGAGAACATCCGCAAAATCCGCGTGCTCTCCAGCTACTACCGCACCGACATCGGCCAGAGTCTCTGGCCGCCGGGTTGCGAATAAAGCAATGGGGAGCGGCAGAAACCCTTCGCATGGTCTGATCAGTCCCATGGGTCCCGTGCGTCCGATTGGCGTCCCATCCGATGCCCCAACGCGCCATGACGGCCGCGCTCGCATTCGTGTGCTCACAGTCTCATCTTTTTCAGCCTGCTCAGGAAAAACAAGAACACCGCCGTCACCGAAAACATTATCCCATAGAACACCATCGTCACCGTGGAGGACCGCTTCTGCGGGGGACTGGGTGGCTTCATATACACCTCTTTAGCCTTCTCCACTGGAAGCCACTCCACTCCGTTCTGAACCATGTAAGCTGACGGTCGGGGCGCTGGCATCAGTTCCGCCGAAAACGCGTCTTCGAGTAGCAACCGATTGAGGTGGGCCAGTCGTGATCCTTTTGGCTTTTGATTCAAGAGGTTGGCGGTTTCCGGTCGCAACGCGATGCCTTTAAAGCGCGCATTTTCGTAAATGCACGGACCCTCAATGAACTTATTAAGCACCTGAACCAGATCTTGAGATTCTTTTGATATCTTTATCGAGGGTTGATAGTTCGTCAGCAGCATTTGGTCAGCGCTCGATGACTCCTGCCAAAGAAAAGCCGAAACCTTATCGGAGTGGCTCCTCAATTTGAAAAGGAACCGCGTCAAATTCTGTATTTGGAATACCGCAAACGTCGTGGAATCCGGAGGCGTAACCGTAGGCGGCACGCGCTGGTCAATTACTAGGGTTGTGCCTGCCGCTGATGGACTCAAATCGCCACGCGAGCACACCGGCCTCACGCCAGTAACACTCGCAATGGCTCGTTTGCGAATATGGTATGAGACGTTCGAGGTGCCGTGCAGGATTGGCCCAGGCGCGAAGCCGTAGCCAATTCTCTGCTCAAATACAAATCCAGATGGTATTTGAATAGTCCCTGTATTCGTTATTCCGGTCGCTAGGTATGTGGCATCTATGGGAAGATCAATCGTTCCCGAAAAGACCACATTCGAGGGTAGGCCATCCTGTCCGTTGATCAGTTCCCATTTCGCCTTCCGCTTCAAGTTAGCATTGACCGACACCGAGGCGTTCAGATCATAAACCGGCGTAATCCAGTTAGTGGAGAGATTTGCAAAGTAACAACCCGAGGCGAACATAAGCCAAAGGTGGCATACCAGATAGTTGTCAGTTTGACCAACAGGAACATTGTTGGATTCAATCGAGGCAGAATTCCAGCCTTTACTCCCTCGCGGTTCGCCCGAATTAACATTATTGGCCTGACCACCTACCTTGTATATCTCGGCCCCGTTGGTGCATGCTGTCTCGGACCACGCCAATGGCTGTCCAACTTCATCATGATCGGTCGTCTGAATCAGCCATGAGCAATCCTTAACAAAACCCGCGAATGCTGCTCTCTTCAAGGACTGGACACCGCCATCTGGACTGAATCGTGTTTGCACAATTTCGCCATCGACCTCATATTCTACAGCAGATGCACTAAAAGTTATATTTACAAAGAGCAATAACAAAACGCAGTAACTTAACCCCAGACTTTCAATTTGAACTATGCACCCAATGTAAATTCTCCCATATAGAATCCATAACGCACGCGGCCATTTGCAACCAAACTTTTTACTCATTGTTATTTAGCCAGCTTTAGTGCTTTAATGCCATCCAATGCGAATTGAATCCGGTCTTTCTGTTTTGAATCAATAGCGTTATCAAGAAGTGCGTTTAGCCGGATTTCAGTGGAGGCCTGTCCTTCGATCGACAAACACATTTTAATGCAGATCATAGTCATATTCGTGTCCTCCGTCTCTGACACCTTTTCCAACAGCATCGGAATACCAGTCTTTCGCATTTCCCATGCTTTTACAATCTCTAACGCTTCCAATGCTGATTGGATCCGCTTCTTCTGGTTCAAATCGGTCGTTACTTCCAAAAGTCGCTCTAAACGGAATTGCGTCACTTCCCCTCCTTCGATTCCGCGACAAATTCCGACGCATTTATATATGACCTTCGTGTCGTCCTCACCTGCAATTCTTGCAAGCAACGCAGGAATTGCGGGCAAACCAATATTGATCAGAGCATCTGATACAGGAGCCAAAAGCGCCTCTTGCTCTTTATTCCCGATACTGGGATTCCCTCCGATTACTGCCTCGTGTTCTTCGTCCCACTCCAAATGCTTGACCAGAACTGGAACTGACTCAGCAGCCTTATATTGCCCCAAAACGATCACTGAAGTCACCTTCGCATCAACGGAGCTGGTCCCATTTACTATTCCCATTAGTTCCTCAATTAACTTACTGCGTTCGTTGTCTAGCTCAACTGCAGCATGCAACCTGACGCCTATATTGCTCGAGGAAATCCAATCAATAAATGTATCTACCGATATTCTCGCGGGTGGTGTAATGTTGGTCTTAGAGAAGAGGGAGGCGAATGAATCCGCTCGCGATATTCCTTCCTCTAAAGGCTGTTCTACCGGAGGGACTTGGGAATACAATCCAGTCAAAACCATTAACATCCTCCAAGTCAGGAGCATGGACAATAGTCGCAAATTCAAATGTTTTGTATCTATTGATGCCATCGGGGATCTCCCCAGGTTGTTGGGAGCGTGATGTGGCCCGCTGCACCATTGCAAGCTGAAACAGCAAACAAGTTGGGTCCACAACATTTAGTGAGAGCGTACCAATATCCAATGGGTGAGCACGGCGTTCCATCTACATAGACAAGGTCGCCAAAATTATGACCACTGCCGATGAAGCCCCAAGGTGTGTTAGTAGGAATGAAATGGCCGGGGGAGTCAATTAGGAAGAGTTTATCATTAACCGGAATCGGTTGCTCATTAATATTAACAAGGAGTGGGCCATCATTATTATTAGTATTAGTCCATGGGTTGGGCGTGTTAGTTGTCACATAATCCATAAGAGTTGCACCGTTCGAATCTCCCGCCCATAAATTCTCCACATAAACTTGGCGAAATGAAAGATTCGCGACATTACCATTTGCATCAGGTGAGTTAAGAAGGCTGCCGATACCCGGCGGTGTAAGCGTCGCTTTAATCTCAACTTTATAAAAGCACATCACAACTTGAATAGGATTTAACGGATTTTGCATATCCCATCCGGTTCCGCACGCCTGTCCAGCATTTGTGGGCGGAGCTAAATAGAATCGCGTAGGAGGACTGTCAAAGGCAAGACGGTCGTCCGGATCAAAAGTGGAATTGCTGTTATAAGTAATCCCCGCTGTGAAAATCCAATGGGTTCGAGGATTGACTGGTGCTGGGTTTGGTTGCCGACTATACCCGCACTGGCGGTCGCACGCACAGTTAGCGGCCCAGCAACTGCATCGGCGGCAACTACTGCATTGAGGTTGTTAGATATCGAAGTTGCGTTCGTCCATGAAAGCAAGGAAGCTGCAGCAACGGTATGAGGGTTCATTGATAGACCAAATAGAACGACATCGCCAGCGGACGGTGAGAGTAGAGACACGTAGTCCCTATTGGTGTCTGTATATGTTGTTATCCATGCTGAATTCGTGGGATCCCGCTGTATACAGGTATCATAGAGTTGGACAACACTCAGTGGACAGTTGGGAAAGTACTCGCCGCAGGAATTTGTCGCGGAGATTGTATATGTGCCGGGTGTTGTTGCGTAGTAGCTATTCGTATAAAAATCATCGCCATACCCGTCGTCATAGGAAAAAACTAAGGGCATACTAGTCAGGCTGGAACTGTCGTCAGAAATGTAGCAGGTAATAGTGAATGGCGTTTCCAATGAGCAATCATAACCGGCCATCTCGGCGGTGATGGTAACGGTATTACTAACATAGACCGCGTAGTACGAGTTATCGCTATTCACACCCAAATTCGCGGCTGGATATTGCGCAAATGCAGAACCGACAATGCATATGCAAACCGCCCATACCAGCAGGAATGCGGCCACCGACCTTTTGGGTGAAACAGTGTTTGAAACCGGTTTGTCGGGGGTGCGACATCCCGACCATACTGCAGCTTGTTTCATGTTTTAGCCTTTCAAATTTAATAGATTAAATCCGCTAATATTCCTGCCATTTGACCGAGCCTATACCGTTCGCAAGGCGCTTGCAAGCAAAATAGAGCACAATTGTGGTAAAATTATTTAGCATATTCCGACATTATTTGCCTTGTTTGGCATTGTCTGTGCTTCGTAAGTAGCTTTTGCTTGATTCGCGGGAATTTCCGGGAAAAGTTGCTGGCGTGCTTGTAACCGAGGAGTTTCGCGCTTTCCGCAACGGTAAAGCCATCGCGCAACAGTCTCATCGCCTGATCCCGCCGCTGTTCAGCAATCCACGACTGGGGGCATTTGCCGAACTTCTTGAGAAAGAATCGTTGCAGGGTTCTGGTCGAAACGCCGCATTTCTTTGCCATTGCCAAAGCGGACCAGCCAGCTTCCCGGGCGAGTTCGGGCCAGTTTTTGATGAAGTATGGTTTGAGGTTCATGCCGGTTCCTTCAAGGCGCCAGGCGCTCGATTCTCCAGGCGCCCGCGCCGGCGCGGGTGTAACAGAAACGGTCGTGGAGGCGGTCGGGGCGGCCCTGCCAGAATTCGATGGCGGCCGGGACGATGACGTATCCGCCCCAGTTGGGGGGACAGGAAAGCGGGCCGGCGGCATATTTCTTCCTGACAACGGCCAGCTCCTTTTCCAGGTCCTCCCGCCCGGCCACAACCTCGCTTTGCGGCGAGGCCCAAGCCGTCCACTGGCTGGCTTCGCATCGCTTCAGAAAATAGGCCTCCGATTCCTCGCGGGGGACTTTGGCCGCGGCGCCGCAGACGGACACCTGCCGTTCCAGTTCGCGCCAATAAACCAGGAGGGCGGCGCGGGAATTCTCCGCCAGTTCGCGGCCCTTGCGGCTGCCGTAATGGGTGAAGAACACAAAGCCGCGCGCATCCAGCCCCTTGAGCATGACGATGCGGGCCGAGGGCTGCCCCTCGGGGCTGACGGTGGCCAGGGACATCGAGCTGGGTTCCAGGACCTGCGCGCGGACGGCATCGTCAAACCACGCTTCAAATTGTTGGATGGGGTCGGGCGACAGATCGGAGCGGCGCAAGCCCGCCAGCGAGTATTCGCGTCTGAGATCAGCAAGTGAATTGCGCATTTTTGTAACAATCCTGTCCACGAAGATGGCTATAAATTACCCTAATCATCGCCCCCCGTCAAGGCAAACCCTCCAGTTTCGGGTTGACATGGCAAACGACCGGGTGCAATATCCCGCGCATGAACACGGCTAAAATTATGAACCCGCAAAAAAATGTCCCCTTCGCGCCCCTGCGCCAAACAATGAAAACTCTTTCGCAGTTTGCCCTGGCGGCTTGTTTGACCTTGCCGCTCCACGCCGCCCAGCCCTGGCGCGAGGTCACCGTGCCGACGGTCGCCGAGGCTGCCGCCGCGTTCCCGCAGCCGCCCAAGGAATACGGCGCCATCCACTGGGCCATCTGGGGCGGCCAGCAGAGCAAGGAACGCGTCATCGCGGACATTGATCATATCTACGCCAATGGCGGCGGCCTTTACATGATCAACAACTCGCAGCGCGTGATGCCAAAGTATCTCTCGCCCGAGTATATGGACATTGTGAAAGCCGCCGTGGCGGAATGCAAAAAGAACGGCATGAAAGTCTGGATTGAAACCGACTGCGGTTATCCCGACGGTTTCGCTGGCGGCCTGATCAGCAAGGAGTACCCGCAGTTGGGCATGCAGGGCATCGTCTCCGACGCGCACTGCACCGTCGCCGCCGGCCAGAAGCTCGATATTCCGCTGCCCGTGAACACCCTGGGCATCCTCGCCTCTCCGCGCCCCGAGGCGGCAGCGCCGGGAGCGGAGGCAGCCGCGCCGGCGGGCACGCAGATGCCGCTTCCGGCGGATGGCATCTTCAAATATACAGTCCCCAGGGGCGGCAGCAGAGAGGTAACGATTCAACTCGCTAATGCCACTGTGCGCTATACTCTCACAGTCGGCGAGCCGTTCTCCATCCCGGTGCCGCCGGGGACGAAGGCGATCTATCTCAGCGGCGGCGGCGGTGGCGCCGCGCGCGGGCGGGGCGTGCGTGCCGGTGGCGGTGCCGGCGCCCCCGCGGGTGGCGGCGCCGGTGGCGGCGGCGGCGGCGGCGGTGGCGCGCGGGGCGCACGCGGCGGTGGCGTTGCGGGCGCGCGCGGCAGCGGCGGCGGGGCGGACAGCACAATCGTGCCGCTGCCTGCGGACGGCCATCTCGTTTGGACTGCGCCAGCGGGCACAGGAACTTGGGAGATTACTTTCATCCGGCATGCTTACCGCTCTTCGCCCACACGCAACGACAATGGGGAGGATGGCGGCGCCACCAAGGACAGCCTCTACACGCTGATTGACTATCTGGATCCCGTAGCCACCCAG
>Ga0182027_10013847_pt1 | contig 11199 bp, 9 predicted proteins | sample 712E1DmetaG_FD_121300 | JGI IMG/M metagenome (GOLD analysis project Ga0182027, IMG submission 121300) | Permafrost microbial communities from Stordalen Mire, Sweden - 712E1D metaG (Illumina Assembly) | ecosystem: Environmental > Terrestrial > Soil > Wetlands > Permafrost | place: Sweden...
ATAGCGCAGCAACGACTTTCAAGTGTCACTCTTAAAGAATGCACGCGACATGCCAAACAAACCATTTTAGATTCATCGACATAGCAGAGTAGAGATTTGCACATGTGCAAGTGTTTGCATATGTTTATCCCAAGAAGTTCCATTATTCTTGTCGGAGAATGCGCTCCGACGTAATATTGCTCTCCCAAACCGATAGCCCATCCAGCGAACTACACGTCTGAAACGGGCTCTCCAGACGCGCCAGAGCTTCCTTATGCCGCAGAAGCTCGCTCTATAGCCTGGACCCTAAGTAGCACCGTCCAATTGAAGACTGCGAGCAGCCCATCCGATGCTAGGCTCGACCAAGCTGCGCCCAACCATCCATATTGCGGAATTAGATAAAGGTTGACGCCAAAATTGAAGGCTGCCACCGCGACCTGGCTGCCCAAGCGGAGATTCTGGTGCCCCGCTCCAGTCAAGGCATCGCCAGCGCTGTAATGTAAGCTGCGAAGGACCGGCAGCAAACATAGCCAGCGCAACGCTGCAACGCTTCCCTCAAAGCTCTTCCCCACCACATGCGGGACTACAGGCGCCGCTAGAAACAGGCATGCACCCAGCAGAAGCCCAATCGGCGCAGTTATTCTCAGGATTCTTCGCGCATATGCTCTGGTGCTCTGAACTCCGCCCACTCCCTTCTGAAAGAATCGCGGAAAAGCAGCGTTGTGAATGGAGTCAATCGGTATCATGCAAAGATCGATCACACGGTAGGCCATAGAATAGATGCCGTTCGCGGCATTCATCCCGTAATGCCCAAGCATGGCCTTATCAAAACTGTTATATATCCCTGCGCTAGAAGACGAAAGCGCGTAGACAAAGCCCTCTCCCGTGCGCTGCCGCAGCAGCCGCAGTGAGAGAGATGGTTTTCCATAATACCGTGTCACCAGAGTCACGGCCAGGCAACAACCTATGAAAGATACAACAACGATGGCTATAACCCATTGTTGGGCAGTGGCGTGATGCAGGCGCCATAGCATGAGTCCAGCCAAAACCATACGCAACAGATTCGTCAGAAGAATAAGAGACGCCGTGATGCGCAGCTTCTCAAAAGCCATAAAGACGCGGGAAGCCACATCCGTAAGCTGCCCGCAAAGGCAATCTCCGATGGCGACGCAGAGCACTAATCTCCAGGAATAGGAATGAGCAAGAAGAGGAACTACCCAAATCAGAAACCCAACGAAGAGGCTGCCGAGGGTCAAGACCGTTACCAGGGCGTTGCCCCAATAAGGAGCGAACTTTGAGTGGTCCGGGCTGATGTGGCGGAGCAAAGTTAAGCCCGATCCGAGCGGAGCATATATGCTCACAATCCCCACCATGGCAACTACTCCGGCATAGATGCCGTATTCCGTGCTCCCCAGCAGCCGCGCCAAGAGGATGAAGTAGAGTGCCTGGAACCCAATTGAAAGACCCCTCCCAAAAAACATCCAGCTTGCATTGCGGGCAAGAGAGTTGGAGCGAATGCGCGCCCATTCTTTCCGGGGACTAACCATGATGCGCCTCCGAGCGGATGCGTCTGGCTTCCTCCGACAACCCTACGCAGGCGACAATAAACATGATCCAAGGCAAGTTATTCGCCGCCGCTATTCCCATAGCCTCATCAATGCTCATAGCTGTGATCAAGAAGACAATACATGCATACCAGGCAAGATGAGAGGATTTCTCATCACGAAAGCAGAACACCGCATTCTGGAAAGCTCTTACTACCGAATACAGGAATAATCCCAATCCTGCCGCGCCAAGCTGAAGCCATAATTCCAAGCATCCATTATGTGCCCCGCCCACGGCCCAATGGTTTGCCAATAATACATTGGCAGACTCACCCTGAAGCCCTGTCCAGAATGCGTGGTATCCGTATCCGATAAAAGGATGTTTCATGACGGATGCCATTGCCGCTTTCCATATCCCCGTGCGCCCTGAAATCGTCGGGTCTTTGCCCAGCAAATACGTTATACCTCTTAAATAGGGGTTGCAGGCGATAATCAGCACCAATATGATCGCCACTCCCAGCGGAAGCACAACAATCCTATCTTTTGACTTGAGCCTCTTGCTCATCCACATGGCGATCACATAACCCAATAAACAGGCCAGACCAACTTTGCCAGTCACGCTTTGAGTCATCATAATCAGAAACACAGAAAGTCCGATATATATAACGCGAGACACTTTGGAAAGCAGTGTAACCGCTGGAGCAAAGAATGCTCCTGACAGAAAAATAATCGTCATCTCTGCGCAGGGATTCTTCTGCAGGTAAATTCCCTTCCAACCCTTCACCCCACTAAACTCTTTAGATACGCCATATTGCGGAAAGAACAACGCCAGGACAATGCTCAAGAAAAGACATATCCATCCCAGCATCAGCAGTAACCTTATCAGCCGTTCAGGGCTAAAACGCCTGTATAAATAGAACGCGAATAAAGTATTGACGGCCAACCATAACGAATACTCCAGAGAACTGAATGGGGATTGCGACCAAAGGCAGGAAAGCACCGCCAGCGCAGCCAAGGCCGCAAAGATCATATGATTACCACAGTCATGAACAATTGATTTTATCTTGGGGAAGATAAGTGCAAGCACGATAGCCAGAACAAATATGGGCGTAACAGCATTATCGATTGTTTGCGGCGCATTTGCAAGCGAACTAAAGCCTCCCAGTGCATTGTTATCTCGAAAGTTTCTCAGCCAGAATCCCCCCGCAAAGTACATCAGAGGAATCATGAGCACCCAACTTGCGGCCAGGTGCGAGACCGGCTGCTCCACGCTCGTAACGCCATTCTCTGCCATCGCTGCAACTGCCTTCATAGTGCAAGGGCCTCAACGTACAGCGCGCGCGCGACCTCCGCGCTGTATCTGCTCTCAACTGCGTTTCTGCCGAGCTCTCCATACATTCTCAAGAGCTCTGGCGAAGACAGAAACCCTTTAATCTTGGAGCAGAGATCCTCGGCGTCACCACACCGAAAGAGTAAAGCACTTTTCCCGTTTTCAGTGATCTCTTTGTGCACCGGCAGATCGCTGAGGACACATGGCAGGCCGTAGGACATAGCTTCCAATGAAACCAAGGGTAATCCTTCCGGTCCTCTGGTTGGGTTGATGAAGACATCGCTGCCCCGATAGAAATCGGATGTATCGCGCTGAAATCCGACAAACTTGACGTTCAATCCTTCCGCTTTTCGCTCCAGCTCACGTCTGAATTCTCCGTCGCCAACAATCGTCAGTGAAACTTGCCGCCCCCCCGTTAGCCGCATCGCGTCAAGAATTAGCGCAGCTCCTTTGTATTCCTCAAGTCTTCCAACAAAGAGCAGACGAAGAGATTCACTTTTATCGTGATAACACTTTAGCACCTCGGGTAGTCCAGGAACCCAGTTAGGGATAACGATTAGGTTATCCGCGGACACGATTCTGGACAAATCCCCTGCAACCGCGGCTGAAACGCAGATAATCTTATCTGCAGCGCAAGCAAAGTGCTTGTACAATACTCGCGTAACAAAGTGCTTAAGCGCGTAATGCCCTTCCTCATCAGCTTCAATATCCCCGGTGCCGTGACGTGTAGCAATCGCTGTGCAGCCTAGCATGCGAGCGCATCTGAGTAACACGATATCTGGACCACTATTGATCCACACCGTATCTACACGGCCTTGTAGCCTCAGATAAGAAAGCGCGGCTGTAACAACCAGAAGCTGAATGAATTTTCCCCACAGACTATTGATTCTAAACACACGAACGCCTGAATTCCGCAGCGATTTCTGCAGCTTTGGATTCCCGCAGAAAACAAGCAATTCGCATTTGCCTTGCAACAAGCAAGCCAGGTTTTCGAGGTAGACCTGTACTCCACCAAAAGAGGCACCTATGTCGACAATCAATATCTTACGCTGTGCCATTGAAAGACCTGTTCTTTCCGAAAGCTGATCATCGACTTCACTAACCCACATCAGTTTTCATGCGGTTAAGAACCTCCTGGCACTGTCCGTTGATCACAGTCCAGGTAAAGTTTCGTTGAAAAGACAGCAGCCCCTTCATGCCAATGTCAGCACGGAGTTTCCCATCCTCCACCAGCTTCTGCAATGCGTCCGCCATCTCGACCGCAGAATTCGGTTCGACAAGGACAATACCTCCTTCGGCGGCAATTTCTGGAATTCCTCCAACACGGGTCGCAACCACTGGAATCCCGCATCCCATCGCTTCGATGTTAACGTTGCCAAACGGTTCCTGCCAGATGGACGGACAGCAGTAAATGTCTGCTGCACGGTATTCCTCGGCAATTTCGGTTTGAATTCGAAACCCCTGGAACTCGACGTTCGACGGCCTGGACTTGAGCAGTCTCTCGGCGTAATCGGTAACTTTGCTCCCGCCAAAGAATGGCGCCCCAACTACTTTGCACAGAACGTTTACTTTGCGCTCCTGCAGCAACCTCATGGCTTCCAGCAGCACATGCACTCCCTTAACGGGATTCAAACGTCCGACATACAGAATTTTAGGAATCGGATTAACTCGAACATATCCTGCAGAAACAGGATGGAAAAGCGTTTCATCCGCGCCGTTATAAATGACTGTTGTATTGCTCAATGTGGGTACAAGGCTAAGGGCATCCTTACTCACAAAGTCGCTGACAAAGATGACAGCATCCGCGCTAAACCGCCTGTAAATTGACCGGCGCCCAACACAGCTAAGAGTGTTATGGTAATGGCAGATCAGCTTTGCACGTTTCAGAATAATTGGCCGCCTTAATGCCGCAGCAAAATATGGCTGACTATGGCACCATACAACGTCGCCGGCTCCAAGACGCGATATCAGTGGCCTGAACATATAACGAAGAAGCGGTCCGTGAATAAGCCATGGAAGAAATTTCCTGCCCTTAATCCCTCCATATCGATACAGTTCGGGTATCACCAATATCCGGTCCGGACTGAATCCCCACGTGTCGTCAGCAGAGTGGCAGACAACAATCCTGCGAGGATCGATGCGCATCAGGTTCGCCACGTCTCGCGAAATGGCGCCGCCGGAATATGCTGAGAATGGCTCCCTTTCAGGGAGAACACTGTAGATCATTGTGCCTTCCTATGTGTCGGCAACGCCGCTCTGATCAAATGAACGCTATCATCTCGCCCGTTTTCAAATCCCACCAAAGATCATCGATTCCGCACGTCTTCTGCCAGCAATTCGCTCGGTGTCCGGTATCCTCGCCATATACCTCTTCCGTGAGATATGCAGCATTTTGCAGCATCGGAACGAGCCGTTGCATAGGCAAGCACTCCACGTAAACAGTCATAAGCGATGAATAGGATCGCCAAGAACTTCAGCGAATGCTTCCTAAGCACATAGCCCATGCCGATTCCGTATCCAAAAATTCGCCCATCTGTGACACCGCCGCTAAAAGCGTCGCGCCTAGGGTGCCCAACCTTCCATGCACGATCAAATCTCCCTCTTGATCCTGCTTCCAGAAGCTGTAACACAAAATCCGTATCTTCACCACACGCAATCCTGGTCCCAGAACCGGGGCCGATGTTCTCATCAAACGTAACAGATGCTTTTGCAATATATTCTTTGTTGCAAAACAGGCTATAAGTGCATGTCGTGCGATATGCATTTATATAGGCGATATTGCAGGATGATTGAATCCAACGATTACCGCTGGATTCACCATTGCGATCTTCTACGCCTACCGCTAACAATGCATATCGCCGATTGCGGCCGAACCAATCGTTCACACTGTGTAGCAAGTTAGCGCTGTACCAGCAATCATCATCAGGAAACGCCACAATCGATCCTGTTGCATGACGCAGACCCTCATTTCTTGCTTTTGACACCCCTAGCGCGCACCTAAGATAAACAATGTTTATCCGCCCCTCCCAAGCTGATAAAAGCGGATTCAGGAACCCCGGAGGATTTTGATCAACCAGGATCAGCTCATGCTCAGGGTAGGCTTGCAACTCAAGCGAACGGAAGAATGCTTCCAGTTCTTTGGTACGTCCGACTGTGGCCAGAATCAGGGAAAACCGTTCCATGTTCCCTTTCCTCTCTTCAGGCGAGAAGGAAGCGCCTATGTTGGCATTGCCTTTGTAGCAAGGGGAATTCATTGTTTTGCCTCGCCTTTTGCCATGCGATCCCCGTGAAAGGCCTGGGCCGCGGCCTGACCAAACACTACCAAGGAGAAATAGCTATTTCCAGAAAGATACCGCCAACCCAGGCGGTTCGGCTCCGAACAGGCTCGGAAAAGCCATTCCAGGCAGTGCTTCTGCATCCAGGCCGGCGCACGGCGCACCTGCCCTGATAAGACATCAAAGGTCGAACCCAACCCAATAACTAGCTTGCATGGTAGTTTGGGAAGGTTCTCTTCAATCCAATACTCCTGTTTCGGGGCCCCAAGGCATACAAGCAGCAGATCAGGACGGGCCGCCTGAATCTTCTCCACGACCGCGGCAGCTGCCAGAGGGAGTTTCTCAAATCCAGGGGGCGGACAAGCTACACCTGCAATTCTGAGATTGGGATAGCGGTTCTGTAACTCTCTCGCCGATGTGGCGGCGGCGCCAACCCTGCCGCCGAGCAGGTATATAGAGCCGCCCAACTTATCCAGCAGCGCACCGAGGTCCTCGGCCAGGTCTACGCCGCTGATCCGTTCGGGCAAGGGATGCCCCAGCAGACGGCTCGCAAAAACCAGCGACATGCCGTCGGGGACGCTAAGATCGGCGCGTTGCAAAAAGGCGGCAAACCGCGACTGCCGGCCTGCCAGATGGACGAACTGCGCATTCACCGTCGCAATCACGGCTGGTTCTGCACGATTGCCTCGCAGAAATCCCTGCGCCTGCGCCAGAACTTCCTGTTTCGTAATGACATCCACCAGGGCTTGACCGAAATGGATTCGATTCCTCTTGCCTTCCATTGTGTCCTCAATCAATGGATCACTTTACAGAAATACGCCGCGAAGGAAAGCCGCCGACCGCAGTCCATGGCCTGATGCTCCGAACCGATACAGATGGAAATCTTTACAACCCTGCCCTTTCAGAATCGGTAGATAGCAGCCGATGCAGCCGAGGCGGCCAACCCGCTGGCCTGCATCCCGAAGTTCCGCATATAACTGAAGGGAACGTAGATGATATCGTCTGCCTGAAGCGGAAGATCGGCTCGGTTGCCTTTCTGCATGGCGCTCAACGGCATCGGCATCTCAACGTAGCCGCCGTTGGATTTGCGAATCAACTTTGCATGAGATGGCACGGCGGAGTGGTTTGTCCCTCCGGCGCGCGCCACCAATTCCAGTACGCTGATCTGTGCCTCATTGTTGTTCATGGTGTAACCGCCGGGTCGTGCCACATCGCCCAGCACATACACAATCCCAGCCCTGGGCACCAGAATCGTGTCGCCTGGGTTGACCTTGACCGAGGTATCCATCGCCACCCCAGGCTTGTTAGAGACGAAGTAGGGTACCTTCTCCCCCTTCTCTAGCCCTCCGCTGCGCTCGATCAGAACCTTTCGGTCGGCGAGATCAGTAAGGCCCCCAGCCAGGGTAAGCACGTCCAAAACGGAGCGCGGAGTACTAATTGCGTACGCTCCTGGAATTTTCACCTCTCCCAATACGGAAACCTTCTGTGTGGCGTACTCTTCCACCGTTACCAGCACGCGGGGCTGGAGTAGAAAGTGACCTTTCTGCAATACTTCTTCAATGACCCGGGCGGCCCCAGCCGGCGTCAGACTTCCGACCTTGGCATTCCCTCCCAGCACTAATGAAAGTTCACCCGCATCATTAACACGTGAATGCTGATCGAGTTCCGGAGTATCGAAGACTTGCACATGCAAGAGGTCTCCAGGACCGATCAAAAGGCTCTCATGGCTCTGCGCAGCGGCCAGACTTGCGACCAGCACACTCACAACTGCCAGCCATTTATGCATCCGCATCGCGGCCCTCCTCGTACGTATAACTGTTCTTCCTGTAACCGTAGTAACCGTAATAACCGCTGTCGTCCTGGCTCAGGCCATTCAGCACCACGCCGACGTAGTGCTTTCCATCGCTCGTTAGTGTCTGATAGCTTCTTTTCACCTGAACCTTTTCTGTCATGCGGTCGCGTGCCAAAAGCAGCGTTGCATCTGCGAAGGAATTGAGGATCACGGAATCCGTGACCGGCAATACCGGCGTTCCGTCCAATACCACGAAGTCGTACTGTTGTCTCCACCGCTCAATCCACATGCGCATCGTTTCCGATCCAAGCAACTCTGCCGGGTCGGGAGCAGAGTGGCCAGAAACGAGCACATCCAAATTTGGGGCTTCTGCCACATGGCTGAAAGCCGGCTGCTCGGTCTGGCCAGTCAGCAGACTACTCAGCCCCGGCTCACCGCGCAGATGAAAGCGCCTGCGAAAGGCGCCCCGGCGCATATCTGCTTCCACCAGCAGCACCCGCTGTCCATGTTGTGTTAGCACCGCTGCCAAGTTTGAGCTGAAAGTTGATTTCCCTTCCCCGGAAATTGCGCTGGCAACCAGCAGAACCTTGGGAGGGGCGGCACTCTGCAATAACAACACGGCAGTGCGAATTGCCCGCAAAGCCTCGACATACGTCGATTGGGGCTCATTGATGGCAATCAGGCCCTCCTGCAAATGCGCTGTATCTATAAGGGGGAGCGCTCCCAGAATCTTATGTCCGAGGGACTCTTCAAGATCGGTAATGCCGTTGATCTTGTTGTCCAGCGTATCGACGAGCAACGCGCCGCAATAACCGAGGAAAAGTCCCCCGCCCAGCGCAATTGCCATGTACAGGGGCACATTCGGGCGATTCGGTTTGGCAGGAGTACGGCCGGGATCGACCACCGTGATGTTCGATGATTTAAGTCCCGCCAATACTCCCGCTTCTTTCAACCGCTTGAGCAGGTCCTCATAAAGTCCCCGGCTCTGATCCGCTTCTTCGCGTGCGATGGAGTATTCAATGGCTTTGTCGTTCAGCTTACTGGCAGCCTGCTTGGCCAGTTCGTATTGGCTACGGGTGCTGGCTTCCGTCTGCACCGCGACCGCATAGTCGCTTTTCGCGCGGCCTCTAATTCGATCCACTTCCTGGTGGATGGAGCGCTCCAGACCTGCAACATTGCCTCGCATTTCAACCAGCTTCGGGTAAGAGGCGCCATACTTGGCTTCCGCCTCCTGGATTGCAGCCTGCTGAGTGGCTTCCTGCTGGCGCAAACTCTGGATCAGCGCCAGAGCGTTGCTCATGGCCTGCGAATTGCCGCCCACCGTGTTGCCTGCAAGCCCGGAGAGCATCTCCGCATCACCGGTAGAGGCGGCCTGCGCAATAGCTCCCCTTAAAATTCGGCTTTGTTCTGCCTGGGTCATGGCAAGCGTCGCTTGCTGCAATCTATCCAACTCACCAGAGTATGCTTGCTCGTGCCCCTGGGAGTCAGTGACGCCCAGGCTATAAACTCCGGACTGGCGTTGCAGATCGACTACCTTCTCTTGCAGGTCCTCACTGTTCTTGCGCAACTCGCCTAGTTGACCGCTGAGCCATTCGGAAACCTGATTCGTGGCATCGTATCGCGTCTGAAATGTGTAATCGATCAGGTTTTGCGCCAGCTTGTTTACCACCGCAGCCGCCAGTTTCGGATCGGGATTTTTATAGCTGATCTCGATCAGCCGGGTTCCGCTAACCGGCTTTACCTTCAGATTATTGCTGAAGGTCACCAAAGCACTCCGTCTCCGTCGTGGAGCGTCTTCCAACTTAGCCTGAGCTGGATCTGGAACCCCAGCCGGAGAGAACATTCCCAGCACCCATCCCACCGGGTTCCAACGCCGCTGAAAGTCCTGCGTTCCCTCCATATGCAGATCCTCGATCGTCCGTAGAGCCAAGGTATCGGATTGCAGAATACTGGCTTGAGTCTGCAAATTGATATTGGCGTCCAAAGGGTCCGAGTATGAGTCCGCTTCTGCGCCCATCAAATTATCCAGCCCCATAGAGTCCGAGCTTTCCTTCTGCACTTGAAGGGTTCCCGTGGCTTCATAACGCCGCGTACAGAAGGCGCAATAGATAGCGGCTAGCGCGCCAAACAGAAGCAACGTGCCATATACGATCCTGCGCCTCCTCCTGTAAATCAGGAAAAGATCGCGCAATGTCAATTCTTTCTCTGGCAGAGATTCCAAAGTTTAAACCTCGTTTCCTGACTGGCTCGCGGCTCACTACACTTATGCACCTTATCGAAATTCTGGCCGCCGTTCATTGATTTCCGCCTCCCGCAGCGGAGCCGGTTCACGGTTCGTGCCGCCAACGATCACCAGTGCCTCGAACACTTAATACCTGCTCACCCTCTGCCCCTCCCTGATGAAGGCACCTGATTTAGCCGGGAAAAGCGGAAGAACTGAAGTGACCCATGAACCGTCTCTCCACTTGCGCTGCGAATGGTGGAGGGTGAGATAAGGCTCTATGTCCCTCTGACTCGAGTACTGCTGCACGCGCTTCTCATGGCGCAGAAATGTGTAGGTTGCAAACCAGTTCGACTCAGATTGCAAGCCCGGCAGACAAATCGTTGCAAGTTCAGTTGCGTGAAAAGGCGTATATTCTGGCCAATTTCAGGCAAAGCTCCACCCACCTCACCTGGACAGAGACTTGTCACCCTTCCATCCAAAGTCAGGTCAGAACTAGACGCACACCACACACTTAAATGCAGCGCCTGTTCTGCTGGAAACCCCTAAAAAATCCACGATCTGATGTCTCATAGAACTTTAACACAAGTGTTTGCAGAAATAAAAGAGACCTTTTCTTCCTGGCGACATTAATCTTGGTAATACACTTTCGAGAGTCGATTGCCTCCTCCCTCCTTCGACCAAAGGTCGATTGTGAGAGGCATTAGACCTTCAGGGAAGCCAAATAGTTCTAGCTGGATTTCTCTCATGCTACGTCCTACTGATACTCAGACATCGCTAACTCGCTAACGTAATGGAACGACTTGTTCTATCGCGCCGTTGCACATCCAATGGCGATTTTCACCTGCTTGGCGTAAATATGATTTCGCTCACTGCTGTCCAAGATAACGTGAGGTGTTCTGGGCGGACGTTGATCTGACAGGACATAGGGCTGTGAACCCTGGCTTTAACGGAGCGGGTTGGACAGCTTCGAGTTATGCGTCGCGTTGTCTGCTGTCTAAGATGGACTCCGATACCGTTCTGTCATTGTGCGCCATAGCTTGAGTCGAGTGATTCTG
>Ga0182027_10013848_pt1 | contig 11199 bp, 7 predicted proteins | sample 712E1DmetaG_FD_121300 | JGI IMG/M metagenome (GOLD analysis project Ga0182027, IMG submission 121300) | Permafrost microbial communities from Stordalen Mire, Sweden - 712E1D metaG (Illumina Assembly) | ecosystem: Environmental > Terrestrial > Soil > Wetlands > Permafrost | place: Sweden...
CGTCCAAAGGCTGCGGCATTGGGCGATGTCGTCGGCCGCCGCGCCGTGCTGCCAGACGGCGAAACGGATGGCGGTGAGCGGGTCTTGCCGGCAGGCCGGCTGGGCCAGCAGGCCGGCCAAGTAGCCGCCCAGCAAATCGCCGCTGCCGCCCTGCGCCAGAAGCGGATTGCCGCTGCAATTGATGAAAATGTCGCCGCCAGCGCGGCCCACCAGGGTGTGATGTCCCTTGAGCACAACATAACAATTGCCGAAGCGCCGCGATAATTGGCGCAACGCCGCCACACGATCCGCCTGCACTTCTTTGGCCGTCATGCCGAGCAAACGGCCCGCTTCTCCCGGATGCGGCGTTATGACGCGCACGGGTCCCGCGGTCGAGCCGCCGGGCGCATCTTGACAGTGGCATTCTTGGATGGAAGGAACCCCTCTCCCCGCTTGGCGGGGCGAGGGAATGTCTGGGCTGCGCGGCAGCGCAGCCCTACCACCTGGCCCTCTCCCCGATTCGTGGGATGAGGGCAGTTCATCGGCGCAGAGCGCCGACGCTACATTTGTCGGCGGCAGCCAATCCAGCGCGCTGGCGTCCACGATCATCGGGCCGGGGAAATTCTTCCAGTGGGCGCGCAGTTCTTTCTTGAGTGCGGCGGGAAGGTTGTCCGCCGCCAGGCCGGGACCAAATAGAAGGGCGGTGGAGCTTTCTGGAAGAGGCCGGGCGGCCCGCCACGGGCGCACCATCGCCCCCTGGAGTTGCGCCGCCACGGGGATATAGACCGATTCTTGCGGCTCCACTGTCACCAAGCCCGGTTGCGCCCGCAACGCGCCGCGCGCCGCCAGCACCGCCGCCCCATGATAACCGGCGCTGCCGGCAATGATGACGGCATGGCCAAAGGTTCCTTTGTGGCTTTCCAACGGCCGGCGCGGCGGCCAAGCGGCGAAATCTTCCGGCAATGTCCAGTTCAGTTCGCCCGCCAGAGGGCACGGAATCAGCCCGATGTCCGGCGCGACTTCCAGGCGGCCCACCCATTCGGACGCCATGAGCAGGCCGCGTTTGGGCGCGCCCACCGTCAAGGTGACCTCCGCCCGAATGGCCGCGCCTTCCACCTGCCCGTTGTCCGCGTTGAGGCCGGACGGCACATCCACGGACAACACCGGCAGGCCCGATTGATTCACGGTGTCAATCAGAGTTTTCCAGGGGCCATCCAGGGGACGGTTCAATCCGATGCCAAACAAGCCATCCACCACCAGCCGGGGACGGGCGCGGCCCGGCGCCGGTTGAATGCACCGGGAGAATTCGCGGGCCGCGGCGCGGGGATCCGCCGCGTCCACCAGCACGACTTTGCGCCGGGACAAACGCGGCACGGCGCCGTACCCAATAATGTCCTGGCGTCCGGCGAGGAACGTCCGGGCGGCGCGGGCGTCGTCGCCGTTGTGGCCGCGTCCCGCCAGGATGAGAATGGTGTCTCCGGGAAAGGTGAGATCGAGCGCGCGCCGGGCGAGGGAGCGCCCGACGTTCTTAATGACAGCGGCCGGGGAGCGGCCCGCAGCCCAGGTGGCGCTCTCCCATTCGCGCATCTGGGCGACTGAAATGACCGGCAAAGGCATGAGCAAGTTTATGGTTTCAACCTGCGCGATTGAAGCCTAAAATGCAGGGATGTTGTCAAGCGACGAAATTCGGCGGGCGGTGCAGGCGGCGCTGGCGGAGGACATGGGTTCCGGGGACGCCACCACGATGGCGGTCGTGCCGGAAGACGCCACGGTCACCGCCTGGATGGTGGCGCGCGAGCCGATGGTGGCGGCCGGTTTGGAGCTGGCCGAAGCCGCCTTTTTGGAATTGTGCCCGCAGGCGAACCTCCAGCGCGGGGCCTCGGACGGCGAGCGCGTGTCGGCGGGATTCGCGCTGTTGAAGATTCTGGATGCCCCGGCGCGCGCCATTCTTTCCGCCGAACGGGTGGCGCTGAATTTCGCGCAGCGGCTCTCCGGGGTGGCGACGCTGACGGCGCAATTTGTGGAGGCGGTTTCCACCACCCGCGCGCGCATTCTGGACACGCGCAAGACCACGCCGGGGTGGCGGCGGCTGGAAAAATACGCGGTGGTGTGCGGCGGCGGCGCGAACCACCGCTTCGGCCTCTACGACCGCATTTTGATCAAGGACAATCATCTGGCGGTGTTGCGGCGGGAGCGGCCCAGCGCCATCGAGGCGGCGGTGCGCCGCGCGCGCGCCTGTTATCCGCAACTGACGGTGGAAGTGGAAGCGGAGACGGCGGAGCAGGTGGAGCAGGCGCTGCGGGCCGGAGCGGATGTGATTTTGCTGGACAACATGCCGGTGGAGCGGCTGCGCGCGACGGTGCGCCTGGTGAATGGCCGCGCGAAAACCGAGGCGAGCGGCGGGGTGAATTTGCTCACGGCGCGGGCCATCGCGGAAACCGGGGTGGACTTTATTTCGGTGGGGGCGCTGACCCATTCGGCCCGGGCCATGGACATCGCGCTGGATTTTGCCGCGGACCCATGAAGGCGATGCCTCAGTCTTGGGAGGTAGGGCGCGCACTCCGTGCGCGCCGCGGCGGGCAGAGGACTGCCCGCCCTACCTTTCCCGCCACGCCAAAAACCAATTGGTTACCTTGAAGCCCAATGACGATTGACGCCCGCATTTTATGCGCCTTGCGCGAGCCGCCCGGCGGGTCGGTTTCCGGGGCGGACCTTTCCCGCAAACTGGGCATCAGCCGCGCCGCCATCTGGGCGCGCATCGAAGACTTGCGCGGGTTGGGATACGACATTGAAGCCAGCCCGCACCTGGGTTACCGGCTGGTGAGCGCGCCGGATTTGCTCCATGCCGACGACCTCTATTCGCGGCTGGGAACAACGCGGATCGTCGGGCGGGACATCCGGGTTTTCGAGCGCACGACTTCCACCAACGACCTCATCGCCCGCCTGGCCCATGATGGCATTCGGGAAGGCGCGGTGGTATTTGCCGAATCGCAAAGCCGCGGCCGGGGCCGGCTGGGGCGGCTGTGGATTTCGCCGGCGCGCAAGGGGCTGTGGTTTTCCATTTTATTGCGGCCCGATCTTGCGCCGCAATCGGCCACGCAATTGACCGTCGCCGCCGCGACGGCGCTGGCGCGGGCCATCGCGCAGCAGACGCGGCTGGTCCCGGAAATCAAATGGCCCAACGACATCCTGATTCGCGGCAAAAAGGTGGCCGGCATTCTGACCGAATTGACGGCGGAACTGGATCATGTCAAGGAAATGGTCCTGGGCATCGGCGTGGATGTGAATCTGGACCCCGCGGAATTGCCGCACGACCTGCGCAAAACGGCCACGTCCTTGAAAATCGAGTGCGGCCAGGCGATTGACCGCGCGGAGTTGGCCGTGGCGATCTTGCGCGAACTGGACGGCGATTATGAGCGGATACGGCGGGGCCAGTTTGAGCTGGTGGCGGCGGAATGGCGGCAGCGTTGCGGCACGCTGGGACGGGAAGTGTCCATCCGCATCGGCGACCGCGTGATCCGCGGCCGGGCTGAATCGCTGGACGCGGAAGGGGCGCTGCTTCTGCGCACCCAGCACGGACGGCTGGAGCGGATCATCGGCGGCGACGTGACGATGGAAAAAGATGGAAACTAGCCCTGTTACCGGCTAATTTGCTTTCTGGTTCTATATGCTAATTCGAAAAGTCCATATTGAGAACTTCAAGCGATGGGATTCGCTTGACGCCGAGCTAAAGCCCCTGGATTGCTTGGTTGGGCCGAACAACAGCGGCAAGACCACCCTGCTCCAGGCTCTGGCTCTGTTTGATTTTGGGGTTCATCACTGCCTCAGCGGCAAGAATGGAGAGCTTGAAATCAAAAGGCGGTCAATTTCGCCGGACGATTTTTACATCATTCCCTGCGCCAATCCCGTTGACCTCTGGACCAACCGAACGACGCAGGCTGGCGGCAAACAAAAGACTATTACAATAGGACTCACGTTTGACAACGAACTTAAGGTGACCGTTTCCATTGACGCGAGCTTCAATAGACTTGGTTTCGCATTGGATTGTTCCGATAAATCGTCGTTGTCACTTCAGGAACTCGCCCAATTGCGTATCTCCTATTTGCCTGTCTTCTCAACCTTCTTGACGCAGGAAGAGCGTAAAACACCTGCAGTCATCGAAGACGCTTTGGCTCGCGGTCGTGTCAACAGCGTTATTCGGAACCTTCTCCTCAACCTGAAGAAAGAAAATCGCCAGGATCTGCTGGTCGAAGTCTTACGACGCACTTTCCCAAACCTCGCGGCGATCAATATTGAGTTCGATGAGTTGAATGATCGTTATATCTCCTTTACCTATGATGAGAAGGGACGGCCCAAGGAATTCGACGTTTTCATGGCGGGAAGCGGCTTTCAGCAATTCATCTACCTTTTTGGCTTCATCCATTTGCGCCAGCCTACCATCGTTCTTTTTGACGAGCCTGACGCTCATCTTCACGGCTCATTGCAGGACGCCCTTCTGGTTGAATTCCGACGTTTGGTTACCGAGGGACGCCAGATTCTCTTCGCCACGCACTCGCGCGAAATGATCACCCGCATTGATCCATCCCACATCCTGTCCATTGAGGAAACGGGAGCCAAGCGGCTCGAGGTGGCTTTTGACGTTTACGATACCCTCGACAGCCTCGGCTCCCTTGACCCCACGCAATTGGCCACAATTCAAGCCTACCGACGGGTGGTCGTGGTGGAGAACCAGTCCGACTGGGAGTTGCTCTCCATTTTCTGCGAGAAATGTCTTCCCCCGGCAGTCTGGCCCGAAGTGCAACGCCGGCTGGCCCTTTGCTACGCGCGCGGCAATCCATGGAAACAGGACATGGATCGGCTGCGGCTGCAACTTCAACAAATGATCGCCGTCCATGGCGCCTCCCTGGAGCTGTTTGTGGTCGCCGACCGGGATTATCACCCGGATCTGCCGATGCTGGTCAAGGGCCTTCCCACTACCAACATCCAGTGGCATGTATGGGAGCGCACCGAAATCGAGAACTATCTGCTTTGCCTTGACGGCATTATGCGCGTTATTCAAAAGCCGGAGCGCCAGATGACGCTGGATGAAGGCAACTTGCAGGCTGAGTTTAACCGGCTGATTGAGCTTTCCAAAGACACCGCCAACGACCGCCTCGTCAAGGCATTTGGAGAGTTACGCCACAAACTCGATGAAAAATGGGACGCCGCTACCCTCTCCCGAAAGGCGAGGGAATACTTGCAGGCACATTGGGTCGCTGAACGCGTTGCTTTGGCCGACGCCAAGGAAATCGTCCTTCCCGGCCTCAAACGATGGCTCCAAGCCCAACAGCACGGCCAGTTTTCTGACCGTTCACTTGCCGAAGCGCTCAAGCCGCAGGACCTTGCTCCAGAAATACACGAAGTCACCAAAGCCCTTGCCCAGTTTTCCGGCGTCCCGCTGACAACGGGTTAATCCGCTTCCGGGATGAAATGAAGATGAAATGAAGATTCTTGCGCGGGGTGGAGCGGGGCGCTTACACTGCCGCCAATCGGTTTAACCATTCATTCAAATCATTATGGAATATCGCGAACTGGGACGGACGGGGTGGAAGGTCTCGGCCATCAGCTTCGGAGCGTGGGCCATCGGCAGCGCCTGGGGACAGGTGGATGACAAGGATTCTTTGGCGGCGCTGCATCGTTGCCTGGACCTGGGGGTGAATTTCTTTGACACGGCGGATGTCTATGGAGACGGCCGCAGTGAACGCCTGCTCGCCCAACTCCGCAAGGAGCGCCGCGAGCCGTTCTTTATCGCCACCAAATCCGGACGCCGCCTCAAGGTGCAGGAACCCGGCGGCTATAGCCGGGAGAATCTGACGGCCTTTGTCGGGCGCAGCCTCCAGAACCTGGCCACGGATACCATTGACTTGCTGCAATTGCATTGTCCGCCCCAACAGGTCCTCTATATGCCGGAGGTGTTCGACATTCTGGATGATTTCGTCAAGGCGGGCAAAATCCGCCACTACGGCGTGAGCGTGGAAAAGGTGGAGGACGCGCTCAAGGCGATTGAATTTCCAGGCGTTCAGACTGTGCAGCTTATTTTCAACATCTTCCGCCAGCGTCCGAGCGAGTTGTTGTTTAGCCAGGCGCGGCGGCGGAAGGTGGGAATTCTGGCGCGGCTGCCGCTTTCTTCCGGCATGCTCACCGGCAAGCTGACGCGCGCCAGCACGTTCGCGCCGGATGACCACCGCGCCTTCAACCGTCATGGCGAGGCTTTTGACATGGGGGAAACATTTTCCGGCCTGGATTACGAGACCGGCCTGGCGGCGGTGGAAGCCTTGCGGCCGTTGACACCAGCCGGAGCGACCCTGGGCCAGATGGCGCTGCGGTGGATTTTGATGTTCCCGGAAGTGACATGCGCCATCCCGGGCGCAAAACGCGCCAGCCAGGCGGAAGAAAACATCGCCGCCGCGAGCCTGCCGCCATTGTCCGAAAAAACGATGGCCGGCATCGCCGCCATTTACGCCCGGTACGCCCGTCCGTCGGTGCATCAGCGGTGGTGAGACACCGCGCCGGTGAGATGGCTGGAGTTAAGACTGTTCTTTGCGGCGTTGCTTCCCCGGCATGAGCGCCTCGACATCGGCCAAGTCTTTTTGTCGCCGGCTCGCGCGCTTGTTTCTCAGCAATTGCGGCAAGGCAATAAAATTCCATGAAAGGCCACGGCATATCCGCCGATGACCACGTATCTAATAAGAACAGCAAAAGACGGCGAAAAGTCCAACCCCATTGCCTCATTTTTGTCTGGCGGTTGGAGGGTTTTTGCGTTTGATTGGATGGGATTATGAAATGGGATTTTGCTTTTAGACCAAATTGGGGCGATACGCTGAGGAAAGATTTGCGGCGCAATGCGTCTCCAGATTGGGCCGCGGGTGTGACGTCTGGCGGCGTGGCGCGACGGCGGGCCATGGCGTTTGCGATTGTCTCAGTGTGAAGCCGCAGTCCGGGGCAACTTTCCCATGATCCTATCCCCCACCCCGCTGCTCCTCGTGTCGCTCTGCGGGTATGCCCTCGGAGCGTTGGGGGGGCTGCTGTTCCTGCGCCGCGAGAAATTGGCGGCGGCTTTCTGCTTCGGCGTGGCGGCGCTCTCCGCGTTGAGCGGGCTTCTGGCGGGGCTTTTGCTTCTGGCCGGCGCGCCCGCCAACCCCGATGGGCCGTTGGATTTGCTGCCGCCGCTGATCCCGGGCATCAGCCCGCTCATCCCCAGCCTGAAGTTCACGGTGCGGCTGGACGCGTTGAGCGCGTTTTTCCTGGTGATCGTCTCGCTGCTTGGGGTGGCGGTTTCGATTTATTCGCTCGGTTATGCCAGGGGTTTCTTCGGGCGCAAGAATGTCGGCGCGATGGGCGCTTTCTACAACGCGATGCTGCTGGCCACGGCGTTGCTGTTCGTGGCGGACAACATCTGGGTCTTTTTCATCGCCTGGGAACTGATGGCGCTGACCGCCTTCTTCCTGGTCAGTTTCGAGCATGAAAAGCTGGAGACGCGCCGGGCGGGCGTGCTCTTTTTCATCATGTCGCACATTGATGCCGGGTGCGTCATTCTCGCCTTTCTGTTGCTGTTTCAGGCGTCCGGGGATTACAGCTTCAGCAGCCTGCACCACATCGGCGCGGCGATGTCTTCCGGCCATCGGAACGCCGCCTTTGTTCTTTTCCTGCTCGGTTTTGGGATCAAGGCGGGCGTCATCCCGTTGCATGTATGGCTGCCGGCGGCTCATCCGGTCGCGCCCAGCAACGTCTCGGCGCTGATGTCCGGCGTGCTCATCAAGGCCGGCATTTACGGGCTGATGCGCGTGGGTTTTGACTTTCTCGGCCCGCCGCCGCTGTGGTGGGGGGTGACGATTCTGGCCGTCGGGACGGTTTCGGCGGTGTTGGGGGTGCTTTACGCGCTGATGGAACACGACCTCAAACGGCTGCTGGCCTATTCCACCATCGAGAACATCGGCATCATTCTGATGGGCTTGGGAGCGTCGCTGATTTTTCTTTGCACCGGGCACCCGCTTCTGGCTGCGCTGAGCCTGATTGCCGGGATGTACCACACGATCAACCACGCCTCGTTCAAGGGGCTGTTGTTCCTCGGCGCGGGGGCGGTGGTTCATGCCACGCACACGCGGAACATGGAGGAAATGGGCGGGCTGGCCCGGCGAATGCCGGAGACGGCGTTTTATTTTCTGATCGGGGCCATCGCCATTTCCGCGCTGCCGCCGCTCAACGGATTTGTCAGCGAATGGCTCACTTACCAGTCCTTGCTGCAAGGTTTTGGGGTGACGGAAAGCATGTGGCGGCTGGTGTTTCCTTTAAGCGGAGCGATGCTGGCCTTGACCGGCGCGCTGGCGGCGGCCTGTTTTGTCAAGGCTTTCGGCATCACCTTTCTGGCCCAAGCCCGCAGCGAACACGCCGCCAACGCGGTTGAGGCCGCGCCCTCGATGCGCCTGGGCATGGCTGTGCTGACCGCGGCTTGCGTGCTGCTCGGGCTTTTTCCAACCGCCTTCGTCCGCTTGCTCGATCCGCTGACCCAACAACTGACCGGAGAGCAAATCAGCCGGCACCTCAGCCTGGCCGACGGCCTGGCGCTGGCGTCGCTGTCGGAACATCCCGGAACCATCTCCACGCCCGGCATGGTGTGTACAGCGGTTTGCCTCCTGCCGATTCCGCTGGTCCTCTGGCTGGTTTTCGCGCGGAAGGCCAGGACGCGGCGGGGGCCGACTTGGGCGTGCGGCCAGCCCGGGCTGACGCCGCAGATGGAATACACGGCCACGGGTTTTTCCAAGCCGGTGCGGATGATTTTCAAGGCGCTTTTCCGGCCGCGGCGCGACGTGCAGCGCGAATACGACTTCTCGCCCTACTTCGCGACCAACATCCGGTTTGAAAGCCACATCGAGGAGGTTTTTGTGGAACGCCTCTACCGGCCGTTGCGCATTTCGATTTTGCGCGTCTCGCGGCGGGTTCGCGCGCTGCAGGCGGGCAGCATTCACGCCTACCTTTTGTATATATTCGTGACGTTGCTGTTGTTGCTGTTGTTCGCCTTATGAACCTGTCGCTCCCAGCCATTGTCGCGCAAACGGCGCTGCTGCTCTTGCTGGCGCCGCTCCTCAGCGGCCTGATCCGCAACTGGAAGGCCAAGCTGCAGAACCGCCGCGGCCCCCGGGTCTGGCAGCCTTATTTTGACCTGATGAAATTCTGGCGCAAGGACATGGTCATCTCCGACTACACCTCGTGGATTTTCTGCGCGACGCCTTATGTGATGTTTCTGACAGCGCTTTCCGCCGGGCTGCTGACGCCAATGGTGACGGGCCAAGCGCCGCTGGGCCTGTTCGGCGGCGTGCTGGCGCTGGTGGGACTGCTGGCGCTGGGCCGCTTCTTCCTGGCTTTGGGGGGATTGGACCCTGCCAGCGCTTTCGGCGGGATGGGCAGCAGCCGGGAAATGACGATTTCAGCCATTGCCGAACCGGCCATGATGCTGGCCATCTTCACGCTGGCGATCGCCGCCGGCTCGACCAGCCTCAGCCAGATCGTGCTGGCCAGTCAGGGGCACGACTGGAAGTTCCTGGACCCGTCGCACGCGCTGGCCTTCACCGCGATGTTCATCGTGTTGCTGGCGGAGACGGGACGGATTCCTGTGGACAATCCCGCCACCCATTTGGAACTGACCATGATTCACGAGGCGATGTTGCTGGAATACTCGGGCCGCTACCTGGCGCTCATCGAGTGGGGCGCATCCATCAAGCAGCTCGTTCTGATGACGTTGCTGGCGAATATCTTCTTTCCCATCGGACTGGCATCCGAGACGACTCCGGCGGCCTTTGCCCTGGGCGCGCTCTATCTGGCGGCCAAGCTGCTGGTGCTGGCCGGCGCGGTGGTGCTGGTCGAAACTTGCAACGCGAAGCTGCGCCTGTTCCGGGTGCCGGACCTGTTGAGCGCCGCCTTCATCCTGGCCATGCTGGCCCTGGTCTCCACTTTTTAATTTCAACAGCCATGAACCCGCCCGCCGTCACAACCGCCTCCGACCTCATCACGCTCCTGGCCTCTCTCATGCTGGTGCTGCAACTGCTGTTGGCCGTGCAGTCCATGCTTGTCACCAACATCCGGCTGTTCGCGCTGCAATCGCTCCTGCTGGCCGGCATCGCCGGGGTGGTGGGCTATGCCTACGGCGCCTGGCATGTCTATGCCGTCGCGCTGCTCACTATCATCGGCAAAGTTTTTTTTCTGCCCTGGCTCCTGGAACGGCTGGTGCGGCAGATCCACATCGAACAGGAAGTCCGCCCATTCGTCAACATGCCCGGCTCCATGCTCATCTGCGGCGGGCTGACCGTCCTGGCTTATGTCGTCGCCCGCCCCATCACTTCGCTCGAACGGCTGGGCAGCAACACGCTGGCGGTGGCCGTCGCGCTCCTGCTCACCGGGTTCTTTCTGATGATCAACCGGCGCAAAGCCATCACCCAGGTGCTGGCGTTGCTGACGATGGAAAACGGCGTGATGCTCGCGGCCATCGCGCTGACGACTTACGGAATGCCGCTGGTGGTCGAACTGGGCGTCTTCTTCGACGTGATGGTCGCGGTGATGGTGCTGGGCATTCTGGTCTATCGCATTCGCGAAAGCTTCGATTCGATGGACACCAGCAAACTCAACCAATTGAAGGGATAACATGCCGCTGCTCGCGCTCCTTATTCTGACGCCGGCGGCGGCGGGACTGGCCTGCCTGGCGACGCGGTCGCGCCGCGCGCTGGCGGCGCTGGGCGTGCTGGCGTTCAGCGCCACGCTCGCGATGGGCATCGCTTTGGTCCGCCAGGTGTTGGCGCGCCGGGTGGTGACGGAGTGGAACGGGTTCCTTTGCGCGGACGCCCTGAGCGCCTGGATGGTGCTGGTCATTTCGGTGGTGTCGCTGGCCAGCTCGATTTACGCGGCGGGCTACCTGCGCCGCGACCTGGCGGACGGCGCGGTCACCGAGCGGCGTTTCCGCGAGTTCTATGTGCTGACGCCGCTGTTTGGGGCGAGCATGTTTTTGGTGGTGCTGGCCAACAATCTGGGAGTGATGTGGTTTGCGGTCGAGACCACCGCGTTGTCCTCGGTGCTGCTGGTCGCGCTTTACAACCGGCGCACCTCGCTCGAAGCCGCCTGGAAATACATGATCCTCGGCAGCCTGGGCCTGGCGCTGGCGCTGATGGGCACGGTGTTCGTTTATGCCGCCGC
>Ga0182027_10013849_pt1 | contig 11199 bp, 8 predicted proteins | sample 712E1DmetaG_FD_121300 | JGI IMG/M metagenome (GOLD analysis project Ga0182027, IMG submission 121300) | Permafrost microbial communities from Stordalen Mire, Sweden - 712E1D metaG (Illumina Assembly) | ecosystem: Environmental > Terrestrial > Soil > Wetlands > Permafrost | place: Sweden...
GGCGATGCGACCACGACAGTGGGCGTAACGGCTTCGTCCTCAATCTTCTTGCCATTGGGGTCCTCATACTTGGCCACCGTGAGCAGCAGGGCAGCGCCGTCGGGCAAGTCGATCGTTCGTTGCACCGAGCCTTCGCCGAAGGTGCGCTCGCCCACAACGTCGCCGCGCTTCAGTCCCTCGATGGCGGCGGCAGCCAGTTCAGGCGCGCCATAGGTGCCGCGATTCACCAGCACAGCCACGGGCGCGTCGGTGAGGCATTGCGCGGGATCGGCGGTGAAGGCCTGTTCAGGAAATTTCTGGCCGTCCAGCGTAGCCAGGGTTCCCTGTTTGATGAAGAAGTTGGCCAGCCGCAATCCCTGCTTGGGGTCGTCGCCTGAGGTGTCGCGCAGATCGAGCAGGATCTTGTGCCCCTTGCCGGCGGCTTTGATTTTGGCGGCGACATCGTCCACGCGAGCCGCGGTTAGAACGCCCGGCTTGAGGTAAAGGATGGTCGCATTCTCGTAGAACTGCTCGCCCAGCGGAGGCGTGGCCACCAGGGCGCGCGTGAGCGTGATCTTGTCGGGATCGGGCTTGAAGGGGCGCACAACGGAAATCGTGACTGTGGTTCCGGGCTTGCCCTCCAACATGAAACGGATCACGGCCAGGGGCAGATCGTGGGTGGACTGATCGCCGATCAAATCGATCACATCGCCGTCGCGCAGATGCTCCTGCCCGGCGGGCGAGCCGGCCAGCACATTGACCACAGTGGCGTAGCCGTAGCGCTTGGAAACGGTCATTCCCACCTGCGCAACGTCCGCCGTGGGGCGGCCCTCATAAATCTTGTACTCGGCAGCCGTCAGATAGCTGGAATCGGGATCGAGCGAGTCCATCAGGCCATGCAGCGCGCCGTTGGTCACCTCGGGAATGTTGGGCTCGGTGACGTAGTAGTTCTGAATCTTGCGCAGAACCTCGGAGTAGACGCCGATCTGGCGGTAGGCGGCATCCTGCTCATCGCCGGCATGAACGCCGAACCATCCGAACTCGCCCTGAACATAGCCCAGGCCGAGGCCGGCGAAGATCACCACGGAGACCGCAAAAACGAAACGCTGGAAGAATCGGGACACACACACCACCACAGGGGGCCTCATGGGGAAGCCGGCCGCTCATACCTTATAGACGCAATGATAACGCAGTTGGCGTCAGGGAATCAGCGCGGGAGGGCAAAGCCGATGGTCAGGCGGTTGCCGCCGGGGAGGCGCTGGTAGGCGAGGCTGCCGGCGAATCTCCGCATGAGACGAATTCCCTGGCCTCCCACCTGAAGCTGATCGATGGACGTTGGAGCGGGCGTTTTTTCAAACTCTGACGGTGCAAGGGGATCGAACGCGGGGCCGTGGTCTTCAAGGGTGAACATCAATTCCCGGTTCGCGGCGGATCGAGCGCAATCGACGGTGATGGGCTGGTCTGACTGGCCGTGGCGAACGATGTTCGAGAGCGCTTCTTCCAGGCAGAGCTGAATCGCGAATTGCGTGCCGGCGGGGATGGAGTATTCGGAGGCCAGCGCCTCGATCCAGGGCCAAACCCGTGCCAGCTCTCCGAGCTGACCTTGCAAGGTCAGGCGCGGCTGGGGCTTGACGGTGTGTTCTCCGGGCATAGTGGCCGCCGGCGACATAGGGATCTACTGTAATGCGGCGATTGCGGCCGCCAGGTCGTGGTGAATGGGCAGCAGGGAGTCGATCCCGGCGGTTTTCAGGACCGATTCCACCATTTCAGTGGGCGCGAACAGCACCACCTTGCCGCCGCGGCTATTGACCGCCCGCGCCGGACGCACGATGGAGCCCAAGCCCATCGAACCAAGGAAAGAGACCTTCTGCAAGTCGATCAGGAGCTTTTTGCTGCTGCCCGCTGCCAGATTCATTTTCAGGTCCACAGCCTGGGCTCCGGCGATGTCCATGCGGCCATCGAGCACGACTTTGGTGATGCCGCCGTCCAATTCTTCCGTGGAGATTTGCATGTACTTGTTCCTTTTCGTATCGCGAGGTTTGGGGAACCTGCTTACGCGGATCGTACCTCACGATTGTGACAATTCGGTTACAACCGCGACGATTCAGAGGGAAGAAAAGATGTTGCCGCTCCAGGACAGAAACAGTGTCGCGGTCTTATCAATCGGCGCCGTAATCTTCGATTGCACTTGGTTCTGCACCATCAACTGAATCTTCAAAGTCCTCTTCTTCTTCGCCACGAAGTTGTCGCTCACGATATTCGAGTTGAATTCCTGGCCGCCGTTCTTCAGGACCACGCGAAAGGACTGTACGCCCGGAGGGACAAACAGGTTGTCAAGGCTGGCGCCGTCGCCGGTAACGAATGTCAGATAGGGCTGCTTGTCCATCATCACAGTGAACTGCAGGCCATTGGGAAATTTGCCCACATCGATCTTCAGCTTTCCGCTTGTATTCGGATCGAGTTTTCGCGGATCGAAGGCCGCCGGCGCCGGAGCCGGCTGTGGATTGGGAGCTACCGGAGGTGGTTGAGGGGACGCGGGCGCAGGGGACGGTTGGGGCGTAGGGGCTGCAGGCGGCGGGGTGGGCTTGGCCGCGGCCGCTGTTGGTTTTCCGGCGGATGGTTTTGCTGCGCCGGGTTTTTGAGGAGCAGAATTTGCCGCGGGCGCCGGCGCAGTGGCCGGAGTCTTGCCCTGGTCAATTACGGGAGTTGGCACGGGAACGGGCACGGCAGCGGGCGCGGGCGCGGGTCCGGGGGTGACCGCGAACGGCTTCGGCGCCGGCTGCGGAGCAGGAACTATTGCCGCCTGTTGCTTTGGAGGCGCGGGCTGGTTGCGATGGTGGAGGAAGTACCAGCCGCCCAGTGCTGCAGCGGCCAGAACTACGACGGCGAACGCTGCGGCAAGAACGCCTGGCTTTGCCGCCGTTTTTTGGGGCTTGGCGGCCGGTTTTCCGGTTGGCGCGGTGGCAAACTTTTGCGTTGCCGATGCCGGCGCCTGAGCCGGCGGATGAGTGATGGCGCTGGGCGTCGCAGCGAGCGTGTCATCGGTTCCGCCGGTGGCGGCCGGAACTGCAGTCCGCAACGTGGAAGCACCGGCATTCGTGCGCATGGCCGCCAGGTCCTGCGCGAGATCTTCGCCGGTCTGATAGCGGTCAGCGGGACTTTTTGCCAGGCATTTCAGAATCACGGCTTCGAGCCGCGCCGGGACGGCCGGGTTGAGTTTTGCGGGTGGAATTGGTTCGGTGTACACCACCTTGTAGGAGACGGCCGTCATGGTCTCGCCGGGGAAGGGCTGCTCGCCGGTGGCCAGCGCGTAAAGGATCACGCCCAGTGAAAACAGGTCGGCGCGGCCATCGATGGGCGCGCCGGTGAACTGCTCGGGCGGCATGAACGAGGGTGTTCCCAGCATCTGGCCGGTGGTGGTGATCTCGCTGGCCACAAGTTTGGCGATGCCAAAATCCATGATGCGGGGCCGCTCGGCGCCATAGACTTCACGCGAAGTCAGCAGGATATTGGCGGGCTTGATATCGCGGTGAATCACGCCCTGGCGGTGCGCGTAGCCGAGAGCTTCAGCGAGCTGTTGGCCGATCTCGCAGACGCGGTCGAGCGTAAACCGCTCGCCCTTTTTCATGGCGTCGGCGAGGGTGCGTCCCTCGACAAATTCCATCACCAGAAAGGGCGCGCCTTCGTGCTCGCCCACGTCGAAGACGGGCACAATGCCGGGATGAGCCAGAACGCCGGAGGCGCGCGCCTCGCGCTGGAACCGAGTGCGGTACTCCGCGCTTTGCGCGCCCTGCAGCGCGGCGGAATGGATGGTCTTGATGGCGACGGTACGGCCCACGGCGGGGTCGGTTGCCTTGAACACGCTGCCCATCGCGCCGCGTCCCAACTCCGCGACGATCTCGTAGCGCCCAATCATCTTCTGGTCAGCCATGGTGAGGATTGTACCAACAGGAACCGGCACTTTTCAGAGGATTTGCGCGTTTGTCGTTCATGAAATTTCGGGTCTGCGGCTCAGCCGGCCGCACGGTAGCGCACCAGCAGCAGGGTAATGTCGTCCGACTGGGCCGCGCCCTTTGAAAATGTCCGCACGGATTCGAGGATCGACTGTTGCAGCGCCTCAACGGGCGTGCCGTCGTGGCCGGCAAGAGCCCGGCTCAGGCCGGAGACCTCGAAAAGCTCGTGGTTGGGATTCTCCGCCTCCGTTACGCCGTCGCTGAAAAGAACCAGAGTATCTTCCGGCTCGAGCTGCATCCTGGCCAAGGTGAATTCGGCTTCGGGAATCAGGCCCACGGGGAAAGATCCTTCCGTGTAGAGTTCGCTGACCTTGCCCTTGCGCAACAGCAGCGGCGACGGATGGCCTGCTTTGATGTACTCGAACATGCCGTCGCGGCCCAGCACGCCGATGAACATGGTGGCGTAGCGGCCGACTTCGGAGTGGCGGCAGAGGAGACGGTTGATCTGGCTGAAGACCTGCACGGGGTCCGCGCCCGTCGACAGGCCGGACAGAGCGCCCAGCAGCATGGTGGTGACGAGCGCCGCTCCCAGGCCTTTGCCGCTGACGTCGGCGATGAGAATTGCGGTGCGATCTTCGCTGACCGGAATCACGTCAAAGTAGTCGCCGCCGACCTCAGTGCAGGGATAATGCACGCCGGTTACGGCAAGATAAGGATAGTCGTGCAAGCCGTGGGGAATGATCGCCTGCTGGATGTTGCGCGCGATCGACAGCTCCTGCTCGAGGCGCTGGCGTTCGCGTTCCCGCTCTACTAGGCGCGCGTTGTCCAGTATGCTGGCGGCCTCGACCGCGAGCGCGTCGAGAATCTGGCGGTCGATGGCGGAGAACGCCGCGATGCGCCGCGAGTCGAGATAGACAACGCCGAGCAGCGCGCCGCGCTCAAGCGGAGCGCCCGTGTCGGCAGTGGCGCGCGACGAGGCATATAGGGGAATGGCGACCACGGCGCGCAGTCCCTGCACCACGACGCTTTCGGCGGCCTTCAGATCGAGGCCGGCCAGGTTCAGGTTCTCGGTAATCACACTGGATTTGCGGTTGATGGCCTGGTTGATCGCGGTCTGGCTTGGACTCAGGGTCTCAGGCGGCAAACTGTCGCCCTTGTTTCCGCGGGCCAATCGAACGCGCAGCGTGCCGGCGGCATCGGGCTCCATGAGTATTCCACGGTCGGCATGCGTGATGGAGATAGCGTGATCGAGCATGGTTCCCAGCACGGATTCGAGCGGAAGCTGGGAGTGCAGGAGCGAGGTCGCCTCCAGGAGGAGATTCAGCTTGCTCAATCCGCCTCCCATTGACGGTCCTATGAAGTCGGAAAGCGTGCCGATGCGGGTGAGAAGGTTCTCGACGGACGCCTCAGGGGCCACAGCGGGAACGGAGGCCGAACGGAAGACGATCTCATAACAGCCATCGATGCCGAAGGTGACGACATCGCCATCGCGCAGCGCGTGCTGCTGCACCTTGGCGCCGTTGACAAACAGGCCGTAGCGGTTGCCGCGGTCTTCCAATCGGTAGCCGGAATCGTCAATGACAATTGCGGCGCAGCGGCGCGAGATGCGCCCGTCAGAAAGCTGCAAATGGTTGTCGTTTTCGCCGCCGCGGCCAATCAGAAACGGAGACTGGGCGACAGTGACGCGTTCGCGGGAGCTGTCGGGAGCGACAACTTCAAGCACTGCTTCCGATTGTAGGGAAGATTCGGTCATGCCATTCAACCAACGTGGGCAAATTGTAACATGCAGGATTGAGAAGACTTGAGAATGAAAAGGAGCCGTGGCGCCTTTTGACGGTGCGCTTCAGCTCGGCAGTGCAACAACAGGTTCCGGTGGGATGGGCTTGACGGGGGGAGACAGGATCGAACTTGAGCTGCTTTGCGGGCGTCTGAGCCCGGAGGCGAAACCCTGACCGCGAGCTTGAACGGAGTGAAAGGGGAATGACGTCAGGATCGAAGGGAAGGCGCTCAATTCAGTACCTGCGTTCATGCTTCTTGAGTATGATGATGGCTCTGGCGCCCAAATTGCGGAAAAATTTGTCTTGCTTCGCTACGCTCTGAGGCGTACAGTGTGACGCAGCGATTGCTGCCACCATCAAGTTGACGCCCTTCCAGCGGGCGATTGTCCCGCACATCAGGGAACTGGAGCGTTAAGAAATCTGACAGTGGGAGGAGTGATGTTCTGGTATCCGCACATCAAAGACGGCGGTGCTGGCAGCGCGAATTACTCCTTTGGCAGCAGGAACGCAAGGAGTGCATTTTGCGAGAAATGTGCCAGTGCTTATCGTCTCCTTGACCTCGCCCACGGAGCCTCAAAAGAAGAGGTCAAGTTAAAGAAATGGGCCTTTGCCGAATTGTTCAGCGCCGACCGTCTGAGGACAATGAGTGAACAGGCACGTCAGTTGGCGGAAGAACAGCATAAAAGCATAAACGCGGCGTGCGACCAAATCCTGCGATGCCCGGATTGCACACGGTTAAGGGACGACCTCAATGGCAGTGAATCGCGCCCAGCCCCTCACCCACCGATGAGTGAAATGACGGCGCAGGGAGAGAGTAGACCTCAACCTGACAAATATTTTCCAGCTGAACAAGTTCTTGCGATATTGAAGGAAACGAATGACAAAATCAACGCCATCACATTTGTGAGAGAGCAAACTGGATGGGGCCTCAAAGAGGCCGAAGGTTTTGTAGATTTTATCGCCCCTGAATGGCGCCCAGCCCCTGAGCAGGCGACGGGTGCAACGACGAAGCGGGAAGAGAGTAAAGCTCAGCCTGACAAAAATTCTCGAGCTGAAGAAGAACCTGCGATATTGAAGAGGCCGAATAACAAAATCAACGCCATCACATTTGTGAGAGAGCGAGTTGGTTGGGGCCTAAGAGAGGCCAAAAATTTTGTAGATTTCATCGCCCCCGATTGGCATCCAGCCCCTGAGCAAGCGGCGGGTGCAACGACGAAGCAGGAGGCCTTCGGCGAAACCAGCCCCTCAAAGTTCTCGGTGAAAATAGTTATCCTTGTTACGGTTCTCCTCGTAGGCACGCTGATCGGCTGGAACTGGTATTCCATGCACGAAGCCCAAATGGAGGCAGAAAATCGGCAGCTCCTTTACCAGAAGCAACTCCAGCAGGGAGAGCAACAACGTGAACGCGCGAAGGAAGAGCAACTAAGGCAGCGGCAAGAGGCGTGTGCCGAACGGAGTGCAGCAAGACGACAGAACAGCGCAAACGGGGGGAAGCCAGCCAGTTCCCACAAATTCTTCGTTGATGCCTCAACAACCGGAATTCAAGGGGACAAAAGGTTTCGGATGAGAGCCACAGTACCCTAGATTCGACCGGATGTATAGAGTTGCGGTAGTGTTTACGGCATTTTCGGAAATAATGTGGTCCTTCGCGGGTTCATCAAATGTCGCCGCTCCTTGTGGTCGCGTCGACTTGAATATGTGCTTTTGGTCTACAGAATTTCCGAAAATGCTACAGCATTTCCGCCTCCTCGGATGAAGTACCGGGAAGCGGGCGAATTCAGGGGTCGCAACACGCTTTTAGCAACAGAGGCTGACTACCCTGCACCCTGTTCCGAACCAGTCAGCGTATCTGTTTTATTTTCAGACTGGTGGCGGGAGGCGGGATCGAACCGCCGACCTACGGGTTATGAATCCGTCGCTCTAACCATCTGAGCTACCCCGCCCCTGGAGGGGAACGCGGCCGCGCTCAATGCGCAACGCCCGCATCCTCTTCGATGATACCGGCGCAGAAAAAGCAGGTCAAACGCCCTTGCGCGCTCCGAAAGCGCGTGATCGCGGCGGCATGACGCGGGCGCTCCGCGCCCATGTACACTTTTCTCCATGAACTCACGCCGCATTGCAGCCGTCATTCCCGCGCGGCTGGCTTCGACACGAATGCCAGGCAAGGTGCTGCGCACCATCGCGGGCCGGCCCATGGTGGAGTGGGTGTGGCGCGCCGCGCAGTCGAGCGGCCTGATGGACCCCGTAGTGGTGGCTACCGATGCGGACGAAGTGGCCGAGGCGTGCCGCGCGCGCGCGATTCCCGTGGTGATGACCTCGACGGCGTGCCCCAGCGGCTCGGATCGGGTGAGGGAAGTGGCCCGCCAGATCGACGCCGACATCTACGTCAATATTCAGGGCGACGAGCCGACGCTGACGCCGGATTTTTTTGTCCCGCTGCTCAAGCTCTTTGACCGGCCGGAGGTTGAGGTCTCTACGCTCTCCGTCCGCTGCCCGCCGGAGGAGTTCACCAATCCCAACGCGGTGAAAGTGGTGACGGCAATCGATGGCCGCGCGCTTTACTTTTCCCGCGCGACCATTCCGTTCGACCGCGACGCGACAGGATTCACCGGCTACCGCAAGCACCTCGGCATCTACGCCTACCGCAAGGCCGCGCTGGAGCGGTTCGCCACGCTCAAGCCCTCGCCGCTCGAAAAGCTGGAACGCCTCGAGCAGTTGCGGTTGCTGGAAAACGGCATTGCCATTTATGTCGCCGACGCCCCGCGCGACACCATTGGCGTGGATACGGAAGAGGATCTGGCGAGGGCAGAGGCGGTGCTGCGATTACGTTGACAGGAGAAAGCGAGCGTAGCTCATTGAGGCAAGATCGCTGTTCGCATCGTTCCGCGTGAGGCTCTCTTCTCGATGAGCCGACGTGATTCCTCGAGTGCCGCTACGGTGAGGTCTTTGAAGACCGAGGCCTCAAAGAGCGACTGGCCACCTGCATTTCGTCTCAAATCCGGATGTGTCTGTTGAATGGCGCGATAGCTGGCGAGCATTTCGGGAACGGTGGTCGCGTCGCCAGGCTGGTGAAAAATGTTCCTTATCCAGCCATGACGCCTTTGGGCGTTCCATGATGGATTAACGGATCAATCCCATTGATGTCGCTCGTCGATCGCTGCGCGCGATAGGTCTTTCTTTCAAAGACAAATACCCGATGCCGCCCACGAGTTGCGTGGGCCCGGTAAAGAGCCAAACCAAGTTCAACCGGCATGTTAAAGCGCGGAATTCCCTTCGTGAGCTCAATACGGGACAGATCATGGATGGAGCAATCGGATTCTTCGAGCAGCAAAATAATGGTTTCGAGTCTGTTCTGGTGCGGAACAGCAAGGGTTGCATTGACTTTGAGCCCGAGCTGCGTCAAACCGACGACGTAGGCCAGATACAGGTCTTCGAACTGCTTGTCGTAGGGGATGTTAAGAAAAACAGACTGGATGCGCTTCGGTCTTGCCACGCCTTGTCTACCGCCTTCCCCGACCTCGGGAAGCAGCCCGAGAGCGAGCCGATTTCCTGGCCGTCACCGGGGAGGAGCCGTTTGTGCGCTTGGCGGTCTTACGGGAGGCATGTGCATTCATAATCGCTCGCACGGACTCAACGTGTTCGGGGGTCAACCCCAACCTGCGGCCCATTTCCTCGGGAGTCGGCACCGGATTGGCAATTACATACACGGCCATGCAGCCATTATAGACCGATTTCAGGCCGCTCTTCATTGGCGTCGGCCCGCAACAAAAGCCTTTCTTGCATTTTGCGGGAAGCCGCCACCTGTGCGTCACAATGGATCAGGGAACGAATGGCAAATCTCCGCAAGAAATCCGAATTGCACGCAAGAATCGGAGTGCGACCGGGACGGAAATCGGCGACGATGGTTTCCATGAACAGCACTCCGCAACTCGACAGCATGCAGCAACCCGCGCCGGTCAACGCAACCACTCGTTTGGTTATGATGCAAAAACAGAATCCGCCCGCCGTGCCAACTGCGGTCATCGACGCTGAGGCCGCCTGGGAGCAACTCCTCGCCCGCGATGCGCAAGCGCGGTTTTTCTATGGCGTGACGACGACGGGCGTCTTTTGCCGGCCGGGATGCGCCAGCCGCAGGCCGTTGCGCGCGAACGTGCGCTTTTTCCGCACCGCGGCCGAAGCGCAAGCCGCCGGCTTTCGCCCCTGTCGGCGCTGCGGCGCTACGACTGCGTCGAGCAGACCATTGGACGAGATTCGTGCGTATGTTGAGGCGCATCTCGACCGGCGGGTGCGGCTCGCGGAGTTGGGCCGCGTAGCCGGCTTGAGCCCCTTTACCGTGCAGCGCCTCTTTAAGCGCGAGATGGGCGTAAGCCCGCTCGAATATCAGCGCGCGCTCAGGGCCGGCGAGCTGCGCGCGGCGCTCAAAAAAGGAGAACCTGTGACCGATGCGATTTACACCGCCGGATTCGGCTCGTCAAGCCGCGCTTACGAGGGAAACCAGCTCGGCATGACGCCCGCGCGCTTTGCGCAGGGCGGCAAAGGCGAGCGGATTTCACATACGGCGGCGCGCACGCCATTCGGTTGGGTGATTGTGGGAGCCACGGAGCGCGGGCTCTGCTGGCTGTCGCTTGCCGCCACCAAAGCCGGAGCCGAGGCCAGCCTGCGCGCCGAGTTTCCCGCGGCTACGCTCAAGCGCGATCCGGCGCTCTCGCGGCTTGTGGATGCGGCGCTTGCGAGCCTTCGCGCCAGCACTCCCTTCGTCCCAAGGGCTGCCGCACCGCGTGTGCCCCTGGATCTGCGAGGAACCGTCTTTCAACTGCGCGTGTGGCAGGCGCTCAAGCAGATTCCACGGGGCGAGACGCGGACGTATAGCCGGTTGGCGCGCGAGATGGGGATTCCCAAATCGACACGCGCGGTTGCGCGGGCCTGCGCGACAAATCGGGTCGCGTTGGTTGTGCCGTGCCATCGCGTGGTGGGCGCCGATGGATCACTGACCGGCTACCGCTGGGGCGTGGAGCGCAAGCGGCGGATCTTGCAAGCGGAGGGCGCGCGAGTTTGAGACCGACTGGCGCTCGTTGCTTTCCCACCCTTCGCGCGAGAAGCGCGCGAAGGACGGGCAACCCCAGCTATGTCCAATACCCCTTCTTCATGGTGTCTCCCTTCCATGCGAATTTTTGGGGTCGGGGCGATAGCTTCACCCTTCCGAGGCAGGCGGCGGAGCTGCGGAACGGCGCCGCTTACGGCCGCTCTTCCATCGGAATCCAGTGCGTGGGATAGACCGGTCCAATGTATTCGGCGCGGGGGCGGATCAGCCGGTTGTCGTCCAACTGCTCGATCACGTGCGCGGTCCAACCGGCAATGCGGCTGATGACGAAGACGGGCGTATAGAGGTCGACGTCGATGCCCAGCGTGGCATACGTTGAAGCCGAATAGAAATCCACGTTGGCGTTCAGCTTCTTGTCGGCGTTGATATAAAGCTCGATGGCTCGCGA
>Ga0182027_10013850_pt1 | contig 11199 bp, 9 predicted proteins | sample 712E1DmetaG_FD_121300 | JGI IMG/M metagenome (GOLD analysis project Ga0182027, IMG submission 121300) | Permafrost microbial communities from Stordalen Mire, Sweden - 712E1D metaG (Illumina Assembly) | ecosystem: Environmental > Terrestrial > Soil > Wetlands > Permafrost | place: Sweden...
GGAGCCAGTTCGGCTTCAGCTTTATCCTTAGGCTTGGATGTGATGGCTCCGAAAAGTCCAATTTTATGCTCTTCGAGTAATTTGAGTGTACGGTCGGGCAAGGGATTTCCTTCTTTGCACCAGAATTCCCAGCCGATGTCTCCATGAACATAATTTGCTTCAAAACCAACTGCTTCCAGTACCCTGCTTGATTCTTTCAGTACATTATTCCCGATGCCGTCACCGGGCATTGCAACGATTGTTCTTCTGGCCATATGAATAGAATTTAGATTGATGAATGATCTTCAGAAATGGACGTCAAAGTTACAAAACACGGTGAAACCCTCATGGTAGAAATCATTTTTTTATACTTATACCACATGATTCATTAATTTTGCGAATGAGTTTGTAAAGTTATAAAGTTTATAAAGTTATAAAGTTCGTAAAGTCTAAGTTAAATTTCACTATTTCGCCATTTCGCTATTTCGCCATTTAAATATCATCAATTCACCAATTTACCAATTCACCATCCAACTATGACCTCCAAACTTAAGAACCCCATCTTCAAAATCATTTCGCGTGTTGCGGAGGAGATGAACGTTTCGGCCTTTGTCATTGGTGGATTCGTGAGGGATTGCATGATGGGAAAAGAAATCAGAAAGGACATCGACATTGTGGTTACCGGCAGTGGAATTGATTTTGCACGGAAAGTGGCGGATGAACTGGGGCAGGATGTCCCGGTAAAATATTTTAAAAACTTTGGAACGGCCATGCTGAAAGCAGGGGATGTCCAGGTTGAATTTGTTGGTGCCCGGAAAGAATCCTATTCCAGGGATTCACGGAAACCGGTAGTGGAAAATGGAACCCTCGAGGAAGATCAAAACCGGCGTGATTTTACCATTAATGCCATGGCCTTCGACCTGGGAAAGAAAAATTTCGGGAATCTGGTAGATCCTTTTAACGGAATGTCCGACATCCATGAAAAGATTATCCGTACACCCCTCGATCCGGATATCACATTTTCCGATGACCCGCTCCGTATGATGCGGGCGATCCGGTTTGCCTGCCAGCTGGATTTCAACATTCACAACGACTGCTTTGAAGCCATAAAGCGCAATGCCGAAAGGATCACCATTGTATCCGCAGAAAGGATAAGTGACGAGCTGAACCTGATCATCCAGGCGGATGTTCCTTCTGCCGGATTACGGATGCTGGAAGAAACTGGCTTGTTACAGATCATATTTCCTGATCTTGTTGCATTGAAGGGCACGGAAAGTATCGATGGGAAAGGTCATAAGGATAACTTCTATCATACGCTTGAAGTACTCGACAATGTATCCGCTCATACGCAAAACCTCTGGCTGAGATGGGCTGCCATTCTTCACGACATAGCCAAGCCGGTCACAAAAAAATTTGTTCCTGGTACCGGCTGGACTTTTCATGCGCATGATTTCAGGGGTTCAAAGATGGTATCTGCCGTTTTCCGGAAATTACGTTTACCCCTTAATGAGAAGATGAAATATGTAGAGAAGCTGGTATTGCTTCATCTTCGCCCCATTGCCATTACAGGAGAAGTCACCGATTCTGCGGTCAGAAGGTTGCTTTTTGAGGCTGGCGACGATATCGACGACCTCATGTTGCTTTGTGAAGCCGACATCACTTCGAAAAATCCTGTCAAGGTGAAAAAATTTCTGGAGAACTTCGAAGAGGTCAGGAGAAAGCTTAAAGAGATCGAAGAAAAGGACCGGCTTCGCAACTGGCAGCCTCCTGTCTCCGGGGACATCATCATGAAAACATTTGGAATTCCACCCTCAATAGAAGTCGGAATCATTAAAGAAGCGATTACGGAAGCCATCCTTGAAGGTGATATCCCGAATGAATTTGATCCTGCCTTCCAGTTCATGCTGAAGGAAGGTGAGAAACTGGGACTCGTTCCTGTAATACATTGATTCTTTTTTTTATCTTTTCAACAATACATTTTTAGTTTTAGCGTAATTTTATACTTTTGGCACCATTAAAGAAAATGGATTATGATAATTTACAGGTTCAGGCTAACCAGCGAAGACCATGAAGACTTTTTAAGGGAGATAGAAATTCAGCCCGTTCAGACTTTTCTTGATTTCCACGAGGTGATCCTGACATGTGCAAATCTGGAAAATTGCGATAATGCTTTCTTCTATACTACGGATAACAAATTCAAAAAGAAACAGGAGTTCTCCTTCAAATATCAGAAAAAACAAGTAAGGAAATACGATGACGATACCGACCAGGTTATTACGGAAACCTATGTTCCCCATCTGATGAAAGAATCGGTGTTAAAGAAATTTATCGATGATCCTCATCAACGGTTGATGTATGAATTTACCGGGAAGGATTCTTTTGTGTTTTTTATTGAGCTTTTCAGGATCATCAAAACCGATGAGTGTTTCCCTCTGCCTCGCTGTGTGAATGCGACAGGAGAACTTCCCAAAAAGACAGTAGTACAGGTCATCCCGGATACTGAAAAACCGGAAACCCCTATACCCATCCAGGTTGCTCCTCCTCTTGCTTTTTTCCCAGGAGAAAAAAGTATGTTCAGCGAAATGATGGAAGATGATCCCGGCCTGGAGGAAATCGAGAGCCAGCTTGACGATATCCTGAAAGAAGGAACCTTGACCGTTCCCGGGGAAATGATGCCTTCTCCGGATCTCAAAGAGGACGATCCATTTGTCGAAGAGGACGACAACCCGGAAAACATGGAAAGTCTCGACGAGTTTGACGATATTGAAGAACATGAGAGCAAGCACGGCAGCTTCGACGGCGAATCCGATGATTATTGATCCGAAACAGTACCTCCTTGTTGTTACCGGGCCGACCGCTGTCGGGAAAACATCCCTGACGCTTCAGCTGGCCCGATTCCTTGAAACCGAGATCATCTCTGCAGACTCCCGGCAGTTTTACCAGGAAATGTGCATTGGCACTGCACGTCCCGGAGAAAAGGAACTTCACCTTGTTCCCCATCATTTTACCGGACACATCTCCATCCGGGATGAGTATAATGTCTCGCGTTTTGAATCGGATGCACTGAATTTACTGGGCCGATTATTTAAACATCATAAAATAGTAATAATGACCGGTGGCTCCGGACTTTATATCAATGCCGTATGTCATGGCATCGATGATCTCCCTGATCCTGATGACACCCTGCGTGAAGAGCTGAAGACAATCTATGACCGGGAAGGCATTGAATCCTTACGGGCAAAACTTCGCATTTTGGACCCTGTCTATTATAGCCGGGTTGATGTTGCCAACCCAAAACGATTGCTCCGGGCACTGGAAGTATGTATCGGTACAGGAAAACCATATTCAGAACTTCGGAAAAATGAACCCAAACCCCGGAACTTTGAAATTATCAGGATCGGGTTAACCCGGGAAAAAGAGGAACTGAACAGGAGGATCAATGACCGTGTCGACCGGATGATGAAAGATGGCCTTCTGGCAGAAGTTGAACAACTACTTCCTTATCGTCAGTTCAATGCGTTGAATACCGTCGGATACAAGGAGTTTTTTCCTTATTTTTCAGGTGAGATTTCTTTGGATATGGCTATCGCCAATGTCAAGACCCATTCCCGCCGCTATGCCAAAAGACAAATGACATGGTTCAGGAAGGACGGGAATATCACCTGGTTTCACCCTGACCAGGTGACAGAAATACTTAACTTTGTCCGGCAAAGAAGTTTAACAAGTTCATAAAGTTATAAAGTTTATAAAGTTCATAAAGTTATAAAGTTCATAAAGTATCAACCTTTTTATTTCGCTATTCCTCTATTTAATATAGTACCATGATACTTCTTGCGGACTCCGGCTCAACCAAAACAACGTGGACCTTGATGGAAGGCTCAAGGATTGTTAAGTCGGTCCAGACAGCAGGGATGAACCCGTATTTTATCACCTCCGAAACAGTGGAGGCCATCCTCAAAGCCGATCTTGTTCCGAATGTCCCTGTCGATTTTGTGAAAGAAATCCATTTTTACGGTGCCGGATGTTCGACCGAAAATAACAACAACATGCTGCGGGATGCCATGAAGATCTTCTTCCTGAAGGCATCGATTGCTGTTTACCATGATATTTTGGGGGCAGCACGATCGCTGCTCGGCAAGGAAAAAGGGATCGCCTGTATCCTGGGGACGGGTTGCAATGCCTGTTATTACGATGGGGAAGATGTGTTCAGCAAAGTCCCTTCATTGGGCTATCTATTCGGGGATGAAGGCGCCGGCTCGAACCTGGGTAAAACGTTCATAGGGAAATACCTTAAAAACAAACTTCCGGAAGAGATCCGGACTGAATTTGAACAGCAGTATAAATTATCGCTCGAGGATATCCTCAATGCCCTTTACAACCGGCCATTCCCTAACCGTTTCCTGGCATCTTTCAGTGAGTTTATCGGCCCACGGAAAAATCACCCGTTCTTTCACGACCTGGTTAAAACCTCTTTCCAGTCTTTTATAGATGAACAGATCAGGAAATACCCGGATCATGAAAACCTAACCATCAGCTTTGTAGGTTCAATTGCCTGGGTTTACCGGGATATCCTCCTGGAAACTGCAATTGAGAATGATCTTCATGTGGGAACCATCCTGAAATCCCCGATGGAAGGGCTTGTCAAGTTTCACTTGAATGAAGAATGAAGAATGAATTATTTCTTAAGCACCTTTCTTATTATCATCCCATTTCTAAAGTTGATTTTCAAAAGATAATTTCCTGAAGGATTATCTTTCATCGGAATGGCAAGATTGGTTGTTTCCGGGAAAGATCCTGAATAAATTTTTTCTCCAAGAAAATTCAGTAATTCAATACCTGTAAATGGCAGATCCGTTTCTATATTCAACACATCTGTTACAGGATTCGGGAAAATACGGACGTCTGTCTCATTCTGTTCAGGGATGCCCGAAGTATACTGAACGCACAGGGTATCACTTTGGGATTCGCAAAGAATATAGACGGGATTAAAGGGATCTGTATAAACCGCAGTAACATAATAACAGGCCACTCCATCAAATGTTGTAGCAAGTACATCGGTGTATTCGTTATCTGCTACGATTGCCATGTTTAATTTCACGAAGGGTGGCTGACCACTCTCACCTGTCCGGTAAATGTTATAACCTGTAAGCGTTGAACTGTCAACCTTGTCCGGTTTGAGTTTTTTACCCGCACAGGGTATTCCCCACGTGAGGTGAACAATATTGCCGGTGTTGCTGAGGTTAAAATCAGGAGGTTTGAAGCACACAGCGTAAACATAGATGTTATCAATATCCCATTCAGAGATATCTGCAGAGTTAATTCCTGTTGCCCGGAATCCAATCCTGATAGTGTTGCCGGTTGCCTCGGATATGTCAATTTTGTGATGAACCCATCCTGTAGGGATGTCGTTAACCAGTGTATCCTTCGGTTGCCAATTATTGTTATGATAAGTCTCTGTAATGAGTTTTTCAAGTGAAGTCGAATTAATCATATTGAGCCTACTGTCGAACTCCAGGTAGATATTGGCACAGTTCCATTCGAAACAATCCAGTGATATGCTATATAAGATGTTATCGTAATTTGTAAGAGCCGGTGTGCCTGTGAATGAGGCAGAAGGGATAGGATTCCCCTGTGTTATACTAATCGCCCAATTGCCCTGGTTAGGTAAAAAGGACCACATTTGGTAAAGGAAACTTGCCTGGTCCCAGGGCTCAGAAAATGGCAAGATCCCCCCGCAATCTATGACAGAATTCGCCGATGCCGCCAATGATTCACCAAATTCGCCAGGGTATCCATAAGAAGTAAGATCATAATAGGCGGTAACACTGTCGGTGAATGTGCCGTTATTAACCAGGTAATCCCAATATTCGAGGGTATCCGGATTCGGAATATAATGAATTAAAACCCCATTGCAATAAATCCTGTAGCCTAATAATCCGGCGGGTGTTGCACCTCCCGGATCCTGGGGCTTGTCCCAGTTTAACCAGGCCGCACAAGCAATGAAAATTGTGAGGTTGGTTGGAGGATAAAGCACATACTTTTGGCCGGGGGCAGATAAAGTCAGGAGAGTGCCGGCATGTGTATTTATGCCTGTTGTTGCAATCAGAATTATAATTACCCCTTTAAGAAGCTTGTAAATATATTTCATAATAAAGGAGGATAAGATATATTAATGAATAAAGAGTGAGATAAGATATTGATCTTGTAAATATACGAACATATATTAAGCAAAGCAATACTATCTTTAAAAATGAAAAATGAAGAATGAAAAATGAAGAATTGAATATATGGTTAGCAAATAACTTCGATTAATGTATTACCTTTTTCATTTTTCCGGATTAATGCGAAAAAACTTTTCATCATGGAAAAAGAAAATATCATTCTCAGTAAAACATTTTCATTTTCTCTTCGGATTATTCGTCTTTACCAATATTTAAGATCAAAAAAGAATGATTTAATCCTTTCAAATCAAATTCTGAAAAGCGGTACAAGCATTGGCGCAAACGTTGAGGAGGCTCAGGGCGGTCAATCTAAACCTGATTTTATTTCTAAAAATCAAATTGCCTTAAAAGAAGCAAAAGAAACATTATACTGGATTAAATTACTCCAGGAATCAGGTTATATCAATAAAGAGATGGGTGATTCCTTACTTAATGATTGTAATGAAATTATTTTGATTCTAAATTCAATCCTGATAAGCGCAAAAAAGAATTTGCCTCTTAAATAAATATTTTTCATTTTTCATTCTTCATTTTTCATTCTTAAATGAGCCTTCTAACTTTAGCTGCATATTTTTTCCATTCATCTCCGAACCGGTCAGCAAGGAATTCTTCTTCTCCCTTGATGATTTTAAGATGGAAAACAATGGTACAGATGCAGAATGCCACATTGGCCATATCGGGGAAGTAGAGGCAGGAACCGAGGCAGATGATGAACATTCCCATATAAAGGGGATTCCGGCTGATCCGGAAAATTCCGGTGGTTTTAAGTTTTGTGTCTTCTTCCGGAATGCCATACCTCAATGAGCTTCCAAGCTGAAGAACTGCCGGGATAAAAAGGATACCCCCGATGAGAAGGAGGGTGACGCCGGCCCAGGAAAGTGATACCGGGACAGGAATATAGCCAAACTCCGGGAAGAATGCTTTACAAAGGAAAAGCATCCAGTTCAGGAAGAAAAAAAGTTTTGCAGTGTAAAAGAACAAGGGACGGATAGAAGGTTTACCGGTCAATGAATAACCATATCGAAGCGAACGAATGATGACGAAGATCATTACTAATCCGATAATGCTGAAAGTGATCCAGACGATTTGAGCATGGATTTGCATAAAATTGATTTTAAGAGTGAATTTAAGGATCTTGATACCGGGCAAAGATACTGAATTGTAAAAAAGATTTTTCGGCCAGCAGTGGGAAAAGGAGTTTTATTACCTTTGCATTTCTCACTCTCACACTCACACTTGCTACGCGGTAGTAGCTCAGATGGTAGAGCATCAGCTTCCCAAGCTGAGGGTCGTGGGTTCGATCCCCATTTACCGCTCAGGACACGAAAGCGGCAAAAATTGAAATTTTTTGCCGCTTTCTTTTTATTGAGTAGTGAGTAATTCGGAAATTATTCAATTCTGTAAATATTCATTACTCATTTTCAGGCATTGATAATTATTCATTGTAAATAAGTCTTTCATTTCATTATTCTGCTTACTGCCATATGACGGGTTTTTGTACATTTGCTCTTCTTCTTCATAAACAAAACCTAAACCATGAAAAACTCATTTCTGCAGCTATCCCTTCTCCTGATAGCCGGGATCATTGTATCCTGCACGAACACAACGAAAAAAGAACAAACTGCCGATGCACTGGTATCCCACATCGACTCAACCGTCAAACCCGGTGATGATTTTTTCCTTTTTGCAAATGGAAAATGGTTCAAGGAAAATCCTATTCCCGCCAGCGAACAGAACAACGGTTTGTGGCAATTGATCCAGGATACCATCAACGCCCAAGTAAGATACATCTGCGAATCGAGCGCTGCACTGAAAGATGCACCGAAAGGCAGCGCCAAGCAAAAGATCGGCGATTTTTTCTATACCGGGATGGACAGCATTTCATTGAACCAAAAAGGAATTAACGACCTGAAAGGCGATCTTGACCGGATTGACGGGATAAAGAATATCGATGGCATTGTGAAGGAAGCCGCCTATATTCATCTGGTCTCCGGCTCACCTTTATTTGGGTTCGGAGTGGGTCAGGATGACAGGATCAGCAGCAAGAACGCCGTATTCTTCTCTCAGGGCGGACTGAGCCTTCCCGACCGGAATTACTATATCGACATGGATCCCCGCACCATTATGATCCGGGGAAAATTTATAACGCATGTCATGAACATGTTCATGATCATGGGACAGGATGAGGCTACGGCAAAAAAATCGGCCGATCAAATGATGAAACTCGAAACATCTCTTGCAAAATCTGCCCGCAAGCGTGAAGACACACGTGATCCCCTGAAAAATTATAACAAGCTTTCATTCAAACAATTTACCGGTACGACACCAAACCTGAACTGGACGATTTTTATGGAAGGTGTGGGACTGCATAACGTGGATACTGTGATCGTCGGTCAGCCTGAGTTCCTGAAAGCGGTGAATGGTTACCTGAAATCTTATTCATTGAACGACTGGAAAAACTACTTAAAATTCCATCTGCTTTCCGGGTTGTCACGCTACCTGGATGATAAGACCTACAATGAATCCTTCAGTTTTTATTCTACCGTTCTCCGCGGTGTAAAAGAGCCAAAGCCGCGATGGAAGAGAGTAGTAGCGCTGACGAATGGTTCCCTGGGTGAATTGATTGGCCAGGTTTATGTGAATGAATATCTCCCTAAAGGCACTAAGGATAAATTGCTCGAGATCGGGAATGCGATCAAGGCAGTTTATGCAGAGCGGATGAAGAACCTCGACTGGATGAGTGAGGTTACAAAGAAAAAAGCCCTCGAAAAACTGAACGCAGTGATCATGAAGGTTGGTTATCCGGATAAATGGAAGGATCTCAGTACGATGCAGATCGATCGCTCTTCGTTTGTCCGGAATGTGATGAATGCCAACAAATGGGAATCCAACTACATGATCTCCAAATACGGCAAGCCGGTCGACCGTACCGAATGGAACATGGAACCACAAACGTACAATGCCTATTACAACCCATCCAACAATGAGATCGTAGTGCCCGGGTGTAACATTATTGTTCCTGGTTATGAACGGAAACTTGCCGATGATGCCTTGTTGTATTCTATCATTGGCGGATCTACTTTCGGACATGAGATCACCCATGGTTTCGACGACCAGGGAAGTAAATATGACGAGAAGGGGAATCTTCACAACTGGTGGACTCCGGAAGACAGTTCCCGGTTCTATGCAAAAACGGGAATGATCATCAGACAATTCAATGATTACATTGCTGTTGACAGCCTGCACATCAATGGTTCACTTACCCAGGGTGAGAACATCGCCGATCTTGGCGGGATCGTGATGGGATATGAAGCTTTCAGGAAGACCAGCCAATACAAGGATAAGGAGATCATCGCCGGGCTGAATCCCGATCAGCGTTTCTTCCTTGGGTACGCACTTGCATGGATGGTTAATGAGCGTCCGGAAGCTATTGCCAATCAGGTGAAGAGCAATGAACATTCACCGGCAAAGTTCCGCGTGCTGGGGCCACTTTCGAACATGCCGGAATTTTACCGGACCTTCGGCATCAAGAAAGGCGATGCACTCTGGAGGCCTGACAGTCTCAGGGTGAAGATCTGGTAAGTCTCAGGGTGAAGTGGTGCAGTGGTGACATGGTGCCGTGGTGCAGTGATGAAGTGTCGGTTAATTCATTAAAAATCCGGAAAATGAAGAAAACAATTTTAGTTATTCTGTTACTGGAGATAGCTGTCTGGTCACAGGCGAAGATCCTGATGACTCCATACCTCCAGGCGGTTACTACCAATTCTGTCTATGTCCTGGTTGAATGCGATACTAAAGATACGGTCTGGGTTGATTACGGAAGGTCAGCAGCCTATGGTCGTACTGCAACAGCATCAATCGTTTTGACCACGAGTGCCAAAATCCCGACGTATATTCACAAGATCATGCTCACGGGGCTAAAGCCGAACAGTCCATATTATTACCAGGCACGGCAGGGAACATTCCGCAGTGCAGGATCCAACTTCCACACTGCTGTGGAACCCGGAACTTCATTCCGTCTCCTTTGGATGGCCGATTTTCGCACCAATACATCCATTCACGATAAAATCGCGAAGCTGGCTGCCAGCACCTACCCCCAGGTTGCCATATATGGCGGAGACCTTTGTATCAGCGGGGATTATACTTCGTGGAAGAAGGAATTTTTTCGTTCCAATGAGCTGGAACTCATATCAAAAGTACCATTTTTCAATGCAACGGGAAATCACGAAGGAAATGGACCGAATACCATAGCTTTCCTTCAGAACCCGGCATCCGCATCAAAATCGCAGAAGTATTATTCTTTTGATTATGGCGATCTGCATGTATTGGTGCTTAATACCGAGATCGATATGAGACCGGGAAGTCCTCAATATGAATTTGCCAAAGAAGACCTTGAAGCCGCAGCGACTTCCTGGAAGATCGTGGCATCGCATGCTCCTGCTTACTGTGCAGGCGGTCACGGGGAAGATACCAGCATGGTAAGGATGACGAAAGAACTTTTCGAACCCAACCATGTCAACCTGGTGCTTTCAGGGCATTCCCACTTCTATCAGCACAACCTTGTAAACGGAATCCATCACCTGGTGATCGGTTCAGTCGGCGCTCCTCTTTATAATCCCGGAAAAGCAAGCTATACACTTGTCTCCCTGAAAGATTACAACTGGGCAGTGCTGGATATTAAATACAGCCGGTTGACGCTCACGGTTTATAACGCGAAGAACCAAAAGCTGGACACAGTTGAGTTAAAGAAATAGCGAAATGGCGAAAGAATGAAAAATAGGAAGTCACAGTGTAATAAAGTCACAGAGTTACAAAGTCACAAAGTTAATCTTCAATTTAAAAACTAAACGACTAAACACTTTAATATCTAAACCAATTTTCGCTATTTCGCTTCTATGTTGAATTCCAAATTTATTTCATTTTTTTTTTATTATTGTCTTGTTGGAATGTTGATAACTGCAATAGCTAGCCTGTTTTTTGGCCAGTTATCAATATTTCA
>Ga0182027_10013851_pt1 | contig 11199 bp, 5 predicted proteins | sample 712E1DmetaG_FD_121300 | JGI IMG/M metagenome (GOLD analysis project Ga0182027, IMG submission 121300) | Permafrost microbial communities from Stordalen Mire, Sweden - 712E1D metaG (Illumina Assembly) | ecosystem: Environmental > Terrestrial > Soil > Wetlands > Permafrost | place: Sweden...
GAGCGGGTCTTCATTGCGTCAAACTTCCCTCGCCACCGCGGCTATCCGCCCTGTGGGCACCCTCCAAGGCCTCCTGGCGCCACCTCCCTGGGGCGTTGCGTAAGGCGTCCGTGGCGGAGGGAACAAAGGCAGGGCGGGCAGTCCTCTGCCTGCCGCGGCGCGCACGGAGTGCGCGCCCTACCATCCAAGACTGACGCTTTGCGGCGTTGCCAATTTTCAGCTTGCCAATTGGCGGTGCGCCGCTATAATGCAATTGAAATTTGCGTTTTTGTTTATGATTTCGAGAACTTGTTTGGGTGGCCTGTTTTTCGCAATTTGTCTTTGGATGAGTTGCGCCTCCGGATTTTGCGCCCCCACCAATTATCAGGCGGTTCCTGCCCCGGCCTTGACGATCGGGCCTGGCTCCGGAACCAGCCAGCCTGGAAATGCAAATGATTCCAAATCGGATCCCGAGCGAGTATTGAGTCCCAACGACGAGATTTTGATGACGGTCTATCAGGAGGATGAACTGGCCACAAAGACCATCGTTGACAAGAACGGCATGGTCATGCTGCCACTGCTGGGTCAGGTGAAAATCAGCGGATTGACCGTGGGACAGGCCACCACGCGGATTCAGCAGCTTTACGACAAGGATTATCTGGTCAATCCGCAAGTCAATTTAATCGTCGAACACTTTGCCGGGCGCCGGTTCGCCGTGCTGGGCCAGGTGCAGAAGCCGGGCAATATTGATTTCCCGCAAAATGAATCGGTCAATTTATTGGAGGCCATCGCGATGGCGGGAGGGTACACCCGCCTGGGAGCGCCGTCCAAAGTGGATGTGCGCCGCATCGAAAACGGGTCCCCCAAGCTTTACCATTTTGATGCCGGCGAAATGGCAAAAGACGCGAAGAAGAAACCGTTTGAAATTTTGCCCGACGACATCATCACCGTGGGTGAAAGACCGTGGTAGATATTATTCCGCCTGTCATTTCTATGCCAAACCTCGAATCGGTTGATTTGCCTCCGCCTCAGGAACCTTCCGCGCCCGATTCCATCGTGGATCTGCACGGCGTCGTCCGGACTGTGCTGGATAAGAGCTGGCTCATTGTTTCCTGCGTGGTGCTGGCGGTGATTGCCGCCGCCGTTTACGTGCAAAGGGCGCCGCGTGTCTATGAAGCGGTCACCACGGTTCAAGTGGAACAAGAGGACGCTAAAATCGTCAAAACCCAGTCGGTGGTGTCCGAAGACTACCGGGGGCTGGATATTTTGAACACCGTCGCTCAAAAAATGGGCAGCGCCGCCTTGCTGCAACTGGCGCTGGAGACAAATCATTTGCTGCCGCCCGAGGGGACGGTCGCGACGAAAGACTCCAAGACGCTGACGCGCGAGCAAACCCTTGCGCAATTTGCGCGCAGCGTGAAAACATCGTTGCGCCGCAACACGCGCCTGATTGACATCAACGTGCGAAACACCAATCCCCAGGTCGCCGCCCGGCTGGCCAATTCGCTGGTTGAAAATTATCTGGGACAGGACGCGCTCGCCCAGCGCACCACCACCCAAGGCGCCAACTTGTTTCTTCAGCAGGAAGCCGAGCGGCAGAAGAAGAAACTGGAGGCGTCCGAACAGGCTTTGCAGGATTATCGCAAGCAAGTCGGCTCGGTTTCTCTGGCAGCAGGCCAGGACATCATCACGCCGCAACTTCAGGATTTGAACAAGCGCCTCACGGAAAACAAGGCGAATCTGATCCAGGCCGAGGGAGCCTTTCAGGACTCGTTGAAGATGAGCACCAATGTCGAAGCCTTGCTGGCTTATACGAACGTCATGGCCGACCCGGACGTGGCGCAGATTTCCAGCGACGTGGCGAAGCACGAAAATGACTTTGTGGTCATTCGCCAGCGGTACCGCGAAAAGCATCCAAAATATATTCTGGCCGCCGCCTCGCTGGCCGGCCTCAAGCAGCAACTGGCGGCAACCGTGCTCAAGGTGCGCACCCGCATTCAGGAAAGCCGGCGCATCACTTATGAGAATGCCCTGACCTCCCAGCAGGGTTTGGAGCGGCAATTGCATGAGACCGAAACCAACGCCATGCAGCTCAGCGACGTGGCCGTCCATTTCAATGTGCTCGCCCGCGAAGTGGAGTCGGACAAAGCGCAGTTTGATTCCATCATCAGCCGCCTCGGCGAGACAAAGGTCGAGTCGCAAATCACTCCGGAAAGAATTCGCGTCATCCAGCCGGCTCTGGTTCCCGAGCTGCCGGCCTCGCCCAAAATCAAGCTCATTTTCGCGCTGGCTCTTTTTGGCGGGCTGGCGGCCGGTTTGGGGGCCAGTTTTGTGCTGGAATCCATTAACACCTCCATCCGCACGGTGGACGAAGCCGAGCATTACCTGGCGCTGCCTGTTTTGGGCGCGATTACCAGGATGCCCAAGGCCAAAGGTGGAACGAACAAATTGGTGGCGGCCGAGGATTCCAATTCCCCCGGCGCGGAAGTCTTTCGCACGTTGCGCGCAACCCTTTCCATGCTGGGACCCGAAAAAGACCGGAAAACGTATCTTTTTACCAGCTCCCTTCCGAGCGAAGGCAAGACGTTCACCTCCCTCAATTATTCGGTCAGCCTCGCCCAACAAGGCCTGCGAACGCTGCTGGTGGACATTGATTTGCGCCGCCCGTCGGTTGAGGAGTTCTTCACCGGAAAACGCGGACGTCTGCCCGGGGTCACCGATTATCTTTTGGGGCGCTCGAAATTCGACGGGCTTTGCCTGCCCCACAAGGACATTTCCAAATTATTTTGGATGCCCAGCGGCAGTTCCGTGCCCAACCCGTCGGAGTTGCTCATGCAGTCGGATTTTCAGCAATTGCTTAACGAAGGGCTGGCTCATTATGACCGCATCGTTTTTGACACGGCGCCGCTTCTGCCGGTGAGCGACACGCTCCTTCTGGCTGCAAAGGTGCAGACCGTGGTGCTGATGGTGCAGGCCTGCAAGACCTCGCGCAAGGCGGTGGCGCAAAGTGTGCAACTGCTGAACAAGGCAAACGCCCCCATTGGCGGCATCGTGTTGAACCTCTTGCCGGTCCGCCGCTTCAGCGGCTATTATTACTCGTATTATCACGGTTATGGATATGGCCATTATGGCTATGGGGAAAAGGAAGCGGCCAAGGCTCCCGTGGATGCCTGATGGCCGCCTAGCCCATATTTCATGCTCCGCACGAAATGCCAACATTCTGGAGCGCCGACTTGCAGTCGGCTTTGCGGTCGTGATGACGCTGAAAGCCGATTGAAAATCGGCGCTCCGAACCGGAAAGTGTGAAATATGCGGGCTTGGATCCGTCCGACGGACTGGTTTCCAGGTGGATGAAGAAAACAAAAGGGCGAAGCGGATGCTTCGCCCTTCTTGTTAACGAAACGGAGTGGGATTTCGGCCCAGGTTACGGGGAAGCGTAAGCGCGCCCGCCGGATGTCTGGTTCTGAAGCGAGCCGAGGCCGATATTATTAATTGTGGTTACAGGCGTAAAAGGCGCGCCGAACGACGGGCCTGCAAGCATTGGTTCGGCGGCTGACGTCGTCATGGGCGTAGTGAGCATTACCGGGGCAACGGAAGAGACGGGGGCTGGACTGCTGCTTTGGCTCAGGATGGCCAGCACAGGAAGGTTGCCGTCGTTGGCTGCGAACCCGGAGATGGCATTCTGGATGGAAGGCTGCAAGGCGGGAACATCGTTGGCGACGATGGTGAGGATTTCGCGTCCGGCCGAGGGCGCGCCTTCAGCGGCGGCAATCGCGATGACGCTGTAGTCCTTCGGGAATTCCTTGATCATCGCGGCGACGATGCTGCCCGCCTCAGAGGGGGCGGCGGTGGCGGCGGCCTTGACCACCAAGCCAATCTGCTTGTGCTGGAGGGTCACGGCGGCGAGGACGGCGGCCGGCGCGGTGGATGGATTGTCACGCACGACAGCGGAAACGACGGCAACGGCGGCGGCGGGGTTCAGCCCGACGGCTGCTTTCACGACGGCAGCGGCAACATCCTGCTTGTCGGCGGCGGAAGCTTGGGTCACGAGGCTGGCGGCCTTGGCCGGAAGTTCCAGCGACGAGGAACCAGACAGGGCCTTGGTCACATCGGACGAATTGACTGCGAAAGCTGCGGGAGGAACCGAAAGCCCGGCGACTAATGCAGCGCTGGCGAAAAGGCTAATCATTCTGGTTTTCATATTTCTCAATGTTCAATTGTTCAACCCGGCTAAAACAGACACACACTTCTTCCAGGTTTGCCAAATCATAACCCGCCCAATAGCGGTGTCAAGGGGGAAATGCACTTTTTTCGACTATTTTTTCTGGACTTTCGGGGGTTTTCCGGCAATAATAATTATGGAATATTCGGGAGTGTGGGTGAATTGGCATTAAAACTGCTTGTGTCTTATAGGATCTACATCAATCGCGCGCCGCACCGCACCCGGGTTCGCCGGACCATTTTTGCCCATCTCTGCTGCTGGTTCCTCGTGCTGGCAGCGGGAGCGGGCGACCCGGCGGCGGCGGATACCTACACGGTCACGACTGCCGCCGACAGCGGCGCCGGTTCCCTGCGGCAGGCGATCCTGAACGCCAACGGGAACTCGGGAACGGACACGATTGCATTCGATATAGCCGGGACCGGTCCGTTCACGATAACGCCCGCGTCGGCGTTGCCAACGATTACCGATCCCGTGGTGATTGACGGCACGACGCAGCCCGGCTACGCCGGAAGACCGCTCATTGAGATCAACGGCTCCAGCCTGTCCAGCGGCGACAACGGCCTGTACATCACAGCGGGCGGCAGCACCGTGCGCGGGCTGGCGATCAACCGTTGTCCGCAGGATGCGATCCGGCTTGAGAGCCTGGGCGCCAACATCATCCAGGGCAATTTTCTGGGAACCGATCCCTCCGGCATGGTGGCGCGGGGGAACGGGGAAGGCGGCGTCATGATTAACGGATCGCCGGGCAACCTGGTCGGGGGAACGACCGCTTGGGCGCGAAACCTGATTTCCGGCGGAAACCAAAACGGGATTTATCTGTTCACTTCGACGGCGACGGGGAACGTGATTTCAGGCAATTACATTGGGACCTCGGTGACGGGCCTGGCCGGATTGGGGAATGTCAACAACGGGCTGGAGATTGCCGCTTCCTCCTCGAACCTCATTGGGGGGACCAGTCCGGGCGCGGGCAATGTCATCTCCGGCAATGGGCAAAGCGGGATTTATTTTATCTCGGCGCCGGCGGCGGGCAATTTGGTGCAGGGCAATTACATCGGAGTCAATGCCAGCGGAACCGGGGCGTTGAGCAACGGCCAGGATGCGGTGACGATCAACGGAGTTTCCGGCAACACGATTGGCGGAACGGCAGCCGGGGCGGGGAATGTTCTTTCGGGCAACCTGGAAAGCGGCGTCCTGGTCGTGACATTCGGCGCGTCGGGCAACGTCATTGCGGGCAATTACATTGGCACGGATTATACGGGCAAGGCGGCCATTCCAAACCGCACCAATGGGGTCACACTATACGGCGTGGCCGGCAACACGGTTGGAGGAACGAACGCGGGGGCGCGAAATGTCATTTCGGGCAATAAACAAATTGGCGTCTCGATTGCTTTGACCGGGGCATCCAACAACCTGGTCCTCGGCAACTACATCGGCGCCGACGCCACGGGGACAAACGCCCTGGCGAACACCTACGCCGGTGTGGTCATTGACGGGGCCGCCGGGAACATGATCGGAGTCCCCAACGGCAGCAACGTCATTTCCGGCAATCTCGGAAACGGGGTGTATCTCGCGGATGCCGGCGCCAGCAACAACGTCGTGGCCGGCAATTTCATCGGCGTGGATGCCACGGGGAAAAGAGCGATGGCGAACAGCCTGGCGGGCGTTTACATCCAGGTTCCCGGCAACACCATCGGCGGGGTGGTGCCCGGCGCGGGCAACGTGATTTCAGGCAACACGGACAACGGCGTCTTCATTTACGGCGGGACGACGAGCAATAACCTGGTGGAGGGCAATTTCATCGGGACCGATGCGACGGGCAAGACGGCGGTGGGGAACGGGTATTCCGGGGTGGCGATATCGAATGCGCCCGCCAACCTGATCGGCGGCGCTGCCGGCGGCGCGGGCAACGTGATCTCAGGAAACGGCGACAGCGGCATCAACCTGGGCGGAAACACCAGCGGCACGGTGATTCAAGGCAATTACATTGGAACAGACCTCACCGGGAGCAACGCCGTGCCAAACTCCGGCGGCGGGATTTATTTTTACGGTTCGGGCGCAAACCTCATTGGCGGCGCGGTCGCCGGCGCGGGCAACCTCATTTCGGGCAATTTCCTGGAAGGTCTTTCGGTGGGTGACCCCGGAGCCAATGGCAACACGATCCAGGGGAACTTCATCGGAACCAAGGCCGATGGCGCCAGCCCGCTGGGCAATCAGTTGCACAACATTGATTTCCTGAACACGGCCAGCAACAACCTGGTGGGCGGAACGACACCGGCCGCAAATAACCGCATCGCCTACGCGACAACGTCCCAGTATGACGGGGTGCGGATACGCGCCGGATGTCTGGGCAACTTTGTCAGCCAAAACAGCATCTTTTCCAATGCAGGGTGGGGGATTGTGATAGGGAACGCCGGGGTGACCGTCTCCAACCTGGTTACCTTGCCGGAGGTGGTCAGCGACGGGGTCACCACAGGCATTCAAGGCTCAATGAGCACCTATGCCCGCGGGCAATTCCTGATCCAGTTCTATGAGAACGCGGCGCCGGACCCCTCGGGTTATGGGGAAGGCTTGATCTACCTCGGCTCGACCAACATCACAACGGGCGCCAACGGCAAGGCCACTTTTAACCTGACCCTCCCCGTGGGGGTAGCGCCGGGAGCATATCTTTCCGCCACCGCGACAGACAGCGCCAACACAACCTGGGAATTTGGCCTCGATGCGGCTGTGGCGGCTTCCCCCGCATTCAGCATCATCTTCTCGGGCGCGCAGACGATCCTGGTCACCAATCCGGTGACACATGTCGTGACGACAAACAACCTGCCGGCGACCGTCACGGCCTCCTGGCCAACCAATCCGCCGGGATTTGTCCTGCAGTGGGCCACCAACTTAACTGCGCCGGCGGCCTGGTCTGCCGCAACCAACACGGTTTCCACCAATGGCGCTGTCTTGAGCATCACCGCCGTTCCCGGCGGATTGATGTCGTTCTACCGCCTTCTGTTCCAATAAAAGGCCGCGGGCGGTTGGAAAGTTTAATCTTGAAACTGGCAAAGACACAAGCAAGACAGCCAGCCAGCAAAGCGCCAGTATGGCAGACGATGTGCGTTTGCGGGATTCTCGCGCTGGCGGTTCTGGCCGTCTTTGGCCAGACGGCGCGTTTTGAGTTCGTCCACTTCGATGATAACCGCTATGTTTATGAGAACACCCGGCTCGCCAGCGGTCTGAGCCTCAAGGGCGTCGTCTGGGCCTTCACTCATGCGGAGTGCCTTCTCTACCACCCGCTGACCATGATCTCGCTGAGGCTGGATTACCAACTCCACGGGCTTCATGCTGGCGGCTACCATCTGACCAATGTCCTGATTCACACCGCTTCGTCCATCCTGTTGTTCCTCATTTTGCAGCGGATGACCGGCGCCCTGTGGCGCAGCGCGTTCGTCGCGGCGGTCTTTGCCATCCACCCGTTGCGCGCGGAGTCGGTGGCGTGGGTGACGGAGCGCAAGGATGTGCTCGCCGCCTTTTTCTTCATCCTCACCGTCGGCGCTTATGTCCGCTATGTCCGCAACCCGAAATCCACGGCTCGCTATCTGCTGGTGGCGGTTCTTTTCGTGTCAGCCCTGCTGTGCAAACCGACTGCGGTGACCTTGCCGTTTGTGCTGTTGCTGCTGGATTACTGGCCTCTCCAGCGGTTCGGCCTGGAGACGCCAGTCCGGACCGCGTCATCATCCGTTAAGGCGCCGGGGTATTGGGGGATTCCCCGTCGTTTGATCCTGGAAAAGATTCCCCTGTTGGCGCTGGCTGCGGGGGCGTGCGTCGTGACTTATCTTGTGGTGCAGAAGGGGGTCATAAGCGACGCCCAAATTTCCATGCCTGCGCGGTTGGGCAATGTCTGTATTTCCTACGTCGTTTATCTGCGCCAGATGGTGTGGCCCGCCGGACTGGCCGCTTTTTACCCCTTTCCGGAGAAGATCGCTCCCTTTTGGGAAATCGCCCTGGCGCTCCTCCTGCTGGCTGTCATATCTGGAGCGGTTTATGCAGGCCGGCGAAAGCGCCCCTGGCTTTTGGCGGGCTGGTGTTGGTATTTGGGAATGCTCGTTCCGGTGATCGGCATTGTTGGCGTGGGCGAGTTCGCGCACGCCGATCGCAACACCTATTTGCCGCAAATCGGCTTGTATCTGCTGCTGACTTGGGCGGTGGCGGATTGGTGCGCGGGCTGGAAACATCGGAGGCTCGTTCTGGGCGGTTTGATGATTGCGGCGGTTGGCTCATTGGGTTACTGCGGCCGCATCCAGACTTCAAACTGGAAAGACAGCCAATCGCTGTGGAGAAGCGCGCTGGCCTGCACCTCCGGCAACTATTTGGCCCACAAAAGCTGGGGCGATTCTCTTGAGGCGCTTGGCAAACACGTTGAAGCCATCGCGGAATACCGAAAAGCCCTGGACATCAAACCGGATTATGCCGATGCCCGCAATGACCTGGGCATTTCTCTCGACAAGCTTGGCAAAACGGATGAAGCCATCCTGCAATACCGCCAAGCCATAGTGCAATATCAAAAGGCCCGGCAAATCAATCCCGCCTATCCCATGGCGTTGAACAACCTGGGAGTTGCTCTCTTGGGCAAGGGAGAGTTCAATGAAGCTGTCACGCAATTCCGAAAAGCCCTGGAAATCATGCCCAACCATGCGCAAATCCGCAACAACTTGGGAATGGCTCTTTCCCGGATGGGAGATGCGGAAGCTCTGAACAGCCTGGGCGCCGCTCTTTTCGCCAAGGGAGATCTTGAGGCGGCCATCGCGCAATACCGCAAAGCCATCGAAATCAAGCCCGATTATGCGGAGGCCATCCATAATCTCGGCAGCGCCCTGGCCACCAAGGGCGATTTCCAGGCCGCCATCGCCCAATACCGCAAGGCCCTGGAGATCAAGCCCGATTACGCGGAGGCCCGCAACAACTTGGGCAATGCCCTTTTCATGCAGAGAGATCTGGAGGAAGCCATTGCGCAATACGAAAAGGCCAGCCAGTTAAGCGGGGGCGCCAACCCGGCGATTCTGCGCGCCCTGGCGGCGGCCTACGCGGAGACAGGGAGTTACGGGCAGGCGGCGGACACGGCCCGGCGCGCCCTGGAGCTGGCCAGGGAACAGAAGAACGACGCGCTGGCCGCGGCGTTGGAAAAGGAAATCAAACTCTACGAGGCGAACACGCCCGCGCGAGATGCAACGCGCTGAACAGGCAAAATTGGAAATCTGAATTTTGAAACCGACAGAGTCACCAGCCAAGCGGCCGGCGGGCCAAGCGCCCGTGTGGCAGACGGCGTGCGTTTGCGTTTTTCTGGCGCTGGCGGTTCTGGCCGTCTTTGGCCAGACGGCGCGTTTTGAGTTCGTCAACTTCGATGATAATGCCTATGTATATGACAACCCGATGGTGGAAAGGGGGTTGACGTGGAAAGGGGCGCTCTGGGCACTGACCTATGGCCGGATCGGCCACTGGCATCCGTTGACCTGGCTGACACACATGGCGGACTGCCAGGCGTACGGCCTTTGGGCGGGCGGCCACCATTTGACGAATGTGGCCCTGCACGCCGCCGCGGCCACGTTTTTATTTCTGGCGCTGCGGAAGATAACCGGAACGCTGTGGCGGAGCGCCTTTGTGGCGGCGGTCTTTGCGCTTCATCCGTTACGGGCGGAGTCGGTGGCGTGGATCGCGGAGCGCAAGGATGTGCTGAGCGGAATGTTCTTCATGCTGACGCTGTGGGCGTATGCGGATTATGCGCGACAGCCGTCGCGTGGGCGCTACGCGGCGGTGGCGCTGCTCTATGGCTTGGGGCTGTTGTGCAAGAACATGCTGGTGACTCTGCCGTTTGTCATGCTGTTGCTGGACTGGTGGCCGCTGGGACGATTGAAGCCGGGGAAGGCAACGGGCGGGATGAGGGGGCCGCCAAGCCCCGGAGTTGGTTTCTGGCTGTTGGTGAAGGAGAAGATACCGTTGTTGTTGCTTTCCGCCGGGTCGTGCGTGGCGACCGCTTTGGTCCCGGAACAGAAGTTGAACTTCAACCGTGAGCCGGTCCTGGCTCGCGTTGGGAACGCGTTGGTGTCCTATGTTGTCTATTTGCGGCAAATGTTCTTTCCAGAGGGATTGGCCGTTCCTTATCCCTTTCCGCACAACGGTCTGCCGGCCTGGGAAGTTTGGTGCGCCCTGCTCCTGCTGGCCGGGGTTTCGGCCGGCGTGGCGGCCTGCCGGAAAAAGCGCCCCTATCTCCTAATGGGCTGGCTCTGGTATCTGGGGATGCTGGTTCCAGCGATTGGAATAGTTCAGATATCCTACTACGCCCATGCGGACCGCTACACCTATCTGCCGGAAATCGGCCTGGCCATGGCGGGGACCTGGGCGGTGGCGGATTGGAGCGCGGGCTGGAAACATCGGAAGCTCGTTCTGGGCGGGTTGATGTTGGCGGTGGTTGGCGCATTGGGTTACCGCGGCTACATCCAGACTTCGTATTGGAGAGACAACAAAACGCTGTGGACACGCGCGCTGGCCTGCACCTCCGGCAACAATGTCGCCCACAATAACCTGGGGTACTCTTTTGCGGTGAAGGGAGATCTGGAGGCGGCCATTGCGCAATACCAAAAGGCCCTCGAAATCGAGCCGGGTTATGCGGACGCCCAAAACAACCTGTGCCGCGCTTTCATCCTGAAGGGCGACTACGAGCCCGCCATCGCGCAATACCGCAAAGCCCTGGAAATCATGCCGGATGATGTGGAGACCCGAAACAGCCTCGGCGCGGCTCTTTATGCGACGGGCGATCGGGAGGCGGCCATCGCGCAGTACCGCAAAGCCCTGGAAATCAAGCCCGATTATGCGGAGGCCCGAAACGGCCTCGGCGCGGCTCTTTACGCGAAGGGCGAAAAGGAGGCGGCCATCGCGCAATACCGCCAAGCCCTGGAAACCAAGCCCGATTATGCGGAGGCCATTCACAACCTGGGCAGCGCCCTGGCAAGCAAGGGCGA